>ERZ1504295.1344-NODE-1344-length-5632-cov-2.307154_pt1 | contig 5632 bp, 2 predicted proteins | sample MGYA00575495_ERZ1504295 | MGnify/ENA primary metagenome ERZ1504295 (study PRJEB39906, sample SAMEA3182108) | gut metagenome | biome: human; feature: gut; material: Stool; isolation source: human stools | place: Canada | collected 2013-04-25 ... | reverse complement strand
GTCCTCATCCTTGTCGCAGCCCCAGAAGGAACATAGGGCCGCCATGAGGATCGGGGCTGTCATATATTTTACAAATCTCATAATCTTGTTTTTTAGGTTATTTCCGACTTAAAAATCGAGTCCGTCGCTCCATCCCGGATTCTGCGTGAGGTTCGGGTTGAGCGAACGCTCGCCGCTGGGAATCGGGTAGAGGTAATCGCGTTCCTCGTTGAACGGAGTGCGCAGATTCTCTACGGTTTTGTGATAGTAGACATAGGCTTTGTTTCCCTCGGAGAGGATGATGTCCGAACCGAGTTCGTATACCGAAACTCCTTCGCCGCCCTGGGGTTTGGTGCTTCCTGCAGCATAGAGAATCAGATCGGCCGTTTCTTTGCCCGCAAGCTTGTATTCGCCGGGGCCCGGGAAATACATGCCGGAAATGGCCTGGTCGATGCAATAGCCGGCTTTCCAGCGATACAGATCCTGAAGGCGGAAACCCTCCTGGATCAGCTCGACGGCCCGTTCGCGGCGGATTTCCAGAATGACGCCCTTGTTGGCGCCGGTCACGTTGGGATAGCCGTACTCTTTGGACTCAAGATACCAGTCGATATTTTTGTTGGCTTCGTTCATGTCGAGGCCCCGCATTCCCACCCGGCTTCGGATTTCGTTGACGGTGATATTCAGATCATCAGGCGAGAGCGATCCCAGTTCGGCCTTGGCTTCGGCATAGTTGAGCAGCACTTCGGCATAGCGGAAAACCGGCATGTCGCAGGTCGAACGGTCGTTGCGGTCGATCTGTCCTCCCGAGGCCGTCGTGTCCTGAACGAATTTGATGGGTTGGTAGCCGGTGATCGTGACGCCGAGATCGGGTCCCTGTACCCGCTTGGCGCCGATGCGCTTGTAACCCGGGGTGCGGATCGACTGCGCCAGGCGCGGGTCGCGGTCCTTCACCTCCTCGGTGAAAGGCATTGTTTGCCACTCTGTCTTAAATTTGTCGGTGAATGCCTTGCCGTCCTTCATCAGGTACATGTTGATGAATTTGCGGGTGTAGCCCGGGCGGCCCTGTGTCGGCAGCAGCGTGTAGGCCGTCGCATTGTGGTAGACTTGGGCCTCGTAGCTGTTCCGGATGGCGAGGATATACTCTTCGGTGCTGGCATTCTCCTGTGCGAAGAGCATCATGTAGTCCTTGTCCGGATTTTTGGTGGAGTAGAGCTTGTAGGGACCTTCGTCGATGATCGTTTTGGCGGCCTTGGCAGCTTCCTCCAGATAATAGGTGTAGTCATGTCCTTCGAGGTTGATGCCGTGGTATTTGCGGTAGGTTCCCTCGAAGAGGCAGAACCGCGCTTTCAGCGCCAGCGCCGCCCATTTGTTGACGCGGTAGGTCGATATATCCTCCGTAAGACCGCCGCTGTTGATGGCTTCGTCGATATCCTTGATCATATTGGTCATGATCAGTTCGCGTGAATCGCGCGGTTTGTAGAGCGCTTCGTCTGCCGAGCCGAGCTGCACCTCGTACCAGGGTACGTCGCCGAAGCGTTTCACCTTGTCGAAATAGAAGGCGGCGCGGAAGAATTTGGCCAGGGCCGTATATTCGGTCACGGCCTTCTTGTCCTCGCATTGATCGACATATTCCAGCAGGGTGTTTATGCGGCGCAGGTTGCCCCACGACCAGCCGCCGCCGGTGTTCGGAACGGTGCGCTTGTCGCCTCCGTAGAGAACATCGGAGAGGGTCATCTGAACGAGCAGGTCGTTCTGCTCATCGTAGGGCGTCTTGTCCAGCAGGTTGTCGTAAAAGGGATTGGAGAAGAGTTCCAGGTCGCTTCTTGTCTTGAAGTAGTCGAACTGCGTCACCCGATCCAACGGTTCTTTGTCCAGCAGGGAGTCGCAGGCCGATAATCCTGCAATCAGCGTTGCTGCCAGTATGATTAATCGCTTCATGGTATTCGGATTTTGAAATTATTAGAAGGTGATGTCGATGCCGAACATGAACGTCTTGGCCCACGGATAGTAGGCGTTGTTGTTCACGCCGGAACGGTTGATAGCCGCTTCGGGATCGACGTACTTGGAGTTCTTTTTGAGCGGCGACCAGTAGCAGAGGTTCTCGCCCGAGAAATAGATGCGGATCTGGTCGATGCCGGCCTTCTTGGTGAGGGTCGCGGGGATCGTGTAGCCGACGGTCAGGTTTTTCAGGCGCAGGTAGCGGATATTTTGCAGGTAACGGTCGTTGACCTTGCTCAGATAACCTCCCGATGAAGAATAGGCTCTTGCGCGCGGGAAATAGGAGTTGGGATTGTCCTCCGCCCATACCTTGCCGAGGAAATCCGTCGGGAGGTAGGAGAGGTAGGGATAGGAATAGCAGCCCCAGAAAGGCATCATTTCTCCGTGGGGATACCAGTAGTGGTTGCCGGTTCCCTGGAAGAAGACCGAAGCGTCGAAGCCCATCCAGCGGATCGAGGCGTTGATACCGTAGGAGAGCGTCGGGAGCGAGTTGCCCAGGATCGTCCGGTCGCCCGGCTTGTCGACGGTGTCGTTGCCGACTCCCCAGACGCCGTTGCCGTCGAGGTCGACGAACTTCAGGTCGCCGGCCTGCCAGCCGCCGGTCAGACGGCCCGTGCTGTAACTCAGGTCGACCTCTTTGGCATAGGCCTGCGCCTCTTCGGTGGTCTTGAAGAACCCGTCGGTCTTGAAGCCCCAGATTTCGCCGATCTCCATGCCGACGTAATAATCTCCCTTTGTCAGGTTGGTCAATGACTTGTTCGGGTTGTTGTCGTATTTGGTGATGACGCTCTTGTAGTCGCTGATGTTGAAACCGACGCTGTATTCGAACGGTTTGCCGGCGAGTTTGAACTGGTCGCGCCAGCTGACGGAGAGTTCATAACCCTTCGTGCGCAGTTCGGCGGAGTTCATGCTGGGCGAATCGGCCCCGTATACGCCGGGCAGCGCCATTCCGTCGGTCAGCATGTCCTTCGTGTCGCGGATGTAGACGTCGCCGGTGAAGTTGAGCCGGTTGTTCAGCATGGTGAGATCCAGACCCAGGTCCCACTGCTGGGCGGTTTCCCAGGTCAGGTCGGAGGCTACGGGGGCGCCCAGCGAGGAGTATTTGCCCTTTATGCTGCCGTCGAAGGTGTAGTTGCTGAAATCCTTGTTCGTGATCAGGCGCATGTAGGTGTAGTAGGACGACACGTTCTGATTGCCCAGGCTGCCGAACGAAGCGCGCAGCTTGAGGTTGTCCACCAGGTCTTTGGCGTTGCCGAAGAACGGCTCCTCGGAGATGCGCCATCCGGCCGATGCCGAGGGGAACAGGCCCCAGCGGTTGCCCGGTGCGAAACGCGACGATCCGTCGTAGCGTCCGCTCACCTCGAAGAGGTAGCGCCCTTTGTAGTCGTAGTTGATACGGGCGAAGAAGCCTGCCAGGGCGTATTCGTTCTGGCCGCCGCCGTAAGCGCCCTCCGTGGGAGATCCCGTTGCCAGATTCAGGTCGTCGAGGTTTATGGAGGAGAGGTTGATGCCTGCCACCGAGACGTTCTTGCTGGACCACGTTTCGTAGTTGAATCCGGCGGTTGCCGACACGTGGTGCGCCTCGCCGAACGTTTCGTCGTAGTTGGCGTAGACGTTGGCCGAATAGTAGTTGCGCGTCTGAACCACTTCGTCGAGCTGGTTCATGCCGGCGCCCGTGTCGTAGGCGAGCAGCGGCCCGTCGGGGTATTCGCGGTAGTTCATTGCGGAACTGCGGCTCGTATTGCGGTTCTGGTAGAGGCGGTAGGTGAAGTCACCCGTGATGCTCAACGTCTTGAACGGCGTGATGACCAGGCGTGTCGTGTTCGAGAAGTCGTTCGAGCGGTCGACGTTGCGGTGCGTGCCCTCGTTGAGCAGGATGTGGCGTCCGTTGGCGATCTTGTAATCGAGATACGGCGTGCTGTAAAGCCACGATCCGTCGGGGTTCTTCATGGGGAAGTTGGCCAGCGCGTGGCGGGCGCTGTAAGCGATGGTGTTGTCTACGCTGCCGTCTCCCAGAGACTTGTAATTCGACGAGAAGAACGACGTGTTGTTCGAGAGCGTTGCCCACCGGTTGATCCGAAAATCGAGTTTCGCACGCAGGTTGTACTTGTTATACACGTCGGGATGTGCGCGCTGAATACCTTCCTGGCGGTCATAGGCGCCCGAGACGAGGTATTTGATGTCCTTCGTGCCGCCGCTGAGCGAGATGTTGTGCTGCTGCACGGGCCGACGCTGCTGGAAGAGCATGTCCCACCAGTCGTAGTTGCCGTAGTAGACCCACTGTTTGCGGCCGTTGCGGATCTCTTCGACGACCCACGGACGGTCGGGATGCTCGGTCCTGTCGTTCACGCGCGCCAGCAGCTGCTGCATGTCGTGATCGTTGTATTTGACATAGTTCGTTCCGGAGTCGGCCTGCCAGAACTTGTTGACCGTATAGACCGACCAGTAACCGCGGTTCTCGTAGTCGGTCGAGGTCGTGGCCTCCTCCCAGCCGAAACGGCCGCTGTAACGCACCGTCGCCTTGCCGTCCTGGGCCGAGCCGTTCTTGGTGGTGACCAGGATGACGCCGAAGGCTGCGCGGGCGCCGTAGACGGCTGCCGCCGAAGCGTCCTTGATGACCGAGATCGACTCCACGTCGTTGGGGTTGACGCGGTTCAGGTCGCCCACCACGCCGTCGATCAGCACGAGCGGGTCGGCCGAGTTGATCGAGTTGACGCCGCGGATGTTGATCGCCGGCGTGCTGCCGGGTTTACCCGAGGAGGTGGTGATGTTGAGACCCGCTACGGAACCCTGCAACATGCTGCCCAGCGAATGGGTGACGCGGTTTTCGAGCTCCTTGCTCCCTACGGTCGCAACGGCGCCGGTCAGGTTGACTTTTTTCTGCGTACCGTAGCCGATTACGACGGTTGCATCGAGCATGATGGCGTCCTCTTGCAGGTAGATCGTGATGCTGTTCCGGCTTGAGGGAACCGTCACTTTCTGGGGCAGGTAACCCAGGCAGGTGACCTGGAGAACGGCTTCTCCCGACGGAACCTGGATTTTGAAGGTGCCGTTTTCAGAGGTTGTGACGCCTTTGGTCGTACCATCGACCAGAACGGCTACACCCACGAGCGGCTGTTGATTGGCGTCGAGGACTTTTCCCGACACCTCCCTGTTCTGGGCCGAAAGGGCTGTTATTCCCCCTCCCAATACCAGAAGAAGAGATAGAACCAGTGGTCTTAATACTCTCATAAGATCTGTGTTTGTTGGTTAGTAAATGATGATTGTGGTTGGGTATGTAGCGAAAATCACTTGCGTCGGTAGGCATCCGTGGAGAATGCTTTCGGCCGCTGCATGTTTTCGGTCCACTCGTTTCCGAATTCGTCCTTGACGGTGATCACAAGGTCGGTGTCCGCATCGTCCGCCTTCACCTTGAAGAAGTGCGTGAACTTGTCGGTGATGAACGACGGGGTCGACTTGAGTCCCGCGTTGTTGAACCGCTTGACCGAGAGCGCCGCGATATGGAGCGGGTCGTAGGCCCAGACTTCGGTGTAGGGCAGCGTCTTGCGGTTTTCGTCGACGACGCTCAACGTCCAGTCCGAATTCCAGTTCCAGATGTTGATCAGCACCTCGTTGTCGTTGTAGCCGGGGCTCAGGGCAGACTGACCGCCCACGA
>ERZ1504295.1307-NODE-1307-length-5749-cov-3.265718_pt1 | contig 5749 bp, 6 predicted proteins | sample MGYA00575495_ERZ1504295 | MGnify/ENA primary metagenome ERZ1504295 (study PRJEB39906, sample SAMEA3182108) | gut metagenome | biome: human; feature: gut; material: Stool; isolation source: human stools | place: Canada | collected 2013-04-25 ... | reverse complement strand
CATTTTTTTCATCTCACATACGAAACACTCACGTGTTTATTACATCTCAACATTTATTTTATATACCCAAATTGTTTCAGAAAAATCATCTCAAATACTTATTATCGTTATCTCTATACCAATCCTTAATAGCTTCTTCAAATGTATAATGAAACTTATACCCCGAATCAGCCAATTTCTTTCCGCATATATTAGTAGAAATCATTAACTTCTTCACACGAGCAGGACAAATACCTAAAGCTTTTCCCCCTAACGAACCGACAATCCTTGCAACTGTCATTAGAAGACTTCCCGGCACCTCGACAACAGTACGTTGTACTCCCGTAGCCTTTTTCATCGTTTCTACTATTTGCTCGATAGTAAAAGCTGGTTCATATGTACAGTTATATAACTCTACTCCTTCATTATGATTCTCTAAACGATAAAGCATAAAGCGAACCAATTCTTTCACATAAATGCAAGCTTTAATCGTATCTTTACGGCCCGGATAGAAGAACTTACCGCCACGGATACCCCAATACAAACGAGTAAAGTTACCATTTTCCCCTTTACCGAATACCACACCCGGACGAACAATAGTAAGTTGTCGTTCGTTCGACCTTTTTGCCTGCCAAATCGTATGTATTTTTTCAGCCACTAACTTAGAAATTCCATAAGGCGTGTTCGGTGTGGGAAGCGTCTCTTCTGTTTTCAAATCTTCAGCTGCACCATAAGGAGCTATGGAACTGGTAAAAACGATTTTCTTTATCCCGAACTTCTCGGCAAAAGCACATACGTTCTCTGCACCACGAATATTCGTCTCAAAATAAGCCTGATCCGGATGTCCCGGGGTACGATGAACGGCTGCAAAGTTAAAAATGACGTCTTCGGAAGTAACGGAAATATCAATGTTTATTTCAGAACGAACATCACAATTGATATATGTAGATTTACCTTCATGGTTATTCTTTACAATATCCAGATTGTATATTTTTGTACCCGGATATATATTATCAATTAGAGCAATAAGGTGTGTACCGATAAAACCGGAACCGCCAAATATAAAATAACTCATTTCACTAGATGATTAAATTCATTATATTTTAACTCTACAAACTCCTTTATTTCCTTCTTAAAACGTTCTTCCGAAAAAGTCTCCGCATGGTTACGTATTATTTTAGGATCAAACGGTGTTTCTAGTTTTTCAAATCTTTCTACTGCATCAATAACCGATTCTACAGTTTGTTCATAAAAGAAAAGACCTGTTACTCCTTCTTTTACTGTTTCCAAAGAACCTCCCCTGCCATAAGCAATAACAGGAGTCCCACATGATTGCGCTTCGATCGGAATCATACCAAAATCCTCATCTGCTGCAAAAACAAAGGCTTTAGCTTTCTGCATCTTTTCTTTTAGTACCGCAAATGACTGATATCCCATGACAGTTACATTATGCCCAGCAATCTTGCGTATCTTTTCCAAATTAGGACCTCCACCAATCACAACCAGCTTTTTATTAGGCATACGACTGAAAGCTTCGACAATAAGATCTATTTTCTTATATCCCACCAAACGACTACTAGTTAAATAGAAATTTTCTTTCTCTACGCACAAATCAAAGTTAGAAATATCAATATTAGGGTGAATTGTTACAGCATCCCGCCTATAAGTCTCCTGAATTCGACGTCCCACATAATCGGAATTACTTATAAAATAGTCAACCCGGAAGCTGGATATCAAATCCCATTTACGAATACGGTGAAGCATATATTTAGCTAGATATCCTTTCAAGCCTTTTGTCAACCCCGATTCTTCCAAGTATTCATGATACATATCCCATACATAACGAATAGGAGAATGACAATAACAAATATGCAATTGATCCGCTTTGGTTAGAACTCCTTTGGCTACAGCATGAGAAGATGATATAATCACATCATATCCCCGTAAATCAAACTGTTCTATTGCAAACGGAAATATAGGCAAATACATCCTATGCTTCTTTACCCCTAAAGGCAACTTCTGAATGAATGATGTATGGACTTTATTCCAGTCAATCCCTAATTCGTCACAAACTTGTTTTTTAGCAACTAAGGTGTAAATATCTGCGTCAGGAAATACATCCGCAATAGCTTTGACTACTTTATCTGAACCGCCAACGGTTACTAACCATTCTTGGATGATAGCTACTTTCATATTTGATCAACCTTATTTATATAATTGATGATATTTCATTCAAAAGTCTTTTTTTAAATTTTCCTTCATTTAAATGCTCTCTGATAACACAATAAACAGCATCAGAAACTTTCCGATATAAACATTCATCATTATAAAGATTTAAAATTTTTGCTACTAAATCAACAACATCCCCCTTGTTAAACAATATAACATCGCAATAAAGTGGTATATATTTTTCAACAATTTCTTTCATTCCATAATCATCAGTAGCAATTGTAGGAATACCTAGTGCCCAGCTTTCGGTCATTGACAAAGAAAATGTTTCAGGAGAAATGGAAGGAATTATCACTAAACTTATTTGATTTTCAACAAGGTAATTTGCAACATCTGATATTAATCCGGTATAGACACACTTAATCGAGAAAGACTGCAGTTGTTCCAAATATTTTTTATCCAAAAGGTTGCCAATTACATGAAGCTCACTATTTTCGGGTAAAGATTGCATCGCTTCAAACACAATGTGATGACCTTTAAATCTAACAACATCCCCTACTATTGCTATTTTATGAGATGAACAACTTATCTTTATTTTTTCTCTTAATGGAATCGGATTATATAATATAGAACTCTTTTTCAAATTTTGCTGAGATAACTGCGAAAGTGTATATCTTGATACACCAAAGATTCTTTTCACGTACTTATGATTCAAAAAACAACATATCATTCTTCTTGCTTGTTTATCGATATAAATAACATGAAGATGGGATACTATTTTATTTCTTACCCCCCAATTTGCTAATACACAAACAGGAAGAATATTTTGGTGTTGAATGTACAACAAATCAAAATGCTTTTCCTTTAATAACTTACGTAGCATTTGATATGTAAAAAATGCATTATAAAAGAATAAAAAATAATCTTTTATTCTTTTTTTTCCACTAGAATATGGCACTAATTGGTAGTGGTATTGTTTATAATTAGACAATAAGTTAGATATACCATTATCTTGACCCGGAATAAATACAGAGACATCGTATTTGGATGAGAGGATGTCACAAATACGCTTCGTTATGATTTGTCCCCCACCTATAGTTTCTCTACCCTCAAAAATTAGAATCTTTTTCATGAATATACTTATTATAACCCAAAGCCAATACCAAAAATACCCATATAAACAATGCATAAACGAGAGGATTAGACAGTGTTACTGCAACATTAAAAAGACCTCCTACAAAAAACATTCGTCCATAAGGTTTTTCATTCCGATATTTCCATAGTTCCTTCACTACTGCTAATAAAAAAAACAGTAAAGCACAACCACCAATAAGTCCTTGTTCTGCAAATACGCAAGCATAAAGATTTTGAGGGAATATTCCTAAACTCAACGTATCCCCAAAATTCACAATTCCCATCTTAAATTCATATAAATGCATATAATAAACACTATTTCCTACTCCCACACCCAAAAGAGGCTGATTATAAAAAATTTCCCATCCAATCCGACCTGTATAACTCCTAAAACTGCCACTATCCAATGTATGATCTGGCGCATAAAAAAAATTGGTTGCTTTATTTAAAAATAAAGTCTCAAACAAATCATAGTACCCACTTTCAAGTAATACAAAATATCCGACACAAAAGAAAATAAAGGATATAAATACAATGGATATCTTTTGTTTTTTAGTTGTAGAACAAAGAAAATAAGACAATATAATCAATACAACAAAAGCAATGAGTGAAGTTGAGAATGTGAAAAATAACGATAAAACATTTATTGTCAGCATAAATAACCAAACTTTTATTGAAAATAGTTCTTTCGCATAATAAGTAAATAACACAACCCACACTTGATAGATTACATAATTCCCTGGTTCTTGAGATAGACCGCTACTTCTAAAATCATAAACAGACTTATTTTGAAGAAACGAAGGTAAATATGGTATTGGATCATAAACAAAAAGAGCAAATAAAGAATATACAGCTATACATGTTCCTATAATCACAATATACCTCCGCAGATAATCAAAATATTTATATAGTCGTCGTTCTCGATAGATACCCGAGAGAACTGAAAAACAAAAAAGCATATATATTATTTGCAATACTGAAAATATTCTATTTCCAAATTTGAAAGACTCTGTTGCTTCAGGGTAACGCAAATAAAAATCAGAAGGGATATCAAGAAAAAGCCATGAATAGCAAAAACTGACAATAGGAGAAAGTACAAATAATACCCATAATGCAATAAGCTTACTAGTCCAAAATCCATGATTCCTAAATTTTAATAGTAGAATCAAAGATAGTAGCTCATATATTTTAAAACTTCCCCCTATACGAAGAACTGGGAATTGTTGAAACCCAATCAATAGAACAATAAGAAAAAGTAAAAAGTAATATTTCTTAGAAGTCAATGACACTATTGTTATTCTATTTGGTAATGTATACAATAGATTTCAACATAATCCCTACCATTCTTCTCAAACACAGATACAGATTAATAACTAATGGTACGGTATGATATTTTTTTCTGATTCTGAATGTCTCATACTGACATTCCATAGAAAAGCTAGCTCCACCTACTTTAAACACAAGTACAGCCTGATTATAAAATGCACAACAAAGATTTTGTCCTTCTCGTATCAACAACTCATAGTCAGCACATATTTTATATTCCAATGAATATTTACCTATTTTTTGAAAAAGATTTCTATTATGTAAGGTGGAACCATGAGAAATATTCATATTCCTTTTTTCTCTCTCCCAACTAAAAGGTTCACCCACTTTCTTTATCAGTTTACCTTTCAAATCGACAAAATATGCGCACGCAGTTATTAAATCATAGTTTTGGGTAGATATTTGCTTAACATACTGTATATAGGGCGACAATGAATTCTCAACCAATATATCATCAGCCCCTATAAACATAATCCAAGCCCCTGTTGCATGTGATATACCTTTATTCCATGCATCATAAATACCTTTATCTGGCTCAGATATTAAAACATCTATTTTATCTCCATAAGAATGAATTATATCAAGAGTTTTATCGGAGGACCCCCCATCAATAATTAATAGTTCTATCTCACTACTTTTCTGTTTAGTTATACTTGTCAAGCAAGCATCTAATGTATTACCTGCATTATATGTAGCAATAATAATTGATAATAACTTCATTTCAAAATTTGATTTACATTTATACTGAAAATATTAATTACACATGCATCACCAACTTACAACAAAAACAAGTTATAATCCCATAGAAATTCGAAGAAATCGGGCCAACACTCCTGTTTTTAAATATCTATTTGCTATAGCTCCAATACCATATGAGATAAATAAACCTGAAATAAAGGAAATCACAGTAATATAAGGCCAATAAGAAAAATTAAAATGAGACATAAGAACCGTACGACAAAATGATTGAGAAAACCACGACAACAAAAAAATAGTATAAGTATATTTACGTAATTTCGGGAATATTTTGATGTTTTTTTTCTGCAGATTCAACACTAATGAAATACTAAAAAATATTCCTATCAATGCATATATAATTGCAAAATAAATTGGTAATATGATATATGGAGAACTAACAGAA
>ERZ1504295.1266-NODE-1266-length-5900-cov-3.811976_pt1 | contig 5900 bp, 6 predicted proteins | sample MGYA00575495_ERZ1504295 | MGnify/ENA primary metagenome ERZ1504295 (study PRJEB39906, sample SAMEA3182108) | gut metagenome | biome: human; feature: gut; material: Stool; isolation source: human stools | place: Canada | collected 2013-04-25 ... | reverse complement strand
GTCTTTGACCTGTTTGGGGTCTGTCATGCTATCCCATAAAGATATTGTAATGAAAAGGATGCTGAAAAGAATTGCGGCAAACATAAAGATAATATTTTGTGCAATACCAAATTTTTTCAGTTCCAGTTTGATCAAATGTGTCATCTCATTTTTCCTCCTCTGTAAGCTGGAAAAAGAAATCTTCCAGTGTGTCTTGCTTGCGTCCCATGCTCTCCAAACCAATCCCGTTCTCAATGATGGCTTTTGACAGAGCTTTACCTGAAATATCAGAATCATAAATGTGGATAAATTCTTTATCTAATACACTAAAATTCGTGATTCTCATGTTTTCAAGCAGTGCAGCAACACGAGTCACATCGTCAACCTGCAAGCTGATATAATCTGTTTGATGCTTATGGATTTCTTCGATAGGTAATTCTGTTAAGAGTTTTCCGTGTTGAATAATTCCAATCGTATCAGCAAGAAGATCCACTTCGGATAGAATGTGGCTGGATATAAAAATAGTTGTTCCATCTTCTTGATTTAGCCGTTGAAAAAGGGTTCGCATTTCACGAATACCCTCAGGGTCTAAAGCATTGATCGGTTCGTCTAAAATCAAAAATTCTGGCTTTGCCAGAATAGCTCTTGCAATAGCAAGTCGTTGTTTCATACCCAACGAGTAATGACAAACTTGTTTTTTCTCGACATTCTGCAAGTCCACCAAATGCAAAACCTCATCGATTCGTTCCTTGTTGGGAAATCCCATATACTCACAGTGCAGCTCTAAGTTTTGTCTGGCAGTCATTTTATCGTAAAAGTATGGATTCTCAATAATAGAACCAACCTTTTTGAATATTTCATAACTGTGACTGGTAACTTTTTCGCCTAAAAGCTGAACCTCTCCAGCATCTGGCTGGATAAGACTCAAAATCATTTTCATAACCGTGCTTTTTCCTGCGCCGTTTGGACCAACAAAGCCATATATTGCCCCTTTAGATATATGCATATTTACATCGTCTACAACAATATTATCTTTGTAGGCTTTTCGCAAACCTACGGTTTCCATAATATAATCCATTTTGTGTGCCTCCTTTATAGCTGCCATTATACAAAATGGACTTCTCTTTTCTCTGTCATAAATCTAACGATTTTCTAACTTTTTCAAGATGATTGAGAAAATAGTTTGCTCATTTTGTACACTATAAACTTCTAAGTCTGCCCCAATTTGTTCAGCAAGACATTTTGAAATTGAAAGCCCCAAACCACTGCCGGAAGTTTTTCGGGCTGTTGTATAATTCCTTTCAAAGATCTGTTTTTGCTGCTGTGGTGATATCCCATCTCCTCGATCTTCTATTTCAATAATGTTTTTTCCATTTGATGTGGTGAGCCTTAAAGAAATATACTTACCATCACCACCATGTCGGATGGCATTGTCTATCAGATTTTTTAAAATGCGTTGTAACGCCTCGTTATCTGTATAGGCAAAAATCGGTGTATCCGGTATCTGAATATTGACTTCAAATTGTTTCTGTTCAAGAAGGTCATAGTAGTCCAAAATTGTATCTTGGCAAATCCTTGATATATTTTCCTTTTTCATTTTAATAGAAAAATCTCCAGAAGTTATTTTAGACATTGTAAAATAGTCGTTAATTGTTGAGATTAAATCATCAGCCTTTTGGTCTATTTTAACAGCCATAGCATGAACATTTTCAGATGCAGAGTAAGTGTTTGTTATATTGGAAAGCATTTCACTATTTCCTTTTAGAACAGTGAGTGGAGTTCGGATGTCGTGAGAGATGTTTGTAAGGACTTTCGCCATTGCCTGTTTACTCTGCTCAAATTGTGACTTTTTTATATAAAAATCCTGAAGCAGCTTATTAAGTGCAGCGCTTAATTTCTTGATACTATCATTATCTGTAGGTATAAGTACAAAGCCATTTTCAGAAATGACAGAAATAGTATCAAGCCTACTTGTAATATAATCAATTTCTCGTACTAATTTTTTATGCTGTATCTGTTGCCAGATCAATATAAAAACCATAACAAATGAAAGAACCACAAATAAAATCATCATCTATTTCTCCTCCATCTTATATCCAATGCCCCATAAAGTTTTAACATAGGCTGTACTGTCTTCTGCATTGCTCTTCAATTTCAAGCGAAGACGATTGATGTGTGTATTCAACACATTTTCATTTCCAAAATATGGTTCTTTCCAAATCAGTTCATATAGCCTTTCCTTTGAATAAGCCTGCCCCGGATGGCTTGCTAAAATGTATAAAATTTGAAATTCAATTGGCGTTAAATCTATGGTTACTCCTTTGCGCTGAACCATGTGACTATGAGGGTCGATTTCTATATCTTTAATTTTGATAATTGAATTATTCGGTAACGCCTGGTAGGTTCTTGCTCGTCTGATGTTAGCCTTTATTCTAGCAGTAAGCTCAATGAGTGAAAAAGGTTTTACCACATAATCATCAGCACCCAAATTCAATCCTAATGATTTGTCTATATCATTGTCTTTAGCAGTAATAATAATAATTGGTATCTTGCTGACTTTACGAATTATCTTAATAATCTCCATCCCGCTTATATCCGGTAACATAAGATCAATAAGCGCAAGCGCATATTCATCATAGCTTGTAATTTTCTGGATAGCTGACATACCATCATTAAAAGCTGTCACTTCAAATTCTCCTGATAAATAATCGTTTATCATTCCTCTTATTTCTTTATCATCTTCAATCAATATTATCTTGTTTTCTATCATGATTACTCCTTGATTTTTTATTCTTCCGTCAATAGGTTTTTCTGCATCTTTTTTTCTCAACCAAATGGTTGTCTTTTTTACTTCTACCAAAACATTATAGTTCCCTTGCTCGGACAAAACAAGTTATCCACTTTCATTCACTCACAGAATCTGTATATCGACATAATCAGTCTTTTTATCTTGCATCATGAAATGACCAATTATGCCGATTTATTGTTTAACAGTTTTAGGCATGGTATAGTATGTTTTAGTAATATCCCCTTGTTTCCCGCCAGCCTTTCACATACCATCTTATCACGACATATATTACCTGTACCAATAACAATAGAAACAGTAGATTGACTGGTAATATTGTCCTTATCCAATCTGCGAAATAGATTGCTATTGCCATACTTACGAGTATCACCATTATGGTAATCATATCCCAACAGTATTTCTTATATAGCCCTGCAATCTTTATTTCGATGAATGCCAAAAGTATTCCCACACCCACCAGACATCCACCGGAAATCAGTATTCTTATCATCCAGTATTCGTCGGCAGCGTCAGATGTGTATAAGAGACAGTCACTAATCTGTGCCACGTTCTTTCCTGCCAGTACAACCCAGCCAGCAATGGTCTGTGTGAAAGTTGCGATTGTATCAAAGAATACCACGCAATCAGAAATAAATATTTTTGACCGTATCATCTGAAAAAGAGTAGTTGATACGGAATACCATATCAGCAGAAACATCAATGCTTCATACATGGCTGTTTTTGTTTTATATCTGCCTGCCAGTTTTTCCCTCTGCATATCATACTTTTCCTTAGCTTTCAGATAAGCTGTCTGTTTACAATTCCCGCACTTTTGATAGAGTACCGGCTTTTCAACCGGTATCTCTACTTTTTTCTGATGGGAGAGTGCATAATCCCGTTCCTGTTCTGCCTGTCTCTGCTTATCGCGACATTCCTCTATCATGTCCTTTGCGGTGAGCGTTTTCTCTTTCTCGCTCTGCAACAATTCTTTTGTTTTCCTCAAGTCGTTCTTTAAGGCTTGAATGTTCCCTGCTCTGTTCTCGCTGTTTAACCTCTCGTTCAAGGTCAGCGATTCGTCGAGCTGCACTTTCAGTTTCCTGATAGTCCGGTCTTTCTGGTCGAGTTCTTCCTGCATCTGCTCTGTCAGCAGAAGCAACTCTTCCAGTTGATCGTCGCTCTTTGAGTTTCTTAATTCGTTCATCAATCGACCTTCCTTTCTCTAATTGCTGTTCAAGTTCAGTAATTCGCTGTTCTGTTTCTGCAATAGCCGGTTCTCGCTGTTCAATTTCTGTGCCAATTCCTGCCATTGCTGATTTTCGTCTGTGAGTTTCTGTATCTGGTCTGTCTTTTCTTCCAGAAGCATCAACAGTTCTTCTGTATCCGGTAAGATTTGTAGCAGCTCTGACAATTCTTTCTCTAATTGCTGCAATCGTTCTTCCTGCTCCTGAAAGCACATCAGCTTCTCGTCCTTTTCCTGTATCTCCTGAAGCATCTCTGCCATGATATTCTGCTGTTCCTCTATCTGTGTAATCATTGCTTCCATCATGGGAATTACTTCTTTGCTTTCTTCTAATGTCATTCAACCACTCCTTCCATATTGACAATGCACCGGATACCTTACCAAAGGTTGTGATTACCTTTTGCAGTAGTGCATTTTGTTTTTTAATCATCTGGTTTTCCTCTACCTTCCATGAACCATTCCATATCTGTCCGGTGAGATATTTTTCCTCAATCTTTCTTGCATCCGCACCCTCATGAATCGTAGGGATTTTTAATTTGCCCTGTCTTTCATAAGAGCGGTGGTCAATCTGATTGTCTATGGATAAATGCCGGTTACACATCCCAGCCCATTCGCTTCGCCATAACTCACAATTCTTTGGATTATTCCAGCCGGTAGCATCGGTCAGAACCCGTTTCCATTGTTTTCGGTTTCTTGCCCCGACTTTCTGTACTCCGTTTTCATCAAGTACCGGAATGCGGATTCCATGCCGATCAGGATTTTTCTTATCCTGCCACCAGTCCGGGTGGGATTCATCAACCACGATATTTCCGTCAGTATCTCTGACAAAATCCCAGTCCTTGACTTCTTTGCTGCCCCATGAATGATCCAGATTGAATGGTCGCATGGTTACAAGTAAATGCACATGTGGGTTTCCATCGCCCTTATCGTGTATGCTCCAGTCGACACACATTCCCTTATCCACGAAAGTCTTTTGAATATATTCGGTTGTATAATCAATCTGTTCCTGTCTGCTCCATTCTTTCGGCAGGGAAAATTCAAATGAGCGTCCAAGCTGTGCATCTGCATTTTTTTCTATCTTCAATACCTCATTCCATAGACGCTGTTTCTGAAATGTGATTTTAAACTTTTCCAGTGCGGCATCTTTATCATCCGCTCTTTTATAACGGATAGACTGTTGAAACCTTTTTATATTTTCTTCCGGTACATGCAGCCATTCAGGAGGTGCATTTTCGCACATCATCAGACTGGTGTAGACGACTTCCTTTTTGGAAGTATAGTAACTGATTCTGCCTGTTTCCTCATTCTTCATCACATCTCCATTAAGATATGCCGATGCGGATATGACAGATTTTCCTTTACTGCGCCCGACAATCTTTACTGTAAAGTGAAATATCGCCATGATACGATTCCCCCTTTCTGCCGTATCCGGCATTGATTTCCGACAGCATCTTCTTCTGGTTTGGCAGAAGTGAAGCTGTCGGAACGCCCTCTGCGCAAGAGTGCCCCCTGCGGCATGAGCAGGTCTGGCTGAAAGCCCCGCCGACGGAACGAGCCCGGCAAGCGTAAGCGCAGACCGGTTGCCACTTGTGGCAAACTTATAAGGACGACCTCTGGTTGTCCATAAGTGCGCCCTTCATTCAAAGGCAATGAAGGGAATGGAAAAACCACTCCCTCCGCCATTACACTTCCTCCATATCTGTAAGTGGCTCTTTCTGCATCGCCTTTGAGAAAAACTTTCCGTTTGTTTCCTGCCTTTTTAAGAAGCCTATCAACTTTGGTAAATCTTCCTCCTCAATCGGACAGCCAAGAACCGATTCCACTGCGCCACCAATCTGACAGAGCCTATGGGTTCGTTTTTTACTTTCCTCTGCTTTCTTTCGCTTTTCCAGTTCC
>ERZ1504295.1244-NODE-1244-length-5972-cov-2.818489_pt1 | contig 5972 bp, 3 predicted proteins | sample MGYA00575495_ERZ1504295 | MGnify/ENA primary metagenome ERZ1504295 (study PRJEB39906, sample SAMEA3182108) | gut metagenome | biome: human; feature: gut; material: Stool; isolation source: human stools | place: Canada | collected 2013-04-25 ... | reverse complement strand
GAGTGAAGAAAGTGACCATCAGCAAGTGTGTCTTTGACGGAACCGACCGGGGGATTCGTCTGAAATCCACCCGTGGTCGCGGAGGCATTGTAGAAGATATCCGTGTAAGCAATATTGTGATGAGTAATATCAAGAAAGAGGCTATCGTCCTCAATCTGAAATATAGCAAGATGCCTGCCGAACCGAAGAGTGACCGTACTCCGGAATTTCGTAATATCTATGTGTCGGGTGTGACGGTCCGTGATGTGAATACCCCCATTATGGTGGTAGGCCTGCCCGAAGCGCCTATTACCGGTATTGTGATGCGTGATGTGTATATTCAGAATGCCAAGCAACGCTGTGTTTTTGAAGACTGCAAGGACTTGGTGCTGGATGATGTGTATGTGGATGGTAAAGAAATAAAATAGACTTCCCGATGAAGAAACAACTATTATGGTGCATGGCGGCACTCTCTTTTTCCGCTGCATCTGCACAAACTTATGAAACCCGGTTCGCACGTCCGTTATCCGATGTGCTGAATGACGTTGCCACCCGTTTCCAGGTCCGCTTGAAATATGACGTGGATACGGTGGGGCTTGTGCTTCCGTATGCCGATTTCCGTATCCGGCCTTATTCATTGGAGGAAACGCTGACCAATGTGCTTTCCCCCTTCGATTATAAATTCGTAAAGCAAAGTGACAAGGTGTACAAGTTGAAACCTTACGAATACGCCCGCCGCACGGATGCCGACGGAGAAAAAATGCTGGCATACCTTAGTGGTTTATATAGTGATAAAAGTCAATGGGAACAGCGCAGGGAGATTCTCCGCAAAGAGGTGCGCCAACGTCTGGGACTGGATGATATGCTGGGGAAAACAGTGAAGGATGTAAAGCCTGTTCTTTCCAAAATACGCAAATTTGATGGCTATACCGTGCAGAACTTTGCATTGGAAACCTTGCCGGGGCTTTATGTTTGCGGTTCAGTCTATGCCCCCCGCACCAAAGGCAAACATGCACTGATTATCTGCCCCAATGGTCATTTTGGACAGGGACGCTACCGCAAAGACCAGCAGCAGCGCATGGCGACTCTGGCACGTATGGGGGCTGTCTGCGTGGATTATGACCTGTATGGTTGGGGTGAATCCGCCTTGCAGGTAGGTGCGGAAGCGCACCATACCGATGACGCGCACACCATTCAGGCCATGAACGGATTGCTGATACTGGATGATATGCTGGCAAACCGTAAAGATATAGACCCTGCACGCATCGGCGTGAATGGTGGTTCCGGCGGAGGAACGCAGACGGTGTTGCTTACCGTCCTGGACGACCGTTTTACAGCTGCCGCCCCTGTGGTCAGTCTGGCTTCTCATTTTGATGGCGGCTGCCCGTGTGAAAGTGGCAAGCCCATCCAGTTGGCAGGTGGAGGAACTTGCAATGCGGAGCTGGCTGCCCTGTTTGCCCCGCGTCCCATGCTGGTGGTTTCCGACGGAGGAGACTGGACAGCCACGGTTCCCCGTTTGGAATATCCTTACTTGCAACGCATCTACGGTTTTTACGGTGCGACGGACAAGGTGAGCAATGTACATTTGCCGCAAGAACGCCATGATTTCGGTCCGAACAAGCGCAATGCGGTTTATGATTTCTTTATAGACGTGTTCGGCCTTGACCGGAGTATGCTGGATGAAAGTAAAGTAACCATTGAACCGGAAGACGCATTGAAGAGCTTTGGTGAGAAAGGTGAGAAACTGCCTGCCGGAGCCTTGAGATATAAAGAATGATTTTGTCGTTTATTTATTAGGTTAAGAGTTAGTATGGAATCTCCCTCTTGCATAGCCTGTGAAGGTGAGCAAGGGGGAACTTTTTTTAGATATGGGGGATTAATACTTTTTGTCGGGTATATCAGGCCTTGTCATGCAGACTGTTAAGTCTTTTTGTGCGGACTGTTACTATAGTCTTCGGCAGTGGACCGTACAGTCTGCTACAGTGGACTGTACGGTCTGCCGCAGTGAAACATACGGACTGCTGTCGCAGTCTGTAAAAGGTGACCGTAAGAAATGCTTTAATGGTACTGAAAAAAAGACTTAATGGAGCTGAAGTGATGAATTAACTTCGCATTTATGTTATAATCAGCTTTAGTTTCCCATCCTTGTGGCGCTTTCGGTCGTTTTCTTGTTTATAGTTGCGGAGTCAGATCGGTCTCTACGTCGGATTTCGGCTGAGTATAATGGAAAAAACGGAGATTATAACAAGATAATGCGTTTCTGTAATATGGCAGCAATCTGTTGTCTCAGTTGTGGGGCGCTGATGGGCTTGGCCATATAGCCGTCGAAGCCGTTTTCCATGGCCCGTTGTTCATCACTGGCATAGGCGAAAGCGGTAACAGCAATGATAGGCACATCCAAGGATAGTTTTCGTATTTCCCGGGTGGCCTCATAGCCATCCATCACCGGCATATTGATATCCATCAGAATTATCTGAGGGGTATGGAGCTTATACAAATTGACCGCCTCTTTTCCATCCCAGGCATGTACCAGGTTATATTCTCGTTTCAAGATAGATTGGAACAGCCGGTAATTGCTCTCATTGTCTTCGGCGATCAGAATGGTCAGCTTGTCTTTTTGCACGGAAATGAGTTGATGCTCTTCCTCTCTCTTGTTCTCTGCAGCGGCAGGCTGGTAGGGAATGGTGAACCAGAAAGTGGATCCTTTTCCTTCCTCGGACTCAACACCGATGCGTCCTCCCATGTGCTCTACAATTGTCTGGCAAATGGATAGCCCCAGTCCTGTACCCTGTACAAAAGAGTTCAGTTTGACGAAACGTCCGAATATGGAGTTCACTTTGTCGGCTGGAATGCCGCAACCGGTATCTTTAACATAGAAATAAAGTTCTTTGTCGCATAGTTTGTAGCCGAAGGTGATGCTTCCTTGTGAGGTAAATTTGCTGGCGTTGTTCAGTAAATTGTTCAGTACCTGCATCAGACGGTTCTTTTCCGTTCTTATGAGGCAGGAGGGAAGTCCTTTCTGTACAATCAGTTGAATGCCGTTGCTCTCTGTCCGATAACGGGTGACACTTTCTATCTCGGAAATAATGTCATTCAGTTCTATGTTGCAATAGCTGAACTCTAATGTACCGGCCTCTATTTTCGATAAGTCCAGTATGTCGCTGATTAATTGCAGCAGCAACGTGTTGTTACTTTCAATGATATTGATATATTCCTGCTTTTCCTGTTCCTCTTCTGCAGCAGCAAGGATGTTTGAGAAACCGATGATAGCATTTAGCGGAGTGCGTATTTCGTGGCTCATATTGGCAAGAAAAGCGGACTTCAGCCGGTTGGATTCTTCCGCGCGGTCCTTGGCTGAAAGCAGTTCGTCTTCCATTTTCTTCCGTTCAGTTATGACTAGGGAAGATCCTACCAAAGTGAGCGGCATTCCGTTTTCGTCTTTGCTTTCCACTGCTGCCTGCGCCTCTATCCAGTCTATTTTCCATTGTGTTCCGTCATTGGCCAGCACGCGGTATTCCTCTTTTACTTTCTCTATTTTCCCGTCTGCCAGGTCACGGTAGGCCTGTATCACGCGCGGGCGGTCTTCTTTAATGATTTTAGCGAAGTATTGCTCGTCCGAAACGCTCAACTGATCTTCGCTGATGCTTCCCGGCATGGCCGCCATGACAATGGGGCGGTTGAGGTCGCATAAAATGGTATGGTCTTTCAAATTCCATTTCCAAGGTACGATGTTGGCTACTTCCAGTGCCATGGAAAGTTTATGGTTCGTGGCGCTCAGCATTTGCTGCGCATTGTGCAGTTCGGTGCTGTCCATGCAGAACACATCCACTGTGTCCGGTTCGGTAGAGCAATTCAGGACAACATCATAGAAGATGTTGACGGTCTTGAAATAATATGGGAAGGTGATCGATTTCTTTTCTTTTAAGGTGAGTTCCATGAAATGGGTGAACTCCGGCAAGGACTCCGGGAAAATTTCAGAGGCTCTTTTCCCTATCACCTCGGATTTGGGCAAGAAACATCGTTCGAAATAGCGGTTGACATCCATATAAATGCTGTCTGCGATATTCCCTTCTTTGTCCCATATTACCTGTTCTTTCATGTAAAGGATAGGCATATTGTCTATCAGATTGGTATATTGTGTGTTCGTGTCTATTTCATTTTGCTGGGCGCGTCTCAGCGCTTTCAGCATTTGGATGCGTTTTTGTTGTGCCACGGCCATCAGTATAAAAGCAATGAGTACACTTAGGATGATCCATTTATATTTGTTTAGAAAGTTGGCCGGTTTGTCATAGAAAACGGTGTCACCAGGGCATAGGTCGGGATCGAGTCCTTTATTTACCAGTCTTGTGTAGTTGAATGCGGGGTGTGCTTCGTTGGGTTCATAAAAAGGTATGTCGCTGGCTTTCTTCCCATGTAGTATCTCGTCTATCGTTTTCAGTAATTGCCTGGTAAAGATTTGGTCATTATACATGTATCCTCCTACCATGCCGCCGTCATCCATACCTGCATAGCGGATGGTGAACAAAGGGGCGGAGATGCTGGCGATACTTCTGTAGGCATTAATCAGAAAATTGCTTGAAGTGAACGATTCGGTGAACCAGGTGGATACCAGAATGCCTGTGGTCTTGTCTGTTTTACGCACGGCGTTATATAGCTGATGCAGACTGTTGGTACGCGAGGAGATGTATTCGTAATCCATTTGCGGGTATTTGTCTTTAATCAGCTCTCGCAGTTGCTTGTCATATTCCGGATTGGGGTAGATGCCGTCTCCCAGGAAAATCAGTTTCTTCATACCGGGAATCATCCTGCACATCAGTTGCACGTTTTCTTCCAGATAGATGGGGGTGTGCATATAGGTGAAATTGAACTCTTCTGCCAATTCGCTCATGTGTGTCTTTTCTTCGGGGGTGACTGTATCTCTCTGCCTGTAGAATTTCTCATGGTACACATAGGGGTCGGCTCCGCATACAATGGCAGGTACTTTACCCCATAAAGATTGAATCTCTTCTCTGAAAATCAGGCTCATGCTCCCAATGAATACCAGCAGGCGGGGAGGGGTGGAGCCGTATTTCGAAGAAAGAATTTCTGAGAATCTCTCGATTTTAGTGGAGTCGCCTACCATAAAAAGATTCAGATGCTCTATGTAAGCGTCCATGTTCTCTATTCCGGCTATTTTGTGAACGATGGGGGTGGTGATGCTGTTGCTCCAGGGGGAGGATTCGTTGTAGCTGTTCAGAATCAGAATATAGTTCCCCGCCTCGGTGTTTTCCTGTACATGGGAGGCTTTGCCGATGGTTGCAAAGAGGGTGAATATACAGGTACATATCAGTAACCGTTGTATATGGGCTACACACGTTCTTTTAAGATTTCTGTCCATTATTGATGTCCTACTCTTCTTTTGTTATATAGCTATGATGCTTGTGATGCAACAAATGTACTATTAAATTAATGAGTGGACGAAGAAATGGAAAAGTTTAACAAATATTAAAAGAGACAGGACGGGATGGAAAGTTTTCGTATAGGCAAATGGGAGATGATTGGATGGGAATTCCTGCCGGCCGATATGGCAGTGGGGCGCGAATGCTGATAAAGGGAGTGGGAGGGGAAGTCATTCTTTTGTTCTATTTCTTTTTTATATAAAGGAATAGTCTTATATTTATCCCGTCATCTTATTTTTGAAAAAGTAGGGGAACATCACTTAATCAGAAGTAGTTATGGAATATCACTTACGTACTAAATTGAATGGAAATATAGCAATGACTTCCTGTTTCCATGAAAACTCCTTTTTGCAGCGTGACAGGAGTCTTTATAAATTTATATGGGTGCGGCATGGAACGTTGGATGTGGAAGTGGATCATGTGGTGATGCATCTGGAAAAAGAGGAAATGATTTCGCTTACTCCTTTGCATCATGTGCAGATAAGGGGAGTGGGCGGTGAATACCCTGTCTCTTATACACATCTGACGCTGCCGACGAATAGAGAGGTGTAGATC
>ERZ1504295.1232-NODE-1232-length-6006-cov-2.449168_pt1 | contig 6006 bp, 8 predicted proteins | sample MGYA00575495_ERZ1504295 | MGnify/ENA primary metagenome ERZ1504295 (study PRJEB39906, sample SAMEA3182108) | gut metagenome | biome: human; feature: gut; material: Stool; isolation source: human stools | place: Canada | collected 2013-04-25 ... | reverse complement strand
CTATTCGTCGGCAGCGTCAGATGTGTATAAGAGACAGATGTTAGTGGGCACAGGGGACAGTACTTATACCATACCGTTTTATGAACGGTGCGGCTTCACCTACTCCCACCGGATACCCGATTTCTTCATCAAGAACTACGACCATCCCATGTATGAGGACGGAAAACAATTGCGGGACATGGTTTATTTAAAAATTAGCAAGAATGGATAATTCTTCTTCCAAAGGTTTCCCCTACCTTTGCATCAAAACATAGCAAATGAAGGAAGAAACCACATACGGACATCAGGAATTAATAAATCAAGTCATTGATTATATTCATACCCATCTGCACAAAGCATTGACTTTAGAAATGCTGGCGGCGGAAATGCACATGTCCGTATATCACTTCCATCGGCTTTTCAAATCCCATCTACAAGAAACACTTTCGGCATACATCACCCGCCAAAGAATGGAAAGGGCTGTGATGTATCTGCAAACGCGAGATTTATCCTTGCAGGAACTCTCCGAAAAGATGGGATATGACACGGCACAATCTTTCTCAAAAGCATTCAAACGATATTTTGGCGTTTCTCCGGTGGCTTTCGGCAATACATTGACCTTTAACACTCCTGAAACAACTTCGATAGAGGATATTGCTTTTATCGGATTGGACGAACCGGAAGTCCTACTCATTTCCCCAATGTACATAGCCTATATCCGTATTATCGGTCCGTATGGAGAAAAAGAGAGTTACGAGCTCGGTTGGGGAAAACTTTGCGGATTTCTGAAGGAAAACAAGCTACAATCCAAAGCCACCCGCTGGTTTGGCATCAGCTTCGATGATCCGACTATTACAAAGAAAAAGCAATGCCGTTTCTATGCCTGCGCCTCCGTTGCGCAAAGGATAAAACCATCGGGTGCCATCGGAACATTGACGATAGAGAGTGGAAAATATGCAGTCTATACTTACAAGGGAAGCTATTCAGGTTTGCTTCGTGCCTATACTTATATTTATTCCAAAGAAAAAGGAAGATTGCGCAATGCACTCTCTTTTGAAGAATATGTAACGTGGTCGGACAATCCGGCAAAACAGATAACCAAAATCTATATACCAATACAAAAGAAATAATATGGAATTTATCACATTGAATCCGGATAACGTTGTGAGCGAACATTTATGTTGCGCCATTTCTGATAAGAAGCACCAAACAGGTGTAAATGATAAGCGGAACTGGTTGTCCGAACGTGTAAAAGAAGGGCACGTCTTCCGCAAACTGGATGCACAAGGCAAGGTATTTATCGAGTATGCCCCGCTGGAAAAGGCGTGGGTGCCTGTGACGGGGGATAACTATCTGTATATCTACTGCCTGTGGGTGGCAGGCAGCTACAAGGGGAAAGGGTATGGAGAAGCCCTGTTGCAATCGTGCATTGACGATGCCAAGGCACAAGGGAAATCGGGTATCTGTGTGCTGTCTTCCAAAAAGAAGAAGCCTTTCTTGTCCGACAAGAAATTTATGCTGAAATATGGCTTCAAGGTAGTGGATAGCATTAATGACGAATACGAATTATTAGCTCTTTCCCTTGACGGCAGCCAACCGCAATTTACGGCGGATGCAAGGAAACAGACGATTGAGAATAAAGAGCTGACTATATATTACGGCGTGCAATGTCCTTACATTCCCAACTGCATCGAGCAAATCTATAATTATTGTGAGAATAATCAGGTGCCTTTGCAGTTGATAGAAGTCGACACGCTGGAGAAAGCCAAGCAACTGCCTTGCATCTTCAATAATTGGGCGGTATTCTATAACGGGAAGTTCGAGACTGTACATCTGCTGAATGAAGGATTGCTAAAGAAATTGCTGCAATTGAAATAAGAATACATATTTATAAAACTCTAAAATCAAGAACAATTATGGAAATGAAATTTTGCCAGAGTTGCGGAATGCCGCTGACATCCAATGAAGTTTGCGGAACAAATGCTGACGGTAGCCTCAGCGCAGACTACTGTACTTACTGTTATCAGAATGGAAAGTTCACTCAGGACTGCACCATGGACGAAATGATAGAACACTGTGCTCAGTTTGTTGAGGAATTCAACAAAGACTCGGAACAGAAAGTGACTAAAGAAGAGGCAATTGCCATGATGAAGCAAGAGTTTCCGAAGCTAAAACGCTGGCAGAATTAATTGCCAACAGGAATATCCTTCTTAATCAACCATATCTGTTATGAAAGAACTGAATGATATGTCTGATGAAGAATTATGGACTCTCTTTCCAATTCTCCTGACGGAACATCAGGAGAATTGGAAAGACTTGTATATACAGGAAGAAGAACAACTCCGAACCTTTGTCGGGGAAAGCATATTTCGCATCCGACACATAGGGAGCACAGCCGTAAAAGGATTGATAGCCAAACCTACCATAGACATATTATTAGAGATAAAAGAAGATACCGACACCGAAGCCTTTATCAGAAAGATTGAAAGCATAGGATATATCTATACATATCAGCCCGGTAAGCCGGCACCGCACATGATGTTTATGAAAGGATATACCCCTCAGGGCTTCAAAGGTCAGGCTTACCACCTGCATGTGCGATATGCCGGCGATTGGGATGAACCCATATTCTGCCATTATCTTCAACTTCATCCGGAAGTTGCTCGCAAATACGGAGAATTAAAGGTGGAGTTGAAAAAGAGATATGAACATGACAGGGATGCTTATACAGAAAGTAAAACGGAGTTTATCACAAGCATCGTTCAATTAGCCCGTAAAAGATAGTATGTCCCGCATCGAAAAGGAAAAGCAAACCGTAGAACAGATGATTCGCCTCTACTGCCGGAAGAAAGAGGGGAACGGAACACTGTGCCCGCAATGCAGGGAATTGTTGGAGTATGCGCAGACACGGCTTTCACGTTGTCCGTTCGGAGACGGGAAATCAACTTGTCGGATTTGTACCGTGCATTGCTATAAGCCGGAAATGAGGGAACGGATGAGAGTAGTGATGAGATGGGCAGGACCGAGAATGTTGCTCTATCATCCGGTGGCGGCTATCCGACATTTGTGGCAGGAATATATTAGGAAGAAATAAGAAGGAGTATCAATTCATATCCCTACAAAAATGAATCAAGATACGTTTTTTGTGTACAATTTTCATCTTTTTTTCTTTCCTGTCTTGTCACCTTCCCTACCCCCTCCCAGACACCCTCTGAATGGGGGGGGGTATAATGAGTCAGGGACTGAAAGGCATTCACTCAACGAGTGGGAGGAAGAACTGCGGGAAAGGAAGAAATCTACTCGCTTTTTGTAAGCATAATTACTAATCGACGAAATATACAATGAATTATCATTTACCTCATAACGGAAAAGAAAAGAAGGAAAAGAGTGATAAGGCGGTAAGGTGATAGGGGGATAAAGTAGCTGCGCTATATATCACAGAGCGTTATCCCGTTATCACTTTATCACCCTACCACCTTATCACAACTGATTCATAATCGTACAGATATAAGTTAATCCCAATGGAGAAAAGGACACCTCAATTGAAATAATACAAGAACACTGCAATCCCCTCAAGCGCTTTCTTAGGCTGATCCTTTATTTCAATTGTAAACTTAATCTCTGCTTTCGCCACACCACGCAGATTTGCCAGCGAATGTAACTTCGCCACCAGACGCACGCTTTGTCCCGACAACACCGCCTGCCCGAACTTCATCTGCTCCATACCGTAATTAACCATCATCTTCAGGTTGTTTACCTCAATAATCTGGTTCCACAAATGCGGAAGCATAGACAAAGTGAGATAACCGTGCGCAATGGTAGTCTTGAAGTGACTTTCTGTTTTTGCACGTTCCGTGTCTACATGTATCCATTGATGGTCCAACGTAGCATCTGCAAACATATTGATGCGCTCTTGCGAAAGTTCTACATAATCAGAAACGCCAATCTGCTGGCCTACCAGCTTTTCAAAATCCTCGTACGAGTTGATAATTACTTTTTCCATTATTCTCTTTTTATATTTAATAGTTTCTACGGTTGATAATCCCAACCATAATCATTATGATAAATCATTAGTTTACTCATGCCTCCGTCAATCGTAATGTTCTCCCCGTTGATAAAGGAGTTCCGTTCGTCACAAAGGAAAAGAACTGCACGGGCTATGTCAGCTGGTTCTCCTACCCTTTGCGAGGGATGCTGCATGATGTCTCCTTCCGTATATGCCGGCACATAATCCTCTTCATGATAGCTTCCCGTATCAATCCAACCGGGAGCAATAGAATTCACACGGGCAACTCCCGAAAGACTGACCGCAAGCGCATGAGTCAGAGCCGTTATTCCACCTTTGGCTGCCGTATAACTTTCCGTATTGGCCTGCGACTGAAAAGCACGGGTAGAAGAAATATTCACAATAGCACCTGCACCACTGAAGTAGTCTTTAAAAGACAGAGCCAGGAAATAAGGAGCCACTACTCCCACACGTTGCACATACAGGAAGTCTTCATACGAACAGTTGCTCAATATACCTCCATTTGTCAGGCAAGCATTATTTATCAGACAGTCGATCTGATCTTCTATGGATAAGACAAAGTCTACAAAATCCCGCAGCGTCTGTTCCTCGGCAATATCTCCGACAAAGCCTGTTACCGAAAGACTTCTTTCCGACATCTTTCCTTCCGCCAGTTCCACCGCCTCGGGTGTCTTATCAATGAAATACACCGTATATCCCGATTCCGCAAACATCTCGACAATGCAACGACCGATACCGGCAGCTCCACCTGTTACTACACATACTTTATTCATACGCTCTTAATTTTAAGTATGATGAACAAAACCCCGATAACGAAGGTTATTATTCTTTTCATGGTTGTTTACTTTTAAATCGTGAAAACAGGTAACAAATATACTCCATATTCCAGCAAGTTACAAAAAGTCAAGTACCCTTTTTCTTATTCGGAAAGGTTTTCCTACTTTTGTGACAAACATTACGAAACATGAAACTGAAAGATAAATTCACAGAACTGATGCATAATCAGGCCTTGAAGCGAAAACTATATGTCATCATATTCGAAGCTGACACACCTGCCGGGAAGCTATTCGATGTTACCCTGATCTGGTGCATATTGCTTAGCGTAGGACTTGTTATCCTGGAAAGCCTGCAAGGATTACCGGTATGGCTGAAAACTCCATTCATTGTTATGGAGTATTTACTGACCGCTTTCTTTACTTTCGAATATATCACCGATTGTATTGCTCGCCTAAACCTTCCAAATATGCTTTCAGTGCTTTCGGAATCATCGACTTGCTGGCTACACTACCGCTTTATCTAGCTTTCCTATTTCCCGGGGCACGTTATCTGCTTATTATACGGGCCTTCCGCCTGATACGGATATTCCGCATTTTCAAGCTATTCAACTTCTGGATAGAAGGGCAAATGCTGCTGACAGCACTACGAGACAGTAGCAAGAAAATCGCAGTTTTCTTTATGTTTGTGGTTATTCTGGTGATATCTATCGGAACGCTGATGTACATGATTGAAGGAGGAAAGCCTAATACGCAGTTCAGCAATATTCCCAACAGTATTTATTGGGCCTGCGTCACCCTTACCACCGTAGGTTACGGAGATATAACTCCTGTCACCGCCTTGGGGAAATTCCTTTCGGGTTGTGTCATGCTGATAGGTTACACTATTATTGCAGTACCCACCGGCATAGTTTCCGTATCGCTGATGAAAAGACATGAAAAGAATGTAGCAAGAGAGTGCCCCAACTGTCACAGGCGAGGACACGAAGAAAGTGCACAGTTCTGTAAGTATTGCGGATCATCACTTGATAAAGCCCCTAAAGAATAGAAAGACTTTCATACTAAATCATATCGGCAAATAATAACGCATAGAAATATATAAAATGGAACAATTTTTTGTTACTCAAAGAGAATTTACCCTACGTCCCCGTGCACGTGGCTTTCACCTGATAACGGATGAAATAATACGTAACCTGCCGCGTCTGCCGCAAGCCGGACTTTTACATC
>ERZ1504295.1138-NODE-1138-length-6412-cov-2.527135_pt1 | contig 6412 bp, 6 predicted proteins | sample MGYA00575495_ERZ1504295 | MGnify/ENA primary metagenome ERZ1504295 (study PRJEB39906, sample SAMEA3182108) | gut metagenome | biome: human; feature: gut; material: Stool; isolation source: human stools | place: Canada | collected 2013-04-25 ... | reverse complement strand
CGGCAGCGTCAGATGTGTATAAGAGACAGGATAGAATGTGATGAAAATACATTCAGAGTATATCTTCCTTTAAATAAACAGAACTGACATCAAAATTGCATAGAGATATGAGAGTGTTGATTGTAGAAGACGAGACTGCCGCTTATGAGAATCTGGTGGATATTCTTGGTGAAGTCTCTTATGATATTCAAATAGTCGGTAATACGGAAAGCGTGACCCAAACCATTCATTGGCTGCAATCGAATCCTGCACCGGATTTGATATTTATGGATATTCATTTATCGGACGGTTCGGCATTTACCATTTTTGATAAAATGGAGTTGGAAACTCCTATTATTTTCACGACGGCTTATGACAGATACGCCATAGAAGCTTTCAAGGTGAATAGCATTGATTATTTGCTAAAACCTGTCAAGGTGGAAGATGTAAAACAGGCGCTGGATAAATACAAAAAACTGACGCACCAGGATGTGATTCACTACTTATCTAAATTGACTCAACTGATGCCGACTCCTAAATATAAAGACAAGTTATTAATTCCATATAAAGATAAGCTGTTACCTATTGGCTTGAAAGAAGTTTCATGCTTTTATACAGCGGATAAAAACACCTGTATCTACTTGAAAGACGGGAATATGTATCCATACTCCAAAACACTGGAACAGATAATGGCTTCTCTGAATCCGGCAGATTTCATCCGGGCGAATAAGCAATTCATCATAGCAAGGAATAGCGTGACGGATATAACGATCTGGTTTGATAACCGTTTGCTGGTAACATTGGATGTAGAAACTCCCGGACGTATCTATATCAGTAAGAACAAAGCGTCCGAGTTCAAGTCCTGGATAGTGAATAACACGTAAGTTAGAATACGTTAATCAGTAATTATGGTATTTACAACCGTAATTTATCTACGGTTTCTATCAGTAACGATCCCTATATTTGTAATCGGGAACTATTATAAAATTAAAGAGTTATTTCAAGATGAAAAAAGAGAGATTTGTACTTGCATTCTTTACAGGCTGCCTGATTAGTGCGGTAAGCCTACAAGCACAAACCAGCAAGGACAGCACAAAGGTAGCAAGAAGTTATGCGATCAATGAAGTAGTAGTAACAGGTACGCGAAGTGAAACGGATGTACGCCATTTGCCCATGACCGTATCGGTAGTGGGACGTCCGCAACTTGAAGCGAGCCAGCAGACTTCCGTACTTCCGGTGTTGAATTCACAAGTGCCGGGCTTTTTCTCCACTTCACGTGGCGTAATGGGATATGGTGTAGCTACCGGTGCATCAGGGCAAATGTCTTTAAGAGGCATTGGAGGGCCCGCACAGGCCGCTCTTCCCACTACAGGATTATTGGTTTTGATAGACGGACATCCTCAGTATATGGGACTGATGGGACACCCCATTGCCGACGCATATCAGACTATGATGGCAGAACGTGTGGAAGTGCTCCGTGGCCCCGCATCCGTGCTTTATGGTTCTAACGCCATGGGTGGGGTTATTAACATTGTTACCCGTAAGATGCAGGAAGACGGAATACGTACAAACATCAACATTGGTGCGGGGGCCTATGGAAGTGTACAGACCGAAGCCACTAACCGCATAAGGAAAGGGCGCTTCAGTAGTACGGTGACTGCCTCTTATAACCGTACAGATGGACATCGCGCTGACATGGCTTTTGAACAGTACGGCGGATATGCCAAATTAGGCTATGACTTTACGGATAACTGGAAAGTTTGGGGCGATGTAAATGTCACTCGTTTCAATGCTACTAATCCGGGATCAGTAATGAAACCATATATAGACAATGATCAGCGCATAACACGTGGTATGACTTCTTTTGCATTGGAGAATCATTACGAAAAGACTTCCGGTGCATTGAGCTTTTTCTATAATTGGGGTGATCACTGGATAAATGACGGATATCAGCCAGGAGGAGAACCGCTTCAGTATCGTTTCAACTCTAACGATCAGATGCTTGGAGTATCATGGTATCAGAGCATACAACTTTTCCAGGGCAACAGACTGACTGTAGGAGCTGATTATTTTCACTTTGGAGGTGAGGCATGGAACCAATTCTTTGATGGGCATCGTGAAACTTCGGCGGATAAGTCGTTGAATGAAGTAGCAGGTTATGTAGATTTTCGTCAGGATATTGCTGCGTGGCTTACGCTGGATGCCGGAGCACGAGTAGATTATCATTCGCAAACGGGTACAGAGTTCATTCCGCAAGTAGGTTTGGCTTTCCATCTTCCGGAGAATGCAGAAATCAAAGCAATGGCAAGTAAAGGATTCCGTAATCCTACCATTCGTGAAATGTATATGTTTCCTCCGCAGAATCCGGATTTGAAACCTGAGAAACTTTGGAATTATGAGCTTTCTTTTTCACAACGTCTTATGGATAATCGTTTGTCCTATGGACTCAATGTGTTCTATATCAATGGTGAAAATCTCATTATACGTCTTCCAAATCCAAATGGTAGCGGTATGTTGAACCAGAATTCCGGCGAGATTGAAAACTGGGGAGCGGAAGCTAATGTAGGGTACCAGTTTAATCCGGTGTGGAGCGTGATGGCAAATTACAGCTGGCTTCATATGGAAAATCCGGTATTGGCTTCTCCAGAGCATAAACTGTATGGAGGAGTGAACTTCAGAAAAGGACGTTGGAGTGCATCTACGGGCATTCAGTATGTAAAAGGGCTTTATACTGATCTGGATGCTGCGACAAAAGAGAACTTCGTGTTATGGGATATGCAGGGAAGTTTTAAGGCGACAAATTATCTGTCATTCTATGTGCGTGGTGAGAACCTGTTGGCGCAACGTTATGAGATCAATGCAGGCTATCCTATGCCGAAAGCGACTTTTATGGGTGGAGTAAATATCAATTTTTAATAAGAATATTATATGAAAACAACAACTATCAGACTTTATTCACTGGATTATAGCAATGTGAAGACATATTTTGCTGCAGCCCTTTTCATTCTGGGTAATCTGGTTTTGCCACAACTTTGCCATCTTATTCCACAGGGTGGTCTTACTTTGTTGCCGATTTATTTCTTTACGCTTATTGCTGCTTATAAATACGGTTGGAAAGTTGGATTGCTGACAGCCGTCTTTTCACCGGTTTTGAACCATCTGCTTTTCGGTATGCCTCCTGCAGGAGTATTGTCGGCCATCCTTTTAAAATCTATTTTACTGGCAGTGGTTGCCGGATATGCTGCCAATCGTTTTAAACGTATCTCTATTCCTGTTTTAGCGTTGGTAGTACTGGCTTATCAGTTTATCGGGACGCTGGGTGAGTGGGCAATGGTAGGTAACCTTGCGCTTGCTTTCCAGGATTTCCGCATCGGTATCCCGGGAATGGGATTACAGATTCTCGGCGGTTATTTGTTTATCAAGTATTTGGTCTATAAATGATATTCCATAAAATAAAAGTATGTTACGAAAAATCAGACTAACGTTTGCCATATTCTTTTTCGTGCTGATCACGCTTTTGTTCCTCGATTTTACGGGAACGTTGCATGCTTGGTTCGGTTGGATGGCTAAAATTCAGTTTTTGCCTGCTTTGTTGGCACTGAATATCGGGGTTGTGATAATCCTGATAGCATTGACACTGCTCTTTGGGCGTGTGTATTGTTCTGTAATCTGTCCGTTGGGCGTATTTCAGGATGTAGTTTCATGGTTGGGTAAAAAGCGGAAAAAGAATCGCTATTCGTATTCACCTGCACTTAGTTGGTTGCGTTATGGAGTGCTGGGAGTATTTATTCTGGCTCTGATAGGAGGAGTTGGTTCGTTGGTTGCCTTACTGGCACCTTATAGTTCTTACGGGCGAATAGTTTCTAATCTGTTTGCTCCGGTTTATCAGTGGGGAAACAACCTGCTTGCTCTTTTGGTCGAACGGGCAGATAGCTATATGTTTTATTCTGTAGATGTCTGGATGAAGGCTATGGGAACTTTTGTGATAGCTGTTCTGACATTTGTTATTTTGGCTGTACTGGCCTGGCGCAACGGGCGTACATATTGCAATACAATTTGTCCGGTAGGAACAGTATTGGGATTCTTTTCACGTTTTTCTTTGCTGAAACCAGTAATCGATACGAGTAAATGTAATGGTTGCGGTTTGTGCGCACGTAATTGTAAGGCGGCATGCATTGATTCTAAAAATCATAAAATAGATTATAGCCGTTGTGTGGCTTGTATGGATTGCATTGGTAAATGTAAGAAAGGAGCTATCCGTTATGAGCGTCCTCATAAGGAAGTGCAGAAACCATTAGCGGCTGAAAAAGTGACGGGTGTTTCACCGGAGCAGGTGGACAATGCACGCCGTGCTTTCTTTTCTGCCGGTGCCGTATTTGCTGCAAGTACATTGCTGAAGGCACAGGAGAAAAAAGTGGATGGTGGATTGGCTGTCATTGAGGATAAGAAAATACCGGAACGGACGACACCTATTGTACCGGCAGGTTCATTGAGTATTCGTAATTTTGCGCAGCATTGTACGGCTTGCCAGCTTTGTGTATCAGTGTGCCCTAATCAGGTTTTACGCCCATCCGGTAATCTGATGACGTTGATGCAGCCGGAGATGTCTTATGAACGTGGTTATTGTCGTCCGGAATGTGCGAAGTGTGCCGAAGTATGTCCGACGGATGCGATTCATCTTACCAGTCTGGCTGATAAATCATCTATCCAGATCGGTCATGCCGTATGGATCAGGAAGAATTGTGCCCGTCATTGCCCGGTAGCGGCGATAGAAATGGTTCCGTCTGAGGTAGATAATCCGGATTCTCCAAAGATTCCGGTTGTCAATGTAGAGCGTTGTATTGGTTGTGGTGCCTGTGAGAATCTTTGTCCGGCACGCCCTTTCAGTGCTATCTATGTGGAGGGACATGAGAGACATCGAGTAATATAAAGGTGGTAATGTGATAGAGTGATAAATGTTAGAAGAACAGATATGGAAGAACATAATAAAAATATAAACCGTAGGGATTTTCTGAAAATTGTGGGCATCAGTGCCGCTACGACAACGGCTGCTGCGACTCTTTATAGTTGCAAACAGAAGGATGGGGTGATTCCGGGAGGTAGTACATCGACTCCGGTGCCTACTGATAAGATGACTTACCGCACTTCTGTGGCTCAGAAAGACCGTGTTTCACTTCTGGGTTATGGCTGTATGCGTTGGCCGACTGTTCCTTCACCGGATGGGAAAGGAGATATAATTGATCAGGATGCAGTGAACGAATTAGTAGATTATGCCATTGCGCACGGCGTGAATTATTTCGATACATCTCCGGTGTATGTACAGGGGTGGTCGGAAAAATCTACTGGTATTGCATGTTTATTGCTACAAAGTTATCCAACTTTAGTAATTATAGCCGTGAAAACTCCATAGCTATGTATCGTAAGTCTTTCGAAGATTTGCAGACAGATTATATCGATTACTATTTGTTGCACTCTATCGGTAATGGTGGAATAGAAGCATTCAAAGCACGATATATAGACAATGGTATGATGGAGTTTCTGTTGAAGGAACGGGAGGCTGGGCGTATCCGTAATCTGGGATTTTCTTTCCATGGTACAGTGGATACTTATGACTATGCACTTTCTCTACATGATGAGGTGAAATGGGACTTTGTACAGATACAGCTCAATTATGTGGACTGGAAACATTCTTCGGGACGTAATGTAAATGCGGACTACCTATATGATGAATTGGTAAAACGAAATATCCCGGCAATCATTATGGAGCCATTGCTGGGTGGAAGATTGTCTAATGTACCTACTCATATTATGACACGCCTTAAGCAGCGTCGTCCGGAAGATAGTGTGGCTTCGTGGGCTTTTCGTTTTGCAGGCTCACCGGAACTGGTGTTGACGGTATTGAGTGGTATGACGTATATGGAGCATCTTCAAGATAATATTCGTACCTATTCTCCGCTGATTCCTTTGACAGATGATGATAAGGAGTTTCTGGAAGAAACGGCACAGTTGATGTTGAAGTACCCTACTGTACCGTGCAATGACTGTAAATACTGTATGCCTTGTCCGTATGGCATTGATATTCCTGCTGTGCTTATACATTATAATAAATGTGTAAATGAGGGAAATGTGCCGAAAAGCCAACAAGACGAGAATTATAGAAAGGCACGCCAAGCTTTTCTTGTTGGTTATGACCGTAGTGTGCCACGCCTGCGACAGGCAAATCATTGCATTGGTTGCGATCAATGTTCGCCTCACTGTCCGCAGAGTATTAATATTCCCAGGGAGTTGCGCCGTATTGACGGGTTCGTGGAGCAACTGAAACAGGAAACGTTGTAGCCCTCTCTACATTGACATTTATAGAAAAATTTTCATCTTTGTAATAAATAGTGAATTGCGCTGATATTGTTGTCATATAGAGACAATGATATCAGCG
>ERZ1504295.1060-NODE-1060-length-6834-cov-9.494321_pt1 | contig 6834 bp, 3 predicted proteins | sample MGYA00575495_ERZ1504295 | MGnify/ENA primary metagenome ERZ1504295 (study PRJEB39906, sample SAMEA3182108) | gut metagenome | biome: human; feature: gut; material: Stool; isolation source: human stools | place: Canada | collected 2013-04-25 ... | reverse complement strand
CGACCCGGTGCTGTGCCAGATACGCGATGAGATACTGAATCTGGATGTGAATAACCTGACGCCGCTGGAGGCACTGAACAAGCTGAATGATATAAAGAGGATAGTGAAAGGGAAATAACCGGATAGGGGTGTGTCAAAATTCACCACAGATTACACGGATTAACACAGAATGAGCTTAATCTACTGATAATCAAAGATGCTTATCTGTGTAAATCTGTGTAATCGGTGGTGAATACCAGTTTCGACGCATCCTCATCCGGATTGTTTCAAAACACGGCTGGTTTCTTATAGTTTGACTTTTCCCTCCAACCGTATATCTTCCGATGAAGCCCCTATCAGCAGCTTCACCGTTCCGGGTTCTACAACGAACATCTGCTTTTCTTCGTTCCAATAGCCGAGCTCCTCCTTGGGAACGGTAAGCGTCACTTCCCGGCTTTCACCAGCCTTGATGGGGATACGCTTGAAGGCGCGCAACTGCTTGGAGGGACGTTCCACTTTGGAGTCCGGATAGCTGGCATAGAGCTGCACAACTTCTTCCCCGTCGCGTCCGCTTGTATTCTTCACTGATACCGTCACGCGGATGTTCTTCTTGTCTTGCTTGACGGATTCAATCTTCTCGTATGCAAAGTCGGAATAGCTCAGACCATAGCCGAAAGGATAGAGCACCGGGCCCTGGTGGTACATATACGTGCGTCCGTTGCGGATGTCGTAGTCCATCATGTCGGGTAGGTCAGTGATGTCTTTCACCCACGTCTGTACGGTACGTCCGGCTGGATTCACCTTGCCGAAGAGTACGTCGGCCAGTCCGTTGCCCTGCTCCTGACTGCAGTGGGTGATGTGGACGATGGCAGGCACGTGCTCCTGGCTCCAGTTGATGGTGTAGGGGAAGCTGCTGACGAGCACCAGTATGGTATTGGGATTGGCCTTGAGCACCAGCTTCACCAAGTCTTCATCGGGCAGCATCAGCGATTTGCGGTCCACGGCTTCGCGGCCGTCACTGGGGACGGGAGAGAACTTCCAGTCCGCACGCGTGCCGTAAGGATGGTTTCCTACACACACGATGGCAACGTCGGCGGCTGCAGCAGCCTTTTCTGCCTGGCCCATGCGGTTGTCTTCGGCGTGGATGATTTCGGTTCCTTCTTTCACAGCATTGCGTATGCCACTCAGAATCGTTGTTTCGTAAGGCGGGGTACCACTATACCAATCTTGCACGATTTTGTCCGAATACGGGCCTATAACGGCTATTTTACGCAGCTTTCCGGCATCGAGTGGCAGGAGTTTTTTGTTTTTCAATAACACCACGGACTTGGCGGTGACTTCCCGTGCCAGCCTGCGGGCTTCTGCTGTCATGAAAGGCGGTGTCTCCGTACTGTTCTTTCCGATAGAGAGATAAGGGTTACGGGAGTTGTCCCCGTCCAGCAAGCCGAGCTTGAGGGCGACGAAGATGTTCCCGCGGATAGCCTTGTCGATGTCGACTTCGGTCAGTAATCCCTTTTCCAGAGCTTCCTTGACGTAAGGAACGTATGCGTCGAGAAATTGTCCTGTGGTGGCTTTTACTACGGCAGCAGCACCCTCCGCAAAGCTCGGAAAACTCTTGTGCGCTTCAATCAGCAGTTTCAGGGCACCGCCGTCCGTACAGATGATACCGTTGTTGCCCCACTGCTTGCGGGTAATCTCTTCGAGGCAGGGATGGATGGACATGGGGATGCCGTTCCAACTGTTGTAGGCGGCCATGAAGGCACGGCTGCCTCCCTCGGTGATGCCTTTATAGAAAGGATAAGCATAGTATTCATGGAACAAGCGCGTGTCGAAGTCGGAGGAAGTGCTGTCCCGTCCGTCCTCGTTGCTGTTGGCAAGGAAATGCTTCATCAGAGAGGCGGTTTTCCAGTAGCGGGGATGATTGCCTTGCAGGCCGCGTACGCTGGCAATGGTGAGTTGGGCGGTGAGGAAAGCATCTTCTCCGAAACTCTCCTCGGTACGTCCCCAGCGCGGGTCGCGGGCAAGGTCGGCATTCGGAGCGCGCATCACGAGGGCATGACGCTTGTTACCGGTGGTCTGCATGTAGTAGCGGGCTTCTTCAGCGGCTTGTTCCGCTACTTTCTGCACCAAATCGGTGTCCCATGTGGAGCCCAGACCGTAGGACTGGGGGAATATGGTGGTGGGGCAGTCGGTAGGGACTACTTTCCCGTCTTCCGTTCTTTGGCGTCCGCCCCACATGGCAGGCCCGCCGAGGGTCAGCCCGTGCAGTCCTTCGTAGTGTCCGCAACGGGGAATGTTGAAGCGAGGGACACCGAGGTCGGTGGAAAGAAGGTTTATCTTTTCATCCAATGTCAGGATGGAAAGAAGATGTTCCACGCGCTGTTCGTCGGTGAGCGTGGTATCTTGAAAGGCTTGTATGTGTTGTGCGCTTGCCTGTAAGCCGAATAGCAGGGGCAAGGCGAGGAACAATAACTTGTTTCGCATGGGGTATTAGGGTTTAATGTGTTTGATATACCGGTTATGGGATTGATATCCGTTGTAACTGTCCGTCCTGCGGCAGGCAGAGCAATCCTTCGGCTTTCTTTTCGTCTGCCAGATACTTCTTCCACGTAATCTTGTCCCACTTCATCTGGTCTGTGCATTGTGCCACGGGGATATGGGGGATGGCCGAACCGTCCTTTACAAGAATGACGATGGGCAGGGTGCCGCACTCGATATGGTTCCATCCCGGAGCATACACCTTTCCGGTCTGGTAGTCTATCCATTTCTGCCGTCCGGGGAGGTAGACATCCCGTCCGCTTCCCTCTTCGAGCATGGGTGCCACGAGGAGGTTGGAGCCGAACATGTACTCGTCCTCTACCAGCCATGCACCCGGGTCGTCGGGATACTCCAGCAGTAGGGCGCGGAGCATCGGCCAGCCGTTCTCGGTGCACTCTTTGGATTGTGCGTATACATAGGGCATCAGTTTGTACTTCAGCTCGGCGCAACGGCGGAAATAGTCTGTGAACTCTTTCCCGTAGTACCACGGCTCAGTGGGAGGTGCTCCGTGCACGCGGCTGTGGCTGGTGAGGAAGCCGAAGGGCAGCCAGCGGCGGTAGAGGCTTTCGGGGCTTTGGGTCACGAAGCCGCCTATGTCATTGCTCCAGAAGCAGAATCCGCTCAGTCCGATGGAGAGGCCGCTGCGGATGGTTCCCTCGAAACCGGTTTCGGTGGTTGCGGCATCACCGCCCCAGTGCAGCGGGTAGCGTTGTGAGCCTGCCCATGCAGAGCGTGCCCAGATGATGTTTTCGCCGTGCAGCTTCTTGATGATGTCGGCCACGGTTTTGTTGTAGCGCAGCGGGTAGAGGTTGTGTTCGTACAGTCCGCTACGGCCGTTGGCATAGATGGCATCCAGCGGGGCACCTTCGCCGAAGTCTACTTTGATGGCGCCTACACCCATTTCAATCAGATTGCCGAGTTTTTCCTGATACCACTTCACGGTTTCGGGGTTGGTGAAGTCCAGCACCACGTCCTCGTAGGGGAGCTGCCCCTTACCGTTGCGTACGTACAGACCGCGTTCCACCAGCTCGGGGAAGAACTTGTTTTTCGGAGTGAAGTAGGGGAGTTGCCAGAGGCAGGTGCGGAAGCCTTGTGACCTTAGGTCGGTGAGCATCTGCCGGGGATTGTCGAAGCGGTCGGCGGCAAAGGCGTAGTCGCACTGCCAGTCCACGCCGAACCAACCGGTATCGAAGTGGATGACGTCGCTCGGTATCTTGTTCTCACGCAGTTTCCGGGCTACATCGCGGCCCTCTGCTTCGCTGAAGTAGGTGATGCGGCTCATCCAGGTGCCGAAGCTCCACAAAGGGGGCATTTCGGGCCGTCCTACCAGTGCGGTGTATTCGCTCAGCATCTCCTTCGGCGAACCCAGGAAGATGAAGATGTCCATCGCTTCGTCTGCCATGAAGAGTTTGGTGGCTCCGATGTAGGAACAGCCGAAGTCGCAGGTCACGGGGGCGGAAGTGTGCATAAACATGCCATAGCCGCGGTTACTGAAAAAGAAGGGGATAGGCTTGTACATATCCGGAGTTTCGGGGCCCTGCGGGTCGGTGACAAAGAGGTTGACCTTCTGCCCGGCCTTGTTCAGTGCGGTGGCGGACTCGCCGCAACCGTAGATTTTCTCGTTCGGCGCGAGGCTGAATACGGGATTGATGCTGCGTGAGTTGTCCGAGCCGCGCTTGATGAAGCTGAATGGAGGTACCTTGACCTGCGTGGAGTCGTTGTCGCTCCAGCAACGAGTCTGTGTCAGCAGGCGTCCGTCGGCATCTTTCAGCACCAGGCGCCAGGGGTAATTCTCGATGAGCAGGCTGCCGTATCGGGAGGTGTACAGGGTACCTTTATCTGTCTTCTCGGCTTTCCAGAAGGAGCGTCCGTCGGCAGGCTTTCCTATGAGCATGGGGTCATCGGCATCTTCTTTCGGTACGATGGGCGAGGTAAGCATACGGATGCGGAGGGTACGTTCGCTGACCGGTTCGACGGTGAACGTCAGTTGTGGATTGTTGTCGTAGGCCGTCTCCGGGAAGTCCAGCGACTGGAGGGGCTGGTGCAGGTAGGTGTTTGCATTGAATGCCTGGCGGGGCATCAGTTGCTGGCGTTTCCACTGGACAGTCCCCTTGCCGGTGGAGGTGTCGAACGATACCAGGCTGTCGGCAAAGAAATAGGTGTTGCTGAGGTCCAGAAAATCCTGGCTCATGTCTTTCGACTGGGAAAGCAGGTATTGCACGCCGGCATTTGTTTTCAGTTGGGCATGTGCGGGCGGGATGGCAGTTGCTGCTAGCAGCATAAAAGCTGCCCCTTTCATCAGTTGTTTCTCTTTCATGATAAATATATGATTTACGGTTGTTGTTTCGATGCCGTAAAAGTAGAGAAATCTACACAGATGAAAGGGGTAGGTATGTTGCTTATGTAGGGCCTAAATGTTTATTTGGAAGCTTTCTTTCCGTAGAAACACATAAAATACACCCCGATAATGACAAATGGGATGCTGAGCCATTGGCCCATGTTCAGCGACATGCTGTCTTCAAAGTTCACCTGGTTTTCTTTCAGGAACTCGATGAAGAAACGGAAGAGGAAGATTTCCGTCAGGCAGAGGCCGAAGAAGAAACCGCGGTGATAGGGTAGGGAAGCCTCGGCTTGCACGGCGGTTGATTTCCGCTTGGTGGTGCTGAAGTCTGTTTCGAGCTTGGTTTCTTGTTTTTTCTGCCCGCGTTTGTATAGCCAGACCATCCCTAAAAAGAAGATGAAGTAGGCGATGGCTTCGTAGAGCTGTGCCGGATGGCGGGGCAGCATGTCTTCGCGCTCGAAGATGAATGCCCAGGGCACGTCGGTCGGTTTGCCGATGATTTCGGAGTTCATCAGGTTGGCAAGGCGGATGCAGCAGGCGGTGATGGGAGTGGCAACGGCTATCATGTCGAGCACGTCCATGTAGTGCATCTTCGTCTTGCGGCAGTACATCCAGAGGGCGATAATCAGGCCCAGCGTGCCGCCGTGGCTGGCAAGGCCGGTGTAACCCGTCATTTTCCATCCTGCGGCGGTCTGCTTGATGGGGAGAATCATTTCAACGAAGTGGTCCTGGTAGTAGGCCCAGTCGTAAAATATGCAGTGGCCCAGTCGTGCGCCTATCAGTATGCCGAAGAAGCAATAGAAGAAAAGAGGTTCGAATTTCTTTTCGTCTATTTTGCGGTCGTGGTACTGGTGTTGCACGATAAGGTAGGCAAAGGCGAGGCCGATAATCCATAATAAACCGTAGTAGCGGATGGATATGCCGAAGAAGTTGAATAGTTCGGGGTCGGGGTTCCAGTTGATGGTGAGTAGTGATAACATATTTATGAAGAATTAAATTACTGAATTACGGGGTTGTTCGGGACAAAGGTATGAAATTATCTCGTTTGGCAGTTCATCGTGGCAGTTTATTTGAATTTCTCCGCCACCATCCTATACGTCGGCACCTCAATCCCTTGTTCCTCTGCAGCCGTAATCATGTCGAACAACAAGCCTTGTACTTCGCTCTGATGTCCTTTGGCCATATCTTTCTGCATGGAGGCGGTACTTTCAGGGGCGAGTTTGTCTATTACTTTGAGGTTATACTGCACGATGTCTTCCTTGAATTCTATACCCAACTTCCTGCCCAAAGCTGCACTCTCTTGTGACAGTCCGATAAAGGTGTCGCGCACTTTGCCCGGTTTCTGGACTTCGCCCATAGGTACGTCGTAATAGGCTCCGGTGACGGCCATTGCCGAGATGAACGACCACTTGACGAATGTGTCCCGGTTGATGTCGTCGGAGATTTCGGCTTTGATGCCGCTTTCCTGCAAATCGTGTTGCACGGCTTCCAATGTTTCACGGGAAACAATCGTGCCGCGGTGTGCTCCGTAGACGAGCCGGAAAATCTTTCCCATCTGCGTGATTTCTCCCCGTCCGGATACGAATCCTACGATGTAGATGCAGCCGTCGAGCACCGTGACGCCGGGGACCAACCGCTGGATGCGGGGACCGGTTCCGTAAACATTCAGGATGGGGATTACCACTGTACGGTCGTGTGAGGCACGTTTGATGAGTTCAGTGATGGAGTCTACGGAATAACCTTTAACGCAGACAAAGATAACATCCGCTTTGCCTTGGAATTCTTCTGCGGTAAATGACGCAACTTTCAGAGAATGTTCACCTTTCAAATCGGAGTGCAGTTGCAATCCGTTTTTGCGTATGGCGGCAAGGTGTTCGCCGCGTGCAATGCAAGTGACGTCTTTGCCGGATAATGAAAGAAAGGCGGCAATGCTTCCGCCTACGCCGCCGGTACCTGCTATGAGGTATTTCAGATTA
>ERZ1504295.1009-NODE-1009-length-7034-cov-3.595071_pt1 | contig 7034 bp, 4 predicted proteins | sample MGYA00575495_ERZ1504295 | MGnify/ENA primary metagenome ERZ1504295 (study PRJEB39906, sample SAMEA3182108) | gut metagenome | biome: human; feature: gut; material: Stool; isolation source: human stools | place: Canada | collected 2013-04-25 ... | reverse complement strand
AGAAACCGCAATGGGTACGGGTTGTACCTTAAAAGGTGTATGCGGTAAAACTTCCGAAGTGGCTAACCTGCAAGACCTGCTGCTTTTTGTAGTACGTGGAATTGCTGTCTACAACGAACATCTGCGTAAAGAGGGACAGTCTTCCGAACAAGCAGACAAATTTATCTATGATGCTTTGTTCATCACCATCACTAACGCCAATTTTGATAAAGTAGCGATCACCGAAAAAATCAAAGAAGGACTGAAACTGAAAAAGGAACTTGCCGGTAAGGTAAAGATCGAAAATGCTCCTGACGAATGTCTTTGGGATGGAAACGAAGAGGAATTTGAAGAAAAATCAAAAACGGTCGGTGTGCTTCGCACGCCCAACGAGGATATACGCTCACTAAAAGAACTCGTACACTATGGCCTGAAAGGAATGGCTGCCTACGTAGAGCATGCGCATAACCTGGGTTATCAGTCACCGGAGATATTTGCTTTCATGCAGCACGCATTGTCCGAATTGACCCGCAATGATATTACTGTGGAAGAATTGGTTCAATTAACGCTGGAAACAGGAAAACATGGAGTATCGGCAATGGCACAGCTGGACAAGGCAAATACGAGCAGTTACGGTAATCCGGAAATCTCACAAGTGAATCTTGGTGTCCGCAATCATCCGGGTATATTGATAAGCGGACATGATTTAAAAGACCTCGAAGAGTTGCTGGAGCAAACGGAAGGTACAGGGGTAGATGTATATACGCACAGTGAAATGCTGCCTGCGCACTATTATCCTCAACTAAAGAAGTATAAGCATCTGGCAGGAAACTACGGAAATGCCTGGTGGAAACAAAAAGAGGAATTTGAAAGTTTCAACGGTCCGATCCTGTTTACAAGTAACTGTATTGTTCCGCCACGTGCGAATGCCAGCTACAAGGACCGCATTTACATCACAGGAGCTTGTGGTCTGGAAGGTGCGCATTATATCCCCGAACGCAAAGATGGAAAGCCGAAAGATTTTTCTGCCCTGATTGCTCATGCCAAACAATGCCAACCACCCGTAGCCATCGAAAACGGAACGCTCATCGGAGGATTCGCTCATGCACAGGTGACGGCTTTAGCGGATAAAGTGATGGATGCCGTGAAAAGTGGAGCCATCCGTAAGTTCTTTGTAATGGCAGGATGCGACGGACGTATGAAGAGCCGTGAATATTATACGGAATTTGCTCAAAAGTTACCCGGTGACACGGTGATTCTTACGGCAGGTTGCGCCAAGTACAGATACAATAAATTAGCTTTAGGTGATATCAACGGTATTCCAAGAGTATTGGATGCGGGACAATGTAACGACAGTTACTCACTGGCTGTAATCGCTCTAAAACTGAAAGAAATCTTCGGGTTAGATGATGTGAATCAGTTACCTATCGTATACAACATTGCATGGTACGAACAAAAGGCGGTCATTGTTTTATTGGCATTGCTGGCTTTAGGAGTGAAACATATTCATCTGGGTCCTACTCTTCCCGCTTTCCTTTCACCGAATGTAAAGAACGTATTGATCGAGCAATTTGGGATCGGAGGTATCAGTACAGTGGATGAAGATATTGTGAAGTTTCTATCATAAATGATAAGGGAACAGAAGGGTATTTTACAGGCAAATTTCCTTCTAAAAGATAGTGACGGTATATGATAAGGATAGTGACGCTATTTCCATCATATACCGTCACTATCTTTTTTATATATAATCGGGAATCCAGCGTTTATTCTTTCTTCTCGAATACCGGCTTCCTTTTTTAATCTTCTTTGGGCAATATCAAATTGAGAACTACTCCTACCAAAGCTGCCAATCCGATACCGGACAAAGAAAAATCACCCCAGCTAAAAGCAGCGCCACCAATCCCGACAGTCAGTGTCAAAGACACGATAACGATATTTCTTGTACGGCTCAAATCAATACAGTTATTCACGAGATTAGCAATACCTGCACAGGCAATCGTTCCGAAAAGCAGCAGCATGATACCACCCAATACCGCACTAGGTATGGATCTTAGTAATGCGCTGATTTTACCGATAACGGAGAATAAGATAGCAGAGATGGCAGCTATTCGGACCACTTGCGGATTGGTAATCTTTGTTAATGACATGGCTCCTGTCACTTCCGAATAGGTAGTCACAGGAGGACCACCCAGCAATCCGGCACAGAAACAAGCCAGACCATCCCCCAATAAGGTGCGGTGCAATCCCGGGTCTTTCACGAAATCTTTTCCCGTAACCGTATTCACCACATAGACATCACCAATATGCTCTATCACCGGAGCAATAGCTACCGGAATCATAAATAACACCGGCTCCCATGAGAATTTAGGAAAGACAAACTGCGGCAATCCAATCCAAGCGGCATCTCTGACGCCGGACAAATCCAAACCATAGAAGATCCATGCAGCCAGATACCCCACTACAATTCCACAGAAAATAGGTATCAGCTTCAAAAGTCCTTTAGCTTTCATCGAAACAACAACCGCAGTCACCAGTGAAAGCAGAGCCAGCACCCAGTTCTCTTTTGCCATATTCACTCCTGTTCCCGCCAATGATAAACCTATCAGAATAATGACAGGTCCTATGACAACAGGAGGAAACAACCGTTCAATCACCCGCACTCCCTGCCATTTGACAAGCGCACTCATCACAAAGTAAACTAATGCAACTCCAACCATGCCGGATAAGGCGCCGGGCAGCCCATAAAGTTCTGTCGCTTTAATGATAGGCGCAATAAATGCGAAACTACTTCCCAAAAAGATAGGAACCTTTCCACGCGTAACGGCATGAAAGATAAGCGTACCAATACCTGCTGTAAACAGAGCTGTCGAAGGATCGAGCCCTACCAATAACGGCACGAGTACCGTAGCTCCGAAAGCCACAAACAAGAATTGTACCCCCACCACCCCTTTCCTCAAAGGTGTAAGATTATTTGAATCCATAAGTATAATGTAGATTAATCTCTGCAAAATTAGTCTTTTTAGACAATTTAACTCCCTTTTTTCACAAAAATACATCTAAAAAGAGGTTTTATTTGTTGTTAATAATGTGTAACTTCGCACGGTGAGAATTAAAACGACAATTTTATAACTTTATAATATATTGCCTATGATATTTACAGCAGAAAACACTTTACTTATCGGTTCTATCTTACTTTTCGTCAGCATTGTTGTTGGAAAAACCGGATATCGCTTCGGAGTACCTACTTTATTATTGTTCCTCGTAGTAGGAATGTTGTTTGGGAGTGACGGTCTCGGCCTGCAATTCCACGACGCGAAAGACGCGCAGTTTATCGGCATGGTCGCCCTAAGCATTATCCTTTTCTCGGGAGGTATGGATACGAAATTCAGAGAAATCAAACCTATTCTAGGTCCCGGTATCGTGCTTTCCACTGTCGGAGTACTACTCACAGCTCTTTTCACCGGGCTCTTTATCTGGTGGATATCAGGTATGAGCTGGTCTAATATTTATTTACCTATCACCACTTCCCTGCTTTTGGCCTCTACCATGTCGTCTACGGACTCGGCTTCGGTGTTCGCCATTCTCCGTTCACAGAAGATGAATTTAAAGCACAACCTCCGTCCCATGCTGGAACTGGAGAGCGGAAGTAATGACCCGATGGCCTATATGCTTACCATTGTCCTGATACAGTTCATTCAGTCGTCTGGTATGGGAGCCGGAGCCATAGTCGGTTCTTTTGCCATCCAGTTTATCGTCGGTGCGGCTGCCGGATATGTACTCGGAAAGCTCGCTATCCGAATGTTGAACAAGCTCAATATTGACAATCAGGCCTTATATCCTATCTTATTACTTGCATTTGTATTTTTCACTTTCTCCATCACCGACTTACTGAAAGGTAACGGATACCTTGCCGTATATATCGCCGGTATCATGGTAGGAAACAATAAAATCATGCATCGTAAGGATATCTACACCTTTATGAACGGACTGACCTGGTTGTTTCAAATCATCATGTTCCTTTGCCTGGGATTGCTTGTCAATCCGCACGAGATGTTGGAAGTAGCTGCTGTGGCATTGTTGATTGGTGTCTTTATGATTATTATCGGCCGGCCGTTAAGCGTATTCCTTTGTTTGCTTCCATTCCGGAAAATTACGATGAAATCACGTATTTTCGTCTCCTGGGTAGGATTGCGCGGTGCAGTTCCTATTATCTTTGCCACTTATCCGGTAGTGGCGGGCGTAGAGGGTTCGAACCTCATCTTCAACATTGTTTTCTTTATTACCATCGTGTCATTAGTGGTACAGGGAACAACGATTTCTTTCGTAGCTCGGATCTTGAATCTTTCCAAACCACTGGAAAAAACAGGAAATGATTTCGGAGTGGAACTCCCGGAAGAAATAGACTCTGATCTTAGTGATATGACTATTACTAAAAGTATGCTGGAAGAAGCAGATACATTGAAAGATATGAATCTCCCGAAAGGCACGCTGGTAATGATTGTGAAGCGCGGAGATGAGTTCCTGATTCCCAACGGAACACTGAAACTGCATGAAGGAGATAAACTGCTGCTCATCTCCGAAAAATCAAAAGAAGAAGAGACTGATTCTGACTAACATCCGAAAAGATTGATTCTATACACTATAACTGATTCGTCTCCACGCATGAAGCCTCTTGTCCCTACAAGACACTCGTTTCTTAATTCATGCGTGGAGACGAAATGTTTTAAATAGGCCAACAGACTAGTTTTAAGGAAGAAACACGAATGACCTTTATCCGGCTGATAAAATTGTTCGCTCCCCCTCCGTTAATTAACCGTAAAACTTGAATTTAAAATTCGGTTTACATCAGCGAAGTATTAATTTTGCGCAGTTTTAAACTAAATGTGCAAAAATCGAATGGAACAAGAACATCAGTTCATTGATTATATTGAGCAAAGCATCATCAAAAACTGGGACAAGGATGCCTTAACTGACTATAAAGGAATTACCCTTCAATATAAGGATGTAGCGCGTAAAATCGCTAAATTTCACATTGTCTTGGAAAGTGCCGGCATCCAGCCGGGAGATAAAATTGCCGTTTGCGGACGTAACAGTGCTCATTGGGCGGTTACTTTCCTGGCAACGATTACTTATGGAGCCGTTATTGTTCCTATTTTGCATGAATTCAAGGCAGATAATATTCATAATATCGTCAACCATTCCGAAGCCAAATTACTTTTTGTCGGTGACCAAGCCTGGGAAAATTTGAATGAGGACGCCATGCCTTTATTAGAGGGTATTGCTTTACTAACAGATTTCTCACCATTAGTATCACGCAACGAGAAACTCACTTATGCTTTTGAACACCGGAATGCAATATATGGTCGACAATATCCCAAGAACTTCCGCCCGGAACATATTTGCTACCGGAAGGATCATCCTGAAGAACTGGCTATTATCAATTATACTTCCGGCACCACAGGTTACTCTAAAGGAGTGATGCTCCCCTATCGCAGTCTTTGGTCGAATGTGGCTTACTGCTTCGAGATGCTTCCCGTTAAACCGGGCGATCATATCGTTTCCATGTTGCCTATGGGGCATGTGTTCGGTATGGTATATGATTTCCTTTACGGATTTTCTGCAGGTGCGCACATCTATTTCCTGACGCGCATGCCGTCTCCGAAAATCATTTCTCAATCTTTCTCTGAAATCAAGCCAAGAGTGATCTCTTGTGTGCCATTGATTGTGGAAAAGATTATTAAGAAAGATATTCTTCCTAAAGTAGACAGCACAATCGGTAAGTTATTGCTTAAAGTACCTATCGTGAATGATAAAATCAAATCGCTGGCACGGCAGGCCGCCATGGAAATCTTCGGTGGAAACTTTGACGAGATTATTATCGGAGGCGCTCCTTTCAATGCTGAAGTTGAGGCCTTCCTTAAAAAGATAGGATTCCCCTATACAATCGCTTACGGTATGACCGAATGTGGTCCTATCATTTGCTCCAGTCGTTGGGAAACACTGAAACTTGCTTCTTGTGGTAAGGCAACCAGCCGGATGGAAGTTCGTATTGACTCGCCGGACCCGGAAACGCATGCCGGAGAAATCGTATGTAGAGGAATGAACATGATGCTGGGCTATTATAAAAATCCGGAAGCTACCGCGCAAATTATCGATGCTAACGGCTGGCTGCATACCGGTGACCTCGGCACGTTGGATGAAGAAGGTTATGTAACAGTTCGCGGACGTAGCAAAAACCTGCTTCTCACCTCTAGCGGACAGAACATCTATCCGGAAGAAATTGAAAGCAAGCTGAATAATATGCCGTATGTTGCGGAATCACTGATTGTCTTACAACATGAAAAGCTGGTAGCAATGATTTATCCGGATTTCGATGACGCTTTCGCTCATGGATTGCAGCAGACGGATATTCAGAAAGTGATGGAACAAAACCGTATCGAGTTGAATCAACAGCTTCCTAACTATTCTCAAATAAGCAAGATAAAGATCCATTTCGAGGAATTTGAAAAGACTGCGAAAAAGTCAATCAAACGCTTTATGTATCAGGAAGCAAAGGGATAATTATCCCGGATAGCGCGATAAGTATCCTTGCAATTTCAGAAAAACAGTACAACTCAAAAAGGAGAAACACTTAAATGTAGGGCGAATTTCTTTCTTCAGATGCCAGGAAAAAAGTATCTTTGCGCATAAACAATCTGAATGATGGCAAAGATATTATTAGTTGAAGATGAAATAAACATCGCCTCTTTCATTGAACGGGGGTTAAAAGAGTTCGGACATACGGTAACCGTCTGTCATGACGGAAACGCCGGTTGGAAAATCCTTCAGGACGAACCTTTCGACCTTTTGATACTGGACATTATCATGCCGAAAATAAACGGTTTGGAACTTTGCCGGCTTTATCGGCAGACGTTTGGGTACCAGTCTCCTGTGATCATGCTGACAGCCTTGGGTACAACGGAAGATATCGTCAAAGGACTGGATGCGGGAGCAGATGATTATCTCGTCAAGCCCTGTCTCTTATACACATCTGACGCTGCCGACGAATAGAGAGG
>ERZ1504295.966-NODE-966-length-7307-cov-2.848042_pt1 | contig 7307 bp, 2 predicted proteins | sample MGYA00575495_ERZ1504295 | MGnify/ENA primary metagenome ERZ1504295 (study PRJEB39906, sample SAMEA3182108) | gut metagenome | biome: human; feature: gut; material: Stool; isolation source: human stools | place: Canada | collected 2013-04-25 ... | reverse complement strand
ACTGATTTATCCCCATCCGTATAAATTTCCGCTATGTAGTTCTTTCCTTCGGGCAAGAAATCCAAGCTTACAGATAAAACACGCTTCTCATTATTTGTTATCGAACCGATAAACCATTCCTCTCCTTTACGACGGGCTATAGTAATAAATTCACCGACCTCCCCTTGCAACACTTTTGTATCATCCCATGTAGTATATACATCATCAAAGAATTTCAACTCGGGTTCGTCTTGAGAATCTGATGGTTTATCATACCAATACATATATTGCAACGGACTATAATAAACTGCCGCCAAAGCCAATTGATGCGCAGGAGTGGTCTGGATAGATTTAGAACGAGGAACACCATAACTATCCTTGTCTGCATTCAAGCGACCGAAATCCTGACGATAGTAACAAATGGTATAATCCGCCGCTCCAGCTATAAACCGGGTAAAGGGAAGAGTAGCATTATGTGTTGCATCAGGAAATTCCTCATTACCTCGGATACCTTCCTGAGTCATCAGATTAGGATATGTACGACTGAACCCTGTAGGACGGTACTCATCATGTACATCAACCATCAAGCCATAATCAGCACATTTCTTGATCGCTTCATGCATCCATTTAGTCCATACTTGTGATCCCACCTGTACGAAACCAAATTTAATACCCGCTATCCCCCAAGACTTATACAACGGAAGAATCTCATCCAATTGCTGTTGTAATGCACGTTGATTAACATACAGGATAACTCCTATACCCCGTTCTTTAGCGTAAGCTACCACCTCTTTCAGGTTCAAAGCATTTATATCCGGATTTCTACGAGGGTCTAATGTCACTGTAGTAGCATCAGAAATCTTGTCATATTCAAATCCATACCATCCCGCATCAAAATGAATATATTGCAGATTGCGTTTCACGGCAAAATCGACCAAAGCTTTTCCTCCTTCTGTAGTCAATGTCACTTCACGCACCACTTTTCCGGGTTTTATCCATGAAGTATCCTTTATTTTACAAGAAGGGTTCAAATTCAGAATCAAATCATTATGTTCCAATATTTGTCCCGGTTTATCAGCACACATAATCACCCTCCAAGGAGTATGATAAGGAGCAATATCTTCTACGGGACCATACATAGCAGATTGAATCGTATTCTTTTTTTCTGTCGATAACTTGAATTTTGTACGCACATAGTCTACCACTTGCGCTTCAGCCAGACATACGTAAGGACCTTCAGGTAATGTCAAAAGCAACGGACGGTCTGATTCACCGGGCCATCCTTCCAATGGGAGAAATTCATAAGGAGTCTGAGCCCTGGATGTAAAGTAAGCTTTTGTTCCTTCCGGTAAAGTATATTCAGTAAATTCATCTGTGATCTTCAAATATTGTCCGCCGGGAAACCGATAACGGAATGCAATCCCTTCATTATACGCCCGTATATCCAAAACCAACTTGTCACGAGAATTCTGACGGTTAATGACTACCGACCAAGCTTTATACTGATCTTTTATGGTGCTACGTTCTCCATATACAGGATGCCAGACAGTATCCTGTTCGGCAGTTGTCATGTCACCTAATGACAAATGATCACGCCATATAGTATTAGCCTTAATACCCAATAAAGATGGTTTTATCGTTTCTTTAGCATTCCAATTCAAAGAATAATGCAAGTTCCCACCCTCATCACTTAAAGTAAACTGATACTTTTCATCCGGCGAGGACATCTTTATCTCTTTTGCCTGAAGGATGGATAAAGAAAATACCATCCATAATACACCTATATATAATCTTTTCATCATACTAACTATTTATACCTTGCAAAGTTATACATTTATAGCGTACTCTCTATTTTTTATGTCATTGACAGATTAAAAAACCGTCTTTACTATAGATCAACAAAAAAGGAAGAATACGCTATAAACTTATTATAATATTAAGATAATTCAATTACTCCCAACCCGGATTATTTCCTAATTCCTGACCGTTGGATAAAGTATTCAACCATGTAACAGGAATAGGACGAAGACCATATTTACTTTTAAAGGTAGCTTCACTTAATTGGGTCTGAATCAATCCACCTGTAATATTAGTGACATCCCAATTGTATTTCAAAACTCTTTCTGCCAATTTTCCTGTACGCTGCAGGTCATTCCACCGTGGTGCTTCTCCATAAAGTTCCAATGCTCTTTCATCCAATACATTGTCTAATGTAACAGTACCAACATATTCTTGCAGTCCACCTTCCGGAGCATTATTCATGGCACGTTTACGTATCTGATTTATATAGTATAAAGCATTAGAGTTATCTCCCATTTTAACAGCAGCCTCAGCAGCAATTAAGTAAGTTTCGGCCAATCGGAACAAATAAATATCACGAGTTCCATTTTCTACTGTTCCCGAACTGTTATAACGGGTATTACAATCTTTAAATTTCCAAACAGGAAGCCAAACACGTGATTTTGCATTAAAGCTTTGATAACCGGTTTTATAATAATCATCATTTCCAGCATCAGCATAAGAACCCTCAGGATAATTATAGAAAAAACGTCCACGATTATTAGCAGCCGCTTTTTCAGCATCTGTATATTGTTTATAACCACTCTCTCCGGGAACAGGGAAATAAATTACGGTATCACCCTTTGCCACATTTACCCCATTTGTACTCTCAAACCAATTTCTACCATAAGCACGCCCGTCTATAGAAGTAGCCGGGTCACCATTCAATGGACTCATAAAAGTAACTTCCGTACGTCTATCTTTCTTCCAATCAAATAATAAATAACTATATTTGGTTGGCATAACAGAAGCATAATCATTACAATAAATTGAAGAAAAGCCCAAATCAGTCCAACCTTCACGATAAACAAACAAATAGAATTCTGTCTGAATATTATTATTCCATCCTGCTCCGGCAGAAAAGTTAAGACTGAAAATAATTTCATCATTCTCTTCATTTGCCTGACGATGAACCATTGCATAATCATCCAATAATGTATGTCCGGAATTCTTAATTACATCTACAGCATCATCGTAAGCCTTTTTAAAATCATCAGCTTCTGCATAACTCTGATATCCTCGAGTCAAATAAACAAGAGAACGAAGATGTTTAGCAGCCGCTTTTGATACACGTCCATAATTCGCCGAAGTCTGCTTCATGGGAAGAGAAGAATCCATAACGTCCTGCAAATCTGCCAGAATTTGTCTGTAAAAATCAGATCCACTATCCAATTGCGAAGTTGTAGAAGGTGAGGTCGGTTCTTCCAAGATCAATGGAGCTTGCCCCCAATTTTTTACAATTTCAAAAAGATATAACGCCCGCAAGAACTTAGCTTCCGCAACCCGTTGGGCCAAGATTTCTTTATCAATACCATCAAAAATATCTTGATCCTTTGTAACTACCATAGCAGCACGACCAATAGCAGCATTTACATTTTTCAAAGACTCATATAATACCTTCCACTGATTATAGACAGTGCTATTATCATTGGTATAATCTACTGTATACTGATTTAAAGCATTGGTTGCTGTTCCGTCATTCTGAGTCCCCAAATCCGTACCAAGTTGGGTCAACAGAAAATAGTTAGTTGTATTATAAACAGATTTTAATGTGGAATAGGCTCCATTAATAAGAGACTCATATCCTTCAGCCGTAGCATAATATTCTTCAGCAGACTGGCTAGACCAATTTTTTTCATCCAGAAAAGACGAACATCCCGAAAGAGCAAACACAGATGCCAACAGGAAACCTTTAGTAAATATATTTTTTGCTTTCATACTATCCTAATTATTTGAATGATAAATTAATACCAAATATTACATTGCGAGTCATTGCATCCGATGTATTGATGCTGACATTCAACTGTTCAGGATCAACCACATCCTTTGCACAGAAAATAAATGGATTCTGAACTGTTGCATATAAACGCAAATTGCCTAATTTCATTTTCTCAAGAACCGATGGTTTAAAAGTATATCCCAAAGTAATATAAGAAATCTTAAGGAAATTACTGGAAAACATCGTATGTGACATTTCCGATTTTGCATTTCCCCATGATCCTGCCTTGCTTCGATAAGTACCCATGTTACTAGGCTGTGCAGAAGCATTGGTAGGATTTTCCGGAGTCCAATAATCTTTTCTTAAATTATTAAAATTGAGATTGTTGTTTTCCAATGCATACGAAACATAGAACTGATTTCTAGCTCTTGCCCCTGCTTGGAAAGCTGCTTGAAATGACAAATCAAATTCCTTATATGTAAATGTATTAGTCATACCACCTGTCCAATCCGGAGTACGTTTACCATCAATCACACGATCTTTATCGTCAATCACACCATCCTCATTCAAATCCAAAGGTTTATATTGACCAGGTTTACAACCATATTTAGCTGCTTCTTCAGCTTCATCCAGCTGCCATACTCCCAATGTCATCAAATTATAATTTATATCAATAGGCTGACCAATAATCCAAAGATTACTATAATCACCACTCATACCAGCTAAAGACAATCCACGGGAAGTCAAATTCTCCTTATACTGTAAATCTACAATTTTATTCTTATTATAGGCAAAATTCAAACTAGTTCTCCATGAAAAATCTTTAGTACGGATATTATCCGAATTAATATTTACCTCAAACCCTTCATTTCTAACAGACCCTACATTTGCTTTTACAGAAGAATAACCGGTAGTAACAGGTACTGTCTTATTCATAATCAAGTCTTCTGTCAAACGATTATAATATTCCACACTACCCGAAATCCGATTATTGAAAAATCCGAAGTCAAGACCTACATTATATTCTGTAGTACGTTCCCATCCCAAATCCAAATTCCGTAAATTATTGGGAACATATCCAATAGACTCACTAGAACCGAATGTATAATATTTGGCACCACTAATAGATCCTTGCGTCTGATACGCACTTACATTATCATTACCGGTCTGACCATAACTTAAACGTAACTTCAAATTACTCAACCAAGACAAGCTCTTCATAAATTCTTCTCCTGACACTCTCCATGCTACAGCTGCTGATGGAAAACTTCCCCACTTATTGCCTTCAGCTAATTTTGACGAACCATCAAAACGAATACTTGCTGTTACAAAATACTTGTCACGTGCTAAATAAGACATCAAATTCGTTTTGGTAAAACCGGAAGAAGAAGTATTACTTGCCGATCCTCCTGCCAAATTATACCACAAAGAGTTATATGACAATCCATTACCAATTCCTTTTAACTTTTCATCTTGTGATTGCTGCATAGAGAACACTCCGGTCAAATCTACGCGATGATCCTTCAATTCAAAGTTATAATTTACAAGATTATCCCAAACCCAATCTACATAGCTATTTTTCGCATAATTACTGGTTGCCTTATTTTGCCCTTTATTAGCTTTAGTGTATTTACCTCTGTACTGGCCAATTTCTTCCAAATTTATATCCGGCGAGAAAGTGGTCTTCAAAGTCAATCCTTTAATTGGAGTTATTGCCAGATAAATGTTACTCAGCAAATTGTACTTTTTGGTTTTATTCAGTTCATTCTTCATGGTAGTTAACGCATTATACTGACCATTAGAATAAGCCCACATTTCTTCTCCTGTCACCAAATCAGTCGGATGATAAGTCGGACGCAGACGAAAAGCATCCTGTAACAAGTCAGAGTTACCCGTATCACGTACTGAATGGGTTCCATACATATTAATTCCAAATTTCATGTATTTGCTAGGTTCTACATCCACAACAGCACGCAGATTATAACGGGAATATTCTTGAGGCTCCAACATACCATCTTCAAAATAATATCCGGCAGATAAAGCATAAGTAGCCATCTCATTACCTCCGGTAGCCGATATAGTATGATTTGTCATAAAGGCCGGACTAGAAACAGCATCCACCCAATCAAAATAATTTCCATCTTGAATAGCCTTTAACTCTGATGCTGTGAAAATCTGACTATCATCCACATATTTATTATTATTTCCGGCTCTTTTAGCCTCTCGTGCCAATTGCACATATTCTTCACCAGACATCATATCGGGCATATTCGTATATTTCCTATATCCGGCATATCCACTATAATCTATTTTTACTTTACCTATCTTACCTCTTTTAGTAGTAACCATGACTACACCATTAGTAGCACGGGAACCATAGATTGCGGTAGATGATGCATCTTTCAAAATATCAATTTTTTCTATATCATCCGGATTCAGGTTAGATAAAGAAGCTCCTGGCACACCATCTACAACAATTAAGGGAGATGTACTTCCGCTAATTGTATTCAAACCACGAATCAGAATATTATATTCCCCTCCTGGTTTACTATTAGAACGTTGAATTTGCACACCTGGCAAAGCCCCTTGCATAGCTCCTACTGCATCCGTTCTACCACTTCTTATCAAATCCTGAGTAGAAACAGAAGCTACAGCACCTGTCAAATCCGATTTCTTTACCGAACCATAACCTACCACTACAACTTCGTCCAACAGCTCAGTATCTTCTTTTAGAACAATCTTGAAAGAACGGTTAGAACCAATATTCAATTCTTGAGTTTGAAAACCAACGTAAGATATCTGTAACTTATGAGAAGGAGAAACAGTCAAACTAAAATTACCATCCAAATCAGTTACAATACCGTTGGTAGTTCCTTTCTCCATTACTGTAGCACCTATTATCGGTTCTCCATTTGGATCAATAACTTGTCCTGTAATCTTCACCGTATTCTGCAATACTTCTTGATTAATCGGAGAGTACAACCCTGCACCTGTTTGCTCTGCAACCGCATTTCCTAACGGCAAACAAGACAATACCATAAGTAATAAAAATTTGTCTTTCTGTTTCATAGCATGTACTTAAAGTTTAATTTATTAAATCATTCTATCTTTCATTTTCTTTTTTTACTTATTAAACGAATCTAAAATAAAATACACTCAAAAGACAGAAAAAATATTTTCTATCACTCACATATTCAAGAACATAAATATCTATCCGTCTGTTTACGAAGAACTCTCCTAGCTATATATAGCTGATTCTCTATTGTTCTCAATGATAGGCCTAAGTTTCTGCTTATCTCCGGATTAGAAAACTCTTTTTGGAATTTCATGATAAATATCTGTTTACATTTAGGAGGAAGGGAATTAATCCTTTTCTCCACAATCACAAAAAACTCTTTTGCCAACAAATCGTTATATCCATTTATATGTACCACTCTATTTTTTTCGTTACTATAGATTTCCTCGTATCTTTGCGCTATCTGCCTATGGCGTACCAAATCAATACAACGATTATATATTGCTGCATAAATATATTTTAAGGCTGCAGCCT
>ERZ1504295.950-NODE-950-length-7409-cov-2.542970_pt1 | contig 7409 bp, 3 predicted proteins | sample MGYA00575495_ERZ1504295 | MGnify/ENA primary metagenome ERZ1504295 (study PRJEB39906, sample SAMEA3182108) | gut metagenome | biome: human; feature: gut; material: Stool; isolation source: human stools | place: Canada | collected 2013-04-25 ... | reverse complement strand
ATATTGATAATGCTTTCAAACACGAGCCCACATACCAGATAAAAATAGCCAAACTGCAAAATCTGGACAAGAAACGAATCAACATCCAGCGGTTGATAGACTCTACCGAACATCTGATTCTGCATGAAGAACGGGATTTCTTCCGCCAAGCCACTGACGAAGAGCTGACCCGCATCCTGCTCGAACTGCGGCAGGAACTGCAACTATCAGCTCACAGTCTGATTCGTGCCCAGCAGGATATCATCAATTACCTGAACCAAATAAAGAATCAGGTGATACTGGTAGAAAAAATACGAAAAGTAAAATATCTGCAAGATCAGTTCGAGTTACGTGCCCGGAGTAATCTGTCTGAAATAATGGAACGGGAACGCTCCCTCCTGTTGGAAGGCAATACACAAGCATCGTTCAAACTGTCCCCCAGCTATCTGGCCAGTGACGAAGTGCGTCCCATCATTCTGAAAGTTATCAGCAATCAGAAGTATCGTGAAATTGTACGGAAAAATGAAGCCGGAGCTTTCAGTGAAGAAGACTTGGAAGCACAGGCCATGTACGAAGAAGTGATTAATCTGGACGAAGTGGTAACCGCCTTTGTGCAGTCGGGGGCAGAAGCCCGCTGGAAAGGAGAGCCGGTCAGCGACCTTTTTTCCTTTCTGTTGCAATATCATTTCCATCGCGAAGTGGATGAAAAGGAACGTACCACGTTCTTCTGTCAGATTGTCTCACTTTACGAGAGCCAACTGGAAATCCGGAACGAGTTCGGACTCCACAATCAATATGAATATGCTAAAATATACCCACTCTGAGAATTATGGATTTAAATATACAAATACCCGATAATACCGCATCCATCTTTGAATACCTGCAAAAAGGACTGTTCATCAGTTCCAACAGCACCAGCGAAGAAGTACGCGATATGTATAATGAAATAGATGAGAACTACGAATCTCTCTATCAGTATTTCTCACAAATAAACTATACACTGGAACGGGGAAACGAATATTTCTTCTTCTCCCGTATAGAACCTAAAGCCACACTGGAGCAAAAAATCATGCGTGCCTATTACTGGATAGATGTGCTCGATTTTTTCAAAACCTACGATGAAACATTCGGTCCCGGATTCCGCTTCCAGCCCGAACAGATATTGGTGGAAACCAACATCAACATGCTGCTCCAAAACAAACCTGTCTCTTATACACATCTGACGCGCCTGGCATTATCTGGAAAGACTGATTGAAAGTATCAACATTTACGACGAAACCGAAGATGAGAAACCTGAGTAGAATTATCTTTATCAATAGTGCGAATATCCCTTATTCGGACGATATCTATCTGGACGGAAACGTTCACTTCATCGGTACGCAGGGAGTGGGAAAAAGTACCCTTCTGCGTGCTATCCTTTTCTTTTACAATGCCGACACGCAACGACTGGGCATTTCGGTGGAAAAGCAGAATTACACGGATTACTATTTTCCCTACTCCAATTCGTATATCGTTTACGAAGTGGCAACAGAGAACGGCGCGTTCTGTATTCTGAGTTTCAAATCGATGAACCGTGTATGTTACCGCTTCATCCACTCTCCTTACCGCAAAGAATTCTTTATAGACGAGAATCGGGTGGCCTATAGCGAGAGCGACCGCGTGCGTGCCGTGCTGGACCAATATGGCATAGAATATTCACGTATCATCTATACCTACGACGAGTATCGGAACATTCTGTATGGAAACAGTACAAGTCCTGAGTTCAGCCGGTACTCGCTGATGGAGAGCAAGCAATACCAGAATATTCCGCGCACTATACAGAACGTGTTGCTGAATTCGAAACTGGATGCTGAATTTATCAAGAAAACAATCATTTCTTCTCTGAATGAAGATGAAACGGCCATCGACCTGAACAGTTACAAGGAGCATCTGAAAAACTTTGAAACCCGTCTGAAGGATATCGAAGAATTTCAGAAACGGGAAACCCGGAAACAGGCTCGGGAAATCACACTGTTATCCCAACAAACGTCCAAACTGCAAGGCGGACTGGTGCAGAATTGCCGCGAACTGGTTGCCGCTTTCCGCAAAGCCGAAAGTATCCTTCCCCAATGGAAAGAGAAACAAGACCGCACGGATGCCGACAAAGGAAAACTGATACGCCGGAAACAGGAGCTTCAGGATGAATCGCGCAAACGCAGCGACAAGTTACAGGAAGCGCTGGCAGTGCTGAACAACGAACTGCAAAAGGCATTAGGCAAAGAAAAGGACTATCAGAACAAGAACATAGAAGAGATTATAGAACGCTCTTCCAAAAAAGAGGAATGGAAGAACCGGCAGGTGGGATTGCTGGAAGAACAACGCATCCTTACCTCACAATATATGGAAATATCCACCAAGTATAAATCGCTGATTCAGGCCTTGGACGAGCAATGGAACAAGATTCATGAAGCGAAAATCAAACAACTGGATACATTAAACAATGCATACAACGAGCGTCTGGAAGAGGCCCGCAAAGAATACCAGCGGTTCACAGATTCCCTTTACCAGGAGTTCGAAAGCCTGTCACAGCAACTCCATCCGCTGAAAGCCGAGAAACTGGGCGAACTGAACGCTATAGATTACCAGATAAAATTATGCAGAAAGGAGGTTTTCTTTGAGGAAGAGCAACAGGAATTGAAAACACGTATCCAAAACTATGCCAACTTTCATACGGAACGGAAAAACCGTATCGCCCAAGCGCAGCTCATCATCAAGGAACTGACCATGACTTGGGAAGAGGAACAGCAGAAACAGTTGAAAGAAAAAGACCTGACCTTGCAAAAACTGCAACAGGAGATGCTGCAACTCCGTCCCCGCATAGACGAATTACAAGCTTTTCTGAACAACAGCAAAGACACCTTGCAAGGCTGGCTGAAAGAAAACAAAAAGGGATGGGAAGAGAATATCGGCAAACTGTGTGATGAGAGCATTTTATGGCAACGGGGGCTTTTTCCGCAAATTACCATTGAGGGGGGAAACTCATTCTATGGCATTTCCATCAATTTAGACAGCATCCACCGCCCCATCAAATCCATAGACGATTATATCGTCGAGAAAGAAAACGGTGAAAAACGTCTGGAAGAAATCACTGCTGCCATGCAACGCCAGCAAACTGAAAGGGAGGAGTTGCAGGAACAGTTGAAACGCAAATACCAACCGCAGATAAAGGAACAAAAAGCCATTATCAGCCAAATAGAGTATGAACTGGAACAATTGGAACGCCAATACCAGCAGGATATGCTCGACTTGGAAGAGTGGAAGAAGAAAGCCAATGAGGAACGGAATGCCAAAATAAACCGATTGGAAAACGAACAGCGCAAACGGGTTGCCGAACTGGACGGTATAAACAGCAAGCTAAAAAACCTGAACAAAGAAAAGACAGAGAAACTGGATAGCCTGAAACAGGAATGGAACAAGCAACAACAGGCTCTTGCCGCCGAAAAAAAGACACAAGCGGAAGTTATCGGGAAGGAAGAAAAAGAAGAACAACGCAGAATTTCCTCCATCAAAACCGAATATGAAGCGGATATGCAGAAAGAGCTTCACTCGCAGGGAGCAGATACCGAACGTCTGCAAGACATAGCCAACCAACTGGCCCAGCTGGAGAAAGAGCTTTCTTTCATTAAGGAGAATGCGACACTGGTCATCGAATACCAAAAAGACAAACGGGATTTGATAGACCGTATTCCCGGATGGCAACGGGAGCACGATGAACAAAAACGTCTGCTCCAATTGGAACGGGAAACGCTGAGAGTGGAAACATCCTCCCTACAAGAAAAAATAGACCTTCTGAACAAAGAATGGGAAGAAGCGGAAGAAAATGTAAGGGAACTGCAAAAGAACCTGGAGGCTTACAGCAAGATTCCGGCATACGACTGGTATAAACCGCATCAGGATATATTCCGTTCCGAAAACACGCAAACCATGCAGACCACCAAGACCTGTATGGAGCTGATTGACGAACTGACCCGCCAGGCCAACCAATTCACGCAGGTGCAAAGCAAGCTCCGTAAAGAAGTGAACCTTTTCACCGGACATTTTGATGAGGACAACACCTTCAAGTTCCGCGTAAAATTCAACGAGGATTGGGAATATGTACGCTTTGCCGACGAACTGCACGACTTTGTGGAAGAACACCGCATAGACGAGTACATCCGCCGCATCAACAACGAGCATTGGGATACCTTCAAACGTATCAGTATGGACACCTCCATGCTGACTTCATCGGAAGATGATATTCAAGATGTGATCCGTGAAATCAATAAAGGTTTCGCCACCTGCAATTTTGTGGGAGTTATCCAACGCATTGAAATGAAAGTGGAAGAGAGCAGCAACCGCGTAGTGAATATTCTGCGTGAGATACAGAAATATTACCATGATTACGGCTATGACCTCTCACCGGAAACCAACCTGTTCTCCTCTGCCAAGGAGCAATTGGTGAAAGAAGAGGCTATCACTTTGCTGCGTACCTTTATCAAGGAAATACATGCTTACCGCTATGACAGTATCCGCCTGTATGATTCCTTCGAGTTGCGTTTTCGCATTGTGGAGAACGGCAATGACACCGGATTTATCGAGAAGATAGCCAATGTGGGGTCGGAAGGAACCGACATTCTGGTAAAAGCGATGATAAACATCATGTTGCTGAATGTGTTCAAGGAAGGAGCATCCCGCAAATTCAAAGATTTCAAGTTACACTGCATGATGGATGAAATAGGCAAACTACATCCCAACAACATCAGCGGTATCCTGAAATTCGCCAATGACCGGAACATCATTCTTATCAACGGTTCTCCCACCGAACTGAACCGCGATGCGTATAAGCACGTTTACCTGCTTACCAAAGGAACACAGAACAAGACCCGCATCGCACGGTTAATCTCAGATAAACAGCTATAAAAGCCAGTAATAACAATCTGTATATTTCTATATTATAATGCACAATCTCTCAAAAAAAGATTGTGCATTATTCTTTTTCCGTGAACATTCTCCTTACATGTACCTGCTACGGTTGGGACGGAGAGCTTGTGAAAGTTCCTCCACCTTTTTTCCACAAAGAAAAGAGCGGCTTCCATTCCTGCAATATTCATATCAGAGTAACCCAAACAACCGGACAAAGAACAAATTTACATCCACTTTTCTCCATACAAAGGGAATAACATTAAACATATTTGTGTAATTTCGCCCGGTAATAAAACTACAAACCAATACGCGCTATGATATTTAACCGGACTGAAAAGGAAGAAAAAGCCTATCTCATGGATATTATTGCTTTATTAGCTGCCAATATCGAACAGATGGATAAGGCCATTGAAGATAAATCCAAAGACGTAATGGAGCACAAACTCTACTTGTGGGAAAATCTGTCCGAACTGGACCGAGCCGAGAAAAGTGCGGTCCGGCAGATAGTCACCCAACAAGTAGCAGCCAGCGAGTCCTTGGCCGAGAAAAAGAAACGTTATCGCAAAATGATGGCCATCCCCTATTTCGGTCGCATCGACTTTCAAGAAAAAGGACAACCCGAAGTCCTGCCATTATATATAGGTATACACTCATTTTTCAATCCTCCCACCAATGAAAATCTGATACACGACTGGCGTGCCCCCATCTCCAGCATGTTCTATGATTATGAATTAGGAGAAGCACATTTCGACGCCCCCTCGGGAGAAGTGAAAGGTAATATCCGTCTGAAACGCCAGTATCGCATCCGTGACGGAAAAATGGAATTCATGCTGGAAAGTTCACTGAATATTCAAGATGACATCCTTCAGAAGGAATTGAGTGGAAACTCCGATGACCGGATGAAGAATATAGTCGCCACCATCCAACGGGAACAGAATAAAATTATCCGTAATGATACATCGAACACCCTGATTATCCAGGGAGTAGCCGGTTCAGGAAAAACATCCATCGCCTTGCACCGCGTAGCCTATCTGCTATATCGGCACAAAGGGGAAATCACGTCCAATGATATCCTGATCATTTCCCCCAATAAAGTATTTGCCGATTACATCTCGAACGTACTTCCCGAATTGGGAGAAGAAAAAATTGAAGAATGCGGCTTTGAGGAATTAATGCTCAAAATACTGGACAACAAATATAAAATACAAACCTTCTTTGACCAGGTGGCCGAAATACTGGACAAAGAGGAAGAGGATTTTATAGAACGTATCCGATTCAAATCCACCACCGAGTTTATCCAGCAGATGGATAAATACATTCTATATTTGGAACAAAACGCATTTCGGCCAACCGACCTGAAAGCAGGGCGTATCCCTATCCCTGCCGAGTACCTGAAAGAACGTTTCGCGGCATGGCACCGCCTGCCCATGCGCAGCCGTTTCCAACCAATGGCAGAAGAAATTGCCCGCGAACTGACTTTCACCTATCACCAAGAACCGATGGGAAAAATACAGATACGGCAGTTGGGTAATGAACTGAAAAAGATGTTCAACAATAAAGACCTCGACTTATACAAGGGATTTTATGACTGGCTGGGAAAACCGGAAATGTTCAAGCAGGGTAAAAACCGGAAATTGGAATATGCGGATGTAGCTCCATTACTTTATTTGAAACTGGCCCTGGAAGATAATAAAACCATGTATGGCATCAAGCATCTGCTGGTAGACGAAATGCAGGACTATACTCCGATACAATACAAAGTTCTGGCTAAATTATTCCCTTGCCGGAAAACAATATTGGGAGATGCAAAGCAATCAGTAAATCCATACAGTTCCACCACCTGCGAACAGATCCAACGTGTACTGGTCGGCTCGGAAGTGATGAAGCTTTGTAAAAGTTATCGCTCCACGTATGAAATCACAGAGTTTGCCCAACGCATTGCCAAGAACGAGGAACTGGAAGCTATAGAGCGTCATGGAGAGGAACCGGCAGTCGCCTTGCTGCCTACTGAAAAGAAAGAGATAGAATGGATAGAAAACCTCATCACCTCTTTCCTGAAAGGAGCTGATGTATCCATGGGTATTATATGCAAAACCGTAAAACAAGCGGACAAGTTGTATGCAGCCATCAATCATTTGTCTGATAAGATCTGTTTGCTGACAGAAGAAAGTGTAGCTTTTGTCAATGGGGTGGTCATTACTACAGCCCACATGGCAAAAGGGCTGGAGTTTGACGAAGTGATTGTTCCATTTGTAACTGATAAAAACTATAGAACAGAAATAGACCGCAGCATGTTATATGTAGCCTGCACCCGTGCCATGCATAAACTTTATATTTCCGCATCGGGTAATATAAGTACATTTCTATCATAAGCAAAAACATCATCCATTGCAGGAATGGAATGAAATCCATCCCTACAGTGGATGAGCAAGTCTGCAAAAGGGTATTCCTCCGTAAGGAATGCGTAGCCTTGTAGTCTGATTCATCCT
>ERZ1504295.768-NODE-768-length-8892-cov-3.936856_pt1 | contig 8892 bp, 8 predicted proteins | sample MGYA00575495_ERZ1504295 | MGnify/ENA primary metagenome ERZ1504295 (study PRJEB39906, sample SAMEA3182108) | gut metagenome | biome: human; feature: gut; material: Stool; isolation source: human stools | place: Canada | collected 2013-04-25 ... | reverse complement strand
CGTCGGCAGCGTCAGATGTGTATAAGAGACAGCTTTGCAAACTCTTCCACAGCTTCAGGCGTGCGGTGAGCAGAAAGCGCGTTCATTTCGAACGGTACATGCATATCATTCAGCAATTGCGCAGCCTTCTCCATAACAGGAAGGTCGGACGTGCTACCCATGATAATACTTACAATTGGAGTCATAGGATAAAAATTAAAGAGCCACTTCTCAACCCTCTCCCCAAAAGAGAGGGTAAGGCTGGCTTCGGATTATAGTATCTTTTACATTATTCGATTGATGTAATGGAGAAAACCTTATCCATTCACCACTGCTTTGTATGCTTCGGCATCCAGCAGGTCTTCCACAGCTTTTATATCTGTCGGTTTCACTTTAATCAACCAACCTTCGCCATACGGATCTTTATTAACCAGTTCCGGATTTTCTTCCAATGCCTCGTTTTGTTCGAGCACCTCACCTGCTACAGGCAGGAAAAGATCGGAAATTGTTTTCACTACTTCGATGGTTCCGAATGTCTCACCGGCTTCCAACGTTTCACCAACAGTCGGTATATCTACGAACACGATATCACCCAATTGTTCTTGAGCATAATCAGTGATACCTACGTATGCAATGTCTCCTTCAACGCGAATCCATTCGTGTTCGTTCGTGTACTTCAAATTCTGTGGAAAGTTCATAATAATTAGTTTTTAGGATTTATACTGTTTTAAAATAAAAATACTCGAAATAAGATGTTGCTCACGGGATGAAGTACCAAAAGGGCACATATCAAGCCAACCGCAAAACCGGAAAGCACCTCACCCAACGTGTGATGTCCCAATACAATTCGTGCAGAACCTAATATACCGGCAATCAATATAAACAGGCATAACCATCCGACCGGATTGTAACCGAACAAAGCACTGAAAGAAACCAGTCCGCCAATCACTCCACCTATTCCTGCCATGTGTTCACTCAATTTCCATTTCAAATTCACTGCAATGCAGATAATAGATACTACCAAAGAAACGAGGATGATCCCTGTCATATACCAAGGTATATTCAGCCGGCGCATCATCAACAGGCAGAACACATACGAGATGATAGTCAGCAGAATCGGTACATAACGTTTCTTGCGCTCACTCAACTCCTGACGGGCAAAGCCATTGATTTTACGAAACAGGAAAATGGTAATGGTAGGTGTCAGTATGGTAAAGCAATAAACAATTCCCAACACGATCAACTTATATTGTATCGGCATGATACGAAGATAAGAAAACAGGAATAACACCAGAAACGATAAAAACGGAATAGAAAATGGAGTAAAGACCATCGAAGTAGCTCTCGCCACCTGCAACATTGTCTTATCCGCTATGATATGTTCTCTCTCTCTGTCCATCAGCACTAATACTTAATACTTTATACTTTATACTTAATACTTTATATTCGTTCTCATTTTCGAAGTCGCGCAACCGGAATATTCAACTGCTGACGGTATTTGGCTACCGTTCTACGAGCAATGGGATAACCTTTCTCTTTCAAGATGTCCGCCAATTCATCATCTGTCAGCGGTTTCTTCTTGTCCTCCCCATCAATACACTCTTTCAGAATCTTGCGTATCTCGCGGACAGACATTTCTTCGCCGTCCTCTGTGGTATACCCGTCGCTGAAAAAGAATTTGAGCGGATAGATGCCATAATTTGTCTGCACATATTTACTGTTGCTCACGCGGGAGATCGTTGAAATGTCCAGTCCGGTACGTTCGGCCACATCTTTTAAAATCATCGGTTTCAGCAGAGATTCGTCTCCTTCCAAGAAAAAAGGACGTTGTAAGTCAATGATAGCCTGCATGGTAGTCATCAGGGTATTCTGACGCTGCCGCACAGCATCGATAAATCCTTGTGCCGCATCCATTTTCTGCTTCAGGAACATCATCGCTTCTTTGGATTCTTTTGATTGATTAGCCCTGTTTTTGGTATGCTCTTCCACCATTTCCGTGAAGTCGCGACTCATACGGAGTTCGGGGACATTACGGTTATTGAGGCTTATATTGATGGTTCCGTCATCATACGTTTCCACGATAAAGTCGGGAACTATCTGTTGGAGATTCCTGCCGATCGCTTCTCCCAAAGAAGCACCCGGACGGGGATTCAGCTTGGTTATCTCATTAAGAGCTTCCTGGAAAGTCTCTTCATCAATGTCCAGTTTCTTTATAATCTTCTCCCAGTGTTTACGGGTGAATTCTTCATAACACTCTCTGATGATACGTTCTTCCAGCTCCAGTATCGGGTTGGGCTTCTTCTCTTCATCCTTCTTCCGGCAAATCTGTATCAACAAACATTCTTGAAGGCTGCGGGCACCGATACCAGCGGGATCAAAGTCCTGCAAGATACAGAGTGCTTCTTCCAATTCTTCTTCTGTCGATTCGATGCCGGCATAAATCGCCAGTTCATCACAGATGCTCTCCAATGACTTACGGAGCAGTCCGTCATCGTCCAATGAACCGATCAGATACTCCACCAGGTCACACTGATGTTCAGTCAGGTTGCGTTCACGCAACTGTTCTTTCAGGATTTCATAAAAAGAGGTGGAATCGGAGAACGGAATATCCTCCGCCTGTTCGTCTTTCGAACGGTTGTTTTCTTGTAATTTATAATCGGGAATATCGTCTTCAGTCAGATAATCACTCAAAGAATCATAATCGTTGGCATCACTATCCATGCCATCTTCCGTAGTGTCGGAATCAGCATACTCATCCGCAGCGTTTTCTTCTTTACCTTCTTCAAGTGCCGGATTTTCAAGCAGTTCAGCATGGATACGGTCTTCCAGCTCTACTGCGGGAAGCTCCAACAGTTTCACGACCAGAATCTGCTGGGGCGAGAGCGTTTGTACCTGCTGTTGCGCCTGAGATTGTATTTGACGGGAACCTTGTGCCATATTCGTTTTTGCTTTCTACTATTTCTCGCTACAAAAGTAACTTTTTAACGAGAGATTACACAGATTAGGGAGATAATTTTTAATCCTATAACACAAAATTCGTTATCTTTGTTGCACGAACTTAAAAATTAGGACAATATGTTTGCCAAAGAAACGTATATGCAGCGAAGAGCCCTGCTAAAAAAGAATTTAGGCTCCGGGGTATTGTTATTTCTCGGAAATGACGAGTGCGGACTGAACTACGAGGATAACACCTTCCGTTATCGTCAGGATTCTACTTTCCTTTATTATTTCGGACTTTCATGCGCCGGCCTTTCGGCTATTATCGATATTGATGAAGACAAAGAAATCATTTTTGGAGATGAACTGTCTATCGACGCAATCGTATGGATGGGATCACAACCTACATTACACGAAAAATGTGAACGTGTGGGCGTAAAAAATCTGATGCCGTCTGCAGAAATTACAAGCTATCTCCACAAGTGCGTCCAGAAAGGGAAAGCGGTTCATTATCTGCCACCTTACCGTCCCGAGCATAAATTGAAACTGATGGATTGGTTGGGTATTCCCCCTACACGTCAGGAAGGTTCTGTTCCATTCATCCGTGCCGTTATCACCCAACGTAATTACAAATCTGCCGAAGAAATTTTAGAAATAGAGAAGGCTTGCGATGTAACTGCCGATATGCACATCACCGCCATGAAAGTGCTCCGTCCGGGCATGTATGAGTATGAAGTGGTAGCGGAAATGAACCGTGTAGCCGAATCTAACAACTGCCAGCTTTCTTTTGCCACCATTGCCACTATCAACGGACAGACTTTACACAACCACTATCATGGAAATAAAGTAAAACCGGGTGATTTATTCCTAATCGATGCAGGCGCAGAAGTAGAATCAGGTTATGCAGGCGATATGTCGTCTACTATTCCTGCCGACAAAAAGTTTACAGCCCGCCAGCGCGAAGTATACGAGATTCAGAATGCGATGCATCTGGAATCTGTAAAAGCCCTCCGTCCGGGTATTCCTTATATGGAGGTATACGAACTGTCTGCCCGTGTCATGGTAGACGGTATGAAGGCACTCGGATTGATGAAAGGAAATGCGGAAGATGCGGTCCGCGAAGGTGCTCATGCATTATTTTATCCTCACGGATTAGGTCACATGATGGGATTGGATGTACACGACATGGAAAATCTGGGAGAGATATGGGTAGGATATAACGGCCAACCGAAGAGCACACAGTTCGGTCGCAAATCGCAACGTCTCGCCATTCCGTTGGAACCGGGATTTGTACACACGGTAGAACCGGGTATTTATTTTATCCCGGAACTGATTGACATGTGGAAAGGAGAAAAGAAATTTACCGATTTCATCAATTATGATGTAGTGGAAACTTATAAGGACTTCGGTGGTATCCGCAATGAGGAAGATTATCTGATTACAGAAACCGGCGCCCGCCGATTAGGTAAAAAGATTCCTTTGACACCGGAAGAGGTGGAAGCGTTAAGATAAAAAGCTTCATCAAAATAAAAATAAAAGCCTCATCAAAATAAAAGAAGAACCTTTCTTCTATTCAAAATCAATAGCGGAAGTTTTTCATCCGGGTGAAAAACTTCCGCTATTTTTGTCAAAGTACCAAATAGTCCATCTAAAAGCACATTTTTTCTACCCTCCTTTTCCCAAATCTTGCGTAATATTGCAACAGAATTAAAACAACTCACTTTTTAATGATATAAAACCAATGAATAACACCATGAAAAGACTACTTTTATCTGTATGGCTATTGTCACTTACCTTGCTATCCGCCGTAGCTGAAAACTATCCTTATAAAAGCGATGTGCTTTGGGTCACCGTACCCAATCATGCCGACTGGCTTTATAAAACGGGAGAAAAAGCAACTGTGGAAGTACAATTCTATAAATATGGTATCCCCAGGGATAACGTAACCGTCACTTATGAAATAGGTGGTGATATGATGCCTGTTGCCGACACAAAAGGAAGTGTAACTTTAAAGAATGGCAGGGCCGTGATTCCTGTGGGCACAATGAAAGAGCCGGGATTCCGCGACTGTCGCCTGAAAGCAACCGTAGATGGAAAGACCTATTCACATCATATCAAAGTAGGATTTTCACCGGAAAAACTTCGTCCGTATACCACCATGCCTTCCGATTTCAAGGAATTTTGGGAAAAGGAAAAAGCGGAACAAAAGGAATTTCCCCTAACGTATACCAAAGAACATGTCGAAAAATATTCCACAGATAAAATAGACTGTTATCTCGTAAAATTGCAACTGAACAAACGTGGGCAATGCGTCTACGGATATTTATTCTATCCGAAAAAAGAAGGAAAGTTTCCGGTTGTCCTGTGCCCTCCGGGAGCAGGCATCAAAACTATCAAAGAACCTCTACGTCATAAATATTATGCGGAGCAAGGATGCATCCGTTTTGAATTCGAGATACACGGCCTGAATCCGGAAATGACTGATGAAGAATTTAAAGAAATCAGCAACGCTTTCAATGGCAGAGAAAACGGCTATCTGACCAACGGGCTCGACAGTCGTGATAATTATTATATGAAACGGGTATATCTGGCCTGTGTACGCGGTATCGACTTTCTAACTTCCCTGCCGGAATGGGATGGCAAAAATGTAATTGCACAAGGAGGTAGTCAGGGAGGCGCCCTGGCATTAATCGCTGCCGGACTGGATGAACGGGTGACAGCTTGTGTCGCCAATCATCCTGCATTAAGCGATATGGCAGGCTATAAAGCCGGACGTGCCGGCGGCTATCCTCATTTCTTTAGAAATTCGGTAGATATGGATACCCCCGAAAAAATAAAGACAATGGCCTATTATGATGTAGTGAACTTTGCTAAATTGATAAAAGCAGACACCTATATAACATGGGGATTCAATGATGACACCTGTCCTCCAACCACCAGTTATATAGTATACAATGTACTAAACTGTCCGAAAGAAGCCCTGATTACTCCTATTAATGAGCATTGGACCTCCAACGATACGGAGTATGGACATCTGCTTTGGATAAAGAAGCATTTGAAATAAAGAATCAATCATTCCATCTGGATACGGGCAACTCTTTTTTCCCGTAACCTTTCTTCCAGGCATACGCTTTTCTCTTTCGGAGATAAAGCGTATCGCCGCTATGCTTTATCGCCTCCCAATTAAATATTGAATGGTGGTAGATGATCTTTTCAAACCAATAAAGGAGGTCATAAGTTATGAATGGTAGTATCATACACCACCATGAAAACAGTAATGACAAAATCAACGCTGGTATCAGAGTCAGAGAAAAGCATTCCCAATATTGCTTTGCATGTATCCGTAACTCCATATCTTCCCAAACTTCCAGATATTTATACCGGGTAAAGAAAAACCAGCCTAACATAAAATAGTGTTTCTTTCCTTTTCCCAAGAACCACTTTGCTAAAAGACTATTATAAAAAATCATATTCACATTTTTTTTGTTGCATGTAGTCCTTTTATAACAGCAAAAGTAACCAAAGGTTCAATATTATAGTTTAGTATAACAGTCATTATACAGTATTCTCCCCTAAAGAATCCTATTCAAATATTGTTTATTTTGTGTTCTCTTGCCTTACTACAACAAAAGGTAATTCATATTTTTTGCAAAGAAAGTACAAATAACGAATATATCCTAATTTTTCTACTTAATATTTAAAGCTACTACCTCCCAAAAATTCGCGCAGTAAGGACGTAGGCGGAATCTCCTTATCCTGTACAGGAACAAAATATTTGATAAACTTAAGTAATCGGTATGCTTCGCAATATTCAGGACAGTTGCGCGGGACACCCATCAGAATAGGTTCGGCATGCAAACGGAGTACTGCAAACTCAAAAAGCAACGCTGAATTAAACATTACGTCGGCATTCTCCTGATAGGGAAAAATCCATTTATCTTCACCGGCACGTACACTCGGCCAGCGTGATATCGTTTCACGAGCCGAATATCCCCGATAATTGAAGTCACGGATAATACGCCGCAACAGACGGTTATCAGTTGTCGGAATCCAGTTATGGTCATCCAAAGAGATGGTGGTCAATGCCGAAACATAAATCTTGAATTTCCGTTCAGCCGGTATATGCGGTGTCAGTTCCGGGTTCAGGGCATGAATACCTTCCAGAATCAGAATCGTATTATCTTCTATTTTCAGTTTATCGCCTTTATACTCCTTCTTGCCAAGAGAGAAATTAAAACGAGGCAGTTCGACCTCTTCACCGCGAAGGAGTGCCTGCAACTGTTGATTGAACAGTTCCAAATCAAGTGCATACAGTGATTCATAATCATAATTTCCGTTTTCATCCAGAGGAGTCTCTTCACGATCCACAAAGTAATTATCTAAAGAGATCGGGAATGGTTTCAGTCCATTGGTCATTAGCTGGATAGAAAGCCGTTTGCTGAAAGTTGTCTTTCCCGAAGAGGATGGTCCGGCAATCAATACCAGTTTTACCCGGTTACCGTTTTCACCACGATGGAATATGGTATCGGCTATCTGGGCTATTTTCTTCTCCTGCAGTGCTTCTGCAACATTTATCAGATCGGTTGCATGTCCCTCTTCACAGGCCAGATTAAAATCCCCGGCATTGTTAAGCCCCATGATATAACTCCAGTTCAGATATTCTTTAAAGACATCCAGCATTTTTTCCTGCTTCACTACATCTTCAAGCACATTCGGGTTTTCCCGACTCGGAATCCGAAGGAGCAATCCATCGTAATATTTCACGATATCGAATAATTTAAGATATCCGGTACTGGGTAGCAGATTCCCATAATAATAATCAATGGTATCACCCAATGTATAATAATAGGTATAGAGCGAACCGGAAGTTTCCAGTAATCTCACTTTATCATTCATTCCCCGTTCGCTGAAAACACGCACAGCTTCAGCCGTATGACATTCGATGCGATGATAGGAAATATTCTCCGCGATAATCTCCTGCATCCGTTGCTTGATGCGTGTCACATCTTCCAGTTCGATGGGACGGCCAATCCGTAAATTGCAGAAATAGCCTTTTGAAACAGGATGTTCTACAAACAATTTTCCGTCGGGAAACAGTTCCGTGACAGCCTTAAACAAGACAAAACAAAGCGAACGGACATACGTACGCATACCGGACTGATCTCTCACATCCAAAAACTCTACATCCTTATTATTATAAACTCTGAAGTTCAGTCCCTCGGAGCGATTATTGACCTTGGCACTTACTACTTGATAAGGAAAATTAAGATTAAAACCGTAATAAATATCCAAAAGTGAGCTTCCGATAGGGAATTCTTTGGAAATATTGTTATTTTTGCAACATATTTGTAACATCTGTTTCATCGAGTTCGTTAAAAGGTGAATAATTTGGGACTAATATACTTATAATCAGATTGAGAACAAATAACCATTAAAAATATTATAGATGGAATATTCTTTTTATGATTTTTTAAAGCTCATAGGCTCATTGGGACTCTTCCTCTACGGAATGAAAATCATGAGCGAGGGCTTACAAAAGGTCGCGGGTGATAGATTGCGAAGTATTCTAACGGCAATGACCACCAACCGGGTAACGGGAGTTCTAACAGGAGTGTTGATTACAGCCCTTATCCAGTCTTCTTCAGCAACGACGGTGATGGTCGTTAGTTTCGTGAATGCCGGGTTACTTACACTTGCCGAATCCATCAGCGTTATTATGGGTGCCAACATCGGTACTACTGTAACTGCCTGGATCATTTCAATTTTCGGATTTAAGGTCGATATGGCTGCTTTCGCTCTTCCCCTCTTAGCCATTGCCCTCCCGCTCATCTTTTCTGGAAAAAGCAACCGCAAATCCATCGGTGAATTCATTTTTGGTTTTTCTTTCCTTTTCATGGGGCTCTCTTATCTGAAAGCAAACGCCCCCGACCTGAATGCCAACCCGGAAATGCTTGCCTTCGTACAGAACTACACGGA
>ERZ1504295.741-NODE-741-length-9110-cov-5.063501_pt1 | contig 9110 bp, 8 predicted proteins | sample MGYA00575495_ERZ1504295 | MGnify/ENA primary metagenome ERZ1504295 (study PRJEB39906, sample SAMEA3182108) | gut metagenome | biome: human; feature: gut; material: Stool; isolation source: human stools | place: Canada | collected 2013-04-25 ... | reverse complement strand
TACTTTCCCCATAAGGCCCTACCGGAGCAGGCACCACATCTTCAGTCAGCATATCCCCTGCCACACTGTCTGCAGCGGCTTTCACAGAACTGAAGAATACAAACTTCTTCGCAGACGATTCCAGAAAGAAATCAAATATCTTTTGGGTCAATCCCGTATTAATATCAAAATAGGATTGGGCAGCAGACCGGTTTTTCGTATCATGGGCTTTACCAGCCAGATGAATAATGGCATCGAATTCAGGAAGATTCCGCATCGGAAAAGAAGCCGGTTCGATATCCTTCCAGAAAAAAGTCTTTACCACCCCCTCCTTTTCAGGAGCGACAATATCCAGCCCGTAAAGGCTATGACGTTCCTTTAGGGCAACAACGAGATTGGAACCCACAAAGCCGTGGATTCCAGTGACGAGTATGTTCATTGAAATATGCTAAAAAATATACTGACCGGAAACGTGATTATTGGTTATGTATTTAATAAAATAAGTATCTCCAATGACAGAGAAGAAAATATACCACGTCGTATTAGAATTACGTTGATAAGTGATGTAATACATATCCTTACCATAACGCTCAAAAAAAGCGGGCGCTTTCTTTTTTAATTTAGAATGAATGTTCTGTTGAATATCAGCTATCAGTTCTTCCACATAAGAAATAGCAAAAGGATAAGTACCCAAATACTCCTTCTCAACAAGTATTTTTATAAGCCCATACAAATCCTCCTCTACTTCGGGAGCGAATACGACTCTCATCCAAACAAAGCCTTTATACGAGGGCAAAGTCTATCCAATAATTCTTCACCGGAAATAGCATGCCTAATGTCATCACGTCCTTCCGTAACGATATTCGGATTATTCTCATTACCCGTATATACAACTACCGGTTCACCAACATTCGGCACCATCGGTTCCTGTTCCTTATATGGCTTGTTCTTCTTCATGAATCCAATCTTTCTACAAAGATACCCGGGAATATCAAGATATCCTAATAATTGATTGATAAATATCAAAAGTTTGCCTGACAACCTTATCTATAGAAAATTCTTCTTCCGCCAACAGACGAGAGTTCCTTCCAAACTCCTTCCTCTTCGCATCATCTTCTATCAATAGGCCGATGGCATCAGCCAACGCCCTACTGTCCTTGGCAGGAACCAAATAACCATTATATCCGGATTTCACGCATTCACGGCAACCCGGTACATCGGTTGTTACAATAGGACGCCCTACCGCACATGCTTCAATCAAGGATTTGGGCAAACCTTCCCGATAGGAAGGCAGTACAACGATATCGCTATCCGTATATATAGGAAACATTTGAGCCTGATATCCTATCCATTCAATATAATCATCGACAAGAAGAGACCTTAGCTTTTCTTCCCCCAAAACAGCCAGATTTTCTTTGTCGCAATCACCTGCCAATATGAATTTTACTTTTCCAATAAATCGCTTTTGAAGTAATTTGGCTGCATCAATGAACTCCATCACCCCCTTATCCAACAATATCCTTGCAGGAAAGAGTACCTTTAATTGAGTCTTGCCAGGAGCTTGGGAAAAAACAAATTCATTCAAATCTACTCCCGAGCCCTTTATCAGAAAAATATGGGACGAGGGAACCAGATTGAAGCCTTTGATCATCCCCACATCATCCGGATTCTGAAGAATAAAGGAAAAAGACTTACTTTTGAATGCAATGCGGATCAAAGTCCTTATCAACTTCTGCAAAATCCCATTCCTGCCGTTCGTAAAGTTATACCCCAATCCACTTATTGCATTCACAACATGATGTTGCCCTGACAGCTTAGCTGCAACAGAACCTAACAATGCAGCCTTTAAAGTAACATGATGAATTATATTAGGTCTATACTTTTTGTAGTTTGTATATAACTGAAAAATACATTTCAATTCATGCAAAGGATTACTTCCGGAACGGTCAAAAGGAATATCGATAAAGCGAATCCCTTTCCCTTGTAAAAACTGTTTTCTTCCGGTATCCCGTGACAATAAATAAACTTCATATCCCTGCTGAATAGCATTCAGGGCAATAGGCAAACGATGGGAAATAAAGAACCAATCAACATTGGTAACAAAGAAAAGCTTTTTCATTTTATCATAATCTGCCGTCAACGGATTCTTTGGGCAAGAAACCTTTAACATCAAACACAACAGACCGTGTCTTCGACAAACTTTCGATATCTATTCCCGTAAACAGTTGATGGGCAACCGCCAACACAACCGAATCAAACTTTTCTTCAGGAAGTTCATTGATCACTTCAATTCCATATTCATGCTTTACGATATCCGGATTTGCCCACGGATCATAAACGGTTATATTCAGATTGTATCCCATCAAAGCCTCATAAATATCTATCACTTTCGTATTACGTACATCCGGACAATTCTCCTTGAAAGTAAAACCGAGTATCAGTATATTAGAGTTCAAAACCTGAATTCCTTTTTTCAGCATCAGTTTTATCACTTGACCAGCCACATACTCTCCCATACCATCATTCATACGACGACCGGCCAATATGATTTCAGGATTATAGCCATAACTCTGTGCACACTGGGCCAGATAATAAGGGTCTACGCCAATGCAGTGTCCTCCAACCAGCCCCGGCTTGAAGGGAAGAAAATTCCATTTGGTACTTGCAGCCTCCAACACATCCTGAGTATCAATCCCCATACGCGTGAATATCTTGGAAAGCTCATTGACAAAGGCTATATTGATATCACGTTGCGAATTCTCAATGACTTTGGCTGCCTCCGCCACCTTCATCGTGGGAGCCAAATGTGTCCCGGCAGATATAACAGAAGCATACACTTCGTTCACTTTCTTACCAATTTCAGGAGTTGAACCTGAAGTCACTTTCTTTATCTTCTCGACTGTGTGTAGCTTGTCACCCGGATTGATGCGTTCGGGGGAATAACCTGCAAAGAAATCCGTATTGAATTCCAAACCGGATATTTTTTCCACTACCGGAATACATTCATCCTCAGTCACACCCGGATATACTGTAGATTCATACACTACAATATCACCTTTGGAAATCACTTTCCCTACAGTGGTACTTGCACTATACAGAGGAGTCAAGTCCGGATTATGGTTATGATCCACAGGGGTAGGAACTGCCACAATATAAAAGTTGCAATCACGAATGTCTTCAATGTCAGCCGTGCACTTGAAGCCATTGGCAATGGCAGACTGTAGCAATTCGTCCGAAACTTCAAGGGTAGCATCGTGTCCTGCCATCAATGCATCCACACGAGATTTATTCATGTCAAAACCAACAGTTTTGTATTTGGTAGAGAACAAACGAGCCAAAGGAAGCCCTACGTAACCGAGACCGATTACGGCGATTTTTACTGTATCCATAAGATTTTCAGTATTTATTAGGAAGTTTAGTTTATTAGCTAATAGAAAGGGAAAAAGAATGAATGAATCAGATATTATGCCAATACCATTTGACAGCTTCTTTCAGACCGTCGCGCATGCTGTATTCCGGAATATAACCAAGAAGTTTTCTAGCCTTATCAATGCAAGCCAAAGAATGAGGTATATCACCCTGCCGATTCGGGCCATGAAGAATCTCCACATCAGCTATTTTCGGATCAAACTCACTCAAATATTCCTTCAAATAATTCACCAGCTGATTCAATGTAGTCCTTTCTCCAAAAGCGGTATTATAAACCTGATTGACTGCATCCGGATTGGTGGTTGTCATGGCAAGCATATTCATCTGGATTACATTGTCAATGTAAGTAAAATCACGGCTGTATTCACCATCACCGTTAATCACGGGACTCTCGTGTGCCATCAATTTCTTTACAAATAAGGGGATAACAGCAGCATAAGCACCAAAGGGGTCCTGACGACGTCCGAATACGTTAAAATAGCGTAAGCCGATACATTCCATTCCATAAGTACGTGCAAATACATCCGCATAAAGCTCGTTCACATATTTGGTTACAGCATAAGGAGATAACGGTCTACCAATCACATCTTCCACTTTGGGAAGAGACTGGCTATCTCCATAAGTGGATGAACTTGCCGCATACATAAAGCGTTTCACTCCTGCATCACGGGCAGCAATCAACATATTCAGGAAGCCACTAATATTAACTGCATTAGTAGTGGCAGGGTCTTTGATGGAACGGGGTACAGAACCCAATGCTGCCTCATGCAGAATATAATTGACTCCTACCACTGCCTTCTGGCAATCAGAGAAATTACGGATGTCACCTACGATCAGTTTAAATGTATCAGGATATTGATTCAATAACGGAAGAAGATTCTCAATCTTCCCTGTTGCGAAGTTGTCCAAACATACAACTTCATAATTATGGGCAAGTAAATACTCGCAAAGGTTAGAGCCGATAAAGCCGGCTCCTCCGGTAACTAATACTTTCATTATATAAACTTTAAGTTATAATTATCATCTAATCATTATATATATTCTCCTTATATTCAATCTTTTTACTCAAATCGTTCTTTTTCATATTTTTACCACACTTATGAAAGATATTATTCACTATACGCCCTGAAATACCATCAATTTTATCATTGAAGAATATTCCAAATTTGCCGAAATTTGTTATTGAGCAATTAGAAATTATGATATTATTATGTTTATTCTCAGAAGTAGATTCCACTTTTATCCCCACAAAATCATTGTTCTTATTACAACATATAATCTTACATTTATCGATTAAAACATCTTCTGTAGAGTATCTATATGTAAGCCATCCATAGCTGTCAGTCAATATATCACATTCTTTCACCTGCATATTTTTCAGTCCAAAAGCTCGAATATTCCCTCTGTCGAACACACTATTATTAACAAATATATTATTAACAATATATTTCCCTTCTCTATTTTTACTTCTTCCAGCAACCAATAAACCATTTCCTGCATTATTGCTGAAAAAGCAATTGTTTATCCTTATATTTTCACACGCGTAATAACAGTTTTCATACGCTGAAATATTTATATCATTAGGTTCAATATCTAAACCGGCTTGAGGTGGCGTACCATTTGTATTTATAAATTTACATCCTAAAAAATCAACGTGATTAGCTCTAGTAATGGAACTTCCCTGACGATGATTGTCACTAAAAATACAATTTATAACACTTATATAAGAAGGTGAGTGATCTATATTAGACTCAAGGTAAACATTGCCTATATATAATCCGTCGCCACGATTAAAACCGGATTGCAGATTAGACAATATGATATTACTTCCATATCGGATGCATATTCCATGACATTGCTCCGTTTTTATATCTGACTCCGATTTATTGCCAATTATTGTAAAATTCTTCAACTGAATATTTGATGTTCCAGCCCATTTCCCTCTATTATCTCCAATAGCCATAAAGCAATCTGCCTTCAACGATGTATTCCATTTAAAAACACTATTTCCCCCATCAATAATCATATCAGAATGTAACTGAAAATTAGCATGTTTAAAGTAGTAAACACCACAGTTAAAGAGTAAATTATCAAACAACAATATGTTATTCATCTGCTGGCTATTATCACTTCCACTGATAAATCGTCCTGAAGAATCGACAACACAATCACTTTTGAAGTCAAACCATATAGAATAGGCTGTATCAGCTTTCCAACTTCCTTTTAACAAAATATTATCCGAAAAAACAACATTTTGTTGAGCCATTACTTTTGTTCCATTGCCAATAAGCGTACCATTTTCGATTCGTCCACTATCTACAAAACACAAGACTGCACCTTCAGGAATGACAACGTTTTGAGACATAAGATTTATATTGGATTTAATTACATATTTCGCATATGATAAATTAAACTGCTTCTGAATAGGCTGTATACTATTTGTCACGAAAACGATATTAGCTTGACTATATATAGGTAAAATAAAGAAAAGTAATATTAATAAGTAAAACTTCATTGTACTAATTCGTAAATGAAAAAAGAGAGTTCTCCGAAAAAATCACAAACTTTTATAAAGGCACATATATTTCTGTGCAACAGCATTTATATCATATTGTTTAGCAAAAGAATGACATCTTTCAGCTACATTTTGATACAATGTCTTATCCCCTAAAACCTTATTTATACACAAAGCTAATCCTTCATCATCCTGGAATTCAAACAGTAATGCCACATCTCTTACTAAATCACCAATACCCGGCACGTTAGACCCAATAAATGGCTTCTTGCATGACATGGCTTCAAGCATAGAAATACTGAATCCTTCGTGCTCTGACGAAAGAACAATAACATCGGAACCTTGCAATAAATTAGGAACATCTTTCCTTAATCCCAAGAAGTGTACACGAGAACCAATACCCATCGCGTGAGCATAATCTTTATTATCATTTAGAAAAGGACCATCACCAATACATAATAAATGCACATTATTATCTAGTCTTAATAATGCCCTAATAAGAGTTTTATAATCTTTCATGTAAGAGAATCGAGCCACCATCGCTACAAATTTGCAGTCAGAAGTTACCCCTATTTCTTTACATATATCTATTGGAACAGCTTTTTCAAAAAAAGATACATTAATTCCATTATTGATTACAACACTATGTATATTGTGAATATGCTCTTTCAATGCCCGCTCCACCTCTGTAGATATTGAAACAACACAATCATATGTATCATATATCTTTTTCTCAACAGCCCTCCATATTTTTTTTCTGCGCCTATTAGTTGTTGAATGTTCTGTATATACTAAACGCACATTCATTTTTTTTAGTCTTTGGGTTAATGCCACCACATACAAGGAAGGAAAAAGATGGACATTTATAATATCATAATCATGTTCCTGAATAAAATCCGATAACAATTGAATATTCCTAAACGACCTCATTTGATGTGATAGTACAAAACATCGGACTCCTTGTGCTTCCAGTAATTGGGCATATTCTTTATCCTTTGGATTTTCCAAGCTGAGCACATGCACTACATTACCTTCAATCTTATTCAATGCCGTTGCTAATGCCAGAACTAATGCTTCTGCACCTCCCCCTCTTACCAATGAATTTATAACATGCAATATTTTCACCGTATTCCCTATATTATCTATGACCGCACAACGTTTTCAAATAACCATTCCCATCTATCAAAAACCCTACATGGTTCAAATTCAAAAGAAGCTTTCTTACATTCTTGCGCAAGAAAAATTTCCAGCTCCCTATCAGTAAGAACTGTCAATATTCGTTCCGATAAAGTTTCTGAATCACCTACAGGAACAAGATAAGCAGCAATACTCTTAGGAAACAACATTCGTGGACCACCACAAGGGCAATCCGTAGAAATGCAAGGAAGACCAATAGCCATAGCTTCCATCAGCGCATTAGGCATTCCCTCAATATCCGAAGACAAGACAAATAAGCGCGCATTTCTAAGAGAAAAAGGAACATTGGATATTTGTCCTGGAAAGTGAACTCTTTGACCTACTCCAAGTAACTCTGCATATATTTTTAACGAAGCTGTATCACCAGAACCATATATTGTAAGGTCATCGTTTATCTTATTTGCAATTTTTGCAAATGCTTCAATCAATAATTTGTGATTCTTCAGTTTATTAATTCTACCAACTGTAACTATTCCAGCCCGGACTTCATTCAGTCTCGTATTATAAAAAATTTCACCAATAGGATTATATATGATAACTGATTTTTTTCGTATTGCTTGAGGAAACCAATTTTTAGCATCATTAGTTTGAAAAACAGCCGAATTCCCAAAACGAAAAAGCGTTTTTGCTAGAAAAAATGCTAATTTACCCCTATATTCAATATGTGGGCTACTACGCACTGAAAAAATAGATTTAACACCAGTTCCCATTTTCGCTATTGTTGCCCGAAAATTCGGTTCTGCCATGAATGAAACAAGTATATCCGGCTTTTCCAATACCAACAATTTCCTTAAACGGCAAGTAAGTAATACATTTCTTTTAAGATATCCTTCTATTTTATTCGAGTTTAATGAAATGCGCCTTACACCCTTTCCATAAGAATATTCCCATGAACAAGGAAAAGACGTTACTATAGTACACTTATGACCACGAACGGACATTTCTGTAGCCAAATTGGTAAGTACCCTCTCAGCACCACCACTGGATATAGTATTAATATAAAAAAAGATTTTCATCACATTTTAGGAATTCAAAAAACAACAAAAAAACATGTCGTAAATTAGCGGTGACAAAAAAATAATAATTTGCTAATCAGCATTTATCATTGAATAATAATCCTGAAGAGATTCCCTATCCGGATTTTTCGTTTTATCCAATATTGAACTATATGGATACCAGTGTACATACTTCCTCATATTCTTGCCAGTCAAATCTGACATATCACTAAAGTAGTATCTGCCATTCCACAAAAGAACCATCGAAAGTATACATGTCAGCAATATATATCTAGTGCCAAATACAAAGCGATTGCTTTTCCATAGCTCAACTACGAAATCGCTTAAGAAAATAATACCAATGAGGCATAAATAATTAAAAAAACGGCTGATGAAAGGAAAGCAAATCACCAATATGCCAAGCAAAAGAAATATGGGATAGAAATCATAAAACCGAGATCTCATACGTAATATCCGGTTTTCTATCTGCATCAATACACAAGGAAAAAGAATGTAACCCAAAAAAGCAATCAGAATGCCCATAAAATTCAGATTTTCTGATACTTCCGTATAATTAACCAACTTTATAAATATAATTGGAGGGACTCCTAAAGAAAAAGCCGCAGCAATGATAAAGTCTATATTTATAATGATTCCTGCAACAACTACAAACAGCCAGAAAATGCGTCTTAGCGTAATCCTTATACCGTATATTAAAGGAAAAACAAACGATATCGCAGCACCATAGTGGAAAAGGAATGCTATAATTGCCAATAAATAATAAGCAACGTATTTTTTATTCTGCAAGAATTTCACACTGACCAAAAAGACAGAAACGGCCAATGCTTCTCTCGCTATTTCCATATTTACCAAAACATACAAAAATAGGAAATAAAGAAAAACTGCTGTAAACTTATTTTTCGTATTAGAAGAGATGAACCAAAAAACAACCGAATTTATTATAATTGAATGAACTATCTGAAAAAAAATAAAAT
>ERZ1504295.703-NODE-703-length-9548-cov-4.805330_pt1 | contig 9548 bp, 9 predicted proteins | sample MGYA00575495_ERZ1504295 | MGnify/ENA primary metagenome ERZ1504295 (study PRJEB39906, sample SAMEA3182108) | gut metagenome | biome: human; feature: gut; material: Stool; isolation source: human stools | place: Canada | collected 2013-04-25 ... | reverse complement strand
GAACTCCGCTCATTGGGCTTGTCGATGATATTGCACCTATCAGCCACTCTAAAATAAAAAAGTTCTGCTAAAAACAGCAGAACCAGTATAAGCAGATAATACATAACAGTATTTTCCTCTTTAATTTTTAATTCTTAATTGTTTACTTTTATATTTGAGAACGATTTTATCGTTCTCACTATCCCCTCCTCTGCCCTCACCGGCATTCTGTCAATACCCAGGGCAGCCTTTATCTTCGCATTACTCACCACATAATTCTCTGTCAACTTGCGCAGGCGCTCTGCATTCAAAGGCAAATGGAGCAGAGTCCCAAGCCGGGCACAGAATTCCATCAGTCCTCTGTTTATCTTCCAGATATGCGGCTTACGCTCCAAAGCCCGACACATCAAAGCTATCAGTTCATTTGTGGACAAGGCTTCGTCATCTCCCATGTGGTAGATACCACTCGCCACCTCCTTGGTCAAAAGACCTTCCACCACGTAGCAGAGATTGTCTATTGAAGTAAAAGACCTTCTGTTCTCAAAAGCCCCTAAAGGCCAGGGAACACCTTTCCTCACCACATTATAAAGAAGATTCAGATTGCCTTTGTTACCGGGACCATGAATCATGCAGGGACGCAGGATATAAACCTGCTTGTCATCATAAGGATTAGCTTTCAATTTCCCATTCTCAACCTTCAACTTGTCAAGGATGTAATTCTCGGCAGCTATCTTACTTTCCCCATAAGGCCCTACCGGAGCAGGCACCACATCTTCAGTCAGCATATCACCCAACACACAGCCTGCAGCGGCTTTTACCGAACTGAAGAATACGAACTTCTTCGCAGACGATTCCAGAAAGAAATTAAATATCTTTTGGGTCAATCCCGTATTGATATCAAAATAGGATTGGGCTGCGGACCGATTTTTCATATCATGGGCTTTACCAGCCAGATGAATAATGGCATCGAATTCAGGAAGATCCCACATCGGAAAAGAAGCCGGTTCAATATCTTTCCAGAAAAAAGTCTTTATCACCCCCGCCTTTTCAGGAGCAACAATATCCAGCCCGTAAAGACAATGACGTTCCTTTAGGGCAATAACAAGATTGGAGCCCACAAAGCCGTGGATTCCAGTGATTAATATGTTCATGGAATTATTCTATAAAATATACTGACCAGAAACGTGATTATTGGTCATATACTTGATAAAGTAAATATCCTCAACTTCAACAACAAGTATACCTTCATATGAACACAAACTTTATATGGGAATGAAGCCTGTTCAATAGTTCCTCCCCCAATAACACATCCAATATCATCACATTTTCCAATAACAATATCCAAATTCTCCTTATTGCTTGTGTAAGTAACAAACTTTCCTTCTACCGATTCTTGCTTTTTATATGACTCAATTTTCAAAATTCTCAGTATAGATATACTACTCAATTTATAACCCTAAATTGAAATACCAAATTTTTTCCAATACCGCAATAATGACTTGAGAAATATACAAGCATACTTCAAAGAATATCTTGCCGATCGTGTCCCCTCATACTCAATTTCTGCCTCTGGAAAATAAACAACAGAATATCCTGCCAGATGCATTCTCTTGCACAAATCCATATCCTCGCAATACAAAAAGTAGTGCGCATCCAGCCCCCCTACTACCTCATAAGCCTGACGTGGTATCATCATAAATGCACCTATCACCCAATCTACCGACTGTATATTTAATGCAATTTCCACTCTCTCCATACCCAGCATCCGGTGCAAATGGCGACAAACAAAATTCATGGGTGTTATAAAACGACGAAAACTATCTTGTATTACACCCTGTACATTCTTTATCTGTGGTGCAATGACACCAATAGAATCATTCTGCATTAAATAAGCATACATCCTATCAACCCCCTTACCTAGTTTCACATCTGGATTCATTATCACTAATACATCACCACTAGCCACTTTCAACCCTTGATTCATAGCATATGCAAATCCACCATTCTGCTCATTGAATATCCACTTCAGCATACTATAGTCTCTCACCAGTTCTTCTTGTTTTATTTTAGAATAAACAGAGTTGGATGAAACAATAACTTCATATAAAACTTCCCTAGGAATATTCCGGGATATAGCATCTTGGCAAAGCAAGATTTCATCAATAGAATAATATTCTACAATGACAAAAGATAACTTTACAGAATTGTGAATCATTTTGTGATTAAAGTAAGTAACATTTTACTTCTATAATAGAATCCTGCTATTCTGGCAAAACATAGCTTTCCATCAAAATCAATTATTAAAGCTTTGAAAGCTCCCAATATTCCCATTATTATACAATGTATAGCCTGCTTATATTTTTTATGTTTGCAGAGCAAAAAGACCACACCTTCACCATATTTCTTATACCTTTCAATCAAAGCTTTTAAAGAAATTGTTGCAAATTTCGTATCGGAAGCCGGATGAAATGTGTGTAAATGCTGATTAAATACAAAAGGTCCAAATCGTTCACAGATTCTAAGAAAAAAATCACCATCCTCTCCTGCTCCATATTTGTTTTTTCCAAATAATTTAACTGCGGCATTTTCTGGTATGGTATATTTGTCCCCTCACAAAAAACGTTAATCAATGTATCAGAATACACTTCTGAGACAAAATTGTCAAAGAACTCTTTGTCAAATGTACTGTCATCATCAGGAAACATCACATAAGATGCTATCAAATTATGTTCTCTTATATATTTAATACCTATATTTCTAGCCTTTGATAAACTGCAAAGTTCTTCACACTTCAATTTGGTGATTGTAGTATAAGAAGTATCATAAACAACATCCAAATCAAAACCGCATTGAAATAAAATGATTACATGCACTCTTAAACTTTCATTGTTGCTTGCAATACTTGACAATAAATAATGAACATGAGAAAGAGATGTACAAGTTGAGATGAAAATTAAATCGTATCTCATGAATATGGAACAGTATTATTAGATTTTTTTACCAATATTTATTGATGGTGGCAATATAAAAAACCAACCCCACATTATAAAAAACACAAACGCATTAAAGCAGTGAACAAATACCATTGACAGAGCTATGAAAAAGAGCATTATGTTTATACTTTTTTTATCTTTTAAGTAACCCAATAAAAATATTAGTAAAAAGCATACAAAAGAAATCATCCCTAGCTCTACTAATATCTGTAAAAAATAGCTTTCAGTAGCTTCTGCGCTCTGTTCTCCTCCCAGGATCTGATGAGTCCCAGCACCATCTCCCCAAAAAGAAACCTTCTCAAGCAATTCCCGATAAACACTTAATCTACCTTCTTTTTCCTCTCCCGCAATATTTTCCACACTAACTATTCTAGACAAAAAAGAAACCTCATCTGAAAAATAAACCATTACTAAAAGTAAAACAACCGAAACTAAAAGTGTCATAATTTTACTTTTCATATTTCTTGTATTCAAAATATAATACCCCCCAAACAATAGAAGTATCAGAAAAAATGATTTATTACCTGAATGAGCCCCTGCAAATAAATAAATAGACATTAGGATCAAATTTAAGGCGTTTTTTTTGCTATAAAGAAAAAATGAGACTGCATACAATACCATAAACAAACCAAAAACTTGAGGTGATGATAAAATAGAAGTTGCCCTTAGATAAATCATCCAATTAGGAAACACGTCAGAAGTAGCTTTCAGTACATATGGATCAACAGGTCCACTCAAGTTTATAAATCCAAATATCCCCGGTGAAACATAGAATTGTATAACCCCTAATATAGCAATCAACAAAACCGGATATTTTAGCCCTAAAATAAGCTGCGGAAAATAGAGTAGCATTTTTCTTTCATCATATAGCAACCAATATAGTAATGGCAATGTATAAATAATCATCCCCATAATTATGGATATGGTTGCTTGAGATAATAAAAATAAAATGGAAGATAAAATGACACTAACTATATATATGACAATAGAAAAAAAATAGATTTTAGACTTACATAAAACTTTTCTTCTAAATAAAAGAGATAATCCTAATATCAAAAAGAAAAGATATGCGTATCGTATTCCATACCTAATAAGTATACTATTATAAAGTGCACATACCTCTACCAATAAAGGTATCCAATAATAGATTTTTCGCTCAGACAACATTATGAGGTTACTAAATATTATCTAAAACAATTTGCTCCGGAAATTTATTCTTGTCAGGAATAAATTTTGAAAATAATTTACGATACAATAAAGACTCCAATCTCGCTAAAAAAGAAGAATATAACAATTTATCATAAGAGAATGTATATATTGTTTTGAAAAGCATATTTCGTTTAATGAACGATATATCAACAAAATTTGCTCTATGGCATCTCACTTCCCTATCCAACAAATAGAACGCATATTTTAGAGCTCCTTCCTTAGCTAGAGGCTGCAAATCGGCCTTTATCATCTCACACAATTCTTCTATACTACTGGGAAGATAACATACGCCTAAATTATAGTATTCACTGGCAGACAAGAGTATAGATGGCTTTCCCCAATAGTTTGCCTCTACCCCCATAGTAGATCCAAATGAAATAACTTTATCAGCCGCATTCATCAACGAATAACTACTGATTTTTTCAGCTGGTGCAATAACTATAATATTATCAAACTTATCAGCCAGCTCCAATAAATCATTCACAAAAGGGTTATCTAATTGGGACAAATTAGGGTGCATACGCAGATAAAAACAGAAATTTCGTTCCCCTATAAAGTGTTCTAATATAGAGCAAATGCCTACATACTGAGATTTAAACAAAGAATAACTATCATAGTCAGCTCCGATAGCAGCGAGTTCGTCATCTGAAGAATTGAATATAACAATATTCCTCTTTTGCGAATCCCATTTTTGAGGAAGTAACCCTATTTGTTGCTTTTTTACATAAGATTTATCAATAACACAATCTCCTCCTTTTTTCCATTCATAAAAGTGGCTCCCAATTTTAATTTTTTCTTTTTCTGAAAGCGACGACTGATTCCATGTATCATAAACTTTTTTCGTTTTATTATTGATATCAAATGCACTACAATTAAAAAAAGTTTCAATAAAAAATGGCTTTTTACATCTAGGGCCATCCAGCACTTCTTTTATCTGGTAATCTATATGATGCTTCCTTGCTATTTCTATGCATATGGCTGCATCAAAATAACGGCCATTAAAAACTACGATACAATCTGGTCTGCAATCCTTTACAATCTTTTCAAAACAAATAAATCTCTCAATTACTTGTGAAACTAATTTTGAATAATATTGTTTATGTCTCTCCGAAAAAGACATTATAGAATTTCTTGTTGCTGAAATATAGGCCGATGCTATAGAATAACCTAGGTTACAACCCTGAAATGTAAAGTCTTTCAATTCATCTATATCACAGAACAAATATTCTTTTGCATCTTTTACACACTTATTTTTATCAAATAAAGGTATAGTAGTCAAATGCTTTGAGTATTTACCTAAAAGCCTATGAACTCTATTCACACAATTCTTACAAATTACAGAATTAGAGCTCAGATTGGAGATACAAGATTGATATTTAGCATTACAATATACCCATACTATTTCATCCCCCTTTTCATTTAAAGCCAAAGATTCATTTAATAACACTCCCATATGAGGCATTGTTATAGAGGAACCTCCATAAAACAAATATTTCATCCTACAAAAATTTTAGTTTATATGAAATTTTACTTATATTAGAAATAATAATTACCATGATTAATAAAGTCATCGATAATTTAGCCATAAAGTACTTTGAAAGAATTATAGATGTCACCAATGCAAAAACAGATATCAAAAACAATTCTACCAATTTAGACCTATTACCTAACCATAACGAAATTTGCTCCTTATAATACCTGATGAAAAATGGGATAAACATTTGAGTCCAATAAGAAATCAAGGTTGTAATCACAGCAACTCTATAGCCAAACAATGGGATAAAAATCAAGAGCAAGATAATATTCAAAAGACCGGGTATAAATACTAACCAGAGTAATTGCATAGTATCTTTCTTTATAAAACAGATGTTTGACATAAAAACATATAACGGGAATACGCAGTTAGCAAAACATGATATTTGAGAAATAACCATACTTTCTTGCAGACTCTCATTTCTTATCAAAATGCTATAAATCTCCGGCATCCACAAACAAAAAATAAAGATAGATACCAATGCTATAGATTGACACAAGAAAAATAAGAAACGATAACACATATAATTTTCGCTTCTAAAAGTAGTCTGCATATAAGGAGCAAGTGCAAAAGCCAAAGCTGTTGTCACAATAGTTATATAATCACCTAAAATATAACCATTGGAATATATGCCAATATCTTCTATAGGTATCTCATAGAGAGCCATTATTATCCTACTTGAAGAGGACAACAGCAGAAATCCTAAAGCATGAGGAACAACCGGTAACGATATCTTCAGTAATTTGAAAATTCTTACTTTAGATATCTCAATTCTTGGATAAAGTTTCTCTTTCATCCACAAAGGGTAGATAAAAGAAAAGAAACAAAACATATAGTTCAGTGCAGAACCAAGAACAAATCCTAAATATCCAATTCTTAAGTATCTAATAGATATAAAAGTTACCGCAATCCCAATTAAACCACCTACTAATGTTCTTACAACAAAAGGAATAGGAGTTCCACGCAGTGTATATAGGCATTGTCCCATCAAATTATTAGCATTGAATTGCAAGCTAAAAACAGACAACAAAGCTAATAATATACGATTATCAAAATCTAAATTATCAAATGTACTCCAAATAATAAAAAATAGAATACACGAAAAAAAAGTAGATAATAATAGTAATAGAAACAAAATACGCCCCCAGACAAGTCTATACTTATCGCCATATTCATAATACGAATTGCTTAAGTGCATGTGCAATCCCAAAGTATATATAGATATAAAGATACCCATATAACTTGAAATAATCCCCCATACGCCATAATCGCTAGCTGACAGATAAGGGGTCACTAAAGGAAGTATAAGTATATTTATAAATGTCGGTAATTTAGGGACAATCCCAAACCATATAGATTTGGCAAACAAAGAAGATATATTCATATTACTAAGGTAACCTATGAAAGACTAGCAATCAATCGTAAGCACTCTGTTTAGGGCATACCGTTAATACTCAATTTTGAGCATATCCTTTTTATAAAGCACCAGAATGGATGCCTAAAAAAATACTATCAAATTCAATTGATTTTTAACTATTGACATACAGCCAAGTCTATATTTTACGGTGACAGACTCAAAGATATCTTGTGCATCCGAACCGGAACCATCCTTTTTACGGACTATTTCTTCGAACCGAAACAGTATTTGCAGATGGATTCGAATTGTTCCTTCAGCTTTATATCTCACAGTCCAAGGATTTACACAAGTTACGCTCTTCCTCAAGAAGAGATTGCAACTCATTTGATTTTTCTAACATCTGATTGGAGTGGGGTAACTCTCTGCTCAGATCCTCCAACACCAGTCTCATCACACGGTTATCCAGTTCCGCATTTTCCAGACGTTCGATCAAGTATTCCACATACTGGCTCTTCATTTCATCAGACATATCCTCACAGCAGCAAAGGCACGACGCGAGAAGGTCTCATGCGCCAGAAGCTCGCGCTTCTGAACTATCAACTGTTGTAATTTGTCCGTATCCATATCCCGCTTTTTGCGATATAAATATACAAAAAACTTGATATAACCATATAAATATAGGACATAATCATCTTATTTTTAATGATTTAATCACAGAATTATCTAACTGAAAGACCACGTCCTTCCAGTCTATCCGATAGACAACCTCGTTACCTCCGTCATCTTTGATTATCAAACTGATAGCTCGCAATAAACTTTTTCTCGAAAAGACTATAGGAACGATTATCATAAGCGAACAGGCAAACGATACGACGGTCTTTCAACGACGATATAAATGTCATACTCGACACGGGTCTTCCTGTTTTTGGTTCGGACGGTATAGGTCCAGAGAATCCAAATCCTTTGGGAGGATATGTAGGCCACTACTCAAAGTTAGCTCCACGGATATACGCACAGGAAGTACCCTCGGGGCTTTGTACGGCTTCCGGTGTCTGTGCCCAACAAGAGGGAATAAGGACTCGCCTTCTTTACAGTTTTTCCCCCTGAAAGAGAAGACGGCACGGACTCCGGTATTGAACCTGAGGGACACCGTTCACCTGAACTTCTACTATTTTTCTGTGGGTATCCTTATACCATTTATGAAAAATGTTGTAAGGGACGTTATTCTTTGAACAGAATGCCTGAAGAGACATTCTATGAGGAACGGCCTCTGTTTGGTACTAAAAATAAAGTAACAGTTCTTTGAAATCCGGCAGTTTAACCGCCATATCCCCCCCTTCTTATGAACATGAAAAGTTTGTATCAATAGAAACAAGGGAACTGACTGTACTCCCCAAAGAGAGAACAACAAGCAATTTTATATCAACAAACAATGAGCCAATACTACAAAGAATATGCTAACGCCTTTCAGATAATCAATGTAAGGATCATATCCTTCTGTTTTAAGTGGGACAATAAAACAGCTACCTTGTTTTCCTAGACTCCAGCCATTTCTCCACCCATTCCCCCGCCAATTTCCTGATTTCGTCATCACCCAGTTCCTCCAGTTCATCGATATAGTATCGCAGAAGAGTTTCGTATGTACTAAGTGAGGCGTTGCACCCTTTTTTTTAAGTCTATGTACGTGGATGGAGAAATATGCAAATCCTTGCAAAGAGTTTCAATAGTGACTCCACTCTGTTTTCTCGTTCGCTCGATAAAAAAGCCCAATGAAGGGTGAATAAAATTTTTGCCCATTTAGATAAATTTTAAGTAATTAGATAGAATATTATGTTATATATTGTTATTATTTACTTTGTTCCTTTAAAATCTTTCTTACATGTGGGAAAGATTCAACGAAAGAGAATGAATACCTTTGAGCCAACTATTTAAACGTATAATATGCCAAAATCTTTTAAAATGTCGCTTTTCATGCCACCCATCTCACCGATGAAGGACGGAGCGACCGGGAAAATCGTGAAAAGCGCCACGCTTACCCCCCTGCGTACTTTAGAACTGAACGAAGTTTACCAACTCATCACAGCCAACAAACGGCTGATCACCCTAACACAAGCCATCCGCGAAGCTGCCCTACAAGGCGATGATAACAACTGCCGGATGCTGAAACAGCAAACCTTACCCTACGTCACCCCCTGCGGCGTATTCACCCGACGACGGAGCGACTGCCTAAAGCTACCCTCCGGACTGGTGGTGGTGGACGTAGACCATCTCGACTCGCCTGACGAAGCCGGACGCCTGAAGCAACTACTGTTCAAAGACCCTTACCTCGCACCGGTACTGGTGTTCATCAGCCCTACCGGACGAGGTGTAAAGGCTTTTGTACCCTGCCCTATCGGAAAAGACAGCACGGAGGCGGTGCGCTGGGCCATGAACTACGTCCACTGCATGTATGACGCCGAAAACACACAACCCGGAA
>ERZ1504295.646-NODE-646-length-10229-cov-3.198742_pt1 | contig 10229 bp, 6 predicted proteins | sample MGYA00575495_ERZ1504295 | MGnify/ENA primary metagenome ERZ1504295 (study PRJEB39906, sample SAMEA3182108) | gut metagenome | biome: human; feature: gut; material: Stool; isolation source: human stools | place: Canada | collected 2013-04-25 ... | reverse complement strand
ACAACATACTCTTTTCATATCCAATGTATTAGTAAAAGTGTTACTTTTACACCCAAAATCATATACTCTATTACTAATTAGTACTTTTATATCATGAAAAGCATGAAAAGAACCTTTCTGGGAACCGGTATCGCACTGACCTTGTTAAGTGCTTGCGCTCCCAAACAATCTCAAGAAACACTTACAAAGTCCGGATTAAACCCCACTAATTATGAAACAATAGTGGATGGCGTAAAACCTGTCAAACTGTATACGCTAAAGAATGCAGCCGGAATGGAAGTATGCGTAACTAATTTTGGCGGACGTATTGTATCTATCATGGTCCCCGACAAAAATGGAAATCTAAAAGACGTAGTGCTGGGTTTTGACAGCATTGCTGACTACCAAAATATACCAAGCGACTTCGGTGCTTCTATCGGACGCTATGCCAACCGCATTAATAAAGGAGTCATCGTAATGGATGGAGAAACCATTCAATTACCCCAAAATAATTTTGGTCACTGCCTGCATGGAGGTCCTAAAGGATGGCAATACCAAGTTTATGAAGCAAACCAATTAAACGACAGTACTATGACACTGACTATGAAGTCACCGGATGGAGATGCCAATTTTCCGGGAAATGTAACCGCTACTGTTACTTATGCACTGACAAGAGACAATGCCATCGACATAAATTACGAAGCGACAACTGACAAAAAGACTGTTATCAATATGACCAACCACTCTTATTTCAACTTGAGTGGAAACCCTGCCAATCCGGCCACCGACCATATTCTTTATGTAAATGCAGACAGCATCACTCCCGTTGACAGCACATTCATGACCACTGGAGAAATGATGGCAGTAACAGAAACTCCATTTGATTTCAATACTCCTAAAACCATTGCCCCCGATGTGACTAACTTTGAAAACGAACAAATAAAATTCGGTAACGGATTCGACCATAATTGGGTACTTAACACGAAAGGCGATATCAACCAGCTGGCTGCCAAACTGACCAGCCCTACTAGTGGTATCACTTTGGAAGTATATACTAATGAACCGGGAATACAAGTTTATACAGGCAACTTTTTGGATGGAACCGTAAAAGGGAAAAAGGGAATTACTTATCCGCAACGCGCGTCTGTTTGTCTGGAAACACAGCACTATCCCGACAGCCCCAACAAATCACAATGGCCTTCTGTAATTCTGGAACCGGGACAGACCTATCACAGCCAATGTATCTTTAAATTCGGTGTTGAAAAATAATTGTTAAACTTTAAATATTTAATATCATGAATTGGAATTCACATGAATTCATCTGGCTGGACTGGACAATACTGGCAGTCGGCATTGTAGCTGTGATATGGGCGGTATGGCGCTCTGTACAAAAAGACAAACGCTCGCAACAAGGAGCAAGCAGTGAAGATTATCTATTTGGCAAAGGTGAGCCATGGTACATCATTGGTGCTGCTATCTTTGCAGCCAATATCGGTTCGGAACATCTGGTAGGTTTGGCAGGAACCGGTGCCAAATCCGGAGTAGGTATGGCACACTGGGAAATGCAAGGTTGGATGATTCTTCTTCTAGGATGGCTTTTTGTTCCATTCTACCAACTATTAAACAATAAAATGGGCAAAATCATTACCATGCCCGATTTCCTTAAATACCGTTATACCCCGCGTACCGGTTCATGGCTTTCTATCATCACACTGATAGCCTACATTCTTACTAAAGTGAGTGTAACCGCCTATACCGGAGGTATCTTTTTGGAGTTCTTACTTGGACTTCCTTTTTGGTATGGGGCAATCGGACTTATTGTCCTGACCGGCATCTTCACCGTACTGAGTGGAATGAAAGGAGTAATGACCCTCTCAGCTATTCAAACCCCTATTTTAATCATCGGTTCTTTCTTGGTTCTTTTCCTGGGACTGTCAGCCTTGGGAGACGGTAATATTGCTACAGGATGGACAGAAATGATGGATCATGCGCGTAGCGCCATGAATGTAGGAGCAGACGGACACGCTTATGGTGCCAACCATATGTTTCACTGGACCGAAGCAGACCCGATGTATCAAGATTATCCTGGATTCTGGGTATTTATCGGAGCTTCCATCATCGGTTTCTGGTATTGGTGTACCGACCAGCATATCGTACAGCGTGTACTTGGACAGCGTAAAGGCGAAGATAATGATGTGGTAATGAAGCGTGCCCGCAGAGGTACTATTGCAGCCGGTTATTTTAAAATCCTGCCTGTCTTCATGTTTCTTATTCCGGGGATGGTAGCTGCCGCCTTGGCTGCAAAAGGTGAATTTGATATGTCAAATACAGATGCGGCTTTTGCTGTAATGGTAAAGGATGTTCTGCCTGCCGGTGTAAAAGGTATTGTAACTATCGGATTCATCTGCGCATTGGTTGCTTCACTGGCTGCTTTCTTTAATTCATGCGCCACACTTTTTACAGAAGACTTTTACAAGCCCATGTTTAAAAACAAAAGCGAAGCTACTTATGTTATGGTAGGACGTATCGCCACCGTAGTTGTAGTTATCCTCGGCATGGCATGGATTCCTGTAATGATGAGCCTCGGCAGCCTTTACGACTACCTGCAAGGCATACAGTCCCTCCTTGCACCTGCAATGGTAGCCGTATTTGCACTTGGTATATTCTCCAAGAAAATCACTCCGAAAGCCGGTGAAACAGCCATGATTGTAGGTTTCCTAATTGGTATGCTCCGTTTGCTGACTAATATCCTCACCAACACCGGAAAAGATGTGATGACCGGCTGGTTTTGGGAAAATACAACTTGGTTTTGGCAGACAAACTGGCTTATTTTTGAAATATGGCTACTTGTATTCCTCTTGTTGTTAATGGTTGTTGTATCATGCTTCACTCCGGCTCCAACCGCCAAACAAGTGGAAGCCATCACCTTTACCGGCAGTTACAAGGAACTTATCAGAAAGAGTTGGAACAAATGGGATGTTATTACCTCTTTAGGTGTAATTCTGCTTTGTGCACTATTCTATGCTTATTTCTGGTAAACCATAAATTAAAGGCTGTATGCTTTGAATTATCTTGAAGAATACAGCCTGTTAATTTTAAACCGACGCTAAACCATGACCACCTATTATAACATAAACCCTAAATTCTATGTATCTGTAGACTGTATCATTTTCGGTTTTGACGAAGGAGAATTAAAACTGCTTCTACTAAAACGAAATTTTGAACCGGCTATGGGAAAATGGTCTTTGATGGGAGGATTCGTACAAGAAGACGAAAGTGTAGACGCTGCCGCCAAACGGGTATTGGCAGAACTGACCGGATTGGAAAATGTATATATGGAACAAGTAGGCACATTTGGCGACTTAGAGCGCGATCCGGGAGAACGAGTCATATCAGTAGCCTATTATGCTTTAGTCAATGTAAATGAATATGACAGGGAACTAGTGCAGCAGCACAATGCCCATTGGACAAAAATAGACGAACTGCCACAGCTCATTTTCGACCATCCGATCATGATTTCCAAAGCACGTGAACTGATGAAGCACAAAGCATCATACAATCCAATTGGTTTTAACCTGCTGCCCGAACTGTTTACCCTGACACAGTTGCAAAATCTATATGAGGCAATCTATGGCGAACCGATGGACAAGCGGAATTTCCGCAAGCGGGTAGCCGAAATGGATTTCATTGAAAAAACAGATTTGATAGACAAATCAGGTTCCCGACGAGGTGCTTATCTTTATAAATTTAATGATAAGGCCTACAGAAAAGATCCGAAATTTAAACTTTAAAATAATGTGCCGATGCAATAATTTGCCAATTGACAAATTAGCAGATTGCCACATTACCCAATTATTCATTATGTTAGAAAAATTAAAAGAAAAAGTATTCCGTGCCAATCTGGATTTGGTGAAACACGGACTAGTTATTTTTACATGGGGAAATGTTTCTGCCATCGATCGTGAAACAGGTCTGGTAGTAATCAAACCCAGTGGCGTATCATACGATGATATGAAAGCTGAAGACATGGTTGTAGTAGATCTGGACGGCAACGTGGTAGAAGGTTCTCTTCGTCCGTCTTCAGATACTCCCACCCATGTAGTTCTATATAAAGCATTCCCCGAAATAGGTGGAGTGGTACATACCCACTCCACCTATGCTACCGCCTGGGCACAAGCCGGAATGGATATCCCCAATATCGGAACGACTCATGCCGATTATTTCCATGACGCCATTCCTTGTACCGCAGATATGACTGAAGAGGAAGTAAAAGGTGCCTACGAACAGGAAACAGGCAATGTGATTGTGAAACGTTTCAAGAACCTGAACCCTGTACATACTCCGGGAGTACTAGTAAAAAATCATGGTCCTTTTGCATGGGGAAAAGATGCCAATGATGCTGTACATAATGCAGTAGTCATGGAACAGGTAGCCAAAATGGCAAGTATCGCTTTTGCCGCCAACCCTCATTTAACGATGAATTCTTTATTAATAGAAAAGCATTTCAGCCGCAAACACGGCCCCAATGCCTATTATGGACAGAAATAAGAAACAAAGAAATTAATAACCCTTTTAAAATATAACATTATGGAAAAAGCATTTGATCAGTATGAAGTATGGTTTGTAACAGGAGCACAGCTTCTGTACGGAGGTGACGCAGTTATAGCAGTAGACGCTCACTCCAATGAAATGGTAAACGGACTGAACGAATCAGGGAAACTTCCTGTAAAAGTAGTATATAAAGGAACAGCCAACTCTTCCAAAGAAGTGGAAGCAGTGTTCAAAGCAGCCAACAACGATGAAAAATGTATCGGTGTCATCACTTGGATGCACACTTTCTCCCCAGCTAAAATGTGGATTCACGGTCTGCAACAGTTAAAGAAACCACTGTTACATCTACACACTCAATTCAATAAGGAAATTCCTTGGGATACCATGGATATGGACTTCATGAATCTGAATCAATCCGCCCATGGTGACCGCGAATTCGGACATATCTGTACCCGTATGCGCATCCGCCGCAAAGTAGTGGTAGGTTACTGGAAAGACGAAGACACCCAGCACAAGATTGCCGTTTGGATGCGTGTTTGTGCAGGTTGGGCAGACTCTCAGGATATGCTGATCATCCGTTTCGGCGATCAGATGAATAATGTAGCTGTAACTGACGGTGATAAAGTGGAAGCAGAACAACGTATGGGGTATCACGTAGATTACTGTCCGGCAAGCGAACTGATGGAATACCATAAAAACATCAAGGATACAGATGTAGAGGCACTTGTAGCAACTTACTTCAACGAATACGACCACGATGCTTCATTAGAAGATAAATCAACCGAAGCTTATCAGAAAGTATGGAACGCTGCAAAAGCCGAATTAGCTCTTCGTGCCATCCTTAAAGCCAAAGGCGCCAAAGGATTCACTACTAATTTTGATGATTTGGGCCAAACAGACGGCAGCTACTTCGATCAGATTCCGGGACTGGCTTCCCAGCGTCTGATGGCTGAAGGCTACGGATTCGGTGCGGAAGGTGACTGGAAATCAGCAGCTCTCTACCGTACCGTATGGGTGATGAACCAAGGACTTTCCAAAGGTTGTTCTTTCCTGGAAGATTACACATTGAACTTCGATGGTGCAAACAGTGCTATCCTGCAATCACATATGCTGGAAGTTTGTCCTCTTATCGCCGCTTCCAAACCACGTCTGGAAGTACACTTCCTAGGCATAGGTATTCGCAAGAGCCAGACAGCCCGTCTTGTATTCACTTCAAAAGTAGGCTCAGGTTGTACCGCCACTGTAGTAGACTTGGGTAACCGTTTCCGTCTGATCGTGAACGACGTAGAATGCATCGAGCCGAAACCGTTGCCCAAATTACCGGTTGCTTCCGCCCTGTGGATTCCGATGCCTAATTTCGAAGTAGGTGCAGGCGCATGGATCCTGGCAGGTGGAACACATCATTCTTGCTTCTCTTATGATCTGACAGCAGAATATTGGGAAGACTATGCTGAGATTGCAGGTATCGAAATGATCCGTATCGACAAAGATACTACCATCAGCAACTTCAAGAAAGAGCTTCGCATGAACGAAGTCTACTATATGCTGAACAAAGCACTTTGCTAATTCATCCATGAAGAGGGGATGTGTCAAGGCTAATAAGATTCTTGGCACATCCCACCTTATTTTATCATCATTATTGTTGTACCTTAAATTATAGGTTTTAATATGAAATCAGATGCAAAATCAACCATCCAAGCAGGAAAAGCTATTCTAGGCATAGAATTCGGATCAACACGAATCAAAGCTGTTTTGATTGACCAGGAAAACAAGCCCATTGCCCAGGGAAGCCACAGCTGGGAAAACCAACTGGTAGACGGACTGTGGACTTACAGTGTGGAAGCTATCTGGCATGGCCTGCAAGACTGCTATGCAGATCTCCGTTCCAACGTAAAAAAGCTATATGACACAGAAATAGAAACCTTGGCGGCAATCGGTGTCAGTGCCATGATGCATGGTTATATGGCATTCAATAAAGAAGAAGAAATCCTTGTACCTTTCCGTACATGGAGAAATACCAATACCGGTCCGGCAGCCGCCGCTTTATCTGAATTATTCGTATATAACATTCCTCTGAGATGGAGCATTTCTCATTTATACCAAGCTATTTTAGACAATGAAGAACACGTAAGTAACATTGACTATCTGACCACCCTTGCAGGTTTCATTCATTGGCAAATTACAGGTCAGAAAGTTCTGGGCATAGGTGATGCATCAGGAATGCTTCCCATAGACCCGGCTACCAAGAATTATTCTGCCGAAATGATAGCCAAGTTCGACAAGTTGGTAGCTCCTAAAGGATACCCTTGGAAACTGACAGATATCCTGCCCAAAGTCTTACCCGCCGGCGAGAATGCAGGGTTCCTTACCCCGGAAGGTGCCAAGAGGCTGGACGTGTCGGGCCACTTGAAAGCAGGTGTACCTGTCTGCCCTCCGGAAGGAGATGCCGGAACCGGCATGGTAGCAACCAACGCTGTCAAGCAACGCACCGGGAATGTATCAGCAGGCACTTCCTCATTTTCCATGATTGTATTGGAAAAAGAGTTGTCCAAGCCATACGAAATGATTGACATGGTTACCACTCCCGACGGAAGCCTTGTAGCTATGGTACATTGCAACAACTGCACCTCCGACCTCAATGCCTGGATCAATCTGTTCAAAGAATACCAAGAACTGCTGGGTATACCCGTAGATATGAATGAATTATATGGAAAACTTTACAATCATGCGCTCGCAGGCGATGCAGATTGCGGTGGTCTTATTTCGTATAATTATATTTCAGGTGAACCCGTGACAGGACTTGCCGACGGAAGGCCATTGTTTGTACGTTCTGCAAATGACAAATTCAACCTCGCCAACTTTATGCGTACCCATTTATACGCTTCAGTCGGAGTTCTTAAGATAGGTAATGACATTCTTTTCAATGAAGAGAAAATCAAAGTAGACAGAATCACAGGACACGGCGGATTATTCAAAACGAAAGGTGTAGGCCAGAGAATACTTGCAGCAGCTATAAACTCCCCTATTTCCGTAATGGAAACTGCCGGTGAAGGTGGCGCATGGGGAATCGCCCTGCTAGGTTCTTACCTTGTCAACAATGAAAAGAAACAATCCCTGGCAGATTTTCTGGAAGACAAAGTATTCGCCGGTGATGCCGGTATTGAAATATCGCCAACAGCCGAAGATGTAGCCGGATTCAACACATATATCGAAAACTATAAGGCAGGACTGCCTGTTGAAGAAGCAGCGACCCGATTTAAGAAGTGAGTCAAACGGGCTTAAAAAAGAGCCTCTTTACATGTTGCGGTTTACACATAAAGAGTTATCTTTGCAGATATTAAATAAAATAGCAAAGATAAACCGACTCACTAATAGCATTCAAATTATAATATTATTTTAATATGAACGAAAAGAAACTTATGAACCGTGCAGCGGACAACATCCGTATTCTGGCTGCTTCGATGGTAGAGAAAGCTAATTCAGGACACCCGGGTGGAGCTATGGGTGGCGCTGATTTTGTAAACGTGCTTTTCTCTGAGTTTTTAGTTTACGATCCTGAAAATCCGCGTTGGGAAGGGCGTGACCGTTTCTTCCTTGATCCAGGCCACATGTCACCGATGCTGTATTCCACTTTGGCACTGGCCGGCAAGTTCACCATGGAAGAACTGGCACAGTTCCGCCAATGGGGCAGCCCGACTCCGGGACACCCTGAAGTGGACATCATGCGCGGTATTGAAAATACTTCCGGCCCGTTAGGACAAGGACACACTTTTGCAGTAGGTGCTGCTATCGCTGCCAAATTTCTGAAAGCCCGTCTGGGTCATGTCATGGACCAGACCATCTATGCCTATATATCCGATGGGGGTATTCAAGAAGAGATTTCTCAGGGTGCAGGCCGTCTGGCAGGTCATTTGGGACTGGACAACTTGATCATGTTTTATGATTCAAACGACATCCAGCTGTCTACCGCTACCGATGCTGTTACCAGCGAAGATGTTGCCAAGAAATACGAAGCATGGCACTGGAAAGTAATTACCATCGACGGTAATGATCCCGATGCAATCCGCACGGCTCTGACAGAAGCGAAAGCCGTAACCGGTCAGCCCACATTAATTATCGGTAAGACCATTATGGGTAAAGGCGCACGCAAAGCGGATGATTCCAGTTATGAACGTAACTGTGCCACCCACGGTGCTCCTTTGGGAGGTGATGCTTACATCAATACAATCAAGAACTTAGGCGGCGATCCAACCAATCCTTTCCAAATCTTCCCTGAAGTAAAAGAGTTGTATGCCAAACGTGCAGAGGAACTGAAAAAAATTGTTGCAGAAAAATATGCGGCTAAAGCTGAATGGACTAAAGCTAACCCCGAACTGGCTGCTAAATTGGAACTATGGTTCTCTGGCAAAGCTCCGAAAGTAAATTGGAATGTTATCGAACAAAAAGCCGGAGATGCTACACGCAGCGCTTCTGCCAAAGTTCTCGGTGTACTGGCTACAGAAGTAGAAAACATGATCGTTTCTTCTGCCGACCTGTCAAATTCAGACAAGACCGACGGTTTCTTGAAGAAAACACATGCATTCACAAAAGCTTGCTGCTGCCTGGGTATGGCACTTCACGGAGGTGTGATTGCTGCATGCGCTACCTTCTTCGTATTCTCAGACTACATGAAACCCGCCATACGTATGGCTGCCTTGATGGAACTTCCCGTCAAATTCATCTGGACACACGACGCATTCCGTGTAGGTGAAGACGGTCCTACTCACGAACCGGTAGAACAAGAAGCACAAATCCGCCTGATGGAAAAACTGAAAAACCACAAAGGACACAATTCTATGTTGGTACTCCGTCCGGCAGATGCGGAAGAAACCACTGTGGCATGGAAATTGTCCATGGAAAATACCAGCACCCCCACCGCACTGATCTTCTCCCGCCAGAATATCGCGAATCTGCCTGCAGGAAACGACTACTCACAGGCTGCCAAAGGCGCTTATATTGTTGCAGGCTCCGATGAAAATCCGGATGTAATCCTAGTCGCTTCAGGTTCCGAAGTTTCCACTTTGGAGGCAGGTGCAGAACTTCTCCGCAAGGATGGCATAAAAATACGTATCGTATCCGCTCCTTCTGAGGGATTGTTCCGCAGCCAAAGCAAGGAATACCAAAACAGTATCATTCCCACAGGGGCTAAAGTATTCGGTCTGACTGCCGGTCTTCCTGTAAACCTTGAAGGTTTGGTAGGTGCCAACGGTAAGGTATTCGGTCTGGAATCATTCGGATTCTCCGCTCCTTACAAAGTATTGGATGAAAAGCTGGGCTTTACCGCACAGAACGTGTATAACCAAGTAAAAGAAATGCTGGCATGAAAAAAGTAGGACTGGCATCCGATCATGCAGGATTTGAACTGAAAGAGTTTGTAAAGACATGGTTAACTGAAAAAGGCTATCCATGCAAAGATTTCGGTACATACAGTACAGAAAGCTGTGACTATGCAGATTATGCCCATCCGCTTGCACTGGCTATAGAAGCCGGAGAATGCGGACCCGGAGTGGCAATTTGCGGAAGCGGTGAAGGCATCAGCATGACATTGAACAAACATCAGGGTATCCGTGCGGCACTATGCTGGATGCCCGAGATAGCCCATCTGTCACGTCAGCACAATGACGCCAATATCCTGGTAATGCCGGGTCGCTTCATCAGTA
>ERZ1504295.589-NODE-589-length-11051-cov-6.125955_pt1 | contig 11051 bp, 7 predicted proteins | sample MGYA00575495_ERZ1504295 | MGnify/ENA primary metagenome ERZ1504295 (study PRJEB39906, sample SAMEA3182108) | gut metagenome | biome: human; feature: gut; material: Stool; isolation source: human stools | place: Canada | collected 2013-04-25 ... | reverse complement strand
CAAGCTCTTTACTGCAATTGAGATTGCCATTGAGATTGCTTGCGGATTTTAGGAATATAGAGATCTACCAGGAAGAAATATGAGTCTTATAATGAAATCCATTCAAGCGGCTAGACCTACAATTCCAGTTTATTGGCCAGACTCTTCTAAACCTACTAATGCTGCTTATGATGCTCTTTGGGCACATCCTTTGATGATTTCTGAACGCGATTATTCTGGCTATTCTGATGATGATTTTAGTTCAGTAAGAGGTACTTTTTCTGTGAACTTAAATTTTAACAAATGGATTAAAGGTTTATCAGCTGATGGAAAATTTGATTATAGGTTAAATAATAATTTTGTCAAAACATTTAATACGAGTTTTCAATGTTATGATTATAATTATGATACGAATGAATATATTACTACTGGTCAATTTAATAAAGGATTAAATTCTTTAAATGAAGAATATAAAAAGGATTGGTTGTGGTATTCCATGTTCAAATTGAATTACGATCGTATTTTTGCGGAAAAACATCATGTCACAGGTTTGGCATTGGTGGAAGCACAGGCCAGTAAGAATGATAACTTCTTTGCTTATCGGGAAGGATTTATCTCTACGGAAGTGGATGAAATGTTTGCCGGATCGGATGAAAACAAAAACAATGGAGGTAGTGCTTCTGAAGATGGTCGCATGTCTTATGTATTTAAATTAGGATATGGTTATGAGAATCGTTATTTGATTGATTTTGTAGGGCGTGTGGATGGATCTGCCAAATTTTATAAAAGCAATCGTTGGGGATTTTTCCCGGGAGTTTCTGTTGCATGGCGCATTAGCGAAGAGCCTTTCTTTAAAGAGAAATTTAAAAATGTAGATAATTTGAAGTTACGCCTTTCGGTTGGACAAGCCGGTGATGAAGCGAATGTTAACTTCAATTATCTGACAGGGTATATATTTGGAAAGAGTTATATTTTTGATTCGGGAGAGGCTATTAGCAAAGGATTAAAATCCAAAGGACTTGCTAACAAAAATGCAAGTTGGGCAGAAACTACAACTTACAATATAGGTGTTGATTATTCGATCTTCAACCGCAAGTTTTACACGGAATTTGATGTATTCTATCGTTTGAAGTCCAAGATGCTGGCAACCCGGGCGCAGAGCCTGCCCAGTACGTTTGGTGCAACTTTGCCGGAAGAAAATATCAACAAGCAGGATACCCGTGGCTTTGAACTGATGGTGGGACACGCCAACAAAATCGGGGATTTGATTTATGACATCCGTGCAAACGTTTCGTGGGCACGTTCCAAATGGGTGCATTATGATGAGGTCGATCGCACAGATCCTTTGCAAAAACGGCGGTATGATTTAACCGGTCAGTGGACAAATGTGGCATGGGGATATGAGGCGGACGGCTTATTCTCTTCCCAAGAGGAAATTGACGGTTGGGCAGACATTACAAATGGCGCACATAACAATGTGATTCGTCCCGGAGACATCCGTTATGTGGATCAGAATAACGATGGAGTAATCAATTGGCAAGATGAGGTTCAGATAGGCAGAGATGCTAATCCGGAAATCTTTTTTGGGTTGAATGGAGATTTTACGTATAAGAACTGGTCGTTAAATGTTTTATTCCAGGGCGCTACCAATTATTCTGTATTTAATAGTGAACAGTTTGTAATGCCTTTTGGAGATAATATGACTCCTTATGCTTTTTGGGAAAAACGTTGGACAGAGGATAATCCGAATCCTAATGCAGAATTGCCTCGATCAAGATTTTCAAAAGGACATCCAAATACTTATCAATCCACGTTTTGGGTGTTGAGAAATGCTTATTACATTCGTTTGAAAAATATACAATTGAATTACACGTTTCCTGAAAGATGGACTCAAAAGGTGGGGATAAACAATCTCAGACTATTTCTTAGTGGAAATAATCTGTTAACATTAACGAATGTAAAATATAAAGATCCTGAATCAGATACGAGAAGTGGTTGGTATTATCCGCAGGTAAAAACGCTTACAGTAGGAGTTAGTATGAATTTTTAATATGGATGAACTATGAAATTACGATATTTTACTTTGTTATTTTTAGCCGGTTTAATCAACTCATGTAATGTGTTGGATAAAGAACCCATTAATATCATTTCAGATGCAACTGTATGGAATGATGAAAATTTGGCAGATGCTAATTTGACTCACTTGTATGGAGTTTCTAATGTAAATGTAATGTTTGATCGTCAGTCACGTTTAAGTGTAATAACAGATGAAGCTCGTACTTGTTTTGGATGGAGTAATCTTTTAAATACATTTACTTTAGGAGTTATAACCCCTGATAATATAAGTGATGATACTTATGTTGGTATGTGGGATTATGATGTTATACGTGGTTATAATGAATTCCTGTTGAATATGAGGAATAGTACCTTGAATGAGGACTTTAAAAATTGCCGTATGGCAGAATGTCGATTTTTACGGGCGCTTCATTATTTTAATTTGGCTATGCGCGTAGGAGGGGTGCCTATTATAACGGAACCTCAGCAAATGACCGATGGCAATTTGTATCCTGCAAGAAATACAGAGAAGGAAGTGTATGAGTTTGTGCGCAAGGAGTTGGATGAAATTATTGAAGTGCTTCCTCCTTCTTATGGTGCAGCAGACAAAGGGCGTGTCAGCCGTTTTGCAGCATTGGCTTTAAAAAGCCGTGCCATGCTGTATGCGGGTAGCATTGCCCGTTATGGAAAGATGGACTTGGATGGCATCTTGGGAGTACCGGCCGAGGATGCGGATTTTTACTTTGAAGAATCTTACAAAGCTTCCAAAAGAATATTGGCGGAAGGCGGGTTCAGCTTATTCAAAAAATACGACGATAAGAGCAAGAATTATCAGTATCTGTTCTTAGAAAAAGACAATAGTGAGGTGATTTGGGCTAAAAAATTTACTAAAGATGATTTGGGACAGGATTATGATTATAATAATCAGCCCATATCTTATAAACCTTGGGTTGCAAGTGGTATTAACCCTACTTTAGAGATGATAGATGCGTATGAATTTGTGGATGGAACCCCAGGAAGTGCAATCAATTACAATCAGGAGATAGATACCAAAGAACTGTATAAAAATAAAGATCCGCGTTTCCATGCAACAATTTTGTATAACCAGGCTTTTTGGATTGATGCCCCTGTGGAAACTCATTATTTTACCATAAAGAGTGATATAAATACGGATAAAAGGGATAACGGCTTGTCTGGGAGGGGAAAAGATGTGAATAATACAGCGGCAGGTGCTACCCAAACAGGATTTTGTATAAAGAAATATCTAACAGAGGAGCGAGGTATTCCTAAAGGAAAATCTGACACCGACTTTATTATTTACCGTTTAGGAGAAATATATTTAAACTTGGCTGAAGCTGCTTTTGAATTAGATGGTGCCGACCGGGTTGAGGAGGCAAGGATAGCTGTCAATGAAATACGGAAAAGGGCAGGTATGCCTGAATTCGCTTCCATCGATTTGGAGAAAATTCGGCATGAACGGCGGATAGAGTTGGCTTTTGAAGGTATCCGCTTTTGGGATTTGCGCAGATGGCGCACTGCCCATACACAGCTTACAGGTGTTTTTCATCGTTTAAAAGCTTATTATATCAAAGATAGGAATACATTTGGTTATCTGATTGAGAACTGCCAAGGAAAAGTGGAAAGGCTTTTTGCCGAACATCATTATTATTTGCCTTTGCAGCGTAAGCATGTGACAGAAAATCCAAATTTAAAACAGAATCCGGGATACAATTAACTATGTCTAACTATAATTATTTAAGAATGAAAAAGTTTTATTTGTGCCTTATTGGCTTTTTATTGGGAATTTCTCCAGTTTTTGCCCAAACGGGCATGTCCGGCGAGATGTACGATCTTGCAAAAATGAAAGAAGGTTTTCGTAATCGACGCGTTAGTAGTTATAATCCTACAGGTGAAAATCGTGATCGTATAGAAGCAATTGAACCTGGTGAAACAATAATATTGGCAGACATAAAAGGTGCTGGCATAATTAACCATATTTGGTTTACTATGTCTCCAGGACCTCGCCAACTTTCGCGTAATGACATCATTCTTCGGATGTATTGGGACGGTAACGACGAGCCGTCTGTGGTGTCCCCCATCGGCCCATTCTTTGGTCAGGGGTGGAACGAACAGTATAACTACGCTTCTTTTGCTCTTTCTTCAGGACCTAAAGATGGTACTGGACTTTGTAGTTATTTTGCCATGCCTTTTGCCAAAGGTGCACGTATAGAGATTGAAAATCAGACGGATATCACAATTAAAGCATTTTATTATTATATAGATTATTTAGAAGTTAAAGAGCTGCCTAATGATATGGGAAGATTTCATGCTTGGTTTAATCGTGAAATAACAGAAACTCTTCCAGAAGGAGAAACAGAATGGAATTCTGTAGGAAAACAAAGAGCCAATAAGGATGGTTCTGATAATTATGTTTTTGCAGATATTAAAGGTAAAGGACACTTTGTGGGCTTGAACTATTACGTGCAGTGCCCCACCCCCATGTGGTACGGCGAGGGTGATGACATGTGGTTCATTGACGGCGAACAGCAGGCTTCCCTGTTGGGTACAGGTACGGAAGACTTCTTCAACACCGCCTGGTGCCCGAAAGAGCCTTACCAGCACATTTATTTCGGCTATCCACGCGTGAACAACGATGTAGGTTTCTTAGGCCGCACGCATGTGTACCGTTTCTTCATCCAAGACCCCGTTTTCTTCGAGAAGGGACTGAAAGCCACCATTGAGCACGGGCACAATAACTGCCTGACGCTCGACCTTGCCACGGTGGCTTACTGGTATCAGGACAAGGCCACGGCTGTTCCTGCCATTCCCGACAAGGCAGGTCGCAAACTGAAGCCTCTCATTAACAGTGTGATGATGCACAAGTGGCGTCACGAATGGCGTAAGAACAAAGGGAATGCCGCCGATTTGTGGGGAAATGAATAAATCCGGTGTTCAGGACATCCGGGAAGCAGGCAGTGAAGTTTAAGATAAACGCATCGCTGAGCTGCCCTGCTTCCTGACGGGCATATCTGTTCCCCGGCGAGGAAGGCACCGTTCCCCGGCAGGGGGGGGAAGGAAGGGGACATTTTGACTGCCTTTTCTTTATCACTTACACGCTATTTTTTACCGGAGCAATAAAAACAATTTATACATAAATCGTAAGTAAAATGAAGCAAAAGCTTTTAATGGCAATCATGTGCTTCTGCCTGTTTTCCTGGGTGAATGCACAAGAGAAATTTAATGGTATCGGTAGTAATTTGGGCAATCTTTATCGTTTGTCGGATGCAAAAACACGCTCCATCAGTCCTGAAAATTATACAGGAGAGAAAGGCAAGGGGGCGATGGCAGATCCTAAGAATGAGGAACGTAATGTTGCCAATGCGCGTCATGCTGCCCGCGACTTGGGAGAAGGCTGGAAGGTGAATCCATTCATTATCATTAATCCCAACGAAACATTCACTTTGGCAGAAATCAATGAATCGGGATGTATCCAGCACATTTGGATGACTCCTACGGGCAATTGGCGTTTTTCTATTCTTAGAATTTATTGGGATGATGAAAAAGAACCTTCCGTAGAATGCCCGGTGGGAGACTTCTTCGGTATGGGATGGGGAGAGTATGCCCATCTAAACTCACTGGCTGTATGTGTAAATCCGGGAAGTGCGTTCAACAGTTATTGGCAGATGCCTTTTCGCAAAAAATGCAAAATAACGATGGAAAACTTGGCGGATGCCCCGATGAGGCTTTATTATCAGATAGATTATAGCCTGACGGAAGTTCCTGAGGATGCCGCCTACTTCCACGCACAGTTCCGCCGCACCAATCCGGTGCCTTATAAGGATGTCTACACCATTGTAGACGGAATCAAAGGGAAGGGGCATTATGTAGGTACCTATATGGCATGGCAAGTGAACAACAATCGATGGTGGGGTGAAGGCGAAATCAAGTTCTTCATGGATGGTGACAAGCAGTTCCCGACCATTTGCGGTACAGGTACCGAAGATTATTTCTGCGGTTCTTATAACTTCGATCGAGGAGGAAAGTACATAGAGTTTTCCACTCCTTATGCAGGATTGCACCAAGTAATCAGACCTGATGGTACTTATCGCGCCAACCAGCGTTTCGGTATGTACCGGTGGCATATTACTGATCCGATACGTTTTGAAAAGGATTTGAAAGTGACTATTCAAGACCTCGGTTGGAGAGCTGACAGAAGATATTTGGCACAGAGAAGTGACATTTCGTCTGTAGCTTTTTGGTATCAGCAAGAACCGCATCGGACTTTTCCAGAATTACCTTCCAAGGATGACTTGGAAGTAAATTGAAAAAAGGGTGTAAAGTTGCAATAAGCAAGGTAGACAAACTTTCCAAGGGCTGTATCATTAGGGATACGCCCTTGTTTTTTTATCTGATGATGATATTCTTTAATGTGTCCGATTAGTTAGTTGGATTATAATAGACCTATCCAATCAAGTTATTGGGAAGATATGAAAACCTACGGGGTTTATTTCTCATTTATTTTTTCCTTTCCTGAATTTTACATAGATTTGTAATATCTATTAGATACCTTTGTAATCTAAAACCAAATTTTGTAAATCCAGGACCCAATGGGAGTAACTGGAGAAGTAATGTTTTGCTTTTCTCTGACGATCAAGATCTTTCTGATGGGCTCACCATTAATGGTGCTACTATGGATGAAAGTGGTAAAAATGCTCGTGAAATATGTTATGGAGGTAAAGATGGAAGTGGTAATGGAGATTGGACTTCTATTCCCACAGCAGCCATTCGTGCCAATGGCATAGATTATGTTCATTACATGAATATTCGTAATTGGGCAGGATGGATAACTAACTTTTCAAGTCTTTACAAATCTTCAGACAATGGAATTACTTGGACACGTTGCCAAAATGTAAAATTTGGTTCAACAAGTAATTTTGGTCAAGTAAGCTATTTCAAAAAAGACGGATATATTTATATGGTGGGTACAATTACTGGACGTGACAATAAGCCTCATCTTGCTCGTTTTTTAGAAGAAAATATTGAAAATCAAACAGAATACGAATTTTGGAATGGAAGTGGATGGATTAAAGGAAATGAAACTGCAGCCACTCCATTATTCAATGATATATCTGGAGAACTTTCCATCGCTTATCATCCAGAATTTAAAAAATGGATATTGCTCTATTTCAATAGTACACGCTATGATATCTCATTCCGAACAGCAGATCATATTATAGGGGAATGGAGTAAACCACAAAAACTAGTCGATGGCTGGCAATATTCACAATTGTATGGTTCTTATATTCACCCCATATCACTCAAAGGAAATATACTTTATTTCATTATGTCTATGTGCTACCATATAATACTTATTTAATGTCTGCTGAACTCAAATGTAATCCATAAAAAGAATTTTGCTAAATCACATTAATAATGGGGCTGTGTCTTTGCAGACACAACCCCATTTATCTTGTATTTATTTTTTTCCTGCCCAATAAACTCCCCCCAATATCAGTATCGCCCCCATCAAAGCAACTATAGTAAGCTGTTCGCCAAGCAGAAAAGCAGAACCTACCAGAGTGAAGAGAGGATTCAGATAAATATAGTTGGAAGCTCTTATCGTTCCCAGCTGTTTTAATACTACGTTCCAGACTACAAAACAAATCAAGGAAGCCAATACACCCAGGAAAAGTAAATTGAACAGAATAGCCGGCTCGAGAAGACGGACAATATCGAAATTCCAGGGATGAATCAGAAATGCAGGAAGAATAGTCAATACTCCATAAAAAAATATCTTACGGGTAATGAAAGTTATACCATAACGGTTGGACATTTTCCTCATTATTAAACTATAGAATGCCCAGGAAAAAGCTGCAAGCAAAGTAAGGAAATCACCTAAAGGAGAAATCTTCAATACAAAACTACCATTATAAACCACCAATGCCACACCAACCAATGCCAGCAAAGAACCAGCCATCAATCCACGGGTAGCCTTTTCCTTTTTATAAAAGAATGGTGGTGAGCAACGGAGCCGTACAGACAATAAACGACACATTCGTCGCCAATGTAATCTCCAAAGCTGTATTTTCTGTAAAAAAGTAGAATGAACCGCCTGTCATGCCTCCTAAAAACATCCAAAATTCATCTTTCCAATTGTCGGCAAACAGTTTTCGGGGAGAAATAAGCCAAATGCCCATATAAGCTATCAGGAAACGAAGCAAGAATATTTCCTGCGGAGAAAGACCGTGCCCAATCAATACTTTCGTTGAAATAAAGGTCAGCCCCCAAATACCTACCGTAAGGACGGCAACAAGATGATAAGTATAATTTTTCATTGCGTTCATACACTTCCGACAAGTCGCACAAATATACGTACTTTCTTTTTTCAATACAATGAAACCAACCATAAATAATGTTCAGGGAGGATTTACTAAAACTCGAAGGAAGATTTACTAAAACGGGAGGAAAGATTTAGTAAATCTTCCTTCGAGTTTTAGTAAATCTTTAAACCCCTTATTAGAAGCCTATTGAACGAACTCTCATTTATCGGCAGAATAATAAACAACAATCTGCCGAATACACAGACAAAAAACACAAAGGATGAAATCTTCCCAGACTTCATCCTTCGCTATATCCTAAAAATCTTTTAGTAAATATCCTATTGAATTAATTTAGCTATTATTTGTATTACAAACAAAAAATTAGTTTTAAAAGCACATCACAAATGTAAGTAATAAAAAGTGAATTATCAAGTCTTTGCCATTGTTTTTTATGTTACTTCGCTACAAATCTGAAAATAAACCCGTAACTTTGCACCGATATTAACCGAATACTAACCGGTTTTAACCATTGAATAAACAATGTTTTCAACAAAATATTAATAAGTACCACTATGGAATACAATTTCAGGGAAATTGAAAAGAAATGGCAGAAAAGGTGGGTGGAAAACAAAACCTACCAAGTGACGGAAGACGAAACGAAGAAAAAATTCTATGTACTGAACATGTTCCCCTACCCCTCCGGTGCGGGATTGCATGTAGGTCATCCGCTGGGATATATTGCTTCGGATATTTACGCCCGCTACAAACGACTGCAAGGTTTCAATGTACTGAATCCCATGGGATATGACGCTTACGGACTTCCAGCAGAACAATATGCCATACAAACGGGACAGCACCCTGCAATTACGACCGTCAACAATATCAACCGATACCGTGAACAGTTGGATAAGATAGGTTTCTCTTTCGACTGGAACCGCGAAATCCGTACCTGCGAACCGGAATATTACCATTGGACCCAATGGGCATTCCAAAAGATGTTCAACAGCTACTACTGCAACGATGAAAAGCAGGCACGTCCCATCCAGGAACTGATTGAAGCATTCAGCCAAACCGGTACCGAAGGAATAAACGTGGCTTGCAGCGAAGAACTGAGTTTCACCGCCGCAGAGTGGAATGCCAAGAGCGAAAAGGAACAACAGGAAATCCTGATGAACTACCGTATAGCCTATCTGGGCGAGACGATGGTAAACTGGTGCCCTCAGCTGGGAACCGTACTTGCCAACGATGAAGTGGTGGACGGCGTAAGCGAACGAGGCGGCTTCCCCGTCATTCAAAAGAAGATGCGTCAATGGTGTCTCCGTGTATCTGCCTATGCACAACGCTTGCTGGACGGACTCGATACCATCGACTGGACCGAATCCCTGAAAGAAACCCAAAAGAACTGGATAGGACGCAGCGAAGGCGCTGAAATAGAATTCAAGGTAAAAGACAGCGATTTGGAATTCACTATCTTCACCACCCGTGCAGATACCATGTTCGGCGTCACCTTCATGGTATTGGCTCCCGAAAGCGAACTGGTACAGCAACTTACCACCGACACACAGAAAGATGAAGTAAACGCTTATCTGGAACGCACCAAGAAACGTACCGAACGCGAACGTATTGCCGACCGTAGCGTTACCGGTGTATTCTCCGGAAGCTATGCCATCAATCCCTTTACCGGTGAGGCAGTTCCCATCTGGATAAGCGACTATGTACTTGCAGGATACGGTACGGGTGCCATCATGGCTGTGCCTGCGCACGACAGCCGTGACTATGCTTTTGCCAAGCACTTCGGTCTCGAAATTCGTCCGTTGGTAGAAGGCTGCGATGTAAGCGAAGAGAGCTTCGATGCCAAGGAAGGCATTGTATGCAACTCTCCACGCGAAGGCGTTACTCCCTATTGCGACCTCTCACTGAACGGGCTGACCATCAAGGAAGCGATTGCCGCTACCAAGAAATATGTGAAAGAGCATAACTTGGGACGTGTAAAGGTGAACTTCCGTCTGCGCGATGCCATCTTCTCACGCCAGCGCTATTGGGGCGAGCCGTTCCCGGTTTACTACAAGGACAACATGCCTTACATGATTGACGAGAGCGCCCTGCCCTTGGAACTGCCCGAAGTAGCCAAATTCCTGCCTACCGAAACCGGTGAACCTCCATTGGGACATGCCGCAAAATGGGCTTGGAATACCGTAAACAAATGCGTCGTAGAAAACGAAAAGATAGACAACATCACCGTCTTCCCGCTGGAACTCAATACTATGCCCGGATTTGCCGGTTCAAGCGCCTATTATCTGCGCTACATGGACCCACACAACAACCAGGCACTTGTAGACAAGAAAACGGATGAGTACTGGCACAATGTAGACCTTTACGTAGGCGGTACCGAACATGCCACCGGTCACTTGATATACTCCCGTTTCTGGAATAAGTTCCTGTACGACCTCGGCATTTCCGTAGCCGAAGAACCGTTCCAAAAGCTGGTGAACCAGGGCATGATTCAAGGACGGAGCAACTTCGTCTATCGCATCAAAGATACCAATACATTCGTGTCCCTGAATCTGAAAGACCAGTACGACACTACCCCACTCCACGTGGATGTGAATATCGTATCCAATGATGTTCTGGACCTTGAAGCCTTCAAGGCATGGCGTCCAGAATACGAAACTGCCGAGTTTATTCTGGAAGACGGCA
>ERZ1504295.537-NODE-537-length-11809-cov-3.968777_pt1 | contig 11809 bp, 7 predicted proteins | sample MGYA00575495_ERZ1504295 | MGnify/ENA primary metagenome ERZ1504295 (study PRJEB39906, sample SAMEA3182108) | gut metagenome | biome: human; feature: gut; material: Stool; isolation source: human stools | place: Canada | collected 2013-04-25 ... | reverse complement strand
GAACGCGCTGAAAATGCACGTTGGGAGCGGTTGCTGGAGATTGCGGAGCGTACCAATGACGACCGTCCGGTGATGACGAGTGAATATGCACATTCCATGGGGAATGCATTAGGAAATTTCAAAGAATATTGGGATGAGATATATAGTAATCCCCGTATGCTGGGTGGTTTTATATGGGATTGGGTAGATCAGGGAATCTACAAGACATTACCCGATGGCCGTACCATGGTGGCTTACGGCGGTGACTTTGGCGATAAGCCGAATTTAAAAGCTTTCTGCTTTAATGGATTACTGATGAGTGACCGTAAAACTACGCCTAAATATTGGGAGGTAAAAAAAGTATATGAACCGGTTGAACTGAAAATGGAAAATGAAAAGCTGAAAGTGACGAACCGGAATCATCACATCGACTTGTCTTCCTATCGTTGTCTATGGACTGTATCTATAGATGGAAAACAGAAAGAGCAGGGAGAATTTACATTGCCGGAAATAGCTCCAGGAGAAAGTGAGACAATAGATTTGCCTGCTTTCCGTTCATTAAAAGGCGCTTATTCTTTGAGTAATAAAAATGAGAAAGTTAGTAAGAGCAATAAAAAAACGGAGAAAACTCTTTCCGATTGCCAACTGAAAGTAAGCATTGTTTTGAAATCGGATGCTCTTTGGGCAAAGGCAGGACATGAAGTGGCCTGGGAACAATTCTGTTTGCAGAAAGGAGATTTAGCTTCTGCTGATTTAATTAATAAAGGAGCGCTTCAGGTGAAAGAGGATGATAATTCTTTATTGATTAGCGGACGTGGTTTTTCTGTCCAGTGGGAAAAGAAAGTGAACGGAAGTATGACTTCCCTTATATATAAGGACAAAGAAATGTTGGCTTACCTCAATGATTTTCCGGTTCAGCCTGTTACTCAAGTTTTCCGTGCTCCGACAGATAATGACAAGAGCTTCGGAAACTGGTTGGCTAAAGACTGGAAATTGCATGGAATGGATCATCCGCAGATAAATTTGGAATCTTTCCACCATGAAAAACGTGCAGACGGGGCGGTCATTGTCCGGATTCAAACAAGTAATTTATATAAAGAAGGAAAAGTGGTGACGACTTCTGTCTATACGGTCTTTTCAGATGGAACGATTGATCTGAAAACAACTTTCTTGCCACAAGGAGTTCTTCCTGAAATTCCCCGTTTAGGAATCGCATTCTGTCTGGCGCCTGCTTATGATACATTTACCTGGTATGGCAGAGGACCACAGGATAACTATCCTGACCGCAAAACATCTGCTATGATAGGGCTTTGGAAAGGAAGCGTTGCAGACCAATACGTACATTATCCACGTCCGCAGGACAGTGGAAACAAAGAAGAAGTGCATTATCTTACCTTGACCGACAAACAGAATAAAGGCATTCGTGTTGACGCGGTAGAAAACGCATTTTCTGCATCTGCCCTGCATTACACCGTACAAGACATCTATGAAGAAACTCACGATTGCGATTTAAAACCACGTGCAGAAGTTATTCTTAGTATGGATGCTGCCGTACTTGGATTAGGAAACAGTAGTTGCGGACCGGGTGTATTGAAGAAATATGCCATAGAGAAAAAAGAACATACGCTGCATATCCGCATCAGTAGTAAACAATGATAGCAATAAATAACTAACACAATTATAAAAGTAACAATGAAAAAAGTAACCACTTTATTATCGACCTTAGCGTTGGCAACTACCCTGGCTGCTCAAAACCTTCCACAAACGGAAAGGCAATATCTCTCCGGTCACGGATGCGACGATATGGTTGAATGGGACTTCTTTTGTACCGACGGACGCAATTCCGGCAAATGGACGAAAATCGGCGTACCTTCCTGTTGGGAATTGCAAGGCTTCGGCACTTATCAGTATGGAATCACTTTCTATGGAAAGCCATTTCCTAAAGGCGTTGCCGATGAAAAAGGTATGTATAAGTACGAGTTTGAAGTTCCGGAAAAGTTTCGCGGTAAACAGGTCAATCTTGTATTCGAAGCTTCAATGACAGATACGGAAGTAAAAGTGAACGGACGCAAAGTGGGTTCCAAACATCAGGGAGCCTTCTATCGTTTTTCATACAACGTCACGGATTTCCTGAAATATGGCAAAAAGAATTTACTGGAAGTCACTGTTGCCAAAGAGAGTGAAAATGCCAGTGTGAACCTTGCCGAACGTCGTGCTGATTATTGGAATTTCGGCGGTATCTTCCGTCCGGTGTTCCTGGAGGTGAAACCAGCCGTAAACCTGCGGCACATTGCCATTGACGCAAAGATGGATGGAACTTTCCGTGCCAACTGCTACACAAATATCTCTAATGACGGAATGAGCATCCGTACACAGATTTTAGATAAAAAAGGGAAAAAGATAACGGAAACCACCGTACCCGTAAAAGCAGGAGGCGACTGGACTTCCCTGCAACTGAATGTATCTGACCCCGCATTATGGACAGCGGAAACTCCGAATCTTTATAAAGCGCAATTCTCTCTATTGGATAAGACCGGTAAGGTTTTGCATAGTGAAACAGAAAATTTTGGTTTCCGCACGATTGAAGTACGCGAAAGCGACGGACTTTATATAAACGGAGTACGCATCAATGTACGTGGTGTCAATCGCCATAGTTTCCGTCCTGAAAGTGGCCGTACATTGAGTAAAGAGAAGAATGTCGAAGACGTTCTTTTGATGAAAAGCATGAACATGAATTCTGTCCGTTTGAGCCACTATCCGGCTGACCCGGAATTTTTGGAAGCCTGTGATTCTCTCGGACTTTATGTGATGGATGAATTGGGAGGCTGGCATGGCAAGTATGATACCCCCACCGGAGTACGTCTGATTGAAGGCATGATAGAACGTGACGTGAATCATCCGTCTATTATTTGGTGGAGTAATGGTAATGAAAAAGGATGGAATACCGAACTGGATGGAGAGTTTCATAAATACGATCCGCAGAAACGTCCGGTTATTCACCCGCAAGGTAACTTCTCCGGTTTTGAAACCATGCATTACCGCTCTTACGGAGAAAGCCAGAACTACATGCGCTTACCGGAAATCTTTATGCCTACGGAATTCTTGCATGGTTTGTACGATGGCGGCCATGGTGCCGGATTATACGATTATTGGGAAATGATGCGCAAGCATCCCCGTTGTATCGGTGGCTTCCTTTGGGTATTGGCAGACGAAGGTGTGAAGCGTGTAGATATGGACGGATTCATTGATAACCAAGGAAACTTTGGAGCAGACGGTATTGTAGGACCACATCACGAAAAGGAGGGTAGCTACTACACTATCAAGCAGTTATGGAGTCCGGTACAAATCTTGAATACTTCTATCGACAAGCAATTTGATGGCAAATTCTCCATAGAAAACCGTTACGATTATCTGAATCTGAATACTTGCCGTTTCCTTTGGAAGCAAGTAAAATTCCCGCTGGCAACAGATGCGTCCAATGCTGCTATTCAAGTGTTGAAAGAGGGTGAAGTGCAAGGCAGTGACGTGGTTGCTCACTCGGCAGGCATTTTGGATATAAAAACAAATATCCTCCCCAATGCAGACGCCCTCTTTCTGACAGCAATCGACCCATACGGCCATGAACTTTGGCGCTGGACTTTCCCGGTCAACAAACTGAATCAGCAGACTGAACGGCTTTCTCCCTGGTCCAGTCGTCCTGCTTATACAGAGACAGAAAATGAGCTTACTGTGAAAGCGAATAAGCGTACGTTCATCTTCTCAAAGAAAGACGGACAGCTGAAAGGAGTATCTGTAGATAACCGTAAGATTAACTTCGCCAATGGCCCCCGTTTCATTGGAGCCCGTCGTGCAGACCGCTCATTGGATCAGTTCTATAACCATGATGATGAGAAAGCAAAAGAAAAAGACCGCACATACAGCGAATTCCCTGATGCTGCCGTATTTACGAAACTGGATGTGAAAGAAGACGGAGGTAATCTGGTTGTTACCGCCAATTATAAACTAGGCAATCTGGATAAAGCCCAATGGACAATTAACCCGAGTGGAGAACTGGCTTTGGATTACACCTATAATTTCTCCGGTGTCGTAGACTTGATGGGTATTCGTTTCGACTATCCTGAAGATCAGGTAATCAGCAAACGCTGGCTGGGTGCCGGACCTTACCGTGTATGGCAAAACCGTATTCACGGAACGCAATACGATGTATGGGAAAACGACTATAACGATCCTATTCCGGGTGAGACCTTTACATATCCCGAATTCAAAGGATACTTTGGTAATGTTTCCTGGATGAATATCCAAACGAAAGAAGGCACTATCAGTCTGACAAACGAAACTCCCGACACGTATATAGGAGTATATCAGCCTCGTGATGGCCGCGACCGTTTGCTTTATACTCTCCCCGAAAGCGGAATCTCTGTCCTGAACGTGATTCCTCCGGTACGTAATAAAGTAAACTCCACCGATTTGTGTGGTCCCTCTTCACAACCGAAATGGGTAAATGGTCCACAAACCGGACGAGTCATTTTCCGGTTTATGTAAATGAATCATATAAAGGTATCCACATTGCGTTGGGTACCTTTTTTATTTGGCCTTCTCACCGATTTTTCAAGGAAAAAGGCTATAAGTGGGGAATAATCATTATTTTTGTTTCGTTTTATACATTCAGATTAATGAATTCTTTCCTACTATGTACACAATACTAATTATAGAAGATGAACCCCGGGTTGCAAGTTTGCTGATGAACGGACTGGAAGAAAATGGCTATCAGACAATGGTGGCTTATGACGGACTGATGGGCTTACGGCTTTTTCAGACGCATACATTCGATCTGGTTATATCCGACATTGTTCTGCCTAAGATGGACGGATTTGAACTGGCGAAAGAAATTCGCAAAACCAATCCCAATATTCCTATATTGATGTTGACGGCATTAGGATCGACGAATGATAAACTGGACGGCTTCGATGCCGGTGCAGACGATTACATGGTGAAACCTTTTGATTTCAGAGAGTTAAATGCCAGAATCAAAGTGCTATTGAAACGTGTGGCGGGTAATGCTCAGGAATTACCGCAGGAACTTGTCTATGCAGATTTGCGTATTGACCTTCAACGTAAAGACGTAGAACGAAACAGCATATCCATTAAACTTTCTCCTAAAGAATACAACTTACTGTTATATATGGTAGAAAATGCCGAAAGAGTATTAAGCAGGGTTGAAATAGCGGAGAAAGTATGGAACACCCATTTTGATACAGGAACGAATTTCATAGATGTATATATCAACTATCTTCGCAAAAAGATAGACCGGGATTTTGAACCGAAACTTATTCATACCAAAGCTGGAATGGGTTTCATACTGACTGATAAATTATGAAGATCAGGACAACGTTGACTCTACAATATGCAGGGCTTACAGCTGCGGTATTCTTTGTTTTTGTGATGGCTGTCTACTATGTAAGTGAACACTCGCGTAGTAATGCTTTCTTTCGTAATCTTCAAAGTGAAGCTATAACCAAAGCGCATTTATTCCTTAAAAATCAAGTAGATGCCAAAACCATGCAGTCCATATACCTGAATAATCAGAAGTTTATTGATGAAGTAGAGGTTGCCGTCTATACAACAGATTTTAAAATATTATATCATGATGCTTTGCAAAACGATATTGTCAAAGAAACACCGGAGATGATAAAGCGTATTTTACAGCGGAAGAACATCAATTTCTATGTAGATGAATATCAGGCTATAGGACTGGTGTATCCGTTTGAGGGCAAAGACTATGTGGTTACCGCCGCAGCCTACGACGGTTATGGATACGCCAACCGGGATGCGCTAAGAAACATGCTCATTCTCCTATTTATCGGTGGATTGAGCGTATTGGTGGTTGTGGGGTATATCCTTTCTCGAAGCACTTTAAAACCGATACGTAATATAGTGAAAGAAGCGGAGAAAATCACAGCATCGCATATTGATAAAAGATTACCCGTAAAAAATGAACAGGATGAACTGGGAGAATTGAGTACGACATTCAATGCATTGTTGGAACGCCTGGAAAAGTCTTTCAATTCACAAAAGATGTTCGTCAGTAATGTATCTCATGAATTGCGTACCCCCATGGCAGCTCTTACAGCCGAATTGGATTTAGCTTTATTAAAAGAACGGAGCTCCGAACAATATCAGATGGCTATCGGCAATGCACTGCAAGATTCACATCGGATTGTTAATCTGATCGACGGATTATTGAATCTGGCAAAAGCTGACTATCAGTCGGAACAGATAACTATGGAAGAAGTCCGTCTGGACGAACTGTTGCTGGACGCCAGAGAGCTGGTACTAAAAGCTCATCCGGATTATCACATCGAATTAGTATTTGAGCAGGAAGCCGAAGAAGATAATGTGCTGACAATAATCGGAAACAGCTATTTACTGACCACCGCTTTTGTGAATCTGATAGAAAATAACTGCAAGTACTCTTCCAACCGGGCTTCATCAGTCCTGATCGCCTATTGGGAGCAATGGGCAATCATTCGTTTGTCTGATAACGGTGTAGGTATGTCTGATACGGATAAAGAAAACCTGTTTAAACTGTTTTATCGTGGAGAGAACAAGAATATTGCTCCCGGAAATGGTATAGGCATGGCCTTGACACAGAAGATTATCCACCTTCACAAAGGCGAACTGACCGTATCTTCCCATAAGGATGAGGGCACTACTTTTGTGGTGAAACTTCCGCATATTTAAGAAATTCTAATAGCTTTCTAATACCACTCTAATCATTCTCTAACAGCTTCCCGGTGAAGTCTTCCTTACTTTTGCATCGAATTAACAAATGCAGTTAGTAACTTAAAAAAAATTAGAGAGTATGGTATGGAAGAAAAAACTGCGTTCATCACAGTACATATTCAATTCAGAGAAAGTATTTTTGGTTGCCACACAACCCGGTAAGTCAATCTATTCATACTTACAGACAACAAAGCTTGGATTAACGTTGGGAGAAGTGCAGGAGCGACAATCCGTTTATGGAAGAAACGAAGTGGTGCATGAACAGAAAAAGAATCCGTTTATCCTGTTTATCAAAACGTTTATCAATCCTTTCATTGGCGTTCTGACCGGGCTCGCCATTATATCCTTATTTTTGGATGTATTGATGGCCGATCCCGGAGAGCAGGAATGGACGGGAGTCATCATCATCTCATCCATGGTGCTGTTCAGTGCTATCCTGCGTTTTTGGCAGGAATGGCGAGCAAGTGAGGCTACGGATTCTTTAATGAAAATGGTAAAAAACACATGTCTTGCCAAACGTGCGGGAGAGCATGAAGAAGAGATCGAAATTACGGAACTCGTTCCGGGAGATATCGTGTATTTGGCAGCCGGGGACATGGTTCCTGCTGATATTCGGATCATCGATTCGAAAGACCTGTTCATCAGTCAGGCTTCATTGACAGGAGAGTCCGAACCGATAGAAAAGTTTCCGGAGGTACGGGGACAACAGTTTCGGAAAGGAAGTGTCATCGAATTGGACAATATTTGCTATATGGGTTCCAATGTGATAAGTGGTGCGGCAAAAGGAATCGTTTTTGAAACGGGGAACAAAACCTATCTGGGTACTATTGCAAAGAGCCTGGTCGGGCATCGTGCCACTACAGCTTTTGACAAAGGCATTAGCAAGGTTAGCTTCTTATTGATTCGTTTCATGCTGGTTATGGTTCCATTTGTGTTTTTCGTAAATGGCTTTACGAAAGGGGATTGGTTTGAAGCTTTCATATTCGCCATATCCGTTGCGGTTGGCCTTACTCCAGAAATGTTACCGATGATTGTGACTGCCAACCTTTCTAAAGGAGCGATAGCCATGTCTAAAAAGAAAACAATCGTAAAGAATCTCAATGCCATTCAGAATTTTGGAGCGATGGACATACTCTGCACTGACAAAACCGGTACATTGACCTGCGATAAAATCGTATTGGAGAAATATATCAATGCAGATGGCAGTGACGATAACAGTAAACGTATTCTTCGTCATGCTTACTTTAACAGTTATTTCCAAACCGGTTTAAGGAACCTGATGGATAAAGCGATTCTTTCTCATGTAAGAGATTTGAGTCTGGAACATTTGAAGGATGACTACACTAAAGTGGACGAAATACCTTTCGACTTTACGCGCAGAAGAATGTCTGTTGTAATAGAAGACAGGCAGGGAAAGCGGCAAATCATCACCAAAGGAGCAGTAGAAGAGGTTCTCGATGTCTGTTCCTATGCCGAGTTCAACGGGCAGATTCATCCCTTGACTGATGCCTTGAAAATCAAAGCACAGATGATTAGTGAAGAAATGAATCAGCAGGGGATGAGAGTATTGGCAGTTTCCCAGAAAAGTTTTATCGAGAAAGATTGTAATTTCGCCATCGAAGATGAAAAAGAAATGGTACTGATCGGGTATCTTGCTTTTCTTGATCCTCCGAAACCTTCTGCTGCCGAAGCCATTGAACAGTTATATGCGCATGGAGTAGCAGTGAAAATTCTATCGGGAGATAATGATGTCGTAGTGAAAGCGATTGCCCGGCAGGTAGGAATTGATACCAGTCATTTTCTTACCGGGATAGAAATAGAGAATATGGACGAAACAACATTGAAAGAAGCGGTAAAGGATACCACTTTATTCTCAAAACTGACTCCATTACAAAAGACGCAAATCATCTCTCTGTTGCAGGAGCAAGGCAATACGGTAGGATTCTTGGGAGATGGAATCAATGATGCAGGTGCATTGCGTCAGTCGGACATTGGTATATCAGTCGATTCTGCTGTGGATATAGCCAAAGAAAGCGCAGATATTATCTTGTTGGAAAAAGATTTGATGGTATTGGAAGACGGAGTGCTCGAAGGAAGAAAGACATTCGGCAATATCAATAAGTACATAAAGATGACTGCCAGTTCCAATTTTGGGAATATGTTCAGTGTGATGTTTGCCAGTGCATTCCTGCCGTTTCTGCCCATGATGCCGATACATCTATTGATCCAGAACCTGTTGTATGACATATCGCAGACCACCATTCCTTTTGACCGTATGGACCCGGAGTTCCTAAAGAAACCCCGTAAATGGGATGCGTCCGATCTAAGTCGTTTTATGATTTATGTAGGTCCCATCAGTTCTATCTTTGATATTATCACGTATCTGGTCATGTGGTACGTATTTAGCTGCAACAGCCCCGAACATCAGACACTGTTTCAGACCGGATGGTTTGTGGAAGGTTTGTTATCACAGACATTGATTGTCCACATGATACGTACCCGCAAGATACCGTTCATACAAAGCCGTGCCACATGGCCTGTGATGGGACTGACCTTCTTAATCATGGCAATAGGTATTCTTATTCCTTTCACCGCTTTCGGGCGTTCCATCGGATTGACAGCTCTTCCTTTGAGCTATTTCCCCTGGCTGGTTGGGATTTTGCTCTCTTATTGCATTTTGACGCAGATCGTGAAGAATTGGTATATTAAGAAGTTTGTGCGCTGGTTATAATCCACAGTATCATATTTTATTCAGAAATCATTAAGCGATAAATATCTAATATTTTCTTATATAGAATATTCTAACCTACAAAAAAGACAAGGTTGATATTAACCTTGTCTTTTTTGTAGCTCTCTCATTAATTCATCTACAATATATGCATCGCTCATGAGATATAGATCTCCAAGTCGGTGGACAATGCGCTGGTAGCTTTCGCTATTATAAAATATATCAAGTGCCTGTAGACTGGAAATATGCAGACGGGTAGCAAGAAGTTCTACAATGCTGTAATATTTGCCTTGCATTACAATATCAGCATTGGGGATTTCTTTTGAGAGAGATGGGAAAGGCAAAAGTATAGCATCCACAAAATGTAAGTGTTCGTCAATTACTTTTTGGTTCGTAATACAAATTTGATTGTTAGGCTCTTGATGAATCAAACGTGACAACGCTTCTTCACGAGTGTAATCACCACGCATATAAAGGTCAATAGTACGTATCACACGGTCATCTGCTATACCGCCTTCTATTATGTCATAATCCTGCCATATAACATTCCCTTGTCGACATGCTACAACAAAATCCAGCCAATGTGCATCGTAAGTGGTAAAGTGCAAATAATTAAAAGAAGAGTTGCGGCAGGCATCTATATCCAATGAATAAATATTGAGCCACACACTATTTTCATGGCGAATATCAGCTGTGCGAAGAGCCCAACGAACTGCCTGTTCCTTTAAATCAGTAAGATAAAAGCCCACTCCGAAATCAAGATTCGGTCGGCATACGCCAGCTAATGGTTGTTCTACACGGTAAGTAGAACCATGATAAACAGTTAACATGACTTATCTCCTTTTTGCTGTGTCGAAACTTGAAAAGGACGATAATCTTCCGGTAACCATTGTGGATCACGATGATAGATATATTCTAATAAAGAATCTACTATGTAGGCTTTGCCTTGGGTATGCAAAGTATCATAAAAAGCATTTATATAGCCGTCTATAGCACCTAATTCTTTTAGTTTATTATATACATCCGCACTATAGCGTCCTAACCGTTCAGCTGTATTCTCTATACAATAGATAATAAACTCTAATTGTTTTTCTTTGAGGGTCATATTATTTTCTCCTTTCTTATCTTAATCCATTAGCGAAAAAGATTAATATTAGCAAAGATAGAAAAGTTCCTTCTTTCTTCCAATTAATTAGTATAGTATATCACGTTTCCTTATGGAATATTAAATCAAAATCAATATACTTCCATTATAGCTTTATAGCTTTTTCTTCTTTCACCAATTTCCTCCATCTTTGAAATGCCCTCATCAGCGTTTCTTCCTGTACCAGTCCTACCATTTCGTAGTGCTCTACGAATTGTTCTATTGACTTTTTAAACATCACTCCTTTATTGAACTTATTTTCCAATAGAAAGGAGTATAATTCCGCTTTCATCTCCGTTTCTATTTCCTTTTCTATAATCAATGCACTATCGTTTCCGATATAGTTATAGACTTCCGGATTCTTCCCATTACGCGGTTTGGGCAGTACAAAGCAAATATTTCCAATTTCTTTCCATGAAGTATTTTGCGGATGAGGGACAGATAGTTGATGAAGGAAGTGATAAACTGGAGTAATGTGGGAGAGATGGATAGGGATAAGTCGTTTGGAAGAAGAAGGAGAGGAGGAATGAGACTGGTTCTCTGGATCGGGTTCTAAACTTTGTCGATATCGGACATACATATATCCAGCCAAATATGGCTTGATATTAATTGTAACTGTAACCATGGGATTTTTTTTAAGTTTGTAATAAAAAAGTATGTATATACAGCCCCTTGGACTGTGAATTCCGTTTGGTTTATTGAGAATATTCCCATGGTTATCGGTACGGAATTCTTCTTTTTATAATAAATTGATATACAGTGTATTATAGATACTGTTTTTTGGTTTAAAACCAAGGAGCCGTTCCTTTTAAAGGAACGACCTGTTTCTCACCGAGGAACGCCTTGTTCCTTTTAAAGAAACGGATGGTTCCTTAAAATCCGGGAACAAAACTAGCTGTAATATTCTGATCTTTCAAAACGCATAGTTGAAATACCACAAGTAATATGTAAATATAAATAACCACCCTTACACATCGTTTGTTTTGCGCGTGTATAAACGTTTAGTATGTCACAAAAGATAATTGAATAAGTTGGATAATAATTTAACAATGTTTATCCGATAAGTCCTTTTTATAGTTATCTAACCCTCATTTTAGTGATTTATAGAACTATTTTGGACGAAACTTCGGAATCCATGTGCAATTTCAGAACGTTTTACTTTAATATATATTTAT
>ERZ1504295.472-NODE-472-length-12864-cov-2.785073_pt1 | contig 12864 bp, 10 predicted proteins | sample MGYA00575495_ERZ1504295 | MGnify/ENA primary metagenome ERZ1504295 (study PRJEB39906, sample SAMEA3182108) | gut metagenome | biome: human; feature: gut; material: Stool; isolation source: human stools | place: Canada | collected 2013-04-25 ... | reverse complement strand
CCGTATCGGCGCTGTGCGGATGGATGCCCGCCGTGCCCCATACGTCATGATTTTTCACAAAATCTGCGACCAGCTCATTCTCACGCGCTTCCGAGCCGGTCAGGATGCAGCGCACCCCGGCCTCTTCCGCATTCCGTATGATCTTCTCCGGGTCCGGGAAGGAACGGGTGAACAGGTTCAAACCGATATCATAATATTTCGTTTCCATAATTCCTCCTTTTTTATTATTTTACCATGACATGAGGAAATCGTAAGAAACAGAGCCTTGCCGATTTGTATGGAAATAAAAAAGAACTGCGAGAAATGGTCATCCCATCTTTCACAGTCCTTTTATTATAAACTACTTATCATCTTTCTTTTCATCCGGCTTCATTCCCACATGCTTGTTTTTGCAGGGGTGCTTGTCCGAGCTCAGATTTTCAAGCTTCTGCTCGCGGTCATAGAGGGTTACATAGTACAGGTTGCCGTAGAATGCATTGTGGCGCAGGCTCCCGATGATTTCCACTTCCCTCACTCTGCCGTCCTTCGTGACGATGCGGTGGTTGACGAAGTGAATATTGTTCTTGTTCTTCTCAAGATGCGTCTGTCTCTTGATTTCCGAGCGGACATACTGGAGGTCTTCGGTATAGATGAGCTTCCAGACAGCGGTCCTGGTGTACTTCATGAAATCGTCCCAGTCCGTGCATCCGAAGAAATCGATGGCCATGTGGCTCGCAAAGAGAAGCTTGCCGCTCTTGTCTGCCTTGTAGACGATCATGGCACCAGGCATGCCGTTTGCCATATCGCTCAGGTTGAAGCCGAACTGGAAACGGTGGCGGAGTTCCGTCAGGGAAGAATCAAACTTCCTCCAGCCGGACTTGCCGTCGATCTTCGCGCCGTAGAGGGCGAAGTCTGCCTTGATGCAGAGGTTGCCGTAGTTGCTTCCCTGTTCAGGGTATGCAGCGCAGCCAAGCGACGAAGTGAAATGGATTTCCTTGTCGTTGAAACCGAAGATATGCGGTTCTTCCGTGAAGCGGCGCATATCATTGAAAACGCCTTCCTTATTATTGTAAGGACAGAAGATGACGAATTCATCGCCGCCGTTTCTGGTGATGATCGCATTGGCACTGAAAATGCGCTTCATGTCGCGGACGAAGGTCTTCAGTGCAAGATCCCCTGCCGCATGACCGTAGACGTCGTTGATGATTTTGAAATTATCCACGTCGACGGCAATGACCATCGCCGATTTTCTCGGGTTCGTACGCAGGTACTTGTCGACGGCGATGTCGCCGCCCTTTCTGTTGAATACGCCTGTCAGCGCATCTGTCTCGCCGATGAAGCGGAGACGCTTATTTCTCTGCCAGAGCCATGCAATGATGAATGTGGTGATGAGGCCTGCCCATGTGGAAATGAAGAGCAGCCAGAAGTTCACCCATCCGCCTGTCGGATGCATGATGAGGCGCCATTCGTCCCCATCGACGGTGCCGGAGGACTGGATCGTGCTCCATGCATCGATCGCCCTGTGCGTCGAGTTCTGATTCGTGTCGATCAAAGTGTACTCGGACTCACCATAGCCTTTTCTCATCAGCGTATAGACGATGCCCATCTGGTCGAGGCGGTCGATATTCGCCTCGTGGACGAGCTTGTCCTGGTCGACTGCTACCACGATGTAGCCCCAGAAGGATTTATCGGCAGTCCTGTCCATGAAAACAGGACGGACGACTGCCATACCCGTCGTGCCGTCTGCCATAGGAACGCCGGATTCAATGACGACGACATCCTGCGCTCTTCCATAAGCTGCGCGCTTGGCAAACTGGTTCTCTCCGAAAAGGTTGAAACCGGAAAGCACACTGCCGCTTTGCGGATAGATTGGGCGCACCTGTCCGTCCGGCGCCGTCTGGATCTCTATTTCACGCAAAGACTGGCTCATCGAGTAGAAGTAGAGATTACGCATGTAATCCCCCGGGGGAAGTCCCCTGTTCTCCATCAAATGGTCCTCGATGGCCGCTGAAATATTGATATACCTGTCCATGGCGCGGTTCAGACGCAGGATTTCTGCATCCGCGATCTGCTGCATCCAGTTCTGTAGGGTTTTTTCCTCCTGGACATAGAGAGCCCAGTCGAAGACAATCGTGCAGAGCAAGCCGATAATAATGATCGGCAAGTAAAAGAAGAAACGAAACCTTTTGAATTTGTCCATTTCTCTATTCTCCGCTTGTCAATTTATCAAAAAGGAATACTCCGTATTGCTGAAATAATAAACAAAAAATATACTGATTTATTAGAAAATATTATATCAGTTTTTATCGAAAATTGCTATATGTTAGATTTTCTTCAATAAGCTCTACTATGCTTAAAATTTTATAGATTTCTATTAATATAGATTTGAGTTTATTGTTAGTTTATATTTGGAAATAGTATGAATTATTATTGATTTTCATAATTTTTGTAAAATCGTATTCACTTTTCTGAATTCGCGATATATAGATTTCTCGCGTTTTCCGGGACTTAATGAAAATTTTTAGCGCTTTAAAGCATTCCCTGAAAACTTCGGTTTCTTCAAGCTTTATCGCAGCTTTGAGAGTGGGACTGGAAATTTTTCACAAAAAATGATATGATTCCTTAGTAATTGAATATGCGGGTGTAGTTCATCGGTAGAACGCCAGCTTCCCAAGCTGGACAGGAGGGTTCGACTCCCTTCATCCGCTCCATGAAAAGCCAAGGAGGGCCTGACGGGTCCTCTTTTTTCTGTTATATCTATCTTGCAATTGTTCAAAAATAAATTGTTAACTCTTTATTCTTTGAATCTGATGAGAAAATAGGTTTACAATTCTTGTCAGCCCTGGAAAATATACTTTTTCTCAAAGAGATGAGCAAAAGCTGCTCCTTTTCTCCTTACAGAAATTTGACAAAATTTTTCTTGACACTCTTCGGTGATAGATGTACACTACTTTTATAGGAGAGCACTCCTTAGAGCATTTCCATAAGTACATAAGAGCGACAAGGGCGTCCGGCAGAGCAGTGCCGGACGCCCTTCTTCGTGGAGCAGAGCGGTCCGCTTCGTGCGGAAGCTCTGCCCCCTTTTCTTATGTAAAGCTCTGTTTTGCTATAAGGAAAAGTTATCCATTTCTATCAAATCTATCTATTTCATTTACAGGAGGCTTGCAAAATGAGAAAGGAACATGATTTTCTGGGAGAGAAACTCGTACCTGATGAGGTATATTACGGCGTGCAGACGATGAGAGCCATGGAAAATTTCCAGATCACCGGCGCGCAGCTTGACCCGGATTTCATCCAGTCCATGGCTGTCGTCAAAAAAGCTTCCTGCCTGACCAATCTGAAGACAGGACGGATGGATCCCGTAATCGGGGACGCCATCATACGCGCAGCGGATGAAATCATCGAAGGAAAACTGCTCGACCAGTTTCCTTTGGATCCCATCCAGGGCGGCGCCGGCACATCCGTCAATATGAACATGAATGAAGTCCTCTGCAACCGCGCGCTCGAACTACTCGGCTATCCGAAGGGCCGCTATGACATCATTTCACCGAACAACCATGCAAACATGGCGCAGTCGACGAACGATGTCTTCCCGACCTCGATCAAGGTCTGCCTCGTCAGGAAGGCATACCGCCTGATGGATGCGCTTTCTTCCATGGCAAGAGGCTTCGATGAAAAGGGAGAAGCATTCAAGGACGTCATCAAGATGGGACGCACGCACCTCCAGGACGCTGTGCCGATCACCCTTGGCGAGGAAATGGATTCGTATGCCGTTGCCGTGCGCCGCGGGATCCGCCGCATTTCCCTTTCCCTTTCTTCTCTGGAAGCGCTCAACATGGGAGGCACCGCCGTCGGCACCGGGCTCAATGCAGAACCGGAATACATCCGCCTCTTCCCGGAAATCCTTTCCCGGCTGACCGGCTTTTCCTTCAAGACAGCGGACAACCTGATCGACACGACGAATACGACAGACTGCTTTGCCGATGTCTCCGGCGCGCTCAAGGTCGTTTCCCTTTCCCTCATCAAGATTGCCAATGACATCCGTCTCATGGCATCCGGCCCGCGCTGCGGCCTCAATGAACTGAAGGTGCCCGCCCGCCAGCCCGGTTCCTCGATCATGCCAGGCAAAGTCAATCCGGTCATTGCCGAAGTCCTCGACCAGACCTGCTACCAGGTCATTGGGAATGACCTTACCCTGACACTGGCCGTCGAAAACGGGCAGCTCGAACTGAACGTCATGGAGCCGGTCCTTTCCTTCAACCTTTTCCACTCCTTCCTCTACCTCACGAATGCAGTCACCACATTCACTGAGAAACTGCTGAAGGACCTCGAGGCGAATGAAGAGCAGTGCAAGAGCTGGGTCGACCACAGCGTCGGCGTCATCACAGCGCTCCTCCCGCATATCGGCTACGAAAAGTGCGCCGCGACTGCGAGGGAAGCTTACACGACAGGACGGCCCGTGCGGGAAATCCTCCTTGCAAGGAAGCTCCTCTCTGAAAGCGCGATCCAGAAAATTCTCTCGCCCTATGAGATGACCCATCCGGGCATCGCAGGCGGCAAGGACGCGCTGGCCCGGTAAGACTTACGAATCATTGATTCATCGTATATAATAGAATAAGAATAAAATAAAGGAATGTGGATGAAGAGTTCTTCTTTCACATTCTTTTATTGTGTATCGTGCATTACGGTTTGCACTTTTGAACGAAAGTCATTAAAATAATAACCATACTTCCGAAAGAGACAAGAAAAGAGGGGAATTCATGAAACTACGCGATAATCACCATATCGTACTGACCACGCCGGACATCGACCGGTGTCTCCGCTTTTATCATGATGTCCTTTCCATGGAAGCGCATGAAAAAGACGGGCAAATCTGCCTATACTTCGGTTCCTGTGAAATCACGCTGAAAGAAGGACTGACGGACTTTGCTCCGAGCGCTGTGCGCATGGGCATCATCAATCTCTGCCTCATCACGGACGATCCGATGGAAGACGTGCTCCGCGAGCTGGAAGAACGCCATGCACCGCTTGTGACCGGCATCGTCGATAGAAACGGCGCCCGCGGACCGATGAAGAGCATCTACCTCATCGACCCGGATGGAAATTTCATAGAAATCGCACGCTATGCGGACAAGACGCTCCGCAAGAAGCCGCACTTTATAGATGAGGACGAGCTCGCAAGCGAATGAGCCCGTCCTGTTTTATTGGGAAAGGAACACTATGACACCTCATCAGGCCAATCTGTTTTTCATTGCCGAATACGTCCTCACCATCCTGATCCTCGCCTTCTCGGCATACAGGAAGAACGCATTCGACTGGAGAAAGACCATACGAAGGAAAACATTCATCAAAAGGATGCTCTTCCTTATCCCCGTCGCCCTCATTGCCATCGGCATCATGACAGCGGCTTATCTGCTCCAGCTGCCGCAGATGACGACGCTCGTCATCATCACAGGCGCGCAGCTCTTCCTGACGCTCATTGCGAACGTCATCCTCTTCTCCTCCTGGTTCCAGCGCTACCGCGTCTACCCCAGGGGAAAGGAACTCGCCGCCGTCGTCGTCCTGATGTACGCCGTCGCCGACCTCTTCATGCCCTCAGGCATCAAGTACGGCGTCCTCGTCGTGGGCATCCTCGTCGGCTGCCTCCTTCCGGACTCATGGAAAGTAGACGACTAAAAATCCCCATCATCTGCAAAAAAGCATCTCCTCAAAACGCGCAGCTGCCGCGCCGGGGAGATGCTTTTGTCTTTGATAATACACATAAAAAAGTACCTCGTCGCCAACGCGTAGCTAATAACGCGTCTATGGTGACAGAGGTACCTTTTGAAGTCAGTATAAAAGAAATGGTGACAAATATCAAGAGACCATTTTACTGGATGACGTAGGTGCCGTTGTCTTCGAGGGTGCCTTTGAGACCGAAGAGGGCAGCTGCTTCGTTGGCATTAACGTAGAGGGAGCCGCCTTTGGAGATGCCCGGTGCTCTTCCGTACTTGGTCCTGACCTGCTGCCAGTTCGGGGACCATTCGGCACGGACGCCTGCCGCATTGGCGACGGGCATGACGGGGATGTAGACAGCACCGTCTTTGCCGAGGGCCTTGTCGGAAAGCTTCGTTCCTTTGACGTAAAGGTCGTAGACTTTGGCGACGTAGTTCGGCTGGCCGTCGGAGGATTCGATGGCTTCCCTGACCTGGTCTTCATTCACGAAAGCAGAGGCGCCGTAAGGAGCGAGCTTATTTTCGATATCCTTGACGGTCAGCGGTTCTCTGTGGTAACCGTCGGGATAGACGTAGTAGGTCAGCGTCTTGTCCGGCTGCACGTGGATGACGACGCGTTCGTAGATGATGTCGACGGGAATGCCTTTGACAATGTGCGCATAAAGGTCTTCGACGTCTTTTTCATTGAGGCGGACGCAGCCATGGGACGCATAGGTGCCGATGGCAGAGGGGACGTTTGTCCCGTGGATGCCGTAGTTGCCGCCGATGCCGATCCAGCGGTAGCCGATCGGGCAGTCAGGGCCGGATGGGATTTCCACTTCCGGATGGTCCGGATCGATCCATGTCGGATTGATTTCCATATCGACGACTTTTCTTCTGCCGACAGGCGTCGGAGAGTCAGGCTTGCCTGGAGCGACCGGGTACATGCGGATGCCCACGTCTCCCTGATAGAGCGTCAGGAGGCGGCTGGCAAGGTTGATTTCTATGCGCTTGTCTTCAAAGGCAGGCTTCTTCTTTCCTTCCTTTTCGGTCGTTTCTGCCTTGGTCTCTGCCTTGGCCGGCGTGATTTTGACCTGGACAGGCGCTTCTTTTTCAGGCGCTGCCTTCACTGTCTCTGCGGCAGGCGCGCTGGATGTGATCGTAACAATGGGAGCCGGCGCTTGCTTCCCCTTACTGGATGCCGGAGTCTTGGCCTCAATCCCGATGACGGGCGAGAGCGCGATCACGATCGATGCGGCCAGAATGATTTTCTTCAGCAATGCAATTTCCCCTTTTTATGAAAACCCTTCCCGGGTATAAAGAAACGGATGGATTCCATGTCTTGCGACATATTGACAGGATACCGCAAAGGCGGCCCTGTGTCAAAGGAATGCATCCGTTATTTTTCTGTCAGAAATGAGGCCCTCCCGCGTGGCGTTTCTCACGCTCGCCGGTAAGCTCCTCAAGAAGGTTCGGCGGTGTTTCACTCTTCCACACCCAGTCAGGCGCTGCTTCTTCAGCCCTTTCCTTCGCCGCTTTCAGATCGTAGTAGACCTGCCACTTGGCTTCGACGAGTTCATGGCCGGTCTGGCGCAGGAGGTAGGCCGGATGGAAGGTCGGCATGACGGGTATCCCGTGGTAGTCGATCCAGTGTCCGCGCGAACGGACGATGCCCGCGTCTCTTCCCAGAAAGAAACGGAGGGCGACTTTGCCAAGGCCGATGATGACCTTCGGCTTTACTTGCCGGATTTCTTCAGCAAGCCATATGGATCCGCAGAAATGGCCTTCCTCGATCGTCGGCGTGCGGTTGCCGCGCGGGCGGCACTTCACGATATTCGTCACATAGACATGGTCGCGCGTGATGCCGACGGAGGCGAGAGCTTTGTCGAGGAGCTGTCCCGACGGACCAATCAGGGGTCCGCCGTAATCATCTTCCACACGCCCGGGGCCCTCCCCGACGATCATGAGCGGAGCATCGGCCGGGCCTGTCGAAAGGACGGGGCCGAGGCCTCCCTCATCACGGAGATGGCAGCGATGGCAGGCTTCGATGGCGCGCTTGATTTCTTCATGCGACGCATACGACATCTGCCTTTCCCTTGCCAGGCGGTCTTCGGGATCCTCATGTCCGAATAAATCCATAATATTTCCCTCTTTCCAAGGTCAGGATCACTGCATATCGGGCGGCGGTTCCTGATTCGTGATTTCATAAAACAGCGTGAACTGGCCGGCGAAGTGGAGCTTCACAGTGTCGACCGGACCGTTTCTGTTCTTGGCCAGGATGATTTCCGTTTCGTTCTTTCTCGGGTCATCATCCTCGATTTCACGGTTGTAGTACGCTTCGCGGTAAAGGAAGCTGACCATATCGGCATCCTGTTCCAGAGATCCGGATTCACGGAGGTCGGAGAGGAACGGCCTGTGGTCCTGACGCGCTTCGACGCTTCGGGAAAGCTGGGAAAGCGCGATGACAGGGACATTCAGCTCACGGGCAAGGCTCTTCAACGATCGGGAAATCTCGGAAATTTCCTGCTGGCGGTTATCCCCGCTTCTTGCGGCGCTCTTGGCCTGCATCAGCTGGAGGTAGTCGATCATGATGATGTCGAGCCCCTGCTCGGCCTTAAGGCGGCGGGACTTGGAGCGGATCTCGGAGACCGAGACGCCCGGCGTGTCGTCGATATACAGCGGCGCATCCATGAGGACGCTGGCTGCATTGGCGAGCTGGTCCCATTCCTTCTGCGTGGAAATGCGGCCGGTGCGGAGCTTGGCACTGTCGATCAGGGCCGTGGAGCAGAGAAGTCTCTGCACGAGCTGCTCTCGGGACATTTCCAGAGAGAAGAAGGCAACATGCTTGTGCGCCGAGGAAATACTCATATTCTTTGCCATATTGAGGACGAAGGCCGTCTTACCCATGGACGGGCGGGCAGCGACGATGATGAAGTCGCCCTTCTGGAAGCCGCTCGTCAGAGCATCCAGGGACGGGAAGCCCGTCGCAATGCCTGTGATCGTTTCCTTATTGCGGAACTTTCTGGAAATTTCTTCCAGCTCGTTCTGCACGGCTTCCCCGATCGGCGTGAAGTCGCTCTTTCTCTCATCCCTCGTGACTTCGAGGATGGACTTTTCCGCATTGTCCGTGATGTCTTCGACCGCATCCTGCTCGGAATACGCTTCCTCGGCAATGATGCCGGCCGCATCGATCAGGCGGCGCAGCTTGGCCTTGCCTGCCACGATATCGGCATGGCGGTCGACGGACTTCGGGGAGATGACATTCATGGGGAGTTCATTGATGTAAAGAACGCCGCCCACATCGTCGAGGCGCCCCATGCGCTTCAATTCTTCCGTGACCGTCAGGATATCCGCCGGCTCGCCCCTGTGGGACAAGTTCAGGATCGCCTTGAAAATGACGGCATCCGCCTCGCGGTAGAAATCCTCCGGCGTCAGCTTGTCCTCTGCCATAAGGATCGCATCCTTGTCGAGGAGCATAGCGCCCAGGACGGACTTCTCCGCATCCACATTCTGCGGCGGGACGCGGGACAGGATCATCGAGCTCGTGTCCGGCTTCGGTTCACGCCGAAAGTCTCCCTGGCCGCGTTTTTTTGTATCTGCCAAACCAATTCCTCCTTATACCGGCAAAGGCTCCTCGCCTGCCGTCTTGGGTGTCCTGACAAGCATCTTGTCGAGTACTTCCCGGATATTCTTCACCGGCGTGACGGTCAGGCCCAGGTGCCCTTCCTCGATATCCGAACGGTTTCCCTCCGGAATAAGGATGCCCTTCATGCCCGCCTGACGCGCGCCGAATGCTTTTTCATACACGCCGCCGACCGGCTTCACTTCGCCGGAGAGGGAAATTTCCCCTGTCACAGCATAGTCCTGCCGGAGCGGTATCTTTTCCACGGCTGAAATGATCGCCGCCGTGATGGCGCTGCCCGCCGAGGGGCCGTCTATATTTCCGCCGCCCACGATATTGACGTGGAGGTCGTAATCGGAAAGGACCTTGTCCGTGAGCTCGCGCACCACCGATGCCGCCGTTGCGACGGAATCCTTGGCCATGGAACCGGCCGTTTCATTGAAATGGATCGTCCCTTTTCCTTCTTCCCTTGCCGGGAATGCGGTCGCTTCGATTTCGACCGTGCTTCCCCAGTACCCTGCAACGCCAAGGCCGTAAATATGGCCGACCTTCGGCACGTCGCTTGCCACCTTGTCATACCACGGGGAGAGGCGGGATGCCATCGCTGTCTTCTTCATGAGATCGAGCGTGATGACAGGCGCATCGGCGCTCCCCTTCTCATAGACGGCAAGCCCGTAGGCATCCGCCAGAAGGGACACGGCCTTTCTGCCTTCCATCGTATACTCGCTGATGAGGCGGGCGACGCCGTCGTCCAAGTGCACCTTCAGCTTCTCGGCTGCATGATTGACGATTTCAATGACATGCTCCGGCTGGAGCGGGTCGAAGAAAACTTCTGCGCAGCGCGAGCGGATCGCCGGATTGATTTCCGACGGGTCCCTTGTCGTAGCACCGATCAGGATGAAATCTGCCGGTGCGCCTTCCTTGAAAAGTTTCCTGATATATTCCGGGATGCCCGGCGCATCTTCATCATAGTAAGCCGATTCGAAATGAACCCTCTTGTCTTCGAGCACCTTGAGGAGCTTATTCAGCATCATCGGATCGAGTTCGCCGATTTCATCAATGAAAAGGACGCCGCCATGCGCATCCGTCACAAGGCCGGGCTTTGGTTCCGGGATGCCTTCATCCGCCAGATCCCTCTGCGCGCCCTGATAGATCGGATCATGGACAGAACCGATCAATGGGTTCGTCATGTCCCGGCTGTCCCAGCGGAGCGTTGTGCCGTCGCATTCGACAAATGGCGCATTCTCGCCAAAGGCCGTGAAAGGAAGCTTCTTCGCTTCGTCCAGGACCAGCCTTGCCGCCGTCGTCTTGCCGACACCCGGAGGCCCGTAAAGGATGAGGTGCTGCGGATACGGGGATGCGATGCGGGAAGCCAGCGCCTTCACGGCACGGTCCTGCCCCACGATTTCAGATAAGCTCTGCGGACGGACGACCTGCATGACCGTGGAAGTCAGCTTCACCTTGTCCATCGCCTCGAGCTTTTCCATCTTCTTCCTGTTCGCAGGAGACTCGCCCTCGCCCATTTCTTCTTCAATGATTTCCTGACGGATCTCATTCACATATTCCTGATGACGTTCGTCCAGACGATCAGCGATCTTTTCCTCGAGCTGCTTTTCCACCGCCTGGCGCGCCAGCATTTCTGCCAGCTTGTCCTCCAGTTTATCCAGGATGGCGGGGATCTCATCGTCAGCTGGCTGGTGCGTGTATTCGCGGCTCTCCAGGATGAGCCGCTCCATTCCGATCAGCCGGATTCGCGGATTCTCGTCATGAATATATTTCAAAGCGTTGAACCGGCTCGCCTGCACGATGATCTGTTCCGATCCGACAGCGCTGGCGTAAATGCTGTAAATCGCATTGATCTGGCGGTTCAGATCCTCATCGGAAATCCCGCTTCCATCGACGCGGTTCAAAAGCCTGCCCAGCAAATCTTTCACATCTTCCATCTTGGTATCCCCCCATTCTTTCAGCCGCATGCTGCGACCTCTTCCTATTATTTTACACCATAAGGGAGCATCTATGCATCTATTGTCAAATCTGCCCTCTTCCTATAAGATAAGGGAAACAAGGAGGCCTCATGGAACCACATTTCATAGACAACGAAGAAAGACAGCGCCTTCGCGCGAAAATAGAAAAGGAAGTCAGCGCCATGGGCTACCCGCCCGAATTCGGCACCGCCCTCGCCGCCGGACTTGGCACCGAACGCGCCATGGGAAAAATGCTCCACTACCTCACCCATGCCGACATGCCGAGCATGGAAGAAATCGCCGACGAAATGGTCGCCATCTGCGACGACCGCTCCTTCTGGCGCGAAAAGAAAGAAGCGGAATTCTATCAGAACAAGTACAACGAAATGCTCTGGCAGAGCAAATTCGAAGACGATGAAGATGAATAAGAAACAGGAAATAGAAAATAGGAAAGGACTGCGGGAATGATTGCTCATCCTGCAGTCCTTTTTGCTTGCCTTATTTCCCTATTTCCTTATGCATCATGGATGACGAGGAGGGATTTGATGGCTTCTCTTCTGTCCATGGCATCGTATGCTTCCTGGATCTGATCGAGGGTGAATCTCTTGGTGAAGACTTTTCCTGGATGGATGGTGCCGTTCAGGACGGCGGGGAGAAGGATGTTTCTTACATAGGTCGTGACTGGTGCGACGCCGCCTCTAAGTCCTACGTTCTTCCAGAAGAGGATGGAGGTATCGACGTCTTCTCCATGCGGTACGCCTACGCGTCCTACGATGGCTCCCGGGCGGCATACTTTGGCTGCTGTATCAAGCGAGAGCTGTGTGCCTACGCATTCAAGGGCAGCGTCGGCGCCGGATCCGTGGGTCATCGCCATGACTTTGGCGACAGCTTCATCGCCTCTTTCTGCGACGATGTCTGTTGCACCGAATTCAAGGGCGAGTTCCTGGCGGTCTACGTGGCGGCTCATGGCAATGATGCGCTTGGCTCCGCGCATTCTGGCGGCAATGACGCCGCAGAGGCCGACAGCGCCGTCACCCATGACGACGACGGTATCCCCTTCCTTCACTTCAGCCGAAGCGGCGGCATGGTAGCCGGTCGCCATGACATCGGCCAGTGTCAGGAAGGAATTGAGGTCGGCATCGGTGTAGTCCGAAGCTTCGCCCGGTACTTTGATCAGGGCCCAGCCCGCATTCTTGAAGCGGACATATTCTGCCTGATACCCTGCATTCATTTCCTGCGGCGCATTGAGGCAGTTGCCGTCAAAGCCGGCCTGGCACGCAGCGCACCAGCCGCAGCCGTGGGTGAATGGAGCGATGACGAAATCGCCTTTCTTGACCGTCGTGACAGCGCTTCCGACTTCTTCGACGACGCCGATGGCTTCATGACCCGTGAAGCTTCCATGCGGACGCGGATTGATGCCGCGGAACCACCAGAGGTCCGAACCGCAGACGCATGCACGCAGCACGCGGATCACGGCTTCATTCTCGCCTTCTACCTTCGGGATCGGCACTTCATTATTGACCTCGACACGTCCTGGTTCTACAAATACTCCTGCTTTCATGTCTATTCCCCCCTTACCGGCTTTCCTGCCGTAACAAATGCATTC
>ERZ1504295.420-NODE-420-length-14588-cov-4.195280_pt1 | contig 14588 bp, 6 predicted proteins | sample MGYA00575495_ERZ1504295 | MGnify/ENA primary metagenome ERZ1504295 (study PRJEB39906, sample SAMEA3182108) | gut metagenome | biome: human; feature: gut; material: Stool; isolation source: human stools | place: Canada | collected 2013-04-25 ... | reverse complement strand
AACTTTTCTATTAATAGATTACATGAGAAGTAAGCAGTGTTGAGAGAGAAGTAATCAACGAAGCTTACTTTTCTGCGTCGTTAGCATAGATACACTACAAGAATATCAATTGGTATACAAAACTTTATAGGTCTTATATCAATGATAAACACATGGCTTAAATATACATATTGATAAACGTGCGATATGAAAATAAAACTGATTGCATTATTATTTATAATGATGAGATCATTGAAAAATGGAAGAGGCAGACTCTTAGATTGTGTGAACTTAGTAGTGAAGTAATTGTTGAAAAATAGAGGTACTTGATAAAATAGAGTTGCATTTTCCGTATAAAAACGTATCTTTGTGTAAAGAGAATCAAAGACATCGATTATTAATGGCTATTTTTTTTCGCACTGCGAAACAAAACATATAAGCGATTGCCTGATATTTAATAGATGATATTAATGATTAACACAATGAAAATGCGCTTGATTTTGTCTTTTGTTTTATTGATTTATTCATTGGTCTGTCAAGCAGATGGCGGTAAAGATTCATATATCTTCCGGAAAGTAGATTATCAGCAAGGATTATCCAATAGTGCTGTGCTTTGTCTTTTTCAAGACAATACAGGGTTGATGTGGTTTGGTACATACGATGGTGTCAATTGTTATGATGGCCGAAACATGGAAGTTTTTCGTTCTGATTTTTCAGCCCCCAAAGCTTTGAGTAATAATGTAATCCATTCTATTCAGCAGGCAGATAATAATTGTTTGTGGATTTCTACACATTTGGGTATCAATCGTCTTTCACAGGATTCGCGGCAAGTTGTCGGATATTATGACTTTACAGATGATTATTATCTACATTCCAATTCTAAAGGAAACACATGGGTGGTGAGTCATGGTGGAATTTTCTACTATAATACATCTTATAAACGATTTGTACAGATTAAGAATCTGAAAGTACCCGTAGAAGATATGGATAAACGGGCATTCGTAACGGATGATGGTGTTTTGTGGATTTTCACTCAACAAACAGGGGAGCTGTTACAGGTTTCGCAGGATGCTTTTGATTGTGACACATTATCAATTCATTCAACTGTTTCATCTACTGATTTTCATGCGAAACCTATTGAAGATGTCTTTTATCAGAATGGCGTTCTTTGTTTTATCGATAGTGAGCATGATCTTTATGTTTATGATATTTCCCGACAATCTAAAATTTATATTCGTAACCTTTCTTCATTAGTGCAGAAGAATGGAACTATTGCAGGAATAGCCCTTTTCTATGAAGATATTATTATTGGTTTTCGAACGAATGGGTTAGTCCGTCTCCGTACTTCACAAAAATATAAAGAAGAAGTGGTCGACCGGAATGTACGTATATATAGTATTTATCGAGATCCTCATCAGAATGTCTTATGGGTTGCTTCGGACGGACAAGGAACGATTATGTATGCTAAGAAATATTCTATTGCCACCAATTTGATGCTCAATCAACTGTCATCTAACTTAAGCAGGCAGGTACGTTCTGTTATGACAGACGATAGTGGTGGACTATGGTTCGGGACGAAAGGTGATGGACTGCTGCATATACCGGATTATCGTGAGAATGAGGAGGCTTCTGCCGTTACAGTTTACTCTCCTGAAGGAAAGCAAAATGTTGTGTCTTATATACGATGGAATAAAGAATTTCCTGTTTATAAATTGGTTCAAAGCCGTTATATGGATGGCTTTTGGATAGGATCTGGAGATCCGGGACTATTTTACTATTCTTTTGAAGACAAAGCTTTGCATTCTGTGGAGAATCTGCCGGCACAACCCACCGAGATACATGGCATTTATGAGGAAAATGATAGTGTACTTTATGTGGTGACAGCCGGTTCCGGTTTTCATAAATTAATACTTGAGAAGCAGGCAGGTACCATTCGTTTCAAGTCGCAGAAAAGTTATCATTTTTTTCACGGTCAGCGAGAAATTACGATGTTCTATCCAATGTTGCCCGAAGGGGATTCTATTTTGTGGCTTGGCAGTCGGGAGAAAGGACTCGTACGGTTTGATAAGCGGACTGAAGAATATAAAGTGATTTCTTTGAAAGAAATGCTTCATAAGTTGGTAGACGATGTGCTCAGCCTGTATCGGACCAAAGAAGGGTTGTTATATGTAGGGACAACATCAGGATTGGTATGTTTGAATTCTAATGGCAAACAGATGAAAGCTACCTATATCGGACGGGAGCAAGGTTTGCTCAATGATATGATTCATGGTGTACTTGAAGATGAGAACGGACTCTTATGGCTTGGTACGAATCGGGGGCTGATTAAATATAATCCGATAAATGGCTCATCACATGCCTACTTTTACAGTGCAGGTGTTCAAATCGGTGAGTTTAGTGATGATGCTTATTACATGTGTCCATATACACAGGAGCTTTTTTTCGGTGGGATTGACGGGTTGCTTTATTTGGATAAAGAGGTGCAGGCTGCTCCGGAATTTTATCCGGATATTTTGTTACGTAAGTTGACTGTTGGACATACGCAAGTGGTTCAGGGGGATGGAGATTACTATACAGACGATGGTAAGGCATTACAGTTGAAGGGGACGGAGGTTTCATTTGCACTTTCTTTTGTTGTTCCGGATTTTTTATCAGGAGAAGATATAGAATATTCTTACCAGTTGGAAGGATATGATAAGGATTGGACCTCTTTTAGTAGTATTAATGAAGCCTCATATACAGGAGTGCCGGCAGGTGATTATATCTTTAAGGTACGCTATAAGAGGGATGTATTTGATACAGAATATCGGCATTTTTCTATTCCGGTATATATCCTTTCTCCCTGGTATCGATCGGTGGCGGCTTATTTTGTTTATTTGATCATTTTTTTGTTGTTGTTAGGGTACGTGATATATTTGCTACGTAAAAACTACCTTCAGGAACGGATGATGAAAACACTGATGGGGACAGAAAGTTGCCGGAAATCCGAGACTGTATATACAAACCGTAGGATGCTTGAAGATTTTACTCTTATTTATAATTATTGTGACCAATTGCGTGCAGAGAATCTTTCTTATGAGCAATGTCTTGAGAAAGTGTCACTGATACGCGAAACTGTGATGAGCGCACTTCTTAATCCTGACGCTCTGTTTTTGGAAGAACTTAAACAATTCTTTCCGGATCGGTTTATTGTTTCTGCGCGTATGAGTATACAGGGAGTTTCTCAAGAGGTGTTGCGTACGTTGGAAGAACAAGGGATTGATCATTCTTCTATATCGTCAATGATTCCGGAACACTTAACATTTCCAGTTTACAAGAATGCGTTATACAGTATTCTTTATTGCTGCTATCTCCGGATTACTGAAATGAAGGGTACTCATGGCGTAATAGTAGAAATGTCAGAACAGGATGGTAAGATGCAGCTACATTTTTCTTCTAAAGATGCTACTGCGAAAGCGTTGTATGAATATCTTTCAGATAAAGCTTCTTCAGTGACGGAGAAAGATTCCGATCATGTGTTTGTTGTGCATTTACTTTTAGGTTTTGTACGGTCAGCTTTGGAACGTATTCATGCCGTTCTTCGTTATGATGATGATGAGAGTGGTAGTCGGTTGACGATTATCTTTGAACCGGCGGTCTTGACAGTAGCAGGTGAACAAGGGAAAAAAACTGTGCTTTTGTTGGAAGACAGAGATGAAATGACTTGGTTGATTAGTAATTTCCTGGCTGATGAATACGTGGTTCATCAAGTAAAGAGTGTGCAGCTTGCTTTTGACGAAATTCGTCGGTCGGCTCCGGCTCTATTATTAGTGGATATGACAATGTATGCCAATGCTGAAAGTACTTTTATGGAGTATGTTAGCCGGAATCGTACTCTGCTTTCAAAGACAGCTTTTATTCCATTGTTAACCTGGAAAGTTGGTTCGGCCATTCAGCGGGAACTGATCTTGTGGTCTGATTCTTATATTGTACTTCCTTATGATATATTATTCTTGCGGGAAGTTGTCCATAATGCTATTTATGGAAAGCGGGAAGCGAAGCAGATATATATGGAGGAACTGGGAGATTTGGCGGGACAGATTGTCTGTACAACTACCGAACAAGCTGATTTTATTCGTAAATTGTTAAAGGTGATTGAAGAAAACCTGGACAAGGAAGAACTGGGCTCAACGTTGATCGCTGATCGTATGGCAATGAGTTCCCGTCAGTTCTATCGTAAATTCAAGGAAATTTCCAATACTGCTCCCGGTGATTTAATAAAGAGTTACCGTATGGAAAAGGCAGCCCGCCTGTTACTTGATGAAGAACTTTCTATTCAAGATGTTATTATGGAGGTCGGTATTTCCAGCCGGTCTTATTTTTATAAAGAGTTTACCCGTCGGTTCGGGATGACACCGAAAGATTATCGGGAACAGCGAAAGGTATGCTGATTGTCAGGTTAAATTCTTTCGTATAGGTGATTAGTTGGGAAACATTATTATTTATTTGTTTGTCACAACCTTGTGCTCTAAATTCCTTTTGTCGATTTTATTGTATTGATTATTAGTGTGTTAATCTGTGCTCTAATTTACCATTCTGTGCTTTAGATATGTGTCTTTATTTTGCCGTTTTTTTGGCAAGGTAGAGCATTGGACTTTTATTCGAATAGCCTTTATTTGCAACAATCTTTTTAAAGGGAATTAACCTTATTACTAATCAAATTTAAAGGAATTATGAATGAAAAACTAAAGTATCTTACCTTATTTGTAATAGGTATGATGTTGAGTTTGGGCATGAATGCTCAATCTGTAAAATCAATCTCCGGTACGGTAACCGATGATCAGGGAGAGGCGGTTATCAGTGGTACGGTGAAAGTTAAAAACGGTAGTACAGGAACAATCACTGACATTAACGGTAAATACACTCTCTCTGTTCCTTCCAATGCCACCTTGGTGTTTTCGTATATTGGTTATATCACACAAGAATTTAAAGTCTCGGAATTAAAGAGTAATGTTCTGAACGTAGTTCTGCAATCGGATACGAAAGCACTGGACGAAGTAGTCGTTGTAGGTTATGGTACCATGCGCAAATCAGACTTGACGGGTTCCATTTCCACAGCCAAAGGTAAAGACATGCTGAAAGCACAATCATTCAATGCGCTTGACGGATTGAAGGGTAAAGTGGCCGGTGTGAATATCTTCTCTAATACCGGTCAGCCGGGTGGAGAATCGCGTGTCATCATTCGTGGTATTTCTACTATCAACGCGTCGGCATCACCGCTGTACGTAGTAGATGGAGTGGTGATGTCAAACTTCGAATTGCTTAATCCGAATGATATCGAATCTATCGAAGTATTGAAAGATGCTTCCTCTGCTGCCATCTATGGTGCCCGTGGTGCGAATGGTGTTATCATGGTGACTACCAAGCGCGGTAATGCAGGAAAAGGAGTCCATGTTTCCTATGATGGTTCATTGTCTATCGGTAAGATGGCTAGAAAAATAGATGTAATGGATGCTAACGAATGGATGTCTACCTTCAAGCAGGGATTGGAAAATGCCAACGAATTTCAAGGCAAGAACTTCACAACTGATCTGTCACAGATATTCACAGACGAACGTTTGTTCAATGCAGACGGTTCTCCGAAATATAATACCAACTGGCAGGATGAAGCATCCCGCACTGCCATCTCTCATAACCATCAGATCAGTATCCAACGTACAGGAGAAGGATCTTCTATCGGAGCATTCATCAATTATACCGATCAACAGGGTATTTTGTTGAATTCTTACTTCAAACGTATCAATGCAAAATTGGCGTATGATGACAAACCGACTGATTGGCTGTCTACTTCCGCTAATTTATTAGTAAATCATACTTGGGGTAATAGAACTTCTGATAACCCTTACGGACAAGGCGCATTGCGTACGATGATCGAACAGTTGCCTTTCTTACCGGTTAAGCTGGATGGTGAATATACGCAGACGAACATTATTAATACAAGCTCTATTCTCAATAATCAGACTGATCCTAATAGCGGAAAACAAGGATTCAGCCCGGAAGGTGTAGGTAATCCCGTTGAGTTGCTCGAACGGATGCAGGCTATGCAATATCGTACGCAGATTTTTGGTAATGCTGCTTTGACTTTCCATCTCATGAAAGGATTGGATTTGAAGACCCAGTTCGGTATCGACTACCACAATAATCGTGATGCTAACTATACGCCGTTCACTCCGCGTCCGATGATTAATCAAAGTTCCGAGGGAGCAGCTTCTGCAAATAACTCCAACTCTTTGTATTGGCAGGAAGAAACCTATTTGACTTATGTGAAAGATATAAACAAACATCACATTAATGCAATGGCGGGTATGTCTTGGCAAGAGTATAATTATACCAAATTCGAAGCTTCCGACAGTAAGTATATTGATGACTTCTACGGATATTATAATTTAGGTTCCGGAACGAACCGTCCTTCTGTAGGCAATGATTACGACAAGTGGGCGATGAACTCTTATTTCTTGCGTCTGGCATATTCTTATGACAACAAGTATATGGCTACCGTAACCGGTCGTTATGATGGCTCTTCCAAATTCGGACAGAACAATAAATATGCATTTTTCCCGTCAGTCGGCTTGGGTTGGATGATTTCTAATGAAGACTTTTTGAAAGATAACTCATTGATCAGCAAGCTGAAATTACATACTTCTTACGGTCTGACAGGTAATTCGGAAATTGGTACATATAAATCATTGGCTACGGTGAGCCAGTCGAATACGATCATTGGTGATGCTCTGCATGTAGTGTCTTATCTGGACAATATGCCTAATCCGGACCTGAAATGGGAAAAGACAGGACAGTGGGACTTAGGATTCGAGTTGGGTTTATTCAATAACAGACTGAATTTCGATATTTCCTATTATTATAAGTATACTTCGGATTTGTTGCTCGACCGTCCGGTTCCTGAATCAACAGGTTACTCTTCCATTATGGATAATATTGGAGCCGTTTCCAATCGTGGTGTAGATATTCTGGTTACAGCATATCCTATTCAGACACATGATTTCCAGTGGACTTCCACTCTTAATTTAGGTTTCAACAAAAACCGTGTAGAGAAGTTGGATGAAAGTGCATCTGTTGATCCTGTCACCGGTAAGCGTCAGATTACGACCGACGGTTTTGTGGGTTACGATATGTTGATTCGTGAAGGTGAAGAGCTTTCCTCTTTCTATGGTTATAAGCGTGCCGGTATTTACGATGGTATTCCGTCTAACTGGGATCCGGAGACAATGAACATACCTTCCACTATTGGTGAAAAGGTAACTTATAAGAAACGCGAAATTATCGGTAACGGATTACCTGACTGGATGGGCTCATTCATCAATACCTTCAATTATAAAGGATTTGATTTGACTTTAGACTTCCAGTTTACATGGGGGGTGGACGTGATGCAAGAATATTATCACTCTACTGTAGCCCGTTTCCTAACTAACGGTATAGACCGTCTTTATAAGGAAGCATGGCATCCAACTCTCAATCCGTCGGGTAAAGAACAGGCAATTCGTCTGAATAACTTTGGTCAGGGAGCTAATAACCAGGCAGATGATGACTGGGTTTGCAATGGTTCTTATTTGCGTTGTAACATGATTCAGCTCGGATATACCTTCAATCCGACACTGATTAAGAAGATCGGTCTGTCTTCATTGCGTTTGTATGCGAATGTGAATAACGCATTCCTGATTACTTCTAAGGACTATAACGGATATGATCCGGATAACTCATCTCGTTTAGGTGACAACAAATGGGGGGCTAACCGCCAATTCTTCACCTATCCGCGTCCGAGAACGTTTACGTTCGGTCTTAATGTAGCATTTTAATTCACCGTTATAAAAACTATAAGAATTATGAAACTATTAAAAGTATATATATCTGCATTTTGTATGTGTTCACTTTCTGTGTTGTTGAATTCATGCGACGATTTCCTGAAAGAAGAACCATTGGATATGAAGTCATCTGACCAATTCTGGAAGACGAAAGCTGATGCGGAGTCGGGTGTGAACGCATTGTATTTCGGTGGTGTACCTTATTTACATAACACTGATGTAGGCGGTGGCTGGACTCCTAAAGCGACAATGTGGGGTGGTATTGTGTCCGGATTGTACGTTGATAAGCGTAAGGATAGAACATTTACTACGGCATCCGAAGGGTGTAACTTCAATATTGAGTCTTTTGATGATATTGCAATGAAATACTGGCATGAGTTTTATAAAGGTATTTCACGTGCCAACTTTGTTATAGCCAATATTCCGACAATGACCGGGGTGCTGGATGAAGCTACTATTAATAATTATGTGGCTCAAGGTAAATTCTTCCGTGCATATGGATATTTCTGGCTGGTCAAAGAATTTGGTGGTGTTCCTTATATTTCAGAACCTTACACATCTACAGAAGGTATGTACAAAGAACGTCTTTCTGCTGAAGAGGTTTATAAGAAAATTGAAGCCGACTTGCTGGATATTGTCAACGGGGATGCATTGCCGAATAAAACGTTTTATGATAATGGCTGTTATGTCACTAGGGCAATGGCGCAGACTTTGCTGGCACAAGTTTATTTGCAATGGGCTGGTGCACCGTTAAACGGTGGAACAGACTATTATGGAAAAGCAGCACAGATGGCTTTGAAAGTGATCAATGATAGTCCTCACGAACTTATTCATCCGAATGGAACGACTGATGATTTGAGCTCGGCATATAATGTAATCAAGACTACGAAAAGTTCTGCAGAAATCATTTATGCTAAAGAATATAATTATAGTGATTATAGTGTAGGTAACTCTTATGCTTGTCGTTCTATTGGTACAGATGCTTTCCAATGGGGAGTGTTCCATCCGGGAGGAGACGTGCTGTATAATGCATACCTTCCCTGTGATATGTTGCTTAACAGCTATGCCTCTAATGATATTCGAGGACATGAGAAACAGTTCTTCTTTAAGAAATATACCGATGCTGCAGGAAAGACTTATACTTTGAACAATGCAGGCAACTGGGCGTGGTTTGATGAAAATGCTTTGATTAGCGGTCACGACGGTGATTATAATATGCCGGTATTCCGTTTTGCGGAAGTCTTGCTGATTGCGGCCGAAGGTCTGGCACGTACAAATCATGAAGATAATGCTGTCGGTGGAGCTAAATATTATCTCAATCAAGTGCGTAAACGTGCTGGATTGGCAGATGAGACGGCTACAGGAAATGATTTAATACAATCGATTTTGACTGAACGTTTACATGAGTTACCATTGGAATTTAAGATTTGGGACGACATTCGCCGTACTCGTTTGTATCCGGAAGCATCTACCGAATCAGGAAAATTGAAATGGACTGCTCTTGCATCGGCTCAAATCCAAAACAAGCCAGATGGAAGCACAAGAGCCGGTGCCATTCCTGAATATGCTTTGTTATGGCCTATCCCGTTAGATGAAATTCAGGCTAATCCTGCGTTGGAAGGACATCAGAACCCGGGATGGAATTAATTAGGTAATAATAAATATTTGTTTCTGATAGAATTGGAGAGAGGGTAAAGGCTAATTATCCTCTCTCTATTGCTTAAACGGTTAGTCTTTCGGTTGTACTCTCATTGTATACACATAAATATTATGTTTTGATTCTCAGTTATTTAACTTGTACTCTCGTTGACACTCGTTTCCTTTGGTTGACTATACTGCTATTTTTTCTTATTTTGGCGTATCAGAGGACTGATAATTGCTGAAAGATGCTTTAATTTGTAACATAAATAAAAAAGACTTGATAATCTAGTATTAATAGTTTAATTCGTAGACCATGAACAAAAAGAAACTACTATCTTTCGCAATAGCCCTGCTATTGGGAGTTTCCTCTACCTTTGCGCAAAAGCAACCGGTAGACTATGTGAATCCTTTAATGGGAACTGATTCGAAAATATCACTATCTAATGGGAATACATATCCTGCCATCGCGTTGCCTTGGGGAATGAACTTCTGGATGCCACAAACCGGAAAGATGGGTGACGGTTGGGCTTACACTTATGCATCCGACAAAATCAGAGGTTTCAAGCAAACGCATCAGCCCAGTCCGTGGATCAATGACTACGGTCAGTTCTCAATCATGCCGATGACTAAACAGTTGAAGATCGATCAGGATAGTCGTGCTTCCTGGTTCTCTCATAAGGCAGAGAAAGCCACTCCTTATTATTACAGTGTTTATTTGTCAGAGTATGACATGACAACTGAAATAGCTCCGACGGAACGTTGCGCATATTTCCGTTTCACTTTCCCTGAAACCTCTGATGCCTATGTGGTGGTAGATGCTTTCGACCGCGGTTCGTATGTGAAGGTGATTCCCGAAGAAAATAAAATAGTTGGTTATACGACACGCAATAGTGGCGGTGTTCCTCAAAACTTTAAGAATTACTTTGTGATAGAGTTCGACAAGCCTTTTACTTTCAATAAAGTATGGGCAGACTATCATTTGGTTGAAACACATCTCGAACTGCAATCCAATCACGTGGGTGCTGCTATCGGATTTTCGACGAAAAAAGGAGAACAAGTGCATGCAAAAGTGGCATCCTCATTCATCAGCCCCGAACAGGCGGAACTGAACTTGAAGGAAATTGGTAATAAGACCTTTGAACAGACAAAAGAGGCCGGTCGTAAGGCATGGAACAATGTCTTGGGGCGTATCAAGGTTGAAGACAGCGATGAGAACCGTATGCGTACGTTCTACTCTTGCTTGTATCGTTCGGTGTTGTTTCCCCGTATGTTTTACGAGGTAAACGGTAAGGGGGAGACTATACATTACAGTCCCTATAATGGTGAAATCCGTCCGGGATATATGTTTACCGACACTGGATTCTGGGATACTTTCCGTTGCTTGTTTCCATTTGTTAATTTGATATATCCTTCAATGGGTGAGAAGATGCAGGAAGGCCTGTTGAATACCTATCTTGAAAGTGGATTCTTTCCTGAATGGGCAAGCCCGGGCCATCGTGGTTGTATGGTTGGGAACAATTCAGCTTCTGTAGTGGCGGATGCCTTCATGAAGAATGTAACCAAAGCGGATGCAGAAAAAATGTACAAAGGCCTACTGAAAGGGGCCAATAGCGTACATCCGAAAGTTTCTACTACCGGACGCCGTGGATATGAATATTATAACAAACTGGGCTATGTGCCATACGATGTGAAAATTAATGAGAATGCGGCACGCACATTGGAATATGCATACGATGACTGGTGCATTTACCGTATGGGTGAAAAATTAGGCCGTCCGGCAGAAGAACTGGATGTTTATAAGAAAAGGAGTCAGAACTACCGTAATCTGTTCGATCCGGAAACTAAGTTGATGCGGGGAAAGAATTCCGACGGAACTTTCCAGACTCCTTTCAATCCTTTTAAATGGGGAGATGCCTTTACGGAAGGAAATAGTTGGCATTATACATGGTCGGTATTCCACGATGTACAAGGACTGGTTGATCTGATGGGCGGCAAGAAGATGTTTGTCAGTATGCTTGATTCTGTATTCAATCTTCCTCCTGTATTTGATGATAGCTATTATGGAGGAGTGATTCACGAGATTCGTGAAATGGAAATTGCTAACATGGGTAACTATGCACATGGCAACCAACCTATCCAGCACATGATCTACTTGTATAACTATGCCGGCGAACCGTGGAAAGCCCAATATTGGTTGCGTGAGACGATGAACCGCCTCTATCTTCCTACTCCGGACGGTTATTGTGGAGATGAAGATAACGGTCAGACTTCGGCTTGGTATGTATTTACTGCATTGGGATTTTATCCGGTATGTCCCGGTAGCAATGAATATGTAATGGGAGCTCCTTACTTCAAGAAAGCAACGATTACACTGGAGAACGGCAAGAAACTGGAAATCTCCGCCCCGAAGAATAACGATGATAATCGTTATATTCGTTCATTGAATTATAATGGCAAGAATTATACAAAGAATTATCTGAACCATTTCGATCTGTTGAAAGGCGGTCGTCTGGTGTTTGATATGGATAACAAACCGAATAAGGGAAGAGGTATCAACGAATCAGACTTCCCGTATTCATTCTCTCGTGACGCAAAGTAAGCTGATATGAATAATTTGAGAAAGAAAGTATTGATGATGACTATGGCGGCAGCAACTTTGTCCGCCATAGCTCAACAGCCGGTAGACTATGTGAATCCGATTATCGGGACCAATGGGATGGGGCACACTTTTCCCGGTGCTTGTACTCCTTTCGGATGGGTACAGTTGAGTCCGGACACAGACACAATTCCGCATAATGTAAATGGATCTTATCAGAAAAATGCCTACGAGTATTGTGCCGGTTACCAATATAGGGACAAGACCATTGTTGGCTTCAGTCACACTCATCTTAGTGGTACGGGACATTCTGACTTGGGAGACATCTTGTTGATGCCTGCTGTTGGCGATGTGAAGTTAAATCCCGGTCGGGCGGATTATCCGGAAGAGGGATACCGTTCACGTTTTGACCATGCTACAGAAAAAGCTGTTCCCGGATATTATGAAGTGGTACTGGACGATTATGGCATTAAGGCCCAACTGACAGCAACGCAACGGACGGGCATACATAAATATACCTTCCCGAAAGGAAAAGATGGTCATTTGATTTTGGATCTGGTGCATGGTATTTATAATTATGACGGCAAAGTTCTATGGGCCAACTTGAGAGTCGAAAACGATACTCTGTTGACCGGATATCGTATCACCAATGGATGGGCGCGTACGAATTATACCTATTTTGCTATCTCTTTGTCACAGCCGATTAAAGACTACGGATATAAGGATAAGGAAAAAGTATTGTACAATGGCTTTTGGCGTCGTTTTAAGTTGGAAAAGAACTTCCCCGAAATCACAGGTCGAAAAATCGTGGCTTACTTTAACTTCGATACCGCTAACAATTCGGAACTGGTTGTAAAAGTGGCATTATCGGCAGTCAGTACGGAAGGGGCCATTAAGAATCTGCATGCCGAGGCTTCCGGAAAGAGTTTCGAACAGTTGGCGGAAGCTGCTCGTACAGATTGGAATAGTGAACTGAAACATTTCGAGATCGAAGGTACGCCCGATCAGAAAGCAATGTTCTATACTTCTCTTTACCACACCATGATTAATCCGTCTGTGTATATGGATGTAGACGGTTCCTATCGTGGGCTGGATCATAACATACACCGGGCGGAAGGATTCACCAACTATACTATATTTTCCCTTTGGGATACCTATCGTGCGGAACATCCTTTCCTGAATCTGGTGAAACCGGGACGCAATGCGGATATGGTGGAATCCATGGTTAAACATGAGCAACAAAGCGTGCACGGAATGTTGCCGATATGGAGTCTGATGGGAAATGAAAACTGGTGTATGAGCGGTTATCATGCTGTGTCTGTACTGGCGGATGCAATAACCAAAGGCGTCTTTTCGAATGTGGATGAGGCATTGGCGGCAATGGTCAGTACATCCACCGTTCCGTATTATGAAGGTATAGCTGATTATATGAAGCTGGGATATATTCCGCTTGACAAAAGTGGTACAGCAGCCTCTTCTACTTTGGAGTATGCATACAACGATTGGACTATCTATCAGACAGCTTTGAAGGCAGGTAACAAGGAAATAGCGGAGACTTACCGAAAGCGTGCCCTCAATTATCGTACTATCTATGATACAAGTATTGGTTTTGCACGTCCCCGTTATAGTGACGGTTCTTTCAAGAAAGAGTTTGATGTATTACAAACCTATGGTGAAGGTTTTATCGAAGGCAATTCATGGAATTTCTCTTTTCATGTGCCGCACGATGTATTTGGCATGATCGACTTGATGGGAGGAGAAGGGACGTTCGTGCAGAAACTGGATGAACTGTTCTCCATGCATCTGCCGGAGAAGTACTATGAGCATAATGAGGATATTACGGAAGAATGTTTGGTCGGCGGATATGTGCATGGTAATGAACCGAGCCACCATGTTCCTTATCTATATGCGTGGACTTCCCAGCCGTGGAAATCACAGTACTGGCTGCGTGAGATTCTGAATAAGATGTATAAGAATGATATTAACGGATTGGGTGGAAATGATGATTGCGGACAGATGTCAGCATGGTATCTTTTCTCTGTGATGGGCTTCTATCCGGTTTGTCCTGGTACAGACCAGTATGTATTGGGAGCGCCCTACCTGCCTTATCTGAAGATGACACTTCCTAATGGAAAGACATTGGAGATCAAAGCGCCGGGTGTCAGCGATAAGAAACGTTACGTGCAGTCGCTGAAATTGAACGGTAAGGTATACGACAAGATGTACATTACACATGAAGACATTTTGAAAGGAGGCGTGCTTGAATTCAAGATGGGGGCGTCACCTAACAAACGTCGCGGATTATCACCGGAGGATAAACCTTATTCATTAACTAACGGAATCAACGAATAATCAATAAAGGAGTATGAAAAAGATACATTTAATCTATGCAGCCTGCCTGCTGGTAGGTATGGGGGCTTGTGCTGCAAGTGTGCAAAAACAGGTGAAGGATAATTCTGATGTATGGAAAGAGTACAATACAGGTGCTGTATTGCTGTCTCTTATACACATCTGAC
>ERZ1504295.417-NODE-417-length-14631-cov-9.485593_pt1 | contig 14631 bp, 8 predicted proteins | sample MGYA00575495_ERZ1504295 | MGnify/ENA primary metagenome ERZ1504295 (study PRJEB39906, sample SAMEA3182108) | gut metagenome | biome: human; feature: gut; material: Stool; isolation source: human stools | place: Canada | collected 2013-04-25 ... | reverse complement strand
TAGTTTGTTTTTTGACATACATCAATTGCTCCTATACTTTTGCAAAAGAATTTTAAATCAATACAAAATGAAGAAAAATTTATTAATTACATGTGTGATGTTGCTGTTTGCCGTTGTTTCGATGGCGCAGAACAAAATTACGGTTTCGGGTGTCGTTTCCGACAAGACGGGAATGACTGTTATTGGTGCTACAGTTTCGGTAAAGGGGGCTCCTCAGCAAGGAGTCGTTACTGGACTTGATGGTGATTATAAGATTACCAATGTTCCCAGTAACGCTGTCTTGCTTTATAGCTATATTGGTATGAAAGACCAAGAAATAGCAGTGAATGGTCGTACTACTATTAATGTAGTAATGCAAGAAGACAATATGTTGATCGATGAAGTTGTAGTTGTAGGCTATGGTGTACAGCGTAAATCAGACTTGACCGGTGCTGTTGGTTCTATCAAGAGCGATGATTTGAAAAAGATTTCTACACCTAATGTGGCTAACGCATTGCAAGGTCGTGTGTCCGGTGTATTTATCTCTGCAAGCGGTGCTCCGGGTAGCTCTCCTGAAGTGCGCATTCGTGGTATCGGTACTACTAATAATAGCAATCCGCTCTATGTGGTTGATGGAATGTTTATGGACGATATATCATTCCTGAGTAACCATGATATTGAGTCCATGGAGGTATTGAAGGATGCTTCTGCTACTGCCATGTATGGTTCTCGCGGTGCTAACGGTGTAATCATTGTTACCACCAAGCAAGGTGCTGAAGGTAAAGCACAGGTGAACATTACTGCCAGTGAAGGATTTCAGTTCCAAAAGAGCGGTAAGTTTGAGATGTGTACGGCTTCTGAATATGCTATGCTGCAAAATGAAGCTAACTTGAATATTAATCCAGATGGCGGTCTTGTTTATGATGACCCGGCTTCTTTCGGAAAAGGGACCAATTGGTTCGATGAGATTTTCCGAGTAGCGTCTGTCCGTGATTATCAAGTTGCTGTTAGTGGCGGAACAGAAAAGGTACGTTATAATTTGAGTGCCGGATATTTCCAACAGGATGGTATCATAAAGGAAAATTCTTATGACCGTTTTACTTTGCGTGCCAATAATTCATATAAAATAAACAAACATTTGACTATCGGGCATAACTTATCGGCTTCTTTCAGTCATACAAAAAATGAAAATAAGGGAGTTGTAAAATCCGCTTATAAACTGAGCCCTATCATTACTCCTTATGATGAGAATGGTAATTTCTCCGATCCTCAGGTGGCATCTACTGCTAATCCGCTTGCTACCCTCCATTATATGAATAGTGATAATTGGAAAGATAGAATTGTGGGTAGTGCATTCTTGAATTGGGAAGTTATTAAAGGGTTGAATTTTAAGACCAGCTTGGGCATTGATTATATTAATGGTAGAAGTCGTAATTTTACTCCTAAGTATTATATCTCGGAGTATCAAAAGGTAGATGAGAACAGCTTGTCTAAAACATGGACTAGAGATTTTACTTGGCTGTGGGAGAATATCTTGACTTATGATTGGCAAATCAATGATAAAAATCGTCTGAATCTTTTGGGTGGTATTACTGCTCAAAAATACACTAATGAAAAGTTAGGCGGGTCAGGACGTAATTTCTTCTCAGAAGTGGAAGACTATTGGTATTTGGATCAGTCTTCAAGCGATACACGTGGACTTGAGAATAATGGAAAACATGAAGCCATGATGTCTTACTTGTTCCGTGCCAACTATGCTTTAATGGACAGATATTTGTTGACGGCTTCTATACGTGCCGATGGCTCTTCGAAGTTTGGACCGGATAACCGTTGGGGATATTTTCCGTCAGTAGCTGCCGGATGGAGGATTTCTGAAGAAGCTTTTATTAAAGATAATGTTGAATGGTTGAGTAACTTGAAGATTAGAGGTAGCTGGGGGCAAATTGGTAATGATAAGATTGGTAATGACAAATATTATGCATTGGCTAATGTAGACCCTACTTATGATGCTGTATTTGGTGGTGATTATTATTCTGGTGGTACTGTAACTTCTCTTTATAATACACAAATCCATTGGGAACGTTCAGAGCAGTTGGATCTTGGTTTTGATTTAGGCTTGTTCAATAATCGCTTTTCTTTAGAGTTTGACTATTACAGAAGAGATACAAAAGAAATGTTGGTAAATGTGGATGTTCCTGCTTCTGTAGGACTTGCCTCTGTAGAAACAAACGTGGGATCAGTACGTAACTCTGGACTTGATTTTACGGTGAAATGGGAAGACTCGTTTAAGGATTTTCGTTATGGCATCCGCTTGACTGGAACTACAATTAAGAATGAGGTGACTAATTTGGGAGGTAAACGTATCACCAGTGGGGATATAGGTTCCGGAAAAAGTGTTCATATGACAGAAGAAGGAATGCCAATCAAGTATTTTTATGGTTACAAGACTATTGGTATTTTCCAAAGTAATGAGGAGATTGAGCAGTATAATGCGATGGCTGCGGCTGCTTCCGGTGATGCGAAGAAGAAGTATCAGGCAAATGTAGCTCCGGGTGATCTGATTTATGCAGATACGGATGGCAATGGATATATAACTGCTGAAGACCGTACGGATTTAGGCTCTCCTACTCCGAAGTTTATCGGTGGTTTGGGTATAACTGCCGCTTGGAAAGGCTTTGATTTGTCAATTGATTTGCAGGGTAATTTTGGTAATAAGATTTATAATGCCAAACAAGCTGAAAGAAATGCTGGTGTTGATAACTGGGATCGTTCGTTCTTGGATAGATGGACTGAAAACAATAGGAATACTTCCATTCCGCGCATGACATTTGAGGGTAACAATTATTTTGTTTCCGACCGTTATGTTGAGAGTGGCAACTATGTGAAGTTACAGACTGTGGAATTTGGATATACATTCCCAAAAAACTTGATGCAAAAAGTGCATATCCAGAATTTGAGATTGTACTTCTCAGGTAATAACCTGCTTTATTTTACGAATTATAACGGATTTACTCCTGAAATCTTAGGGGGGCTTGACCGTGATATTTATCCGATTACCGCTACCTGCCGTTTTGGCTTGAATCTTACATTCTAATGGAAAATAAAAATAGGAAATGATTATGAAAAAGATATATTCACTTTTATTAGCTTCAGCATTAGTTTTTACCTCTTGTTCTGATTTTTTGGATACAAAGCCGCAAGGGAAATTGACGCAAGATATTTTCTTCGGGGAAGAAGAAGGTGCTTTGATGGGAATTAATGCTATATATTCTCAAATGAAAAGTTGGGACTTGATCGGCTTTTCTTGGTTTGGCATTATGGAGGTGCCGAGTGACAATTCTGATACAGGAAGTTCACCGGCAGATGGTAGTTATGCTCGCGTGAATTCATTGAATGATTTTACTTATGATGTTTATACTTCTGAATTGAACGGCTGGTGGACCGGAAATTATAAAGGAATCGGATTCTGTAACGTAGCATTGGATAACTTGGATGTGTTGAAAGATGAGCAGTTAAAGATTAGAAGCATTGCACAGGCACGTTTTTTCCGTGGTTTCTTTTACTTTAACTTGGTGAGAACTTACGGTGGCGTACCTTTGGTTACTAAAGTTCAGAATCCCGATGAATATGATCAGCCATGCGCTTCTGAAGAAGCTATTTATCAGCAGATTATTGATGACTTGTCCTATGCGGCAATGAATTTGCCAACCCGTGATGAATGGGGGATTGCTGAGAGAGGAAGAGTTACGAAAGGAACTGCAGAAGGCTTGTTGGCTAAAGTTTATTTGTTCCGTCAAGATTATGCAAGTGTAAAACAATATGCAGGGCAGGTAATAAGTAGGGGAGAATATAACCTGCATCACAATTACCGTGATTTGTTTAGCCCGGATTCTTATTATTCTGATGAAGTGATGCTGGCCGACCAGTATTTGTGGGGATCAGACAAGACGAGAGATAAGGCTTCCGAATATGTGAAGTGGCAAGGTGTCAGAGGTTTCAAAGGTTGGGGATTCTGTTCTCCGTCAGAATCTTTGGATAAGGCTTATGAATCAGGTGATCCGAGACGGGAGGCTACTATCATTTACGATGGCGAAAATATGGAAGGAGTTGGGGTTATAAACTTCAAGGACGAACCGGGAGTACAACCGCGTGCCAATAAAAAGACAATGTGGCCTACAACTTATTGGAATGCCAATAATTTTGCTAAACAAAATTGCCACTTGTATTTTCTGCGTTATGCGGATGTACTGTTAATGTATGCTGAGGCCTGCAATGAGTTGGCAAATGGTGAAAGCGACCCATTAGTAGATGACGCCCTGGCTAAATTGGAATTGGTCAGAGACCGTGCTCGTAAGTCCGGTGATGATCCCACTGTATTACCTAAAATAACAGAGAGGGATAAGGCAAAGTTGCGTGAAATCATATGGAATGAGCGCCGCATTGAATTAGCAATGGAAGGACACCGTTTCTTTGATTTGATTCGGGCTGATAAAGTTGTTCCCGGATATGCAGAAAAGATGCTGAAGGCCCATGGAAAGACAAACTTCAATATGAGCCAGCATTCCACATTCTACATTCCACAGAAGCAGATTGATATTTCTCAAGGAATATTGAAGCAAAATAAATAAGGTGTGTGAGGAGTAGCCTAAGGCTACTCCTACTTCTTATGTGATTAAAATGTTTAAAATAGGTATTATGAAAAATATATTTCTTTTTTTCTTGTTTTTTGGGGTTTGTTCGTGCTCGGTAAATGCCATAAATCCACCATCTGGTGTGACAGAAAAGCAACTCTCCGATGATGAACTCATGACCCTTGTCCAGAAGCAAACTTTCCGTTACTTTTGGGATTTTGCCCATCCCGAATCAGGATTGGCGCATGAACGGAGCAACGGAGGTGCCGAGACAGCTACCATCGGTGGCTCGGGTTTCGGAGTGATGGCTATCATTGTCGGTATAGAGCGTGGTTTTGTCACTCGCGAACAGGGCGCTGAACGTATGTTGAAGATAGTCCGCTTTCTGAGCGACAAGAATACCGACAGCTATCACGGCATGTGGGCACATTGGATGAACGGTAAAACCGGCAAGACCATTCCTTTCAGTCGTAAGGACGATGGAGCGGATATTGTAGAATCCGCTTTCATGTTCGAAGGCTTGTTGGCTGCCCATCAGTATTTTACAAAGGATAATCCAACGGAAAACCGTATCCGCGGGATAATCAATAATCTGTGGCGTCAAGCAGAATGGAACTTTTTTACTCAGGGACAAGATGTGATGTATTGGCATTGGTCGCCAAACAACGGATGGGCGATGAATCATCAGATTAAAGGTCATAACGAGTGTCACATTGTTTACATTTTGGGCGCGTCTTCCCCTACTTATCCGATTGCCGAGAGCGTTTATCATAAAGGCTGGGCCAATGCGAATACTTTTCTGAACGGTCGGGAGTATTACGGCATCAAGCTTCCTCTTGGAAACAACCACGGAAAGGGAGGTCCTCTCTTCTTCACTCATTATTCTTACATGGGGCTTGACCCACGTGGCTTGAAAGATCGTTATGCCGATTACGAGGAACAGATGAAGGCTCATACCTTGATTAACCGTGCCTACTGCATTGACAATCCGAAGGGTTACAAGGGTTACGGCGAAAAATGTTGGGGATTGACTGCCAGTGACGGTGACAAAGGTTATTCTGCCCATAGTCCCGGTAATGACCGTGGTGTGATTACACCTACCGCTGCTCTTTCCTCTATTCCATATGCACCTGAATATTCTTTGGAAGCCATGCGTTATTTCTATGAAGAGTTGGGTGACCGTCTTTGGGGTGAATATGGTTTCAAGGATGCGTTCAATTTGACGGAGAATTGGTTTGCACCTTCGTATCTTGCCATTGACCAAGGGCCGATTATTGTGATGATAGAGAACTATCGTACCGGTTTGATTTGGAAACTTTTCATGAGTCATCCCGATGTCCAGAAGGGTTTGAGGAGATTAGGCTTTACTTCTCCTTATTTGAACAAGGTCGATTAGGTTGTTTGATAGGATTCTTTGATTTTGATTAGGTTTTACATAGATTAAAAAGGTTTGTAACCATGAAAAACGTGTTTATCAATAGTGTATTGGTTGTTTTCGCATTGCTTGTCGCCTCGTGCGGCAGGCAACCGGAAGCCAAAGTAGAGGTGATGTCGTTCAACATCCGTCTGGATCATGTGGCGGACAGTATGAACAATTGGAAATACCGCAAGGACCATGCGGCACAAATGATTGCTTATTATGCTCCGGACATTATAGGCATGCAAGAGGTGGTGAAGAACCAACTCGATGACTTGAAGGAGCGTCTTCCGCAATATACCGCTCTCGGTGTAGGTCGTGTAGATGGAGAAGAGAAAGGTGAGTATTGCTCTCTTTTCTATAAGACAGACCGTTTCGAACTATTGAAGAGTGGAAATTTTGGGCTGAGTGAAACTCCTGATTCCATCGGAAAGAAAGGCTGGGATGCGGCTTGCGAGCGTATTGTGACTTGGGCGGTACTGAAAGAAAAGGTGAGTGGTAGGGAAATAGCTGCTTTCAATACTCATTTCGATCATGTAGGTAAAGTGGCACGTCGCGAAAGTGCCGTGCTGATACTTGAGAAGATAAAACAAATAGCGGGTGACCTTCCGGTAATTGTTACCGGAGACTTTAATGGAACGGTAGATTCCGAGCCGGTCACTGTATTGACGGAAGGTGGAATGAAGAATGCTTGCGTTACGGCGAAAGTCGCTTACGGACCGACATGGAGTTTCCATGACTTCGGGCGCATCCCGGTAGAGAAACGTAGGTTGATAGATTTTATTTTTATAAAAGGTGCTGTAGAGGTGGAGCGTTACCGAACCATTGATGATAAGCCGGACAACGGCTATCTCTCCGATCATGCTCCCGTAATGGCTATCTTAAAACTATAAAAGCATTTACTATGAAAAAGAAATTATTGATTGGAGCTGCCCTGATACTTTCTGTGGGTATGGCATGTACTTCAGGAGCCGGTGATTGGCAGAGTTACAGCGGTGACAAACGGATAGAAGAGCGTGTCGATTCTGTACTTGCCTTGATGACACTTGAAGAGAAAATAGGTCAGATGACCCAATATTCTGCCAAGAGCGATATTGTGACCGGTCCGCAAGTAAATACGGACATTGAACCTCTATTGAAGAAAGGATACATAGGCAGTCTTTTCCATGCCACTTCTTCTGCCGCCATCCGTAAGACACAAGAGACGGCACTAGCGGAATCCCGGTTGAAGATTCCAGTGCTTTTTGCTTTCGATGTGATACACGGTTTTAAAACGATATTCCCTATTCCTTTGGCCGAGTCGTGTGCCTGGGACGCCGAACTGGCAGAAAGAAGTGCGTCCATTGCCGCTGCCGAAGCTTCGGCAGTGGGTGTTAACTGGACTTTTGCCCCCATGGTGGACATTTCACGTGATGCACGTTGGGGACGGGTAATGGAAGGCTCTGGTGAGGATCCTTATCTGGGTTCATTGCTCTCTGCCGCACGTGTACGCGGTTTCCAGGGTGAGAAGCCCGAAGACTTGATGCGGCTGGACAAGATGCTGGCTTGCGCCAAACACTTCTGTGCATATGGTGCTGCTGAAGCTGGTCGTGATTATAATACGACTGATGTGTCCGAGCGCTCTTTGCGCGATATTTATTTCCCACCTTTCAAGGCTGCCAAAGATGCGGGTGTGGCTACTTTCATGACTGCCTTCAATGAGATTTCCGGTGTGCCTTGCACTTCCAGTAAGTTCCTTTATCAGGATGTGCTTCGCGATGAGTGGAGGTTCAACGGTTTTGTAGTGACGGATTATACGGCTATCAATGAGCTTGTTCCCCACGGCGTGGCACGCGACGAGGCTCATGCCGCCGAGTTGGCTGCCAATGCGGGCATCGAGATGGATATGACCGGAGGTGTGTTTCATGCACATCTGCTGCAAGCCGTGAAAGAGGGCAAGGTGAACGAAGAAACCATTGATAATGCCGTACGCCGCATTCTGGAGATGAAATTCCTTTTAGGCATTATGGACGATCCTTACCGCTATCTGAATGAGGAGCGTGAGAAGGCTACTATCATGAAACCCGAGTTCTTGGAAGCAGCGCGCGATGCTGCTCGTAAGTCGGTAGTATTGTTGAAGAATGAGAATAACTTTTTCCCGATACAACCCTCCGAACGTAAGACTGTAGCTTTGATAGGCCCTATGGTGAAAGAACGTAACAGTGTGAACGGTGGTTGGGGTGGACGGGGAGACCGTCAACGGAGTGTCACTCTTTTTGAAGGGTTGGAAAAAAAGTACGGAAACTCGAACGTACGTTTTCTTTATGCCGAAGGCTGCGATCTTCGTAAGCCTGGAACTGCAGGATTTGTACAAGCTGTGTCCGTGGCTCGTCAGGCAGATGTCATTCTGGTTGCTGCCGGTGAAGACCAGAACTGGAGTGCCGAGGCTGCTTGCCGCACGGACATCACCCTGCCTGCTTCGCAGCGCGACTTGCTGAAGGAACTTAAGAAAACGGGTAAGCCCATCGGATTGGTATTGATGAACGGTCGTCCGCTGGAACTTACTTGGGAGGACGAGAATATGGATGCTATTCTCGAAGCCTGGTATCCGGGCACGATGGGTGGTCATGCCATTGCCGATGTCATCGCAGGCGACTATAATCCTGCCGGAAAGCTGACAATGAGTTTTCCACGTTCGGTGGGGCAGCTCCCGCTTTACTATAACCACAAGAACACCGGACGACCGCTTCCTCCGGACAATCCGAAGATGGATTACAAGTCTTCTTATATTGACTGTCCCAATTCTCCGCTTTATCCTTTTGGATATGGCTTAAGTTATACTAGCTTTGAGGTGGATAACTTGAAGTTGGACAAGGAGGAGCTGAAAAAGGGGGAAACACTTACCGTTACAGTGGATGTAGCCAATATCGGTAAAGTCGGTGGTGAAGAGGTGGTACAGCTTTATATTCGCGACCTTGTGGGAAGTGTGACTCGTCCGGTGAAAGAATTGAAGGGTTTTCAAAAGCTGTATCTCAAGGCTGGCGAGAAGAAGTCGCTGACATTTGTGCTGACTGAAGAAGACCTTGCCTTTTGTGGTGCTGATATGAAGATGCAGGTGGAACCGGGGGAATTCCGGCTCTGGGTAGGAACATCGTCGGCAGATGAGCGGAATGAATCTGTTTTTACGTTGATATGATAAATTGAAAAATCTTATAAATCATTGAAGATGATGGATCATAAACTATCTTTAGGACTTGCCATGCTTCCATTGGTTCCTGCTGTTCAGGCTCAGGAACAAGGCAGGCAAGACGGTGAACGTCCTAACATTATTTTTATCATGAGTGATGACCATGCACAGCAGGCTATGAGTATCTATGGTCATCCTATAGGTAAAGTGGCACCTACTCCTAATATTGACCGTATCGGGCAGGAAGGAGCTGTGTTCTGGAATAATTATTGCTGTAATTCTATTTCAGGCCCCAGTCGCGCCGCGATACTTACTGGCAAGCATAGCCATAAGAACGGCTTCATGAAGAATTGGGCACTAGGTTTCGACGGCTCTCAGCAGACGTTGCCTAAACTGTTGCAACAAGGCGGCTATGAGACTGCCGTCATCGGTAAATGGCATCTTATTTCCAAGCCGACGGGATTTGACCATTGGATGATTCTCAATGACCAAGGCGAATACTGTAACCCACAGTTCATTACCGAGGGGGACACTACTATTCATAAAGGATATGTGACCGACCTCATTACTCAATATTGTGAGGAATGGATGGACAACGGTCGTGACAAGAACAAGCCGTTCTTCCTGATGATGCACCACAAAGCCATTCACCGCAATTGGGTACCTGCCGAACGGCATTATCGTTTGTATGAACACGCCAAGTTTCCGCTTCCCGATAATTATTACGATGCCTATGAGGGACGTTACGCAGCACAGATGCAGAAGATGAATATATACCGTGACATGTACGAAGGTCACGATTTGAAGATGGTTGCGGGTATCGATAGCGACAGCCTGCTCTTTGACCCTTGGCCGCACGCTTTCATGGGAACAATGACACCGGAAGAACGCCGCCGTTTCCTTGATGCTTACCGCGATCGAAATAATGAGTTCTATTCCAAGCCACGTTCATTTAAGGAAGTGGCTGAATGGAAATACCAACGTTACCTGCAAGACTACATGGCTTGTGTAGCAAGTGTGGACGAGAGTGTGGGCGAGATACTGGACTATCTCAAACGTACGGGGTTGGACAAGAATACGATTGTAGTCTATACCACCGATCAAGGCTTCTACTTGGGCGAACATGGCTGGTTTGACAAGCGTTTCATGTACGAAGAGTCTTTTGGTATGCCGATGGTGATGCGCTGGCCGGGACATATCAAACCGGGTACGCAAGTTACAGGTCTGACCCAGAACATCGACTTTGCTCCTACTTTCCTTGATATGTGCGGCATCTCCATTCCGCAGGACATGCAGGGCGTTTCGTTCAAGGAACTGGTGGAAAAAGGCAAGACACCGCGCGACTGGCGTAAGTCCTTGTACTATCACTATTATGAGTTTCCCGGCTTCCACAGCGTGCGTGCCCATTACGGTGTGAAGATGGAACGCTACAAGCTGATGCACTTCTACGTGGATGACAATTGGGAACTTTATGATCTCAAGACAGACCCTGAAGAGATGCACAATCTTTATGGGAAGAAGGGAATGGAGAAGATTACCACCGAACTGAAGGCTGAACTGGCACGCTTGCAAAAAGAATACGATGTGCCGCAGGAGTTATGCCGCTGAAAAGCTACCGGAAGACATATTGAACATTAATAACCTGATAATAAAGATAAAAAATAATGAGAAGACTGATTACTAATCTGCTGCTGGCATTATTATGCTTGGCGTCTCCCCTTTTGGCGCAGGACATGCGCATGGATACTTATTGTAATCCGCTGAATGTAGACTATACCTATATGATATACAATTCTTCGAAAGATATCTCCTACCGCTCGGGTGCCGACCCTGCCGTAGTAGAGTTTCGTGGAGAATATTATATGTTCGTTACCCGTACGCACGGCTACTGGCATTCTACGGATTTGCAAAACTGGAATTTTATCAATCCGGGGGAAAACTGGTATCCACAAGGTTGTAACGCTCCGGCGGCACATAACTACAAGGATTCAGTACTTTATGTCTGTGGCGATCCTTCGGGTGTGATGAGTGTGCTTTATACCGACAACCCCAAGTCGGGTAACTGGAAAGCCACTCCTGCCATCATCACCAACTTGCAAGACCCTGACCTTTTTCTTGATGATGACGGCAGTGCTTACATGTTCTGGGGCTCTTCCAACAAGTGGCCCATTCGCGGCATGAAGCTCAACAAGAACCATCGTTTCATACAAGAAGGCGAGAAGCTGGAACTTTTCAATCTCGACCCAGAGAAACATGGTTGGGAACGTTTTGGAGAAAATCATGCCGATACCGTGCTGGGCGGCTATATCGAAGGACCGTGGTTGACAAAGCACAACGGGAGGTATTACATGCAATATGCTGCTCCGGGCACTCAGTTCAATGTATATGCCGATGGTGTATATGTGGCCGACCATCCGATGGGACCTTATACCTATCAGAAACATAACCCCATTTCCTATAAGCCTGGCGGTTATATCAACGGTGCCGGTCATGGAAGTACGGTGCTCGGACCGGGTGGGCAATACTGGCATTTCGGTTCCATGGCTCTGCCCATTAATATGCACTGGGAACGCCGTCTCTGCATGTTCCCTACTTATTTTGACGAAGACGGCATCATGTATTGTGACACCCGTTTTGGAGATTATCCCCGTTATGCACCTACTATGCCGGGAAAGAAAGGGGAGTTCCGCGGCTGGATGCTTCTTTCTTACAACAAGCCTGCCAGAGGTTCTTCGGCTGTAGAGGGTCATACAGCTGCCGGATTGACGGACGAGAATTGCAAGACCTATTGGCTGGCTTCTTCCAACGATGAAACGCAGTGGGGGGAGATAGACCTTCAGGCACCTGCCACTGTAAACGCTATTCAGGTGAATTACAACGATTATAAGAGTGATATGTATGGTCGTTATCCCGATTTGCGCCACCGTTACACTATCGAAGGTTCCGTAGATGGCGTCAACTGGATACGTCTTGTCAACCGTAGCAACAGTTTCAAAGACACTCCGCACGATTATGTGGAACTGGAAATCCCTGCCCGGGTACGTTATGTACGTTACAAAAACATCCATGTTCCCACACCGCACCTTTCCATTTCTGCCATCCGTATTTTCGGTCTGGGCGAAGGTAAGGCGCCTGCTCAAGTGAAGACATTTGACCCTCGCCGTCACGAAGATCGCCGTGACATCACGCTGACTTGGAAACCGGTGAAAGGTGCACAAGGATACAACATCCTTTGGGGTATTGCGCCGGACAAGCTTTACAGTTCTTGGATGGTGTATGGTGACGAGTGTAGGCATCTGATGAAATGTCTTTCTACCGACCAGAAATATTATTTTGCTATCGAAGCTTTCAATGAAAACGGTGTATCTCAAATTTCTGTCGTTAAAGAAGTGAAATAATGTGTTGTAAAATGAGGGTGTGCCATCAACCGTTTTGACACACCCTTATTTGTCGTTTTATGTGTATTTTGTTTATTGTCAGCTATGGATAAAAAGTCGTATTGCATCGCTTGGTTGATGTTGTTGTTCGTCGGTTCATTACATGCACAATATCGTACTACTACCTACTGTAACCCTCTTAATCTGGACTATACTTATCCTTTTCACAATTCCCATTTGGGCAAGTCCTATCGTTCGGGTGCCGACCCTGCCGTAGTGGAGTTTCGGGGGGAGTATTATATGTTCGTTACCCGTTCCTGGGGTTATTGGCATTCCAAGGACTTGCTGAATTGGGACTTTATTACTCCCGAAAAATGGTATTTCGAAGGTTGCAATGCTCCTGCTGCCCATAATTATAAAGATTCCGTACTCTATGTTTGTGGGAATCCATCCGGAGCCATGAGCATACTGTATACCGATAATCCCAAACGGGGGGACTGGAAGGCAGTGCCATCGGTGCTCCACGACCTTCAGGATCCTGCCCTTTTCATTGATGATGATGAACGTGCTTATATGTATTGGGGGTCTTCCAACCGTTGGCCTATCCGTGGTAAGGAACTTGATATGAAGAATAAATTCCTGCCGATAGCGAAAAAGCCGGATTCACTGCTCTTTCTCCGTCCTGACATTCATGGGTGGGAACGTTTTGGCGAAAATCATACCAGTGACATCAAACCATTCATCGAGGGTGCGTGGATGACGAAACACAATGGGAAATATTATTTGCAATATGCCGCTCCGGGCACTCAGTTCAATGTGTATGGTGACGGTGTTTATGTAGGAAAATCTCCTTTGGGGCCTTTCGAGTATGCGGCTCATAATCCGTTTTGTTACAAGCCGGGAGGATTTGCTACCGGTGCCGGGCATGGAAGTACGGTTTGTGGTCCCGGAGGAATTTACTGGCATTTCGGTACGATTCATCTGTCCATTAATTATAAGTTTGAGCGTAGGCTTTGTATGTTTCCTACATTTTTTGACGAAGACGGTGCGATGTACTCCGACACTTACTTTGGCGATTATCCTCATTATTCTCCCGACCAGGTTTCGCGACAGACGACAAGCGGTGGTTTCCGGGGCTGGATGTTGCTTTCTTATGGCAAACCCGTGAAGGCTTCTTCGCAATTAGAAAGTTATCCGGTGGAAAATGTGACGGACGAGAACTTGAAAACCTTCTGGGTGGCCGAAAAAAATGACGATAAGCAATGGGTGGAGATAGACCTTGAAGAAGTGAGTGACGTGTATGCCTTGCAACTGAATTTCTTTGACTATGAGGAAACCGGATTTTGGGGACGTATGCCAAACCTCCGGCAACGCTATCTTGTAGAAGCTTCGGTGGATGGTGCCCGTTGGCGGGTATTGGTGGACTATCGCAACAGTTTCCGTGATGCCCCTCATAATTACATAGAACTGGATCAACCGATAGAAGCACGCTATATTCGTTATCGCCACCATTACGTGCCGGGCAAGAATCTGGCAATGGGGGATATTCGCGTGTTCGGTTTGGGACGTGGGAAAAAACCGGCTACGGTAAAAGGTTTTACGGTAGTGCGTGAAGCGGACGAACGTAATGCCCGCATTTCTTGGAAAGCGGTGAAGGGTGCGCAAGGCTATAATGTATTGTGGGGTGTTGCTCTTGATAAATTGTATAGTTCGTGGATGGTATATGGCGATAATTCATTAGACTTACGTGCCCTCACGGTGGGACAAAAATATTATTTTGCCATCGAGGCATTCAATGAAAATGGTATTTCGCAACGTGTCTTTCTTCGAGAGGCGCACTGATTGTATAAAATGAACAGTAATGAAACAGATAATACACTCTTTTTTATATGGTAGTGCCGTTTGGGCTGCTTGTACTGTATCGCAGGAGGTCAAGGCCGGTGGGATTCCTGTCTCTACCACAGAGGATGGAGATGCTGTTAGCCCAAACATTGTTTGTGTGGTATGTGAAGACATCGGTCCTTGGCTGCACTGTTTCGGTGACAGTGTGGCAGTGACTCC
>ERZ1504295.408-NODE-408-length-14851-cov-5.946810_pt1 | contig 14851 bp, 10 predicted proteins | sample MGYA00575495_ERZ1504295 | MGnify/ENA primary metagenome ERZ1504295 (study PRJEB39906, sample SAMEA3182108) | gut metagenome | biome: human; feature: gut; material: Stool; isolation source: human stools | place: Canada | collected 2013-04-25 ... | reverse complement strand
CTTCTGGGAAATGGGCGATACAGGTCCTTGCGGTCCCTGTTCCGAGATTCACATCGACTCCCGTTCTGAAGAAGAAAAAGCTGCTGTTCCGGGACGTGAACTGGTGAACAAGGATCATCCGCAGGTTATCGAAATCTGGAACCTCGTGTTCATGCAATATAACCGTAAGGCTGACGGAAGCTTGGAACCGCTTCCTGCAAAGGTTATTGATACCGGTATGGGATTCGAACGTCTGGTACGCACCCTGCAGGGCAAGACTTCCAATTACGACACTGACGTATTCCAGCCAATCATCAAAGTGATCGGCGACCTGTCAGGCAAGAAATATGGTGATGACGAAAAAGTGGACGTTGCCATGCGTGTCGTTGCCGACCACATCCGTACCATTGCTTTCTCTACCACTGACGGCCAGCTGCCTTCCAATGCCAAGGCCGGTTATGTTATCCGCCGTATCCTGCGCCGTGCAGTCCGTTATGCTTACACATTCCTCGGACAGAAGCAGGCCTTCATGTACAAGCTGGTTCCGGTACTGATTGAAAACATGGGAGGTGCTTATCCTGAACTGAAAGCTCAGCAGGCTCTGATTGAAAAAGTAATGAAGGAAGAAGAGGAATCATTCCTCCGTACACTGGAAACCGGTATCCGTCTGCTCGAAAAGACCATGAACGAAGCCAAGGCTGCCGGCAAGACAGAAATCAGCGGTGTAGATGCCTTTACGCTGTATGATACATTCGGATTCCCGTTCGACCTGACTGAACTGATTCTGCGTGAAAACGGCCTGACAGCCGATGTGAAAGGTTTCGAGGCTGAAATGCAGAAGCAGAAAGAACGTGCACGTAACGCCGCTGCCGTAGAAACGGGCGACTGGGTTACCTTGAAAGAAGGTGAAACCACTTTCGTCGGTTACGACTATACTGAATATGAAACCAGCATTCTGCGTTACCGTCAGGTAAAACAGAAGAACCAGACCTTGTATCAGATCGTTCTGAGCGACACTCCGTTCTATGCAGAAAGCGGTGGTCAGGTGGGTGACACCGGTGTGCTGGTCAGCGAATTTGAAACCATCGACATCATCGATACCAAGAAGGAAAACAACCTTCCGATCCACATCACCAAGAAGCTTCCGGAACACCTGGATGCTCCGATGATGGCTTGTGTGGACACCGACAAGCGTGCGGCTTGTGCTGCCAACCACTCTTGTACGCACCTGCTCGACGAAGCATTGCGTCAGGTTCTCGGCACACACGTAGAACAGAAAGGATCGCTCGTAACTCCGGACTCTCTGCGTTTCGACTTCTCTCACTTCCAGAAAGTCACTCCGGAACAGCTCCGCGAAGTAGAACATCTGGTCAATGCCAAGATCCGCGAAAACGTTCCTTTGACCGAATACCGTAACCTGCCGATCGAAAAGGCCAGAGAACTGGGAGCTATCGCCCTGTTCGGTGAAAAATATGGTGACGAAGTACGCGTCGTACAGTTCGGATCTTCCATCGAATTCTGTGGAGGTACTCACGTATCGGCTACCGGAAAAATCGGTATGGTCAAGATCATTTCTGAAAGCTCTGTTGCAGCCGGCGTACGCCGTATCGAAGCTGTAACCGGTGCCAAGGTAGAAGAAATGTTCGACACCGTTCAGGATACTCTTTCTGATCTGAAAGCACTGTTCAACAATGCTCCCGATCTGAAGGCTGCCATCTCTAAGTATATTGACGAGAATGCAGGCCTGAAGAAGCAGGTAGAAGAATTCATGAAGGAAAAAGAAGCCAGCGTAAAGAACAAACTGATCGAAGGCGCAAAGGATATCAACGGAGTGAAAGTCATCAAGGCTGTGCTCCCGATGCCGGCAGACGCCGTGAAGAACATTGCCTTCCAGCTGAAAGGACAGTTCACTGAAAACCTGTTCGTAGTTATCGGAAGCGTATTCGACAACAAACCGCTGCTGACTGTAACCATGAGCGAAGATCAGGTGAAAGCCGGACTGAATGCAGGCCAGCTGGTACGCGAAGCAGCCAAACTGATTCAGGGTGGCGGTGGCGGTCAGCCTCACTTTGCAACTGCAGGTGGAAAGAATCCGGACGGTCTGAGTGCAGCCGTTGACAAAGTCATCGAACTGGCAGGATTCTAATCCTTTCCTCTGACAACATAAAAATCCTCACTGGACTTCCGTCCGGTGAGGATTTTCTTTTTCCCTTCTCTCCCCGTTCTGTGCTTCCCGCCAGCCGGACCGGCATGCCCGGAATAACAGAACTCAGCTGACGGCAAACATTCTGAACCTGCCGAAAAAAGCCCGAGACGTTTTGCCTAAAAGCCCGAAGCGTTTTCTCTCATTCGCCGAAACGTTTTTTTAAAAGCCCGAGGCCTTCTGCCGGCAGGGCTGAACTCCCCTGTACACTGTTTCCAGAATGTCTTTCCGATGCACCGGAGGCGACCGCACAATCAGGCTGCAACGACCGCTCGATTCAGCTCAATCGACCGCACGATCAGGCTGCAACGACCGCATAATTCGGCTCCATCGACCGCACGATGTAAACAACTCATTTCCAAGGCCTGCCGGCAGACAATAAAAAAGCTGCCGCTGCTTTTCCTTATCCGTCCGGCGGACTCAGAAAAACAACGGCAGTATAATGATTAACAAATGGAATCAGTTTCCGTTACACTGTACGGGGAGATTCTGCCAGATTCAGCAGAACAGACTCCTGAGGTACATAGTCTCCCTGGAAGAAACGGCTCGCACGAAGCAGGTGACGCCAGATACTTACCAACTCCTGAGACTCCTGAAGAATGTTCAGATAAACCATGGAAGCTTTCAGGCTGGCATTGTCTGCTTCCTGCATGCGGTTCATCATCTGCTTGCGCAAAGAAGAAATGGAGTTCTTCAGTGCATCACCCTTAGCCAGGATATCGTCTGCCTCTTCGTAATTGTTGTTCTCGATAGCCGTACGGGTACGTTCCATCAGACGGCACAGTTCTTCACGGACAGGCAGGAATTCGGTTACACAATCCTTGGAGATCGGATTGAAGTTGTTGTCCACATGTTCCTTACAGGGCTCACAGATACGCTTCAAACAGTAAAGCATCTCTTCACAACTGTTGCTTCCCAAGTGGAACCAGGTATTCTTCTCGATGGCAATGGTAATAGGAATACGGCGCAGACCGAGCAGTTCCTTACGACGGCGCTTCTTCAGCATCTTCTTCTGATCGTCAGTCGCGTTCATTGCTTTACGCAGGCTCTTCAGATCTTCGTGGATAAATCCGTCGGTCACCTTCACGTAAGTATCTTCGCTGAAAGTAATGTAGCTGATCAGAGTTTCCTTCACATGCTGGCGAAGCAAGGCCAGGATTTCGTTCTTGTCCTTCGATGCCATCATCCGTTTGAAGATATCATCCTGCTGTTCAGCCTTTTCTTTCTTGCTGTACTTGATGTTGCTGCGAACCAGAAGTACCACTGCTACCACGATAAAGATGAACATACCCACGAAGCTGGTATAGAACATGATGAAGGTAACCAGTGCACAGATTGTAAATGCTACGAAGGCTGTGATAAACCATCCGCCGATTACTGACAACATACCGGTGATACGATATACGGCACTTTCACGGCTCCAGGCACGGTCGGCAAGCGAAGTACCCATTGCTACGATAAAGGTAACATAAGTAGTGGAAAGCGGAAGTTTCATCGTCGTACCGATGATGATCAGCAAACCAGACAGTACCAGGTTAACGGCAGCACGGATAAGGTCGAAAGCAGCTCCGTTTTCAAGGATCACCTCGTCCTTATTGAAACGGCTGTCAATCCAGCGGCGCATTCCGGCAGGAATTACACGCTTCAGGAAATCATTGATATTGTTCGCACGGCGCACAATCGTACGGGCCAGTGCAGATGAACCGAACATTTCATCACCTTCTTCCTGACGGGCCAGATCGACTGAAGTCTTGATCACATTCTTGGCTTTCTTAGAAGTAGCCAGTGCGTAAACCATAACCAGTCCGGAAGCAAACAGGAAGATGGCAGGAGTCTTGGCTGAAGACATCAGCGATGTCATCATGAAGTCGTGGATGCTTACTCCGTTTGAATTGGCTACATAGTCTGTATAAGCAGAGAATCCGGCCAGAGGCACACCGATAAAGTTAACCAGGTCGTTTCCGGCAAAGGCAAGAGCCAGTGAGAATGTACCCAGCAATACAATAATCTTGAATACATTTACCCGGCACCAGTGCAGAATCTGCATCAGCAGCGTAAACGTGATGAAGCAGCCTGTAACAAGCAAGGTGGTATTTTCAGAAATCCATGCCAGTGATTCCGAAGTCATGAACGGCGCACTCTTCAATCCCTTGATCAGCATAAAGTAAGAAAGAGAAGTTACTGCAATACCGCCGAAGATACCGATGGTCCAGGAAAGATTCTTTTTATAATTAAAGCTGAAGATCAGACGGGATATATACTGTACAAAAGTACCTGCAATGAATGCAATCGCCACAGAAAGGAAAATACCCATGATCACTGACAGAGCCTTTTCCGTGTTCATCATGTCACCCAGCGTGAGCAGACCTGTTTCATCGCCTACAATCTTCAGGATAGCCAGAATGAAAGTACCTCCCAACAGCTCGAAGACCATAGATACGGTGGTAGAAGTAGGAAGTCCCAGTGTGTTGAATACGTCCAGTAACACCACATCCGTCACCATAACGGCCAACATGATACACATTATTTCATAAAAGCTGAAATTAACCGGCTGAAAGATACCATGACGGGCAATATCCATCATACCATTACTTAACACAGCTCCCGCAAACACACCGATCGCAGCTACAATTACAATTGTCTTGAAGTTAGCGACCTTTGCACCAACGGCCGAATTCATAAAATTCACGGCATCGTTACTGACACCCACCAGCAAGTCGAACACTGCCAGCATGAACAGGAATATCACAATTCCCAGGTAAATTGTTTCCATACGTTTGACTTGTAATAATATTTTTCTGCGTGCAAAATTATCCGGTTCATGTTATATTCAAATGTCATACATGTTACATTCCTGTTACAAAACGATCCCTTATTAAAAAAAATAAATTCATAGACACAGGAAGCTTTTTATCAGTTGAAAATTCGTAACTTTGTACCCAAATTTAAAATTTATAGCCATGTCAGAGTCAAAGAAAATCAAAACCGCCCTTATATCGGTCTATCACAAAGACGGACTGGATGCCATTATCAGTCGTCTGCACGAAGAAGGAGTACAGTTCCTCTCAACCGGAGGTACACGCCAGTTTATTGAAAGTCTGGGATATCCCTGCCAGGCAGTGGAAGATCTCACTTCTTATCCTAGCATCCTGGGAGGAAGAGTGAAGACCCTGCATCCTAAAATATTCGGTGGTATCCTTTGCCGTCGCGCACTGGAACAGGACCGCCAGCAGACCATTCAATATGGTATTCCTGAAATAGACCTGGTCATTGTAGATTTGTATCCGTTTGAAGACACCGTTGCTTCGGGTGCAGATACACAAGCTATCATTGAAAAAATCGATATAGGCGGTATTTCTCTGATACGTGCCGCTGCCAAAAACTTCAACGATGTAGTCATTGTTGCCAGCAAGCATCAGTACAAACCGCTGCTCGATATCCTGACACAGCGCGGAGCACAAACCACTCTGGACGAAAGAAGATGGTTTGCACGTCAGGCATTCGGCGTATCCAGCCACTATGATTCAGCCATCTGGCAATGGTTTGACGGAGGCGAAGGATCTGCATTCCGCTATGCCATGGACGAGGCTCATCCGTTGCGTTACGGAGAAAATCCTCACCAGAAAGCTAATTTCTACGGCCGCCTGGAAGATATGTTCGAACAGTTGAACGGAAAGGAAATTTCCTACAACAACCTGCTCGACATCGAAGCTGCACTGGATCTGATCGACGAATTCGACGCTCAGCCGACCTTCGCAATCATCAAACATAACAATCCGTGCGGACTGGCTTCCCGTTCTACATTGCTTGATGCATGGAAAGACGCACTGGCAGGCGACCCGGTATCTGCATTCGGAGGCGTGCTTGCAACCAATCAGAAGATCGATCTCGCTACGGCAGAAGAAATCAACAAAATCTTCTTCGAAGTGATCGTTGCTCCTGACTACGACGTAGAAGCACTCGAAGTTCTCCGTCAGAAGAAGAACCGTATCATCCTGGCCCGCAAGAATGGAAAGACCAGCAACCTCAAGTTCCGTTCCATGCTGGGAGGCGTTCTCGCACAGGATAAAGATATACACACTGAAACCCGCGAAGATCTGAAGCAGGTAACAACTCTCGCTCCTACAGAACAGGAAGTGGAAGACCTGCTCTTTGCCAATAAGATCGTGAAGCACTGCAAGAGCAATGCCATCGTACTTGCTCGCGGAAAACAGCTGCTGGCTGCCGGAGTGGGACAGACCAGTCGTGTAGATGCACTGAAACATGCCATTGAAAAAGCTAAAGGATTCGGCTTCCAGCTGGAAGGAGCTGTCATGGCAAGTGATGCATTCTTCCCCTTCCCTGACTGCGTGGAAATAGCAGGAAACGAAGGTGTCAAAGCCGTTATTCAGCCGGGTGGTTCCATCAAGGACGAACTTTCTTTCCAATACTGCAATGAGCATGGAATAGCAATGGTTGTGACAGGCTTCAGACACTTCAAACATTAATCTTTAACGTAAAAAATGGGCTTATTCTCATTCACACAAGAAATAGCGATGGACCTTGGCACAGCCAATACCATCATTATCAGTAATGACAAGATCGTGGTAGACGAGCCTTCCGTCGTTGCGCTTGACCGGCGTACCGACAAAATGATCGCCGTGGGAGAACGTGCAAAGATGATGTACGAAAAAGAAAATCCCAATATCCGTACTGTCAGACCCCTTCGTGACGGGGTGATCGCCGATTTCAATGCCTGCGAACAGATGATGCGCGGTCTGATCAAGAAGGTAAATACCGGAAGACGCTTGTTCACACCTTCATTACGTATGGTCATCGGCGTTCCGTCGGGCTCTACTGAAGTAGAACTGCGTGCCGTACGTGACAGTGCAGAACACGCCGGAGGACGCGATGTATATCTGGTATTCGAACCGATGGCAGCAGCCATCGGTATCGGACTCGATGTGGAAGCACCGGAAGGAAACATGATCGTTGACATAGGTGGAGGTTCCACTGAAATCGCCGTTATCTCTCTGGGTGGTATTGTTTCCAACAACTCCATCCGCATTGCAGGCGATGATCTGACTGCCGATATTCAGGAATACATGAGCCGCCAGCACAATGTCAAAGTCAGCGAACGTATGGCAGAACGTATCAAGATCCATGTAGGCGCTGCACTGACAGACCTGGGCGACGATGCACCTGAAGATTATATCGTACGCGGTCCGAACCGCATCACAGCACTTCCGATGGAGGTTCCTGTATGCTATCAGGAAATTGCGCACTGTCTGGAGAAAAGTATTGCCAAGATTGAAACAGCAATTCTTAGCGCTCTTGAGAACACTCCGCCTGAACTGTATGCCGATATCGTCAATAATGGTATCTATCTGGCAGGCGGTGGAGCTTTGTTACGCGGACTGGACAAACGTCTCACTGACAAGATCAACATTCCGTTCCATGTGGCAGAAGATCCCCTGCTCAGCGTAGCAAAAGGAACAGGCATCGCCCTCAAAAACGTGGATCGTTTCTCGTTCTTGATGCGATGAGGCATTTGATTGACTTTCTCCTCCGCCATGATCACTGGCTGCTCTTCGTACTGTTGGAAATATTCAGCATCACGCTGCTGTTCCGCTTTAACAGTTACCAGGGCAGCGTGTTCTTTACATGCGCCAACGGAGCTGCCGGATTCGTACACAAGACTGCTGAACAGGTAAGCCAGTATTTTGGCCTGACAGAGGTGAACAGACAACTGACGAACCGCAATATTGCTTTGGAGCTGCAGGTGGAACAGCTTTCACGTGCACTGGAACGCTTCAACAAAGATACAACTCAGATAGCGTCCTTACGCGAGGACGCTCTTCTCGGTTGTCAGTTGATTGATGCTCAAGTTGTAAACAACAGCCTGACACAGGCCGACAACTACATCACGATTGATAAGGGAAGAGCGGATGGCATACGTCCTGAAATGGGAGTTATATCCGGCTATGGAGTAGTCGGCATCGTTTATCTGGCAGGCGAGCATTATTCGGTTGTGTTGCCTGTACTTAACTCTAAAAGCAGTATAAGCTGTAAAATCAGACGCACCTCCTATTTCGGTTTTCTGAAATGGGACGGAGGATCTTCACGTTATGCACTCGTAAAGGACATGCCCCGCCACTCCGAGTTTTCACTGGGTGATACGATCGTTACCAGCGGACACAGTGCCGTATTCCCGGCAGGTATTCCGGTAGGAACCGTTGATGACATGACAGACAGCCACGACGGATTGTCTTATCTGTTACGCGTCAAACTCTTTACAGACTTTGCCCGCCTGAACGATGTATGTGTCATCGTACCGGCAGACAACGGAGAACAAACCGCATTGGAGGATTCGATCCTTATGAACAATCTTTAAACCGGGAAAGAAAAGTCTTTCCCGATTGACAAAAAACAAAGAAGATGGCTCGCATATTATGGTTTGCAGGATTAATCCTGTTACAGGTATTGGTACTGAACTATGTACATATCCATCAGTTTGCCAAACCGCTGCTATATGTATATTTCATTCTGAAACTAGACTCGAATACCGGACGTAATCAGACCATGCTCTGGTCGTTCGCACTGGGCCTCTGTATCGATATACTCAGCAACACGCCTGGACTGAACGCTACAGCCTCGGTGTTACTGGCTTTCTTCCGGCAGCCTCTTCTGCAAGCTCAAACAACCCGCGACGCAACCGGTGATTTTGAGCCGGGTATCCGGACCATGGGATTCTCTCCTTTCTTACGCTACCTGCTTGTTGCCGTCCTTTTGCATGCCACCATACTGAATCTGACAGACTACTTTTCATTCCATCGTATAGGCATGATCCTGCTGAAGTCCATCAGTGACACGCTGGCAACCATTGTATGTATCCTGTGCATAGAAGCTATAAGGAGGAAACACTAGTGGAACGGAATTACGATCTCGAAAAACGAAAATATGCAATTGGCGGCGCAGTAATCTTTATTGTGCTCATCTTCCTTATACGCCTGCTCTCCCTGCAAATCATGAGCGAAGACTATAAGAAGAATGCTGACAGTAATGCATTCCTGAAAAAGATACAATATCCAAGCCGGGGAGTCATCTACGACCGCAACGGAAAGTTACTGGTTTATAACCAGCCGGCTTACGACATCACAGTCATCATGAAAGAGATCACGTCTCTGGATACTGCCGATCTCTGCCGCACACTCAAGATCACACCGGAATTTCTGCGCAAGCGATTCAAGGATCTCAAGGACCGCCGGTTAAACCCCGGTTACTCGCCTTACACCAACCAGGTGCTGCTCACCCAGCTCTCGGCTGAAGATTGTGGTATCTTCCAGGAAAAGCTTTTCAAGTTTCCCGGATTCTACATCCAGCGGCGTACCATCCGGCAATATAACTATGATGCCGGTGCACATATTCTGGGAGATATCGGCGAAGTATCCAAGACGGAGATGGAAGATGATGAATATTACATCCCCGGCGACTTCATAGGAAAGCTGGGAGTAGAAAGATCCTACGAAAAACAATTGCGCGGTGAGAAAGGTATTGAAGTACTGCTGCGGGATGCACGAGGAAGAATTCAGGGCAATTACATGGACGGAAAGTTCGACAAAGCCCCGGTAGCAGGTAAGAATCTTACACTGAGCCTTGACATTGAATTACAAAAACTGGGAGAACGTCTGCTGGAAGGAAAGATCGGAAGTATTGTTGCCATCGAACCTTCTACGGGTGAAGTCTTATGCCTGGTCTCCTCTCCTTCCTACGACCCGCGTCTGATGGTCGGCCGAAACAGAGGAAAAAACCATTTGCAGCTGGCCCGGGATCCGTGGAAACCTTTGCTCAACCGTGCAATCATGGGAGCTTATCCGCCGGGATCTACATTCAAGACTTCTCAGGCACTGACATTTTTGCAAGAAGGAATCATTACCCCTTCCACCCCCTATACCTGTAACGGAGGATTTAACTACCGCGGCTTGCATGTCGGCTGTCATGCGCACGGATCTCCGCTTCCTCTGCTTCCTGCCATCGCCACTTCCTGCAATGCTTATTTCTGCTGGGGGCTTTATCACATGATCGGCGCACGTCAGAAATACGGCTCCGTACAAAATGCCATGAATACGTGGAGAGACTATATGGTTTCAATGGGCTTCGGATATCCGCTCGGCATTGACTTGCCGGGAGAAAAACGAGGCATGATTCCCAATGCCAAATATTACGACAAAGCCTATCGGGGATCATGGAACGGACTGACAATCATCTCAATTTCAATCGGGCAGGGAGAGGTAACACTGACTCCTCTGCAGATCGCCAACCTGGGAGCGACCATTGCCAACCGCGGATATTACATCACACCCCATGTGGTGAAAAGCATTGAAAACGATGCAATAGATACATTATATACACAAAAGAAATATACCAAAGTAGACCGGATCCACTATGAAGAGGTGGTAGAAGGTATGCGAATGGCCGTGACAGGCGGAACCTGCCGGATGGCCAATCTTCCGGACATCGAGGTATGCGGAAAGACAGGAACAGCCCAGAACCGTGGAAAGGACCACTCGGCCTTCATGGGATTTGCACCGATGAACAACCCCAAGATTGCAATTGCCGTCTATGTGGAAAACGGAGGATTCGGAGCTGTATACGGCGTACCTATCGGCCGGCTCATGATCGAACAATACCTGAAAGGAGAACTTACGCCGCAAGATGAAGAGCTGGCAACCGATATTCAAAACCGAAGAATAGATTATGGCATACACGAAAGATAGTTTATGGAAAACGGTAGACTGGTGGACAATCCTGCTCTACCTCATCTTAATTACCTGCGGATGGTTCAGCGTGTGCGGAGCAAGCTATGATTATGGTGAACCGAACTTCCTGGACTTTACGACCCGCGCCGGTAAGCAATTGATGTGGATCGGCTGTTCACTCGGACTGGGTTTCGTCTTGCTGATGCTTGAGCACCGGCTCTATGACACGTATGCCTACCTCATCTACGGAATTCTTCTCCTGCTGCTTTTCGGAACGATTTTCAATCCTCACGAGATCAAGGGATCACGATCCTGGATCGTTTTAGGGCCGGTAAGCCTGCAGCCTGCAGAATTCGCAAAGTTTGCTACGGCGCTGGCACTGGCAAAATTTATGGGAGAATACACTTTTTCCATTCACAAGATGCGTCACGCACTGATTGCCTTGGGCATCATCCTGCTGCCAATGATCCTGATTATCCTGCAGCGGGAAACCGGATCTGCCCTGGTTTATCTGTCGTTCTTCCTTGTGCTCTACCGCGAAGGTATGCCCGGATCCATTCTTCTGGCGGGAATATGTGCCGTAGTCTACTTTATCGTAAGCATCCGGTTTGGAGAAGTTCCCATGCCCGATGAAATGACCTCATGGGGAGAATTTTCCGTATTCGGACTGATCATCCTGCTTTCGGGTATTCTGGTTTCATCCTATTGCAAACAACCGCGCGTCGTACAATATATCCTGCTGATAGGCGGAGGTGCAACCCTGCTGGGGATTCTGTTCTCCTGCTATGTCATCCCCTTTGATGTGGCTTATCTGCAATACGGACTGTGTGTGGCACTTGTAGTCTGGCTCATCCTGCTTTACCTGCGTGAGCGCATGTCCAATTACTTCTACATAGCCTTGTTTGTCATTGGCTCTGCAGTCTTCTTCTTCTCAACGGATTATGTGTTCAACCGCATTCTGGAACCTCATCAGAAGATACGAATTGAGGTGTTGCTGGGCATGGAAGATGATCCGACCGGTGCGGGATATAACGTAAACCAGAGTAAGATTGCCATCGGATCAGGAGGACTTCTGGGAAAAGGATTTCTCAACGGAACGCAGACCAAACTGAAATATGTACCGGAACAGGATACTGACTTCATCTTCTGTACCGTAGGCGAAGAACAAGGTTTTCTAGGTTCGGCAGCCGTACTGCTCCTTTTCACTGCCTTGATCCTGCGCATCATTCACCTGGCCGAGCGTCAGACTTCCCGCTTCGGACGAGTCTACGGCTATTGCGTAATGAGTATTTTCTTCTTCCATCTGTTCATCAACATCGGAATGGTGCTGGGACTCACCCCTGTGATCGGTATTCCCCTTCCCTTCTTCAGTTACGGAGGATCTTCGCTGTGGGGATTTACGATCCTGCTGTTTGTCTTTCTCCGGATTGATGCCGGACGGGAGCGATAGAAAAACGAAGCCCCACGTCAGAAATACCGCGAAGAGCAGTATCTTTCATCAGATGCACCAGCCGTAAGGTACGGGGCTTGTCAGATACAGAATCAACCAGACAAACAGCAACAGCCGGCCATTCACTTTGATACAGGCTTCCGGAAATGCCGTCGTGCAGCCACCGTCCGTATTGGTCGGCCAAATAAAGATGCAGGGTATCTGCCCGAAATGCACAACTGTCCGCCTGCAAATTGCTGCCACGCCCGGAAGATACGGCATCTTCCGGAATGACTCCCTGACCGGAAAGAAGAGCCAGCCAGATATCCCGGTAAGCATATTCAGATGTATTTCTCAACCCGATTTCCACAAGGTATCGTCCGGGCGAAAGAGAAGCCGGAAGTTCATAGACAAGCGTATCCTGCCTTCCCCATCCGGATGCAGCCACCGACTGATAAACATGGTAAGCCGTATCCGAACGGCAGGATCCTAGCAAGATGAGCATTCCTGTACTAAACAAGAATGCCCACGACTTAAACCGGATATCAAGCCTGTACATCTGGAAGATTCCTGGAAGTTTCATGATCCCGACGAACTTCAGGCGACGGTTGTTCCGGAACCGGTTTCCCGGGGTTCACTTCATTTGACTGACGGCGAGGTTCTCCCGAAGGCCGGTTTCCCTGTCCGTTTCTCCGTGGTCCGCGAGGCTGGCGGGGCGGACGTGATGCCGCTTCCGGCTGCGCACCGTTCACGGAAGTATTTTCTCCCTTACTCTGCTGTGCAGCACCTTCCTCTTCACGCACTTTGGCGGGACGCGGACGATTACCTTTCTCCCGTCGCGGCTTACCTTCCCCGTTCCGGGAAGCACGTGGCTGTGAAGCAACCGCTTTGGCTGATGCAGATGAATCGCCTGCGGCCTGTTCCTGAGGCTCTGCAGCAACAGGAGCTGACGGATCATTCACCGGCATTGTCTGGCGGGGATTCCGTCCGGCAACATCTTCTGCGGGTGAAATTCCTCCATTCTTGCCTTTCTTTTTCCGCTTCTTCGAAGACTTGCTGCGGTCAAAACGAGTCAGACTTTCTTGTTCAAGCAAGTCACTTCCCTGTTTACGGCGAGCTGCTTCATCGGCTGATTCTTCCAACTTATCGGGCTTCTCCCCTCTACGGTTCATAGCGATAATTTCGAAAGCCCGACGTGCAGAAATCGTTGTTTCATTAGCCAGGAAGTTCTTGTCGGTGCTATATGTAATCATTCCTTTCAGGATGTCAGCCTTGAAATAATAGAACTGGGCGTCACTGGTTTCCAGAATAATCTCACGACTGGGCAGACGCTTCTGGCATTCCACATAGGCATCTACTTCGTAATTGAGACAACATTTCAACTTGGCACACTGGCCGGCAAGTTTCTGAGGATTAAGAGAAATATCCTGAAAACGGGCTGCACTGGTCGATACAGAAACAAAGCTTGTCATCCAGGTGGCACAACACAGTTCCCGTCCGCACGGACCGATTCCACCGATACGTCCGGCCTCCTGACGGGCACCGATCTGCTTCATTTCGATTCTCACACGGAAAGCCTCAGCCAAAACCTTGATCAGCTGACGGAAATCCACGCGTTCATCAGCGATATAATAAAAGATGGCCTTGTTGCCGTCACCCTGATATTCCACATCGCCAATCTTCATCTGCAAGCCCAGATCCTCGGCAATCTTGCGGGAACGGATCATCGTGTCATGCTCACGTTTCTTGGCTTCTTCATATTTCTCCAGGTCTACGGGCTTTGCCTTCCGGTACACCCGGCGGATTTCCGCATCGGGCTTCTGGCCGCCTTTCCGCATACGGAGAGCTACCAGACGTCCGGTCAGCGTAACCGTTCCGATATCATGTCCCGGACTCGCCTCGACAGCTACAATATCTCCTTTCTCCAGATGCAGGCGATTGGAGTTGCGATAATATCCCTTTCGGGTATTCTTAAACTGGACTTCGACCATTTCCTGTTCGTCGGAATTACCCGGAATATCGGCCAGCCAGTCATAGGTATTCAGCTTGTTGTCCTGACGGCCGCAACCCCGGCAACACAACGAACCGCTACCATTCTTTAATAGATATTTACTCATTGTTCTTATCGTTTTTGGAAAGCTTCTTTCAGGTTAACTCCGGTTTTCAGGTCCATGCTGCCCATTGAGTTTCCGGATGTCCGAAAGAGCGCCTTTAAAGATAAAGGTTTATTTTGAATTATCCGCAATTCGTTAACAATTATAAAATAAAAACTGTCCGAGGGTCAGCGGATCAACAACACGATCATACGCAAGGCAACATCAAAGAATACCATCTTTGAGTTCACATTCTGCCCGACATGCAACTGGGCCTCTTCCAGCAATTCCATGACAGGCATCACGTTCTTCTCATTGATATAGGGAGAAAAACGGGTTGCAAACTGACGTTCATCAGGGCTTAAACTGTCTCTTATACACATCTCCGAGCCCACGAGACCGTACTAGA
>ERZ1504295.324-NODE-324-length-18094-cov-4.152004_pt1 | contig 18094 bp, 9 predicted proteins | sample MGYA00575495_ERZ1504295 | MGnify/ENA primary metagenome ERZ1504295 (study PRJEB39906, sample SAMEA3182108) | gut metagenome | biome: human; feature: gut; material: Stool; isolation source: human stools | place: Canada | collected 2013-04-25 ... | reverse complement strand
CAATAAATATATAATTGTAAGGCTTTCAGCCTAACTGCAAAATTCCCATTTAACCACTAAATTCCCATTTAACCGCTAAATTTCCATTTAACCGCTAAATTTTCATTTAACTAATAACCTGTACCGTGATGGATGAAAAAGAATTTACCACAGATCTATAGGTTATACAGAATTTGAGAATTGCCTATAAAGTAATCTTTTTTTCGGATTGATCCGAATCTAGTCTGTAAATATATTTGTGTATGATTCGCCAAAGGAGACAATGGTTCTACAAGGGGTTGTAGGTGGGGGATCCGTTCCTCGGTGAGCAATGCTCTCTTTCTCGGTGAGGAACAGGTCTTTCCTCGGTGAGGAACGGGGTGTTGGTCGGTGAGGAAGAAAACGGACGGTTTCCGTCTTCTTCTTTTATGTAGATTTATTACTTCTTCTTTTTTTTCAGTTCCTCTGCAATTCTCCATTGTAACGCAGCTTCCACTTCTTTTCCGGCTTTTAACAGGGCATCTCCGAAAAGTTCGTGTGCGCCGGCGTGTTCGGGTTTCAGGCTGGTGGCTTTGTCCAGGTCGGTGATGGCGCCTTCTGTGTTTTCTGTTTTTAGTCGGAGCTTTCCACGGTTATAGACTGCTTTAAAGTTTGCAGGATGGAGGCTGACTGCGGTGTTGAAACAGTTTTCAGCGTCGAAGTACTCTTTGCTGTTGAAGAGTGTGATTCCTTTTCTTATCCAGGCATCTATGTAGTTGGGGTCGAGGCTAAGGGCTTTGTCGTAGTTGGCGAGGGCGGCACGTACGTCGTGGGCTTGGGTGATACATTCGTTTCCCATTAACAGGTATTCGTGGGCGTATTGTCGTATACGTTCCTGTTGTTCGCGCATCTGTTCTTTGAGTTTCTTGTTCTGCTCTTTCAGTGTATTGATGATGCCGAGTTTGCGGCGGATCAAACGACGGGGAACTGGTTTCTCAATATCGTAGCGTGAATGGATGGCACGGAAAAACTGTTCCAGACATTCTTCCATATCCCCTTTGTCGAAGGCACGTGAAGCAGCGGCATATTGTACATCGGCTTGTGCTTGTTTCAGGGCTTTGTCGATGGCTTGGCGGTTGTTGAAGCGTCCGGCAAAGTTGACGATTTCGGGACGGACGAAGACATCGGTACGGTTGACAGGCTTTTTGAGTTGGATGCCGTCCAGTGAGGTACAACGGCTAAGTGCTACGTATGCTTGTCCTCCGGCAAATACACCGCCGGTGAAGTCGATGACTACACGGCTGAAGGTCAGTCCCTGACTTTTATGAACAGTGATGGCCCATGCTAACCGGATAGGGTATTGAGTGAAGCTGCCTAATACTTCTTCTTCTATTTCTTTTGTTTTTTCGTTGTAGTGGTAGCGGATATTACGCCATGATTCCAGTTTTACGTCACATTCTTTTCCATCGTCGGTGATGACGTAGATCGTTTCTTCTTCCTCATCAATTCCGGCAATGACACCAATCGTACCGTTTACCCATCTACGATCGAAATCATTTTTGATGAAGATGATTTGTGCACCGGGTTTGAGTACAAGCTCTTGTGAAGTAGGCAGACTGCTTTCCGGAAAATCTCCTTCGATGACGCCTTCAAAAGTAATGGAATCACCGGGGAGTTCTGCTAATTTCTTCTCATTAATGGAGTCGACCGTATCTCTTCGGGTGGCGAGTGTGATGTACATATCTGCTTCAGATTCTTCAATCTGGCTTCCGTAGCGGGTGTTGAGTAGTTGCAGGTCTGCAGCTCCGGCTGTATTGGTGCGGATATGGTCGAGGACACTGACGAATACAGGGTCCGTTTGTCGATATACTTTTTGAAGTTCGATAGAGACCAGGTCTATTTGTCCGAATACTCTGGCAGAGAAAAAGTAGGGAGTGGGATAGAAGCGGTTCAAAATTTCCCGCTCATCGTTCTTTACAACGGGTTCCAGTTGGAAGACGTCTCCTACCAATAAGAGTTGTTTTCCACCGAAAGGTTCGCGAAGATTATGTGAATAAACTCGTAAAATACGGTCGATGGCATCGATGATGTCTGCCCGTACCATAGAGATTTCGTCGATAATGACCAGTTCTATTTGTTCCAGCAACTTACGATGTGGCTTGGTGTATTTGAAGAACTCGTGAATACGGCCACGTTGGAGACTTAAATTAGGATCATCCGGCAATAACGGATAGAAAGGTAGTTTGAAGAAGCTATGCATCGTACTTCCACCAGCATTGATTGCGGCAATTCCGGTCGGTGCAAGTACAACATGCTTCTTCTTGGTATGCTCGCAGACATAACGCAGGAATGTAGATTTTCCCGTACCGGCTTTTCCTGTCAGAAAAACCGATTGACGGGTATATTGAATCAGATTCAGTGCATCCTGAAACTCAGCGTTGTTAGTGTCTACGCTCATAATATAATAATATGCAAATTTGTTGATGTGCTAATTTGCCAATACGTTGTGTCATGAAATCGCGGGATAATAGTTTTTTGGGCGCATTGGTAAATCGGCACATTATTAAATAATTCCGAAATGTTTCATAGCCTTACTTATTCCGTCCTCGTCAATGGGAGCCGTCACATAATTGGCGGCAGCTTTCACGTCTTCCTTAGCTTGTCCCATGGCTACCCCGATGGCTGCGTGGCGAAGCATAGTGATATCATTTCCTCCATCTCCGAATGCCATTGTTTCTTCCAGCTTTATGCCGAAGTAACGGATGATTTCATCAATACCTTTCTGCTTGGTGTCTCCTTTAGCCGTGACGTCAGCAAAGGCAGGATACCAGCGCCCGATTTCGCAGGTAGGGATGGACGGTCGGATTTCTTTTTCTTCTTCCTCTGTGATAAAAGGAGTCATCTGTATAATTTCCTTGCTTGTTGCTTCTTCAAAAGATACAGTAGGAATTACATTCACATGCAGAAAATCGTAGAATATCTTTTTCACCATATCATCAGGTTGGCAGACAGAGATATGATGTTCTTCTACGAAAATGCAGGGAACACCTTTCTTCTCGCAAAAAGCTGCCATTGCTTTCACTTCTTCCTGTGGTATGGCACTTTTATAAATAACCTGTTCACCGACAAAACAATAGGCTCCGTTCATGGTTATATATCCATCGATAAGGTTCCGGTCCTGCAATTCGGAAAGGTTGTTGATAATGGCTTTCGGGCGTCCGGTAGCGATAAATATCTTGAGCCCTTTTGCGTGGGCTGCCTCCAATGCCTCAATGGTAGAAGACGGGATACGGTGAGTTTCAAAACTGACCAGCGTTCCGTCTATATCAAAAAATAAAGCTTTCGTCATAAATTCCTTTTTGAATTGAGTACAAATGTACTACTTTTGTCTCACATAACATAAAAACATTATGCAGTATGAACTATAATTTTGATGAAATAATAAACCGTAACGGTACAGATTCCGTAAAATGGGATGCTGTAGAAAGCCGTTGGGGACGCAATGACTTGATTCCAATGTGGGTAGCTGATATGGATTTCCGTACGGCTCCTTTTGTAATAGAGGCTTTGAGAAAACGGCTGGAACATGAAGTGCTCGGATATACTTTTGCTTGCAAAGAATGGTCGGAGTCTATTGTTAACTGGGTGAAAGAGCGTCATGGCTGGACGATCCGTGAAGAGATGTTGACTTTCACTCCCGGTATTGTCCGCGGATTGGCTTTCGTTATTCAATGTTTTACGCAAAAAGGTGATAAAGTAATGGTCATGCCTCCTGTTTATCATCCTTTCTTTTTGGTAACACAGAAGAATGAGCGTGAAGTAGTATACAGCCCATTGGTACTGAAAGATGGACAGTATTATATCGACTTTGACCGTTTTCGCCGGGATGTACAAGGATGCAAATTATTGATTTTAAGTAATCCCCATAACCCGGGCGGACGCGTATGGACAAAAGAGGAACTTTCTCAAATAGCTGATATCTGTTATGAAAGCGGTACTCTGGTGATCTCGGACGAGATTCATGCCGACTTGACCTTACCACCTTATAAACATCCTACTTTTGCTTTGATTTCGGAAAAAGCACGGATGAATTCACTTGTCTTTATGTCTCCGAGCAAAGCATTCAATATGCCGGGGCTGGCCAGTTCTTATGCAATCATAGAAAATGACGAACTTCGCCATCGTTTCCAAACCTATATGGAAGCAAGTGAATTTAGTGAAGGGCACCTGTTTGCTTACCTTAGTGTAGCGGCTGCTTACAGTCATGGAACGGAATGGCTGGATCAAGTGGTAGCCTATATTAAAGGAAATGTAGACTTCACGGAAACTTATTTGAAGGAGTATATTCCCGCCATTAAAATGATTCGTCCGCAAGCCTCTTATCTTATTTTCCTGGATTGTCGTGCGTTGGGACTCAATCAGAAAGAACTGAACCGCCTTTTCGTAGAAGATGCTCATCTGGCATTGAATGACGGAACAACATTTGGCAAGGAGGGGGAAGGGTTTATGCGATTGAACATCGCTTGTCCGCGTGCCGTGTTGGAACAAGCATTGAAACAACTGGAACAGGCGGTAGTAAACTTATAATAGATCGCAAGAATTGGATATCCCGGATTTTTATATTTGTCCTCTGTACATTATGATTAGTGGCGTGCCTTGAAACCATTAGTCTTAAGGCTTGAAACTTTGTTTTTTATGGTTTGAAACTTTAGTTCCCGCACTTTGAAACTTTAGTTTCTAACGCTTGAAACCAGAGTTTCACCGTGTTGAAACTGCGGTTTCAGCGTAGAGAAACCAATTAGGCTCTGACCATTGATTTATAGAATAAGGAGGGCTTCTTTGGAACATAGCAGATGTGACAGTAAATTTGCTGTCACATCTGCTATCACCTTGTGCTGTCACATCGTTATACTCTTATTTCCAATATATTAAAGTCCTTTCTGTGACAGATGACAGCAATTTTTAGAATATGTAATTCTGTGTATAACAGAAATCAAATAAAGACAGACACTTACTCCTGTATAAAATCTACCGGAATCAATCGTACTTCACTATTCAAACCGGAAGGCATAGGAGCCCAATGCCCATAATTAGCCGGACGATATCTTAAATCTACAATATTGATTTCCTTGAATTTGCGCCACTGCACTCCCTGTCTGTCCAATTCTGCAATCCGATTCGCAGGGAGGTTAGTGACTTCTATCTCGATGTGGTTTTTTCCAGGTTTCAGGAATTGCCCTACCTTAAGCTGATAAGGTACTGCCCATACACAGCCTGCTTCCTGTCCGTTGATTCGGACACGGGCACTTTCGCGTACGTCTCCCAAGTCAAGAATCCAGTTGTCAGCTTTCAGAGCCGGCAACTCAATATCCAAAGAATACACGCCAGTTCCCATATTTGTTTGGGCTGCCGGATGATCTATGTTTGTCCATGAACATGGACGGTCTATATCAAATGTACCCTGAATCTCCGGTGTGCTTTCAGCAAAGTGCAATTTCCAGCCATGGTCCAGGCGAAGACTAAAGGGTTGTTCTTTTACATACTTCCACGGCTTGGATGCTTGTAAAGGTTGTCGGTATGTTTGCAGGATGATAGACTCGCCCGATTTTAATTGCAGATAGACTTGTGTCTTTCCGTCTACCTGACGCACTTTCGCCTCTCCGCATTCTCCGGTCATGGGGTTAAAGAGAGCGGCTGTTTCGGCATTTGTACCTAAAGTAATCCAACCATCTACTCCTTTGTTCTGCAATGAAGAGATGAAGTAATGATGTCCTGTGTCATTGACTCTCCGAATGGTCTGCAACCCGAATTTTGTTTTCATTTCTTCCGCAGGGATATTGCAACTAGCCAATGTACGTGCATAATCCGTTCCGGTGATAATCTTACCTTTCCCAATCGGAGTAACGGTTGTTTCTGAAAACGATACGGCAGGCAGATTCTTCAAAGTCTGTTGATAACTTTTTCGCTTCTGATCCAACTGACCATATCCCGGTACATCTGTCGGATAGTTTTCGAGGAATACAATGGTAGCTCCTTGCTTGGCTAGTTCATAAAGATGTGCCAGCACATCACTCGGCATCAAGTGCGCGGCAGGTACTACCAAGGCTTTATAACCAGTGCCGCCCGATGTAACTAACTGTCCGTTCTTGAAACGGGTACTGCGAATAAAGTTGTCAGAGATATAATCCCCGTCATATCCGCTGTTATTAATACGATGGATAGCATTGATAAATTTGGGAGCGAGTTTATCCATGTGGTGGATGGTGAACAGTAACAATCGTCCCGGTTGCTCGTTCCACATGTCATATACCGGAAGATAAATCAGGAAATCATTATCCGGCTGTCCCATTTGCAGAAAACTCTGACAACGGGTAATGTAATGGAAGAAAGAAGGAGCATCACGCCAAATACTGTTTGTCGGACTCATATTGATAGAAGCATAGAACAGCCATCCGGGCCATTCGGCTTCTTTCGGAGAATAAGGAGTACCGTGGAAAAACATGTGATTGACTCCGGAAACAAACATCAAATCCATATCCGGTTTACATTGCGACAGGGAAGTACGGAAATGCTCCGTCAGCCATGTAAATGTCTCGGAAGAAGTATACGTTTTTCCTGCAATATGAGCTGCCGAGGAGGCATATTTCAGCATAGACAGATCCGAATCATTCTTTTTGGTCAATGAGTCCTGACGCAATCCTTCGATATGGAACTGCGACAATCCGAAACCTTCACATTCCGGAATATCCACGGAAGCATAGATATCAATCAGATTACCGGGCGAACCGTGTGCTTGATTACGGGTGATACTACCGTTTTTGTGTGCCCAGTCTGTCCATTGATGACTGAAGTTCTCCAATAAGAGGTCGGAAATGGTTTCCCGGTAATCCGACACGATACGTCTGCTAACTTCCGGACGATTTTCATCCAGAAACTCGGAGAAATGTTCTTCCAGTTTATACCCCCGTCTGCGAGCGAACTGTTCCAGGAAATCATCCGTCCAGTCAGCTTGATAAACCTCGTATGAATCGTTGAAGAAAGTATGCGGATAACTTGTCTTGCTACTTTTGAAAGCACGGTCAAAGCGGGAAAGATAATTTTTTACCGCCTTTTTTGAGAGGTGATTCATCACGTAGCCTTCTCCTCCCGGAGCTGCCCGTTTCACTTTCTGCCTTGTTTTTCCGATGTAAAGAGCGATCACTTTCCATTTGCCGGCAGGTGCTTTCCATTGCAGCTTGTCTTTTTTGACGTGAGCAGTCAGGTTGATACATTTGCCTTTTTCATCGTATGCCATCACCCGGCTTAGTACGGAAAATGGTTGTTGCTTGGGATCGGTCACATTGATATCCTGTTCAATCTCTTTGCCGCCCTCTATTTCGTATGTTTGGAAGATAGCCTTGGTAGCCGCATCTTCGATACTGACTTCAGGTCCGCCAAAAGGCCATCCTGTTCCAGTATTCATATCAATCTCGATACCCGTACGTTTTCCTTCCGCCTGTGTATGTTTAAGCATTTCCATCCAGCGGGGAGAAAGGAACTGAATATCATTCGCGTCATTACCTTGCACCCCATAGATAGGAGTAATTTCTACTGCTCCCATTCCGGTGCGTGCGTATTCTTCCAGATTATACGTCAGGTTCTTTTCGTCTACGGCACTTCCCAGCCACCACCATCTGGCACCGGGACGTGCTTCCACCGGAGTGTCCGGCCATTGTTGTGCTTGCATTACTCCACCTGCGGCGAGCAGGCAAAGAACTATCAATTGTCTTTTATTCATTATTCTTTCGGTGTGTTATAGTATTCTATGTTTTCTGTGTCATTAGTTACAAAAAGCGGTCGTCCGTCCGGTTGTTCAAAGTGGAAGCGGATGCCGTCGAAGGTAATATTCCGTGCGTGGCGGATATAAAATCCTTTGGCGGGAATAGTGCCGAACATCCAGGGCTCGGGATATACTTTCTCCTGTTCGGGCGGAATACGTTTGCCATCCTCTTTGCTATATCCTCCTTTATAATAGAGGTGAATATTCCGAAAAGTGACGTCCTCAATACATGCACCCGGCACTCCGCTGATGATGGAGGCATAACGGCTGTCGGCATTCCAAACGTTGATGTTGCTGATGAGAATACGTTTCATGGTGCCTACAGGCGTACCTTCGGGGCTACGCATACGTGCGCCTAACCGGAGGAAGATAGGAGCGTTGACAATATTCCTCATCGTTATATTGTTGATAACAATATCTTCCAGATGTCCTCCGTCTACCGTTTCCAATGCCAATCCTCTGCAATGTTCAAAGATACAATTCGTAATCGCAATATTGCGGAAACCTCCGCTACTTTCTGTTCCTAGTTTGATGCGTCCGGTGCGGTAACCATGATCGGGGGCTTGCGGTTCATCCAGTTGCCAGGTGCCATCCAATACACTTCCTTTATCATAACCACTTACGTAACAATCGCTGATCGTCACATTTTCCGTATCCTGGAAGCGTCCTAAACCGTAGGATGCTTTCAATACAATGGCATCATCCCAGGGCGAGTTCACCGTGCACTGGCTGATACGCACATTCCGGCAACAATCAATATCGAATCCATCCCGGTTTGTGTCTACTTTCAGATTCAGAATAGTCAGATGATCTACTCCTGTGGCAAGTAGGGCGAAATGTCCGCAATGCAGCATGGATAAATCTTTCAGAGTCACATTTCTACACTCCTTCAAGCTGATAGCTTTATTGCCTACACCCGGCAGACGGCTTTCTTCGCGAGTCAGCCCTTTACCGTAGATAAGTCCGGGCCCACTGATCGTTATGTTCTCCAACCCGATTCCCCAAATTAAGGAATTCTTCCAGTGACTGTGTCCGAAATCCTGATATTTGTTATGTTCATTCGGTTCGGCACTATCGTATCCTGCCTCTATTCCGGGGAAAGCGGCAAGAATACACGCACCTTGCTCCAGATACAAATGAATGTTACTTTTTAACCGGATAGAATAACAGGCATATTCTCCGGCTGGTAGGTAAACCGTACCTCCTCCGGCTTCTGCAGCTGCTTCAATCGCACGATTGATAGCAGGAGAATCGATAGTTTTTCCATCCGCTTTGGCTCCAAAGTCCTTAACGTTATAAATGGTTGCATGTATATAGATGCAACCAATTAACAGAGTGAATAATAAATAAGCTCTTTTCATTTTTTGTCGATTTTGGCAAAAATATCCGGTAACATATAATAGTTGTAATCCGCTTTTTCATTCTGTTCGTAGAAACAGAAGTAAAGTCGGAGTGGCTTGGTGTCCTTTTCTTGAGAGGGGGGTGGAGAGAGATTGTAACGTCCGACCAATACCGGTCGGTCCGTCCGTTTGCCCGATTCGTAAAGCATCAGGGGAGTTTCATCCTTATGTCCGTTGCTCAAGCGAATATCATCGCTGGGAGTGACAGCCTGTAAAGTACGTAATTTCATACTTTCTCCATAATAGCAAGTGAAAGCCTGTCCTTCCACACTGAAGACATTGATATCCGAATCCGGCCGGCAATCGCCGAAACTCCAGAAGAGCTTATCCGCTTTTGATGTGGAAGTCACTTCTACTTCCAGAATAAATCCATGACTATCGGGCAAGTCTTTCCATTGGAAATGGATCCCTTCTACTTTTTCTTTAGGCTTCAGCCAGTGACTTTCATTTCCCTTCGATATTCCCAGCCGGAAAGTACCGGCAGGCGGAGTCAGGGATTGTGCTTGCGCATCAATGAGCAAGATTCCCAGCAGTACGATGGTCAGGAGTTGTTTCAGCATAGTTGAAGTGGATATTACTTTGTTCATTTTCCTTTAGTTCAATAGCGTTTTTGTCTTTCATATCCAATGTTATTTCAGACAAATTGAAGTTTTTTGTATAGCAGATTTTTCCCGGTTTATTGGTCTGCGCTTCGATGGCATAAAGATAGAAATTTTCCAGACGTAACGAGTCATTCCAGCCGGAAGCAGAGATAAATTCATCTACATTTTCTGCTTTGATCTTTGATACATATACATTGCGGAAGTGTGGATAACCTTTTTCGGGTGGTGTTACCGGAGTCAGCATTACTCTCCAATGTTCCGGAATATCTTTCCCTTCATACTCTTTAGGTAATACGCTGTAACTATAACTGGGATTCCAGTTCAGATCCGCAGCCAGTACGTGGCGGACGTTTTCTGCTTTTACGTCGGTCATATAGATGTTTTCGATCGTTCCTCCGCGGTTCATGGCACTTTTTAACCGTAGTACAGCCGAGGTGCCGACTGCTTGAAGATTGTATCCCAATATATTTCGTATACTGCCGGAGGTTTCACTGCCACAGGTGATGAGGCCTGCGCCTTTGCGGGCTATACAGTTGCGTATTACTATATTTTCCGTGGGGAGATTGACACGCAATCCGTCTGCGTCGCGTCCCGATTTGATACAAATATTATCATCATTGCAATCGACGTCGCAGTTTTCAATCAGAATATTAGTAGACGAGTCGATGTCGATACCATCCGTACTAGGGCCGTGTCCTCCCAAGTTATTATTAATGACCAGTCCGTCTATGGTGCAGTAATTGGAATAAAGAACCTGGCATCCCCAAAAGCCTGTCCGCATCAGGGTGAATCCTTTGAGGGTAATGTCCGAACTGCGTTCCACGAGAATACCCCGTACACGTTTGCAGTCGTAATCTACAATCCAGCGTAATCCTTTCTTTTCATATTCTTTCCGCATTTCCCAATATTTATCCCAAAATACTTTGCCTCGGCAATCCAGCGTTCCCTCTCCACTGACGGCAGCGTTCTTTTCGTTGACAATGTTGATTACTGCCGCGGGCCATGTCATCTCAATTCCCGCAATCCGTGAACGGAATTCGGGATAATGATGAATGTGAGGACTAGCCAGTAGAGTCACTCCTTTATCCAGTTGCAGGTTGACACCGCTTTTTACGAACAATGCCCCTGTCTGATAATATCCCGGTTGAAGGGTGACCGTGCCTCCACCGGAGACGGAACAACTGTCGATTGCTTTCTGGATAGCCTCTGTGCTAAGCACCGTGCTGTCTGCTACTGCGCCAAAAGAATTGGCGGATAAAATAAGACTGTTTCCGGGCATTTGCCGGCTTCCTACACTGTCAGCCCATGACAAATCCGGTTGTTGCGGTACTTGCCCCCATTCGAAGCTGTTACTTCCTGCTTGTTTGGCTGTTGGGGTGACGCAAGCTGCTGTCAAAAGTGTGCTTGCCAGTAGGAACAGGGGAAAGATGCTTTTGGTTTTCATATTTATCTAATGCCTGATACTTAATACTTGATACTTAATACCTAATACCTATCTCTCAATTTCCGTCCGGTTTCTCTATTTCTGTGAAAGGTGATTCGTTCCAGTGGAAAGTATTCACATCATCCGGGTGTGCCGGGTTATATGCTGGGTCTATTTTCAAGTGTTTGGCTAACTCGGGTACGGCTTTCTTCATACCTTCAATCACACACTGGGCTATCTGATAAGCACCGTAGGGGTTAAAGTGGGTATTGTCTTCAAAAGCCTTGGTCTGTCCGGGATAAGTTCCTGCCGGATAGTGTACGAAGGCGCGTTTGGATGTTTCCGTGCCTAACGCTTCATATAGTGTCCGAGTCATTTCGTTGAGGTCAATCAAAGGAATATTTTCTTTGGTGGCCAGCCAGCGCATGGCCTCCGGATAATCTTCGTGTGTATCGCGGATATGTCCGGTTGAGTCAAAGCTCCGGCGTTGGGTGGGAGTAACCAGTACGGGGTGTGCTCCACGTGCCCGTGCTTCGTCGATGAATGTTTTCAGGCTGGTCATAAAAGAGTAGTAAGCTCCTTTTCCGGGACCTTTCTGCTTCTGATCGTTATGTCCGAACTCCATGAAGAGATAATCGCCTTTCTTCATCTGGCTCAATGCTTTTTTCAAACGTCCCGCTCCGATAAAAGTATTGGCCGATTCACCGGATTCCGCATAATTGGCGATGCAAACATCTGTTCCGAAGAAATGAGGAATCATTTGTCCCCAGCTAGCCCAAGGCTCATTGTCCTGATCGACTACCGTACTGTTACCACACAGAAAAACAGTGATAACCGACGGATCGGCAGGTTCGATACGGATACTTTGACACACAGGGGCATCTCCATTGAATTCCAATGTCAGTTTATCATCCCAGTTCAGTTTCGCTTTCTCACGGGGCTTGATTCGTACATATTCTTTTTCGGAGATACGAGGGGTACGCTTATTGATGATAAATGTTTCGTCTACGAATTGTCCTTTTTTAGTTGGCAGGTTCTCAACAAATAGCCGGCGTGACTCACCTCTTACGGTGGTCACTCCTGCCTGTTTTTTACTTCCCAGGCGTACTGTAACTTTGTAATTCCCGTCCGGAACACGGACAGAGAAGAAGAAAGGTGATTTACTCCCTTTCTCGGGTGTGGCGGTGAGGTCGTATCCGTATCCCGTCTCTTCGCTATATCGGGGTGCGTCCGACAGTTGGTAGGTTCGGACTTCTTCTTGGGCATGGACGGTTATTGTAGCCAAGAGTAGTAAGCCTATGATGGTAGTTTTCATTATAAATAATATGAATGTATATTGATTTATGTAATCCGTGCCTAATAATTTCCTTTTTAGTTAATTTTCGGTTTGAGCTCGTCCGGCGAATCTTTGGTATAAGATTTCACATCTCCTGCTACTTTGGTGAATAATGCCTGAATCAGCTCCGGAGATATTTTCTCTGCCGGGCGGAAATCATCCGAATTCATATAATCCAGGATTGCCTTGTGCATTTGTCGGGCAACGATTCGTTTCTCCGGTTGAGAGGTGATATCCATGCTGGTCATCATCAGTTTACCGTTCAATACATTTGCTTCAAACAACATTCCGATTTTCCGGCTGATGAACCAGGTGTCGATGCTTTGAACGGTTGGCTGGAATTCTGCCGGAAAGTCGGTAAATTGCATCACCTGGGCTTTATTCAATAATTCCCACCATTGCAGGTTACTATGAAATTCCGTAGGAAATTCACGGAAAAGAGGATGATATTCATTCAGGAAAATACCAGTTGTGTGCGGCGGGCGCATCTTGAACCAGGAAGTATTCCAGAATACCGGAGTAAAGTATTGTTTAACTTCTTTTCCGTATTGTATTTTGCCCGCTGCCGTAATCAAGACATTTCCCCCTTCTTTCAGTACGGAAATGGCTTTTTCATCCAGTGTGTCGGTAGTATATACGCTTCCTTGTGTCAGTTCCACTTGTGCAGGATATACCCAGAAATCCCAGTCATTGACGGCATCGCTGCCTTCAATACACACTTCCAGGTTTAGTTTCTGCGGAGTATCGATCCCCTTCAGATTCATATCCACACTGCCTAGTGCACAAAGGTTTCCAATAGGAATCGTTTGTGTGCCGACAGTTCCTTTGGCATACACCTTTCCGAACTTGTTTTTGATAGTATAGCTAGTTTTTGCTCCTTGCAGAGGGGCTGCACCAAAGTGGGAAACTTCGATGTCGGCATGGAATGTTTCATCATTGGCATATACAAACTTCGGAATACGGGCTAAGGGGACAGTCGGGCTGCAAAAACGTCTGAATTGCTCCGCGTTGATATATCCTTTCTCTTCAAAAAATACATCCAGTACACCAACCAATGCCGTTCCCTGACCCGAATAATCGTTGAGAGCCAGCAATTGGAAACCTGCATAATCGGGGGTGCGCAATGTCTTTTCAATCTCATGCTTATAACAAAGTGCCTGCAATTTGCCCGAAGCCATCATAAAATCATAACTTTGACCTCCCATGTGGTTATCATTCAGAATATCCCTGAAAATCTCAAAGTTCTTCGCCTTGTTGACTCCGGTATATTTGCGGATTTCGTTGAAATTCGGGAATACGCACCATTGACCTGTTTCATGTGATACATACGGTTGTTTCACGGTGTCTATCCTTGCACGATAATCCGATTTGCTTTCCGGTTGCGCGCCTGCCCAACTCAAACCGCGTGCTCCGGCTTTCACATGGTATTCATTGTGAGGTTGCCAGCTGTTTCCTACGGAGGCTCCTGTGTATACACGACGCGGATCTGTCGCTTTCCAATAATCGACAAACTTGCTCACCCATGCCACCCAGCGTCCGGAAGGTTCGTTACCACAAGCCAACATACAGTAAGATGCATAATTTCCGTATTCTTTAGTCAGGGCAATTGTTTCGTCCATCAGATATTTGTCAATTGGCTGACCGTTACCCAATCTTGGTCCGTGATTCGGCCAACTCGGACCTTCCGGTTGCAGATAGAAACCGACTAGATCGGCTGCGATAAAAGCAGCTTCCGGCGGGCAGAAAGAATGAAAACGCATGTGATTCAAACCATAGTTGCGGCAAATGCGGAACACCCGCTCCCAGGAAGCTACGTCCATTGGAGCATAACCGGTCAATGGGAAATCACAGTTTTCCACTGTGCCGCGAAGCATTGTTTTGCGACCATTGACGTAGAACCATTTTTCTTCTATCTTGAAATCGCGCATACCAAATTGTACCTGTTTGATGTCGGACTGTTTACCGTTGGTCAATTTTGCCGTCAGTTTATACAGTGCAGGATTGAACTCATCCCATGTGAGGAAATTTTTTCCCATAGGAAGTTCCATCTCTATTGCATTGTCTCCCGGACGGATATGGAAGCTTTGCTGAACAGGAGCTACTTTGTGTTGAGTGTCCGTATTGAAACTTTCGGCAGAAAGTGTAATATCTCCTTTGGTGGAAGAGGCAGACTGTATGTTCATGCGTACCAGTGCTTTCTGATTGTTTAAATCAGGGTATATCTGAATGTCTTCAAAATGGACTTTAGGAGTGGCCTGTAATTCGATTCGTCCTACGATTCCGTTCCAGTTACCTTGGGTCTGGTCGGTGATGCTGTGAGAGTCGGGGCCTACATTGATTTCTTTGATGCGGTTGTCGATGCGGATAGTAATCAGGCAGGTTTTGCCGGGAGTAATAGCAGAAGTCAGATCATACACATGAGGGACACAAAGACTGTTCTGCATACCGAGTTTCTGTTGATTGACCCATACGGTCGTTTCGATGTGCGGGCGTTCCAGGAAAAGAGTGATTCTTTCTCCTTTCCAGTTGGAAGGTATTGTAACTTTCTTTTGATACCAGGCTACCCCTACATAATGTTTGTCGGGAGTCAGGAAAAAGGGAAGTTTCACTTGTCCTTCTATTCTGTATTTCTCCATGTATGGATTGAAATAGTAAGAGCTGTCATACAAGCTTCCGGTCCACCGGGTGCGGGCGGTTACTTCATCTCCTTTCAGCTTTTCGGGCATGGAGCCGGGGAGATTAATCTGATCATCAAGGCTTTTTTTGAACCATTGTTCCTTGGTGCCGATATCTTCCCGGTCTATCTGGAAATTCCATTTGCCGGATAAACTGAAAGAATGATTTTGCCCCGTTACGGTCAGTATAGAGGCAAATACGATGGCAATACTTACTAAAAGTTGTTTCATGATATATAGAATTGATATGTTTTTCATCTCTATTTTAAAATCTGCCGCTAAAGTAGAGCTTTTTAAGGGTTTAGTAAATAGAAAGATGTACAGATACATAGAATATTGTATCAAAATGCACTTATAGGACGGATGGTGTACAAAACTACATGGATTTGAAATATTGTCCATGCTCTTTATCTTTGAGGAGGTTGGGAGATACCTTATCTTTGCGGGGTAAACTTTTTAATCTTAAAAGGAACCATGAAAAAAGTAGTTGTTTGGATGGCTCTAAGTCTTTGCTCGGTAATGACAATCTTCGCCGGTAAGACTGCTTATCTCTTTTCTTATTTCATCAATGACAGTAAAGATGGATTGCATTTAGCTTATAGTTATGACGGGATGAATTGGATGCCTTTGAATGGCGGACGGTCTTATCTGACACCTTCCGTCGGTAAAGATAAATTAATGCGAGATCCGAGTATTTGCCAGGCTCCGGACGGAACTTTCCACATGGTCTGGACTTCCAGTTGGACTGATCGGATTATCGGCCATGCTTCTTCTCGTGATTTGATTCATTGGAGTGAACAACAGGCTATTCCGGTAATGATGCACGAGCCGACTGCCTATAATTGTTGGGCACCTGAACTCTTTTATGACGAACCTTCGCAAACTTACTATATCTTTTGGGCAACTACCATCCCCGGTCGTCACAAGGAAATACCTACCAGCGAAAGCGAGAAGGGATTGAATCATCGTATTTATTATGTGACAACAAAGGATTTCTATACTTTCTCAAAGACGAAAATGTTCTTCAATCCTGATTTCAGCGTGATTGACGCTGCCATTGTGAAAGATCCGAAGCTGGGAGACCTGATAATGATAGTCAAGAATGAAAACTCCAATCCCCCGGAAAAGAATTTGCGCGTTACGCGTACAAAAAAGATCGAAAAAGGATTTCCGACCAAAGTATCGGCGCCTATTACAGGAAAGTATTGGGCGGAAGGACCTGCTCCTCTTTTTGTCGGTGATACGCTTTATGTTTACTTCGATAAATACCGCGATCATCGTTATGGTGCCGTTCGCTCTTTAGATCATGGCGAAACATGGGAAGACGTGTCCGATCAAGTTTCTTTTCCGAGAGGCATCCGTCATGGAACGGCGTTTGCGGTAGATGCTTCCGTGGTGGAGGCATTGATAGCCAATCGTACTTATAATCCTTTAATCCCCGATAATGTGGCGGATCCTTCCGTTTCTAAGTTTGGTGATACCTATTATCTCTACGGAACCACTGATTTGGATTATGGTCTTGAACGTGCCGGAACACCTGTTGTGTGGAAGTCGAAAGATTTTGTAAACTGGAGCTTTGAGGGTTCTCATATTAGTGGTTTCGACTGGTCGAAAGGATATGAATATACGAATGATAAAGGTGAAAAGAAAAAAGGATATTTCCGGTATTGGGCTCCCGGGAGAGTGATTGAACACGATGGAAAGTTTTATTTATATGTCACTTTTGTCAAGCCCGGTGATAAGATGGGGACTTATGTGCTTGTTGCAGATCGTCCGGAGGGTCCTTTCCGGTTTACCGAAGGAAAAGGGCTTTTTGTTTCCGGAGAAGAAGTAGATAGCCCCGCCATTATTAATGATATCGACGGAGAGCCTTTTATTGATGATGACGGTACGGGATATATCTTTTGGCGTCGTCGGAATGCGGCACGTCTTTCTGCTGACCGGCTTCATCTGGATGGGGAACCGGTGACATTGAAAACAGTCCGTCAGGGATATTCAGAGGGTCCCGTAATGTTTAAACGTAAAGGTATCTATTATTATATTTATACATTGAGCGGTCATCAGAATTATGCAAATGCATACATGATGAGCCGCGAATCTCCTCTTACAGGTTTTGTGAAACCGGAGGGCAACGATATCTTTTTGTTTTCTTCTCCCGAAAATCAAGTGTGGGGACCGGGGCATGGCAATGTGTTCTACGATGAAGGAACGGATGAGTATATCTTTCTTTATCTCGAATACGGAGATGGTGGAACCACCCGGCAGATATATGCCAACTGGATGGAATTTAATGATGACGGAACAATTAAGACTTTAGTTCCCGATATGCGTGGAGTGGGGTGCCTGGCAACTCCACAAGAGAAACGGACGAATTTGTCTTTGCAGTCACATTTTTATGCTTCCAGCGAGAAAGAACCGCGCACTTCTGTGGTCAGCATTGAAACACAGCCTAACCAGCCTCTACCGGAGAAAGCCTCCGTGAAGAATTATACTCGAACGCATACTTATCAGGCTGCTCATGTAGCCGATGAATCGAATGGAACTCGTTGGATGGCAGCCGATACGGATAGCAGTCCATTCATTACGGTGGATTTAAAAGGGATTCGCAATGTCAACGAATGTCAGTTTTACTTTACCCGCCCTACTGAAGGACATACGTGGCGGTTAGAAAAATCGATGGATGGAAAAAACTGGCGGACATGTGCCGAACAAGCTAAAGTAGAAGTGCGCTCCCCGCATTTGGCGAAGGAGATAGGGGAGGCCCGTTATCTTCGTCTTCATATCCGCAGGGGAGATGCTGGATTGTGGGAATGGAAAATCTATGAGAAATGATAATTTTGCGGAGTGCCCTGAAAGGGCTTAATTATATAGCGTAGGGCAA
>ERZ1504295.323-NODE-323-length-18098-cov-6.434795_pt1 | contig 18098 bp, 18 predicted proteins | sample MGYA00575495_ERZ1504295 | MGnify/ENA primary metagenome ERZ1504295 (study PRJEB39906, sample SAMEA3182108) | gut metagenome | biome: human; feature: gut; material: Stool; isolation source: human stools | place: Canada | collected 2013-04-25 ... | reverse complement strand
GCAAATCACAACGGCATTTACTTCGATTACCCGGTAGTCTTGCTGTAAGTTCTTATGCAAAGTTACTAAAATGAAAGCAAATCACAACCAATGGCATACGGTGGTGCACTGGTATCACGCTGTAAGTTCTTATGCAAAGTTACTAAAATGAAAGCAAATCACAACATGTCCATACCCATGACATCAGCAAGCCATGCTGTAAGTTCTTATGCAAAGTTACTAAAATGAAAGCAAATCACAACTAAAGTCAGCACATGTTTGTATGTTAAGCAGCTGTAAGTTCTTATGCAAAGTTACTAAAATGAAAGCAAATCACAACGGAGTGATTGTCTTTCTGCGAGCATCCCCGGCTGTAAGTTCTTATGCAAAGTTACTAAAATGAAAGCAAATCACAACTAATCGCTTGTACAGTCTTCTCAAAGTATGCTGTAAGCTCTTATGCAAAGTTACTAAAATGAAAGCAAATCACAACATGTTCTGCGACCTTGGTGCTGGCTTCTTGCTGTAAGCTCTTATGCAAAGTTACTAAAATGAAAGCAAATCACAACAATTACAGTATGCGTATGACCGCTAGTTGCGCTGTAAGTTCTTATGCAAAGTTACTAAAATGAAAGCAAATCACAACCGTTTACTGTTCCGTCATAATCTCCGGCGTGCTGTAAGTTCTTATGCAAAGTTACTAAAATGAAAGCAAATCACAACATACGTATGAGTTGCGTTCCGGGAAAGGCGCTGTAAGTTCTTATGCAAAGTTACTAAATTGGAGTCAAATGACCGCACAATACCTTCGTCATTGAACTGGTCAATGCAAAAAAATCGACCGCACGATTGGCCTTCAACGACCGCACGATTGAGCTCCAACGACCGCATAATTTGCCTTGATCGACCGCACGATTCCGGAGGCCTGTCAGAATGAGTTTTCAGAGGCTGGAAATACCTTTGGGAGAGGTGAAATAAAGCCCGCGGGCTTTTTAAAAAACGTTTCGGGCTTTGAAGGAAAAGACTTCGGGCTTTTGAGTAAAACGTTTCGGCGTTTTTCTGTGCTTATGCTGAAGCTTTTCTGTTAAGAATCTTCTTGAGAATATTTTTTCTTGCAATGGCAAGTCCGGAGGACAACGGCTCATTGTCCAACAGGCTCAGAATGTTTTCAAGTTCTGACAATAAGTCAGTATGAAACTTGCACTGTTCGTATGAAAGCTTTATGCATAAGGCTCTGACTCCACATGAGTTTTCACAGGACGTAATTCCGGACAGGCAGTAATCGATGAAGTCGGTTCTGAGTTCATCTTCCCGGAAAGGCAGTCTGAGGATGAGGGTCAGCAGGAGTCGTTTCTTGCCTTCGTGTGTTTCCTGCAATGCCAGACTGATCAGTTCGTCCTGTCTGGGGGCAAGCCATTGGAAGTTATACGGGTCAAAATGCGTGAATACCCATAAGGCATTGTACGACACTTTTTCATCACCGTCTTTTATGCAGGCATATAGTTCTTCCTTATGAGAGTTGTTTCTTTCCCCTTGAGTGTAGAAACAGATTTCATGAATATCGTCTGCGCTCAGCCTTTGAGTCAGTTTGTTGCGTATCACAGAACGGATGTTTCCATGTGTCATGGTGATCATGCTCATGCCGTTGTTTATCCTTGCTGCCGGGTAGAAGCGGAGGGGGTGTCGCTGTTGCATTTATGCGGTGAGCGGCAGGCGTACAGCAGGCGTTTGCTGTAATAGTCTTCTGTGGAAGAAGAGACGGTTACTCCCTGGCGTGCAGCGTGAATGAATGAAAATTCTCCGGTTTCGTTGTTGACTGATACGACGATTCCCACGTGACCGATCTTGTTGGATATGCGGCTTCCGCTGAAAAATACCAGGTCGCCCAGGTGCAAGTCCTTGTAGTCTGAAACTTGTTTGTCCTTACAGAAAAGGCTGGCCGAGGAGCGGGGAACGGAGATGTCCAGTTTCCGGAAGACATAGGACACGAAGCCCGAACAGTCGAATCCGCGTTTGGGATTACTTCCTCCCGGGGTATAGCGAATGCCGGAGTATTGGGTGGCTTTCTGAACGATATCTTCACCGCTGACCTTGTTGTTGGCCATGGCGGGCAGGGTAATTATAAGCAGCAAAAAGAGGTACACGTATTTCATTGCGGGTTCAGTTTTTGTGGTTATCGTGGGTTAAAGTTAACTTTTTATTCCGAGAAAAGAGAATTTTCTCCGTCTAGCAGCGGAAAGTTTAGGCTTTTTTCAGGGAGCTGTTAAAAGGCTGTTAAGAAAGCGGGGAGGGGTGAATGAGGAATATGGAATACAGGTTTTGTGTTAAAATGTCTAACTCGCTCTAAATTGGACTTTGATTGAAAATCAAGAAGTTGGGCGTTTGCCTATATTATACAGGTAACAATATGGAAACGAGCGGACTTCTGCTCGTTTCTGTATTTTGCAATATGCAAAGAACGCCTTAATTCGGGGACAAAGATACGATATTTTTCTTAATATCCCATAATTTACAAGAAGAGAAATATGGAAATTAGGACTTTTTTACATAGAAATTTAACTTCATTTTTTCGTAAAAGCAACCAAACATAATCACTCAGTGATAGCTACATACATAATAGTTTTGCTTTTTCCACTACATATTCAAAATAGCATCAACAGAAAGGTGTTGTATATTGCTAATTGCTGTTGTGTTTTAATTTAATATCCCGTAAGGAAATTCGGTAGAATCAACATTAAAATAGTAAACGTTATTTGTGTCTAAATCAAAAGCAGTCATAACGACAGGTGATACATCTCGTGCATTAGTAGTTGTAAGACCTTCATTCGTCCATAAAAACTTTAAATAAGTAGGAATGGCTCCCCATAAAAAATCATGTGAACTGTTTGAAATATTATAAAAACAAACCTTATCTGAAAAGACTAAAGAAAGAAAAAAATTTGAGTTTTTCACAAACAGTTTGTAATTGCCAGTAGCTTTTAAATTAAAAGATTTATCATATAAATAAAATGATTTACTTTTATTATTTACTAAATAAAGCCTGTCATCTTCGTTATAAACAGAATAGTTCGGAATTGGGTGGCCTAATTGCAAACCTAAGTAACTATCCACGACCTTAACCCTAATAGTAACGCTAGTATTCTCCGTCTTATCCTTTACAACAAGATAAACAATCCCATTCTTTTTTGTCTTTATTTTTATTTTTCCAGCACCAATAGTGGCTTCCAAAACATTATCATCTGACACTTCGACTGAAAGATTGTTGCTTCCACCACTAAACATAATTTCCGATGGGTTTTCTAATAATGGCTTTTCGTAATACTCTTTTTCAAAACACAATGATGAAACATCAGTACCATTACTACAGCCATATACTATAGAAAACAATAAAAAAAGAAAAAAGGATTGAATTATTTTCATATTTGCCAATAGAATAAAGCATTTGATGTACATAACTTTGTACACCAAATGCAATTAAAACTAATTATTTCTTATGAATTTCTGTTATTTCCCAAAAATTTATATTATAAGTGCCTAATGTTGTCTCAAAATCAGTCGAAGCATCTGCATTTACCTTATAAAAGCCATTGTCAGTTCCATCCCATCCCATATTAGCATGAAAGTACAAATCGTTATTTCGTAAAATTTCTCTGCTTGTCTTAGTGCAAATTGCATATCCATCTATAACCCAAGCATGAGAACCTTTTTCAGCCTGTTCATTTGCAGTATGTGTTCCACCCATTATTGCAACGCAAGGCATCTGGCGGTTTGCATTTATCGTATTTAACAGTGGATCTGGGGCATATTTATTATAATAAGTGCCACAAGAAACATACTTCTTTAAATAATTCAATAAATTAGAAACTGAAGTTGTACTACTTTTTACACAAGGTATATTCGGATCATCATAAGGCCCATACTTAAAATCCTCATCAATATTTGGTGTTGTATTTGTTCCTTCATACATATGCTTAACTACTTTGGAAATCATCATAGCCTCCTCATAATCTCCGCCAAAATACGAATTATAGTTCAATTTCGGTTTTTTAGTAACAAATGCCCAGTCTATGACTGTTCCATCAATCGTCATGCTCGGAGCGATAGCTGCTAAAGTTTGAACTCCTGCTGTAATAGCACACCCCATAGGGTAATTTGTTTCCGTATGATACTTTGCATTATAAGATTTAGGCAACAACAAGTTATAAGGATTGTTTTGGCCCCACTCGGTCTTTAAAACAGCTCCACCATTTTGAGGCATTAACGATATAATCTGGCTCAAAGGTTTGTCATAAGCTGTAGAACGGGAAGTTGTTTCATGGCTTTTTACACCATTAACCTCAATCAAATCTTTTATTTCTTCATATGTTACTGTAGATTTACCCAAACAAGAAGCCACTTTCTTCAAGGTTTTCTCTCGTAACTCAACTTTGAGCCTTTCTATTTTATTTATCTCTGAAACAGTTGAAGCTTCTGCCAATTTTAACATCAAACATGCCCCAGTACTATCTTTTTTCTCAAAATTACCATTTTCTATATATGCCAAAACACCAGCACTTCGAGAGTCGGCAGAAACTAAAGCATACCCACTCTTTTCTCCAGACTGTAAACACACCTCATAAACAGGAATACTATCAGTCGTAGTCCCTCTTGTTGTCTTGCTTGATATAATTCCGCCAATGCGATATGAGCCCACAATAGACATTCTTGGATTGGCAGCACTTCTTGTTTTTGAGCTCAACGAAGAGGAAAAATCATTTACCATTGCCAGAATCTCATCCTCTGATAAATTTGTAGGATTATCATTTGCTATACTCATTGCCTCATCCATAGACAAATTAACATTCACGTTCTCAATAACAGGATTACTGTCATTAAGAATTTCATCTTGGCACGATGATACAATCACTGCCAATAATATTAAAACTAAATACTTTTTCATATTTACACTGTACTACTGGTTAAATGATGCAAATTTACGAAATTTATTTTAAATCGATATATAACGAATGTATTATTAACAATTTTTATTGTTAAGGCGTTAAAATATATTGCATTTGGGCATTTTTTACTTTATTAATATATAAGAACTAACATCCTTTGCTTTTGGTTCATTACCAAATGAGTCTATCAAAATAATGCTGCTGTCATTCTTCACCTTACAAAATATATTGTCACCGCTTTGCGGTTGTTCAAGCATCAGAATGCAGCCGTCAAGCACTTTGAAAAAAACATTCAATACTTTGCAATCATCCGAATCCGTTTGGAGATTTCTGCTTCAAACGATAGGTGCCATAAGCATTTAGCGTGAGTTTGTTTCTACATTAGTCGGTAACACACCAAAATATGCCCTTGTTATGGAATCCAAGTTAATACTGTTTTCTAAAACTGCCGTATATTCTTCGGCTTTAACAGAGTCAATACCTACATCGTTTTGTCCTGTGCCGCATAATATATAGGAAGCAACAAATGAGATAACCAAAACTGCTATAATTACCAATTTCTTCTTCATAACCATCATAAAAGAAAAAGTGTCCGCAATGTCAAGCAAGTGGCATCACGGACGCGAATGAACAGTTGAGAGTTAATGAAAAGTCAGTATTCTGCTATGTTGCTGATGCATGGACAAGTTCTTGCACTATCAAACACGATACGGAGACCGTTCGTCTTTACTTTATCGAAGCGAAGGATGCGCTTGTAGCCAATGACCGTTGTCTATTATTTCTTATTAATTTTCTTTTTAATTTCATTTGCCTCTTTAAATAGGCTATTAGCAATGCTATCTTTAATTGCTGCCATCTGTATCATTTCGATATGGTAGCGAATTGAGTCCTCGTAAGTATTTACATGAGCTCTCACATTCTCAATAACTTCTTTATTTGGGCATACGGAAAAGTTCTTTTCGATGTATCGAACATTGGGGTCATCGGATGGAAGCACCATCTTCAAAGCCCGATACTTCAAATCTGCCTCCTCCCAATCTTGATGCTCTCGCCATTGGGTGAGATTGCCCCAAATGGAGAGAACAAGAGATAGAGTCAAGCCACCAATGAAAAGAAGAACAGACTTTGAAGTTGGCTCGAAGCGATGGGTTACAACCTTCTTTTGAGGTGATTTGTTCATCACTTTAAGTTTATCTTGCAATGCTTTTGAGGAAACATCATTCCTTTGTCTCATCTGCTTGACTGCATCAACCAAGAACTTGCTTCGCTGCTCATTTTTGCCAAGTTCAACCTTGATAAGGTCAGCAAAAACGACAATGGCATCTCTTAATTTGGATATTTTACCTCTGACTTCCTCTTCTTTGATAAACATCGCATTGATTGACTTATCCAACTTGGTTATATCATTACTTGCAGGAACGGTTTCTGCTCCTGCGTTCTTTGTGGAGGCAGAAAGCTCATCGACTTTCTGCTCCAATCTCTCAACTGTGCCGTAGATGGCTTCCAATAGTTCTTCTTTCATGTTCGATTCTAATTTTAAGTTTGTAACTTGCATCAAAGGCTGAAGCCCTTTCTGCGTTTCCTTTTTTTCTTCTTGGCGGATTCTTCCTCTGGGAATGGCTCATAAGTTTGGGCATTAGACGGAGCGAACAAGCCGATGGAAGAAATACCACTCCAAGGGTCTTGGGTATGTTCTGCCGTTGGTTGAGTCTGTTCTACTTGGTGACAACTTGGTTGTCCTCCCTGCATAGATTCGGCTCTTGGCGATACACGATTATACTCTGTGCCAAGTCTTGCATCCAACTTGCCAAAGCTGCATTCTCTGCAAATCTGCGTACCCTTGAAACTATATCCGTCCTTGCAGAATCGGATGCCTTGCACCTTGGTTCGCTCCTTGTCCTTATAGACTAACTCCAAGAGAACACCTCGCTTTGCAAGTTCATTCTTGAACTTCTGCCAACTATCAGCGCCTTTCAAGGCATCCTTGACGGCATTGTGAATCTCGTATTTGGCACGCTCAGCATTGCGTAACTTGCGAGTATTAGTATTGCTCTTGTCCGTTCCGTAGGTCAGTCCATACTTGGATTTTAGAGCCTTGGTCACTTGCTCATTATGCCTGTAATCATTCCTGTCTGATATGAGTTTGCCCTTGTTATTGATGCGGTTATACACGATATGACAATGTGGATTGTCCGTGTTGTGATGCCTTACGATGATGAATTGGGTATCGGTGATGCCCATCATCTGCATATATTCAAGGGCAATCTTAGCCATGAACTCATCCGTCAAACGTGGCTTGTCCTCGGGCTTGAAACTGAGTGCAATGTGTCCCACAAGCTTCTTAATCCTTGGATTTAGCTGTCTTTGCAGCTCAAAACTTTGTACTATCTCGGCATTCGTGCCGAGTAACACTCCATCCGAGGCGATGATTTTCGCCTCGTCCTTGCCTGTCACGTAGCGGACGCAACCACCAAAGGATGCACCTTTCTTTAGCTTGCCTATCATGTGGTATCCTCCTTTCTGCCCATACTGCTTGGCTTCGGTTTATAACTTGCTTGGCGAAACTCGCCAAGGATTTCTTTCAATCTTCTCAACAAGTCCACCACATACGCATGGGTTTCCTGGAACCCTCTCTGATGCGACAGCTTGGTAAGTTGGTTGAGGTTGTTCGCCATGCCAATGAGGTGCTTGGCGATGGCTACCGTCTCTGCGTTGTGTCCGCTGACCACCTCGCCGTTCAAGGCGGACTCACGGATGTACTCCGCCAACTTGCGGTTGGCTTTTCTCGCCCTCAGTCTCAAAGCTTCGTAGCTTGGCTTCGAGAACTTTACCGTGACAGACTTCGACAGCTTGCGAACCCTGCCTGTGGGCGGTCTTCCGCCCTTTCTCTTGTCCTGTTCCTGCATGCTTGTCATTCGATATACTGTTTACAGTTGGTACACTCACTTTCTGCGACCGTCGGGAGCAAAAAATCTCCGCCCTTATGGTGGAGCGAGACGTTTTGGGATTCCCAAAACATAACCTCGCTCCCTCTCAGAACACGTTAGTTGGAACTACAGCCTTTCAGCTATCCACGTCCAAGGTCGCAGACCTTAATTCTCACAATTTGCGCCAAGCCTCGAAGTCCTCTTCATAAAGGCTTAGGTGGTGGCGCACGATGTTCTCGATGATGCCCGATACGCTCATGCGCCTTCCTCCGAGGATGCGGACGACACGGTCAAGACGGTCTCGTACATCGGAACTGACGAAGACTGGCTTGCGGTCGTCAATCCTTGGAACTTGGAGGAAGGTTTGCTGATACTCCTCCAGTGTTGCCTTGCGCTGCTTGCCGCTGATGCGCTTCTGTGGATTCGGTGGCGATTGAGCCTCGTTCGTTGATGTTTCCTCTCTATAGGGAGTTGTTGCAGCAACTTTCTCTACAATTGCTCTCAACTCTGGGTTCTCTACATCATCATAGAGAGAATTACAACTACTTGGATTGGCTTTGTTGCCATACGTAGAGGGTTTAACAAAATCCAAATACTCTTTTTCCATCAGCTCCTTTTGCCCAGGAGTCAAGACTGCATCTTTTGTTTTTGCCATAACTTATGCTGTTTTATTTGTTAGTATAGTGGTCACGGTTTGCACCATTGACCGATTGTCGGGTGCAAAGTAAGTGTACTGGGTGCAGCCATGCAACTGATTGGGTGTAACGTGGCAATTTAGTTGTGGCTTGCTTATTTGCATACCGAGATAGCTGTGAGAACTTCAACGTATTTCTCAACTCATCATTGTTCATGTATTCGTTGCAGTCGTGCAAGTTTTTCTTGTTGCTTTTGGCGTTGAAGTCGGCAAACCCCGGCAACATACTGCCACAGAAATTGAAAACGCTTGTTTTTAGATTGCCGTGCCTTATCTTTGCACTCACAAACGTGGAGCACTGCATATGCGTGGAGCTTTGCGACATAAACATAGTATTAACTTAGAAAAAAGAAAAGTATGGGATTCATCGTATTCGAGGAAGAGGCATTCAACTATCTTGATGCCCAGTTGGAGAACTTCGTGAAGCGCATGGACAGAATCCGTGAGCGCAGTGAGGACAAGACCATGAACAAGTGGCTCGACACGCAGGACGTGTGTCAGACGCTCAATATCTGCCCACGGACAGTGCAGACGCTTCGGGACAACGGAACTTTGGCTTATACGCAAATCAGCCACAAGACCTACTACAAGCCGGAGGACGTGATGGCTATCGTAGCAGTAGTGGAGGACAAGAAAAAGGACATGCGCTTTCGCAAGCGCACAGGTTAGGCTGTCAATATACAACAGCCACTTAATCCAAAGCAGCAAGTAAACCGAGTAACGTAAGTATCAACAATAAAACGAGACAACTATGAGCAATGAAGTAATGACAAGAAACAGCGAGTGGATGAACCACATCGTGAACCACCTCAACCGAATGGTTGACAATTTTGAACGTGCCGTGATGAACTACCGCCCCATGCTTGACGGTGAGCGCTTCATGACGGACAAGGAGCTTTGCGCCAGGCTGCAACTGAGCCGAAGAACCCTGCAGGACTACCGAAACAACGGTGTCATCCCGTATATCCAGCTTGGCGGAAAGATTCTCTACCGCGAGTCCGACATTCAGAAGATTCTGATGGCTAACTATCGTGAAGCGTACAGAATGAAAAGTGTGTAGGAGAATGTCCTTGATGAGTGTGTGAAATGAACAAGGCGACAACGTATAACTTACCGAGCGTGGCTGTTATAGGTTGTCGCCTCGTTTTATTGGCTATACCGAGTTGGTCGTGTTTGCCGGGTATCATTTGTGTTACCTGTATAAATCTAATACCATGCTAAAACACACTGCGGTGGTTCGCCCAAGTGGCTGGAGGCGCAAAGCCTCCAAGGAACGTTGCTTTATGGCAGGTCTATGCCATTGCATTCTCTGTAAAGATACAGACCAGTTTGGTGCGGCTTGTCTGTCTGCCGATGACGGACTGCATGATGAACTCCCGAAAGGCTCTGCTCTCAATGCTGTCAATACGGAAGGCTACCGCAATGACGAGTTCAAGGCTATACACATCATAGCTGATGCGGTCGTTCTTCCTGACATGACGGCGTACACCCTGCTCTTTCAGAATGCCGTCCTTGAATATAGCCTTGACAGCCTTGCGCACATAGCAGCCGAATACATTATACATGTCGGCAATCTCCTGCATGGTCATCCATACAGTATCGGTCGGCATGGATACCGTTCCGCTCTCGCTGATAGTTATAACTCCTCTGTTCATTTTCCAATAGTTTTTTCGTTCGATAATCTGTTTCTTTCTCGCTTGGCAATAAGCTTATCCATGTCATTTGAAATCTTCTGCTCCGTCACCTGCGCATAGACCTGTGTGCTTGTAATGTCTGCGTGTCCCATCATCTTGGCTATGCTGCCGATGGGAATGTCCTCGTTGAGCATCAAGACTCCGAATGTATGGCGGCTGGCGTGGAATCCCAACTTATTACTTATGCCAAGCACCATTCCAAGGGTATGCACATCAAGATAGATGTCTTTCTTCTCACCCAGTGGAAAAACAGGCTTGCTGTCGTCCGTGGTATTGTAGAGCGAAAGAATCTTCTCGGCTATCGGATGGAGTGGCACGAAGAACTCCACGCCTGTCTTCTCTCTTTCCTTGCGGATGAACTTCCTACCCTCGGAGTTCTCACTGATATGGTGAGGGTACAGTTTCTTTATATCTATATAGGATAAGGAGGTGAGCGAGGCAAAAATGAAACATCTGCGTGCAAGCTCCGTTCGCTCGTCAGCCATCGGGGTAGAGAGCATCTTGATGAAGTCTGCCTTGCTGATATGGGTCATCTTCGGGGCTGCCTTCTTCTCATACCCTATCTTGGCTATGGGATTGAAGCGGATAATGCTCCTGTCCACTGCCTTGTACATCAACATGTTCAGCCAGAGAAGGCAATGGTTCACGTAGCTGTCGATACGTCCCTGGTCTCGTTTCAGGAATAGCTTGTATTCCTCCCCGAAATTCTCGTCTATGTCCTCAAAGGCGATGTCGTCCTTATCCAACGAATGGACAAAGGCTCTCAGGTTCTTCTGCCATGTCCGCTTGTGCAGAAAGGTCTGTCTGGCTTTTGAGGTTCGATACCATTCCACGATGGTATCACCAAAGTTCAGCAAGAACCTTCCTGTCGTGTCCTTGTCCTTCAACACAGCCTTCAGCATTTCCACGGTGATGATGCCATTGGTGGTAAGAAGTGAGTTGTATTTGTCCTTGACCTCAGCAAGGAAACCTGTCAATCGTCCGTTGTCCCTTGCGTTCCGTACCTCACTCTTCTTGGCATTCCACTCCTGTGGGGTACAGGATATTCCTGTGGAAATGGCTGCACTTTTGCCGTCAACGGTGATGCGGCAAAGTATGTTGGCTGTTCCGTCTGCCTTCACCTTCTGTCTGTTAATGTAAGGCAAAATTGAAAATGTACTTCTGCTCATAGTTGTTGTCCTTATAATATAATAATGTGGTTGAACTGTGAAAAGAAAAGTTGAAAGCCTTGGTCATAATGCGAGAATAAAGTCCTTCTCGGTTGCAGCGATGAACTTGTCCATGTCCTCAAACAGCTTCTTTTGGGTTACTCTCGCATACCGCTGCGTCATCTTCACATCCTTGTGACCGAGCATCTTGCAGATGGTCTCCATCGGCACACCAGCCTCCAGCGTAATGAGGCTGGCGAACGAGTGTCGTCCCGAATGGTAGGAATAGGTCTTGCTCGTTTCCGCCAACTTGCAGATGGTGATGAGATCGATACGAACACGATTCGTGCTCAGCAATGGGAAAAGGGTATCTCTTGCCCCGTCCTCGTATTTCGCCATCAGCTCCAACGCTTCGGGCAGGAGTTTCACCCTGGCAAGTGTTCCGGTCTTCTTGCGGTTATAGACGAGCCATTTGTCACCATCCTCCAACACCTTGACATTGGCTTTCGTGATGGAAACGGTGTCTATGAAGGCTGTTCCTGCATAGCAGGCGAAAAGAAACAGGTCACGGCTAACGGATAGTCTCGGCTTGTCTTCGGGTAGTTCCGCATCACGGATTTTTATGAAATCAGACATGCTGAGAGCCTTGGGTGTCGTAACCTTTGGAGTGCCAACCCGATAATGGGCGAACAGCAGGTTCTTGCACAAGCCTCGCTCAAAGGCGATGCGGCACATCTTCTTGAAGAGCGACACATAGATGGTGATGGTTCCTGATGAAAAGCCTTTCTCGTCAAGCAAGTAATGGTGAAAGTCACTGATGAAAGGCTCGGTCAGCTGTCCGAAAGCCAAATCAGTCAACCTATACTTCTCCCCGATGAACTCAGCGAGATTCTTGCGAATCTTTCTGTAAGTCCAGACACTGCTCTTCGACATATCGATGCCCTCATGGGTGCTGAGTTCACTGATATGCTCGTCCACGAAGGAGAGAAGGGTGGTCTGTGTCTTGACGCTGCCCTGCAAGGCCTCCTTGACATCCTTAGCCTCGAAGTCCGTTCTCTTTTCCACAAGCACATCGAAAGCCTTTTGGATGGAAAGCAACAATTGCTCGATGTCCTTGTTGGTTTCCACGGCTTCCTTGCTCTTGCCCTCCAATCGGCTGGCACGAGGATTCCAAAGCGATGGAGTGCAAGACAACTTGCAGGAGAACTGCGCCATAGTCCTGTTCACCGTGATGCGTCCCATGATGGGAGCTTTTCCATTCTTGTCCATTCCGCTCTTTTTCAGGTAGAGCAACACCTTGAATTTTTCGATTTTCATAACGCTTACATTTTGAGTGTGCAAATATAATCATTTTGTAAGCGTTCCTTGATACGCAAAGCATTGAGAATCAGCGCAATAAAATCCGTTGATACACAAAGTTGCCTTTCCGCATTGTTACCTGCTTTGCATAGGTAACTGTGGCTCACGATTTAGTAACTGAACTACTTCAATATTCCTCACTCGCATGCTTTATGCCGATTTGGCAACTTTGTGCAAATCTGCTCATTCCCAACTGTTTACGTTCCAACCTCTCTTATTCTCCTTTGGCTGCTTTAGAGCTTTATGTTAAAAATCCATATTCTTGGGGATTTATGGAAAAATAATCACTTTGGCTCAACTTTTGATGGGGAATAGTTGTTGTGTTTATGTATCAAAAAGACAGATACGGGCTTTTTGATTTATTCTGATCACTAATATAAGAAGAAAAAACTATGGAGGATGTAAAAAAGACTCGGGTGGAGAGCGATTTGATCGGCTCTCGTGAAATTTCAGATGAATGCCTGTATGGTGTACAGACACTGAGAGGAATTGAAAATTTTTCGATCAGCAAATATCACCTGAATGAGTATCCTTTATTTATCAACGGGCTGGCCATGACCAAGATGGCAGCTGCCCGCGCCAATCATGAGCTCGGCTTGCTGACGGATGAACAGTTTCAGGCCATTACGCAGGCTTGCCGTGAAATTCTGGAAGGACGTTTTCACGATCAGTTCCCTGTAGACATGATTCAGGGAGGAGCTGGTACGTCGACAAATATGAATGCCAATGAGGTAATAGCCAACCGTGCACTGGAAATCATGGGGCATGCACACGGAGATTATGCTTTTTGTTCGCCCAATGACCATGTGAACTGTTCCCAGTCAACCAACGATGCATATCCGACGACTATCCATCTGGGGATGTATGCCACTCATCTGAAGCTGTTGCCTTATCTGGAAGATCTGATTGCTGCCTTCCGCCGGAAAGGAGAAGAATTTGCCCATATCATCAAGATGGGACGTACACAACTGGAAGATGCGGTGCCGATGACACTGGGACAGACGTTTAACGGGTTTGCAAGCATCCTGACGGATGAAATCAAACATTTGAACGAGGCTGCGGCCGATTTCCTGACTGTCAACATGGGTGCGACGGCTATCGGTACGGGAATCTGTGCCGAACCGGGATATGCTGAAAAGTGTATTGCCGCTTTGCGCGACATCACGGGCTGGGATATCCGTTTGTCGGATGATCTGGTAGGTGCCACTTCCGATACATCCTGCCTGGTTGGATATGCTTCGGCAATGAAGCGTCTGGCCGTGAAGGTAAACAAGATCTGTAATGACTTGCGTCTGCTGGCCAGTGGTCCCCGTTGCGGACTGGGCGAAATAAATCTGCCGGCCATGCAGCCGGGATCATCCATTATGCCGGGCAAGGTGAATCCGGTGATTCCGGAAGTGATGAACCAGATCTGCTTCAAGGTGATCGGTAATGAACTTTGTGTCACAATGGCAGGTGAGGCTGCTCAGATGGAACTGAATGTGATGGAACCTGTAATGGTGCAGTGTTGCTTTGAGTCTGCCGAACTGATGATGAATGGTTTCCGTACGTTGCGGACGCTTTGTGTGGAAGGCATCACGGCCAATGAAGAGCATTGTATCAACGAAGTGCATCACAGCATCGGAGTAGTGACGGCTCTGAATCCGGTAATCGGTTACAAGAACTCCACCAAGATAGCCAAGGAAGCGCTTGAAACGGGAAAGAGTGTTTATCAGCTGATACTGGATCACGGTATTTTGACGAAAGAGGAAATTGATCAGATTCTGAGTCCGGAGAACATGATTCATCCGGTGAAACTGAATATCAAGCATCGCTGATCAGGTGGTGAAAGGATTGGCCCGACCGGAGACTGAGGCTTCGGTCGGGTTGATTTTATTCCGGGAGAGAAGTGTCGCAAAGGCATTTTTCTCCCGGTTCTTCAAATTCAATGGTCGTATGTATGATGTGATACTGGCGCGCCACGGCTTGTATTTCCTCCTTCAGTTGATGGAAGTTTGTTCCGGAAGTGACCGCGTGGAGGGTCATTACGTGCGACTCTCCGTCCAGACTCCAGAGGTGCATGTCGTGGATTGAACGGATGCCTTCGATTTCGGTCAGTTTCCGTGTCAGTTCATCCACCGGGATATCTTCGGGAACGGATTGAAGCATGATCCTGAACACTGCATGCAGATTTTTCCAGACGTTGGTCAGCACCCAGATGGAAATTCCCATGGAAAGCAGGGTGTCGAGCATCGGAAGGTCGATGAAAAGCATGACAATGCTGACGATCAGTACGGAAACCCATCCCAGCACGTCTTCCATGATATGGAGAAAGGCGGCGCGCTCGTTCAGGGATGAGCCTTTCTTCAGGTTGAAAGCTGCTCCTCCGTTGATAAGAATACCGATGACGGCCACCCAGAGCATGCCCTGGGCATTGACGGGCTGAGGGTTCAGCAGTCGCTGTCCGGCTTCAAGGAGGACGATGGTAGAACTGATGGCGAGCACTCCCGAAAGAAAGACACTGCCCAGCAGGGAGAATCGCTTGTAGCCGTAAGTATAGGTAGATGTACGTCCCTGGGTAGATTTCTTTTGCAGCATCCAGGCTATGGCCAGCGACAGGCAGTCGCCGAAGTCGTGAAGGGCATCGGTCAGGATGGCGATACTGTTGGTGAGCAGTCCTCCCACCAGTTCAATGACAACAAAGGCGGCATTGAGAAAAAATGCGACCGAAATGTTCTTCGCTGCATTGCTGGTGGAATGATGATGGTGATGATGTGACATGGTTACAGATGTTTTCGTTTGGCGCAGTTTGCGCAGATTCCTTTGACGATATAGTTGATCTTGCGGGGAATAAAGCCTTCCGGAAGGTCCACGTGAGGGATCAGATCCTGGTCCAGACAATAGGTCTTCCGGCATTCCTCACAATAGAAATGGCAGTGTTCTTCTTCTTCGCGGCAGTTTCCGTGATTGTGACAGAAACAGTATTTCAGCGAGCCGCTTCCGTCGTCTACGCTGTGAATGAGCCGGTGATCGTGGAAGAGAGTCAGTGTACGGAAAAGGCCTGACTTGTCGATACTGGGCAGACGTTCTTCCAGATCGCCCAGAGAGAAGGTGTTTTTTTCTTCCGCAATGGCTTCATACACCAGGATCCGGGTTGATGTAGGACGGATTCCGGCTTGTGTCAGTATGTTGCAGCAGTCTTTGGCATTCATGTTTTTCTTGTTTTATCTGTCTGCAAAGTTAAGCATCTGTTTTTGCAACCGGGTTGCAAACTGGCGGAAAAAATTAAAGCCAACCTATCCGTCACGGATTTGTCGGCCAGTCATCTTAAGGAATATATCTATGTTTAACAGTATGTGTCCCTTTTCACGCTGCAAAGGTAGCGGAGGGATGTTTCCCTGGAGTGACATCCGTGTTACGTTCGTATGAAAAAAAGACACGAACCGCGCAGGGCCGGTTGTCGGCTGTCTGTGTGGTTCGTGCTGGTTTGTCCGGAAGCGGTTTGAAACCGATTATTTGATTTCGAATTCTTCCTTCATGTCCAGTTCCTCGCCTTTGGTGTCATAGAATTTATATTCCAGGAAGGCCAGGTTCTGATTGGGAATGACTTTGATACCGAATCCAAACTTCATTTGCCATTTCCGTTTCAGGGAAACAAGTCCCTGATTGACGTATGCTGCTACATAAGGATGGATGTGCAGCGTAAATTTCTTCACTTTCAGCTTATTGACCAGATAGTCGATCTTGCTTTCCAGGGTGTCGGTAAACAAGATGGACGGCTTGATTTTTCCTTTTCCGAAACAGGTCGGACAATCTTCGTCTGTATTCACGTCCATGGCCGGGCGGACGCGCTGACGGGTGATTTGCATCAGACCGAACTTGCTGAGCGGCAAAATATTATGTTTTGCACGGTCTTTCTGCATGTTCTGACACATGCGTTCGTAGAGTTTCTGCCGGTTTTCAGCAAGATTCATATCAATGAAGTCGACAACGATGATTCCTCCCATGTCTCTTAACCGGAGCTGACGCGCCAACTCATCGGCTGCGCCCAGGTTCACATCCAGTGCATTGGCTTCCTGTCCGTTTCCAGACTTGGAACGGTTGCCGCTGTTCACGTCTACCACGTGCAATGCCTCGGTGTGTTCAATGATCAGATAAGCTCCGCTTTTGTAGGAAATAGTTTTTCCAAACGAGGATTTGATCTGTTTGGTAATGGCGAAGTTGTCAAAGATGGGAAGCTGGCCTTTGTATAGCTTGACAATGTTTACCCGTTCAGGGGCGATAAGCGCTACATAATCTTTCACTTCGTTGTACACGGCTTCGTCGTTGACATAAATGTTTTCATACGACGGGTTGAACAGATCGCGCAGCATGGCTACGGTACGGCTTGTTTCTTCGTACACGAGTGAAGGCAGCTTGGTGGCCTTTTGTACTTTGGTGATGGTTTCTTCCCAATGTTTCAGCAAGACTTTCAGCTCGGCATCGAGTTCGGCAACGCGCTTTCCTTCGGCAACAGTTCGTACGATCACGCCAAAATTTTTAGGCTTGATGCTTTGTAACAGCTGTTTGAGGCGGGCACGTTCTTCATTCGATTTAATTTTTTGTGATACGGAAACCTTATCATTGAAAGGTATAAGTACCAGATAACGGCCTGCGAATGAGAGTTCGCACGTCAGGCGCGGACCTTTGGTTGAGATAGGTTCCTTGACGATCTGTACAATAACTTCCTGACCTTGCTGCAGGACATTCGAAATGGATCCGTCCTTTTCGATGTCGGGGAGCATGGAAGCTTTCGTAATGGGGTACAGTTTTTTTCTGTCGCTTACGACTTGCTTGAGATACTTCTGATACGAATGGAATTGTGGTCCTAAGTCTAAGTAGTGAAGGAAAGCGTCTTTCTCGAAACCGACATCTACGAAGCAGGCGTTCAGTCCGGGCATGATTTTTTTAACTTTGCCCACGTACATGTTACCCACTGAAAAAGAAAGATTGCGTTCTTCTTTTTGGAGTTCCACCAGGTTCTTGTCTTCAAGAAGTGCGATAGAAATCTCTTTGGGCTGTACGTCTACTACTAATTCGCTTGTCACTTGTTACTTAGTTTTAAAAGTTATAACTGAGATTCTAGAATTACGCGGATTATGCAAGGAGCAGAATCCGCGTTTTTTTCTTGACTAATACGCAAAGAACAAACCTGAAAGACTAGTAGGAGCTTTGCAAGTTTGTTCTTTATTGAAGTCGGACAGACTAACAATTATTTTTTGCTTTTATGTCTGTTCTTTCTTAGTCTTTTTTTACGTTTGTGAGTAGACATTTTATGTCTTTTTCTTTTCTTTCCGCTTGGCATAGCTTCAAAATTTTATAGGGTTAATACTAGTGCT
>ERZ1504295.66-NODE-66-length-49369-cov-6.864886_pt1 | contig 49369 bp, 32 predicted proteins | sample MGYA00575495_ERZ1504295 | MGnify/ENA primary metagenome ERZ1504295 (study PRJEB39906, sample SAMEA3182108) | gut metagenome | biome: human; feature: gut; material: Stool; isolation source: human stools | place: Canada | collected 2013-04-25 ... | reverse complement strand
GTGCTCGATGAAAGGAATTTCCCGTTGGACGAGTTAGTGTTGTTCGGTTCTAAACGCAGCGCCGGCACCAAATATACCTTCCGCGGTAAACAGATCGAGGTTAAACTCTTGCAACACAACGATGACTTTAAAGGGGTTGATATCGCTTTCACTTCCGCAGGCGCAGGCACCTCTAAAGAGTTCGCCGAAACCATTACCAAGTACGGAGCTGTAATGATTGACAACTCCAGTGCTTTCCGTATGGATACCGATGTGCCTTTGGTTGTTCCTGAGGTAAATGCTGCCGACTCTAAAGATCGTCCGCGCGGTATTATCGCCAACCCTAACTGTACTACGATCCAAATGGTAGTGGCACTGAAAGCCATCGAACAGCTTTCTCATATAAAGACCGTACACGTATCCACCTATCAGGCTGCCAGCGGTGCAGGCGCCGCTGCGATGGACGAGCTATACGAACAATACCGCCAAGTATTAGCCGGCCATCCGGTTACCGTTGAAAAATTCGCCTACCAATTGGCATTCAACCTGATTCCCCAAATCGACGTGTTCACTGAAAACGGATATACCAAAGAGGAAATGAAGATGTACAACGAAACCCGTAAGATTATGCACTCCGACATTAAAGTCAGTGCAACCTGTGTTCGTGTACCCGCCCTCCGTTCTCACTCGGAAAGCATCTGGGTAGAGACAGAACGTCCTGTTTCCGTAGAAGAAGCCCGCGAAGCCTTTGCTAACGGTGAAGGTCTTGTACTGATGGACAACCCGGCAGAGAAAGAATATCCGATGCCGCTGTTCCTTGCAGGAAAAGACCCTGTATACGTAGGACGCATCCGCAAAGACCTCAGCAATGACTGCGGACTCACTTTCTGGATTGTAGGTGACCAGATCAAGAAAGGTGCTGCACTGAACGCCGTTCAGATAGCGGAATACCTGATCAAGGAGAATGCACTGAAAGATTAGTTCATAAATAAAGTGTAAAAACAAAAATCAGCTATCACCCCGTTCCGAATGACAGGATGATAGCTGATTTTCTTTCGACACCACCCTTCCCTTATAAAAACAGGGTGTTTATTGTCTAATCAATAAGTTACCAGCTCTGAAATCCTGCTTTCTGCATTGGCTTTATCCAGCGCTGTGACACAATAAGTCCCTTTGCCGGGCAGCTTGAAAGAAGTCTCCCTGGTAGTTCCCACGAGAGTAGCCAACTTCCCTTCTCCATTGCTTTTGTATACGGCATAATAAGCGCCGGACACCGCTTCCCAAGACAAGTTTCCGCCATCCGTCCTGACCTTGACGGGAGTAGAGGGCAATTTCGCCTCTGTCCGCCCCAAATAGGGAATTACCGTTTTTTTCTTGTATATCTCCTTAATGGCAGTTCCGATACCTACTTTATTCGCTACCATATCTTTGATGCTGTACAAAACACTGCCGTTCACTTTCGACTTCTTGCTTGCATATTCGAACTGGCTCTTCAGGTCGGCAGAGGAGTGAAAAGCGTTGCCGTAGTCAGGATCGGTACTGCCAAATTTATAAATGCCATAACCTATCAGGCAATGGGTTTGGTTGACATACTGCATCCACTGATCAAGAAACTGGTTGAAGCTGTTTTTCCCTGTCCCCGTAGCGAAGTACAATTGAGGAATGATTACATCCACCCACCCTTCTTTCAGCCATTTCCTGACATCGGCAAACAGCTTGCTGTAATTGTTGTCTATATTTGCCGCAGGGCTTACGGAAAAGATCACGCCGGGTTTGGTATCTATGATAACCTTCTGAATGTTTTGTATCACTACATCCACATTGTTTCGTCTGAATTCCTCAATACTCTTAAACTTGTCTTTGCCATATTTCTCATATTCCGCATTATCATTCATGCTTTCGCCTTCTTCCAGCGAAGGGTAGAAATAATCATCCATATGGATGCCGTCTACATCGTATTTGGTTATGATTTCTTTGACGATATCCATAATACGGGTCTGCACTTCGGGCATGGCGGGGTTGTAGATGCGGATTTTGTTATAGTCCTTAGTCCACGCTACCGGAATTTTGGTGTCAAGTTCAGCAAAAGAACTGTTCTTGCTTGCCCTTGTAGAGATGCGGTAAGGATTCATCCAGGCATGAAACTGGAGTCCCCGTTTGTGGGCCTCCTCTACAAGGAAACCCAAAACATCATAGCCCGGATTTTTTCCGGCAGTACCGGTTATGTTCTTACTCCACGACTCATACTGCGACTCGTAAAAGGCATCCGCCATTCCGCGTATCTGGAAGAATACAGCATTCATGTTATTGGCAACCAACAAATCCAAATAATCCGTATATTTCTTTTGCTGAGTAGCGGCATTGTAATCTTCCATCGGCCAGTCAATGCCCCATACGGTAGTGATCCATGCACCGCGCAATTCTTTTTGGGGTAAGGTTACAGCCTGCGGTTCAGGTTTTTCTACCGGTGGTGTGGGCTCCGGAGGCATATTCTCTCCATCGTCGTCCTTGCTACAAGAGACGGCAAATGCAAGAAGAGCAACCAGAGTTATATATTTTAAGTATTTCATTATTTTGGTTTTAGAAGAAGAAGCCGCCCAATTAAAACAGATCAGACGGCTCCCAAGTAAACATTATAAATTATTTAATCCTACAAAAAGATAAAGCATCAATCCATTTCCTCTTGCTTGATGGGGAATTCACAGATAACAAATCCGGATTGAGTACGCGACGCAAATAGACAAAGCTTTGCATCTTTCCCGTTTTCATCTTTCTCTATGTAATAATCCGTCTGAGCTAAAGCATTTCCGTTTCCACTTCCCCCCAGTTTAAATTGGTAAATAGGGTTATGATTCTCTCCCTCATCAAACTTTTTCAATGCATCTTCGATGGTTTCTCCTTTGGTTAAATCATAAACTTCCAAAGCAATAGAAGCTTTAGAAGCAGCTCCTTGTCCAGCCGTACAAACCAATAAATAGCGTTCCTCATTGAATGTAACAACCTTTGGAGCAACAGCTTCTCCTGCTATTTTTGATTTATATTTTTCCCCAAGCGATTCATCAACCAATGTAACAGGCACTCTGATACCTGACCATAAATACTGATCCGTATCACCGACTCTATATACATTTGTCACCATTGTTGCATCTGATTTTGAAGGTAAAACTTTAATATTACCAATATCAACCGTTTTATGTCCACTTATAGGAACCTTTAAAAATTCAGTAGCAGCATTGTCTCCAAAGAAGATAAAGCCATTACCGTTTTCATCAATATTATAAGAGGCATTATCACCATGTCTGTTCCCTGCTCCGGGAATATTTCCCACGTTAATATTCGCTATTACCTCCGGATTAGAAGTCGGCGTTTCCCAATAATAAATTTTAAAAGGCGAAACCTTACCTCCGGACAGACTTGAAAGATACACATGTCCATTAATCAATGCCCCCATGTTGTAGTCATAAGTTCCCCCTTTTACACCTGTTACATCTAACATGATCGGTTTGATTTCTCCCCTTTTCAAATCTGAAACCTTAAGGAGATGGGGAGTATGGAAATTAGGAGTAGTTGGCCTACTGACCACTAATACATGTTCACCGTCATACGAAGCACATCGGGTATAATTAGTAGCAAAATCACTATAAATATTATCTCCCGAAAAATTATACACCGTCGGCTTTTCAAAATCAGCACCAAATACCGGAACTCTTTTTCTGACTTTCATCAGATAGTCCTTGTATCTGTTATGATTGATAATTCTAAGCACCTGTGTCTTTTCATTCGTCTCCGCATCCATGGAATAATCCATTACTTCGCTCTGCAATGCAGCTCCTTCGGAAAGTTCGGCTTCTATACTTAAAGCCGAGAAGTCGGTTTCCACATCCAGACGGGGGAAATTGATCGTCTTCTTTGCTTCATCAATCGTTCCTTCCACCACTTTGTCACCGTTGGCTCCGGCATTAAGTATTTTGATTGAAAGGAGTTCGGTATCATAAGGCTCTATATGGCTTTTAGGATAGTCCTCATCACAAGAAGCCATGCCAAGCCCCAGTGATACGACTGCAAATCCAATATTTCTTATTAGTTTATACATAATCTCATGTTTTAGTTTGAAATAAATCTCATTGTTTCACTTACTCGCTTCATTATTCCAAGCCGGTAGGCCAGCCTTCGGTCTGCGTCAGCGTATATCCTCTGCTTTGGTAGTCCGCAATCTGGTTAGTACCGATAGGCGAAAGGTACGGATTGACATTAGGAACATTCAAGAACTTCAATCTCCCCAAATTCTCTGCGGGATAGAAGAAACCTTTCATCTTATCCTTGTTCTTACCGTCGAACACGATGAAGTTGCCCTGCTTGTCCATTACCCGGATTTTGCCCTTATTTTCATCTTTCAGCTCATCGCTCACCTCTTCGGCAAAATTCACCCAAGTACCTGCCAACAAGTCCTTATTCTTTTCAGTATCCATGTATTCCAACTTGCCCCAACGTCTCAGATCGATAATACGCGAGAACTCAAATGCAAACTCCATACGACGTTCACGCCTGATCTCCCAAAGCAGTTTTGATACAGAAGGATCTCTGCGGGGATCGTCCGGAAGGTCGGCGAGGTCCATATCAGCAGTGCGGGTAACTCCCAGCTTCTTCGCTTCGGGCGCTATCGGTCTCTCGCGAATCTTATTGATAGAAACATCAATGTCATCCTGAATAACCGCCGTTCCGCCCAATGTTGCAAGTTCCGCCTTTGCTTCAATCCAGTTCAAGAGCACTTCGGCATAACGGATAACCGGATAACCGGTCACGTTGCTGCTGCCCGAGAACTCAGGAGCTATGGTGCCGCCCTCTATTTTCAAAAAATCCAAAGCGCTTCGCGGTATAAACTTGGTTACAAACAAATAACAACTCTTTGCCGTAGGCACCGGCTTTTCATAGAAACTCGCTTCAAAGCGCGGGTCTCTTGTCTTGATGAGGTTGCTCAACGTAAAGTCATCGGCATCATCCAGTCCGGAAGTCTGATAATCTTTGCCGTCCGTACAGATGAACGACTTTATCAAATCAAGGTTCGGACCTACATCGGTGGAGTTCTGCGGATTGCAATTCGATGCAATGGAGTGCGTCACCTTCTGGCCGGCATCATAAGTACGATATAAGATACATTCTTTTCCGGGGGCCTTCATCGAACCGAACAGCGCACGGAAATCCACGTCGATGGCGTATTTGCCGCTGCCCATTACAATATCCGCTGCCGTAATGGCCTGCTCAAAGAACTTCTTGGCACGTTCATTGTCCTTATAGTAATACTTCTGCCAGCTTGCTTCGAACAATGCCCAACGCGAAACGAAAGCGGCCACCACATAGCGGTCTACATTTTGCGCACCGTCGCTCTTACGGACGTTCTGCATCGCAAAGTCAAAATCATCATAAACGGCATCCATTACCTCGTTTCTTGGAGTACGGTCTTTGTACAGGGCATCTTTATCGGTATTCAGCACCTCTGTGTCATAATAGGGCACATCACCGAACACGTTTACAAGACGCGCATATTCCAATGCCCTGAAGAAGCGTCCGATACCCGTCCAATGGTTATACTGTTCTTCGGTCAATATATTCGTCATCTCACTGTCGATACGGGCAAGCATGATATTGGCTTTTCTGACCCAAGCGAAATTCCAGGTCGGGCCTGTAAACTCACTCTCCCATTTAATGTCCAAGGATGTACTTCCCTTGCTGGTAGGAACCGAACGGTTGAAGTTCCTCTGGGTGGATCTAATCACCGCATCATCATTAAAGGTATAATTGGCGTTGGGAGCATAAGTGGTTTCATAACCCACTCCATAGCCCACAAAGAAGTTGGAATAGAAAGCGTTGGCATACAAGCGCACTCTCGACTCGCTGGTCCAATAGGCAGCATCTTCGGCCGATGTCAATGAAGGGCGGTCGAGCACATCATTGCAATTGGAGAACAAGAAGATGATACAGGTTAAAACTGCATATATTTTTAGTTTCATAATAATTCTATTTTAGAAGGTTAGTTGAATACCGCATGATATGCTCTTAAATACCGGTGTACCCGTACCGGTGCGTCCAAGATTATATCTTTCATCAGTTCTGAACATGGAATAGCCCGACACAGCTTCCGGGTCGATAGGCAGTCCGTCCAGATTATCAAATGTGAAGAAATTCTCCAGTGACATATAGATTCTGGCTTTCGTCAGGTATACTTTGGACAACAGATTTCTGGGTACGGAATATCCCAACGTAATGTTCTTGATTCTTAAGTAGGACATGTCAAGCAGATAGCGTGACTGCTTCTGCATGCTGAATCCGGTATCGTTGCCTCCCAAATCCCAAGCTCTGGGATAGAAAGCATCCGTATTCTCTTCCGTCCAATAGTTGGTGGTAAAAGTCTTGGGCATAGCCCCTTCTTTGGCATTGAAACCCGGAATGGCCAATTGTCCGCTACCCCAGATCTGGCGTTTGCCAATGCCCTGGAAGAAGATGGAGAAATCGATACCTTTATAGTCGGCACCCAAACGGAAACTGTATTCATAGCGGGGAGTGGTATTACCGATAACGGTCACATCGCCCGGATCACCGTTTGTACCCGTACCCGGAGTGATGTAGCCATCGCCATCCAAATCTACGAACTTAACATCACCGGGAGCAAAGACAATCTTGTTGCCGTCTTCATAGTGCACCTGATATACAGGATACTTGGAAGACTGTTTGTTCGTTTCGCGAGCCGTTCCATTATAGACAACGGTCACTTTCTCTATCTTTCCATCCTCTCCATAAACGAAGTCCTCTTTTTGGAACAGCCTGTCTGTTACCAAACCGTAAATATCGCCGTATCGGCTTCCGGTAGAGAATTCAGAACCCAGCTTACGGTCTTCCCATGGCGTCAGATAGTCAGCGCCTCTGGTTATGTGGGTAGTTGCATCGGATATAGATGCCATAGCATTGATGCCCAATCCGTTAGAGAAACGATGGTTGAAGTCGGCCGACAATTCCCAGCCTTTGGTCCTCAAGCTACCGTAGTTGCCCACCGGAGCAGTAGTGCCCAGTGTCACCGGTAGGCTTTCACCACCCACAAGCATGTCTTTTGTATCCCGTCTGTACCAATCGAAAGTCACGCCAAACTTATTGTTAAAGAACCGCAAGTCAATACCGAAGTCCAGCGTTTCGATCTGCTGCCAGCTAATGTCACTGTCCACCAGCGTAGGAGTTCCGAACAAAGGCAGTTTATTGCCGTTACCGCCCAGCCAAGTAGACTGTCCTCCTTCCAATACAGACTTATACAATGTATTGGATACCGTCTGGTCACCGATGCTACCCCAAGATGCCCTGAACTTACCGAAGCTCAGGATGTTCTCAATGGGTTTCATGAATTCCTCACTGGTAAATACCCAACCGGCGGAGAAAGAGGGGAACCATTTCCATTTCAGATGATCGGGGAATTTGGATGAGCCATCCCTGCGTATATTGGCTTCGAGGAAGTATTTGTCTTCAAAAGCATAGTTGAGACGTCCGAAGAAGCCCAGTTGAGATTCCCAGTTACGGTCTCCTTCAAAGAACTGGTCGCCTACGGCAAACGGAAATTGCGGGTTCTCCAAGTCTATCAGATCGTTTATGGTGCCCTTTGATGAACTCCATTTATTGGTCACCCTGTTCATACCTGCCATAAACTTGAAAGCATGCTGCTTCTCTGCACCGAGTTGCAGGTTGTAGGTAGTATAAACATTAATGGTGTTGTTGTCCACCGATCTGTTCTTGGTTGCCACCTGACTTGTCTGAGGACCCGAACTGTTGTAATAAGGCCCCACCGGAAAACGATAGGCGGGCATGCCGCCGGTGTCCACTCTCTCTCCAAGTTCGTTGACATATACCTGGCTGCCGTTTTCAATCCATGGTGTTGGCGAGTACCACATCTCACCGGCATTGTATTGCGTTACCGAAGAATTGGTTTCGGTAGACTGCTTGTCATACGTATAGTCGAACTTGACATCCCAGTTCTTGGTGAGATTCAGCGTAAATCCTAAATTGATGTTATAATACTTATTCTGCAAATTATCAGTATTGGAAGCCGCCATTTCATAGGTAGGCTCTTTCAACGGATTGCCATGCTCCGTTACCCCCATCGGCATCAACGGGCTCCAACGGTAAAGATACAACCAAGGGTCAGCAGCCGTATTACCGATGCCCGGATAGCGTTTGTTGCGGTCGGAGTAGATAGAGCTGGCTCTCACCGTAATGTATTTGTTGAGTTCCGAAGAAACGCTGACCGAAGCATTATATCGTTTGAAATCATCCTCCTTCGCCGTTCTTGACATGCCGCTCTGGTCCAGATAGCCCAAACCTATGTTATAGGTAGTCTTTCCACTCTTTCCACTTACAGACAGATTATGCGTCATGGTCGGGGCCCAATTCTTAATCATTGCCTTAGCTCCGTCATAGGTTCGGTATCCATATTTCTGCGATCCATCGAAATACCAGTCACGCCCATATACCACAGGATCGTTCCAATTTACTTTCCCGCCATATAACCGCTGCCATTCTTTAGCTTTCTCCAAACTTTCTTCATTGATACGCCAAAAACCACCGGCAGGCATAGGCTCATTTCTGTTGATCTGCGCATCCAGCGTATATTGCAGTGCCTCTATGCCTCCGATTTCAATTTTCTTGGCGGGGTCCTGCCAAGAGAAGTTATTGGAATAGCTCACTTCGAACTTATCTCCTTGCGCTCCCTTTTTCGTAGTAATCAACACTACACCGAAAGCTGCCTTCGCACCGTAAATAGAGGAGGAAGCCGCATCCTTCAAAATTGAAATGGATTGAATATCATCCGGATTCACCATCTGAATACTCGGAATCTCCACATTGTCCAACAAAATAAGCGGACTGCTACCACCTTTGATAGAACCTACTTGACCACGAATTTTTATCAACGGGTCCGAACCGATTTCACCCGTAGGAATTGTGACATTGACACCTGCCACCGAACCTTGAAGTCCGCGCCCCACATCGGCAATAGGGCGGCTATCCAATGCCTTGTTTACATCGACCGTCGCTACGGCTCCCGTAAGATTGGCCTTCTTTTGTGTACCGTAACCCACGACTACAACTTCGGAAAGCATCTCGCTGTCCTCCTTCAAAACAATTTTCATTGTTCTCGTGGCTTTTACCTCCTCAGTCTGATAACCAACGAACGAAACTTTCAAAACGGCTCCCGGCTTCACATTCAGCGTAAACTTGCCGTCAATATTGGTTATACCGCCATTTGTAGTTCCCTTCTCTACGACACTGGCTCCGATGACAGGTTCACCATTTGCATCTACCACCAGTCCGGTTATAGTTTGCATTTGCAATTGCTCTGTCACTCCTAAAGAGATGTCGGTATCCGTTTGAGCAGCCATCGCATTGCCACTGCCTAAAAACAGGGTGCTGATTGCTACTGCTGTGAGGAAATTGCTGTGCACAAATCCTCGCTTTCTGCGATCTTCATTCATAAATGATTGATGATTTTGTTAATTAAAATAATTTTCTCAAAAATAGGTAAGAGTAAAAATAATTATGAGAGTATAATACGAGCTACCCTCATCTCTGTGTTTCCAATTGCTCCATAGGCGTTTTTTAGTTTAAAGGTTTATATATTTTTTAGTTATAAGTTTCAAGTACACGAGGAACTTAGGCGGTTATAACCTTATGTCCATTAATAATAATTCGTTAGACAATTGTCTAACGAATTAAAAGTACGTAAGCCTTTATTTGTTCATGACAGATGCGCGGTTATTGTCAGCCTACAAACATCTTACCTGATAGAATCAAAAGATAATGACCGATCTAAATCATAAAATAAAGTTTTTGAGAAAATAGTGCAAGAATATTAAAAATAACTATATATTTGTATCCAATTCTAAAACAAGCTATCTATGAAACTAATCGCAGAAAGTGGTTCTACAAGAACTGAATGGGCCCTGGTTGAAGACAATCACTTGATACAGCGTGTTTTCACAGAAGGGTTAAATCCTTTTTTCCAAACAAGAAGGGAGATTAGCCGGAGTGTACGTTTAGGTTTACCTGAGATTTTCTTTAAAAAAAAATTAGAGCAAGTATACTATTATGGAGCCGGATGTACTTCTTATGAAAAGAAGAATATATTGGGTGCATCATTAGTAGCACAATTTAAAACTCCTATCCAAGTAGAAAGCGATCTTCTTGCAGCTGCCCGCGGTTTGTTCAAATGCGAAGCAGGTATTGCCTGTATTTTAGGAACAGGCTCTAACTCATGCTTTTATGACGGAAAAATAGTAGTTAAGAACGTCAGAGCAGGCGGATATATTCTAGGCGATGAGGGCAGTGGAGCGGTGTTGGGCAAAATGTTCTTGTCTGATGTCTTGAAAGGCTTGGCTCCTAAGGATGTAATGGCCGATTTTTTCGAAAAGTTCCGCATCAGTCCTAATGAGGTCATGGAATCAGTGTATAACCGTCCTTTCCCGAACCGTTTTCTTTCTACAATCTCTTATTTTTTAGCTGATTATACGAATGACGATTATGTATTCAATCTGATAACCAGTAATCTAAGAAACTTCTTCACTCGAAATGTATGCCAATATGACTACAAAAACTATCCCATTCGATTTGTCGGTTCATTAGCTAACAGTTACGCCACCATATTAAGAGAAGTAGCAGGTGAATTTGGAATCGAATTAGATGTGATTGAAGAAACCCCTATGAATGGATTGATAGAATTCCATGCTTTAAATATTGAAGAACCTTAAATTAAATATATAATAATGTATATACAAGCATTCTTTGCAAATTAAAAATTATAAAGTTAAAAAAGTGCAAAGAAATGTTCTTGATATTGAATAAAAACATATCTTTGTTACGTGTGAAGTACACAAAATACTTTATCACCTTTGTTAATAACAAGATTTATCTCTTAAGACGGTTAATACAGTTAAGAAATTAACTGGGATTTAATATATACTAAGTTCCTCGTGTACTTGGATTAAGATAAAAAATAGAGAGATAATATAACAGTTATGAACCTTTAAACAAGAAAAACGCCTATGGAATAATCAAAAGCCTACAACAGAGGAGATAACAACCTTAAATCCTCCCCATTTTCCCCTTATCTATTTTGAAAAACATTTTATTAACAACAAAATCATCAATCATTTATGAATGAAGATCGCATAAAACGAGGATTGGCAAATAGCAAATTCCTCACAGCAGTAGCAATCAGCGCACTGTTTTTAAGCAGTGGTAATGCGATGGCTGCTCAAACGAACACCGACAGTTCTTTAGAAGTAACAGAACAACTTCAGGTCCAAACTGTCAGTGGCTTAGTTGTAGACGCAAGCGGTGATCCCGTCATCGGAGCCAGCGTAGTAGAAATAGGAACGACCAACGGTATTATCACCGACATGGACGGTAAATTTACATTGAACGTAAAACCGGGAGCAACTTTAAGGATTTCATTTGTTGGATACCAGACACAAGAGACAAAGGCTTCCAAAACAATGAAAGTCGTTCTGAAAGAAGATAGTGAAATGCTTTCTGAAGTAGTAGTAGTGGGATATGGCGTACAGAAGAAAGCTAACCTGACAGGTGCTGTCTCTACGGTTGATTTATCCAAAACAATGGAAGGTCGTCCACAGCAGGATGTGGCAAAAGCTTTGCAAGGTGCCGTACCAGGGCTTTCCATTCTGAACAACACCGGCGATATCAACAGTGCTGCTTCTATGCGTATTCGCGGATTGGGAACACTGAGCAACAAAGAAGTCAGCAATCCGCTAATTATAGTAGATGGAGTACCAATGGATGATATTTCTTTCTTAAACACTCAAGATATAGAAAGCATCTCTGTTCTGAAAGATGCCGCCTCTACTTCCATATATGGTGCACGTGCCGCCTTTGGTGTAATCTTGATTAATACAAAAGGGGCAAAGCCAAAAGACAAGATTACAATTAATTATAGCAATAACTTTGCATGGGACCAGTCAACCTATATTCCTGACTACCCTGATGTACCCACTCAACTCCGCGCAGGAATTGAAGCCAAAATGAATGCCGGCGAAGGAATGCCCGAACTCTTTGGTATGTACTTTGACCAAATGTTGCCTTACGCTGAAGCTTGGCAAAGACAACATGGCGGCAAAAGCGGTTATCGTGAAATGCAACCTTTCCAAAGCATGGATAATGTAGGCGATTATCTGTTGTTTGAGAATGGCAAGGGATTGCTATATGCAGACTGGGATGTCCAAGGAATCTTTTACAACAATGCTGCTCCCTCACAAAGCCACAACGTATCAATTCAAGGCACCAGCGGCAAGACCCATTATTATCTCTCCTTCGGTTATGACGATAAACAGGGAATTATGAAGATTCACCCAGACGAATTAAAGAAATACAACGCTTCGGTCAACTTGACCACCAATGTATTCGACTGGCTACAAGTGGGAGCACGCTTCAACTATACACGCAAGAGTTACCAACGTCCCGACACATGGCAGAATACTTACCAATATCTGTGGCGTTGGGGTAGCTTCTTCGGACCTTACGGTACAGTAGATGGCTATGATTTCAAGACTATCGCACAGCAGAAACAAGCTGCCGACCGTAAAGAGAATACAGACCTTACCCGCATGAACACGTTCTTGAAAGCCGATATCATCAAAGGATTAACGCTGAATGCAGATTTCACATACACCATTCAAAATATGAATAGCGGCTCTGCCGACTACTCTGTTTTCGGTATGAACAACTGGGGCACATTTGACACTCCTTCCTACATTGTCGGCAAAAGCAGTACCGGCATTTGGCGTGACGCTTCCCGCCAAAATAACTGGACGCTGAATGTTTATGCCAATTACACAAAGACATTTGCAAAAAAACACAATGTAAATGTCATGGTAGGAGCTAATGCTGAAGAAACCGACTACATCTATCTATATGGGGAGCGCAGTGGACTCTTCGACCAGAATTATCCGGAACTGAATCTGGCAAACCAAGACGGGCAAGGTTTGGATTGGAAGCATAATGACCGCGCATCCGCCGGTTACTTCGGACGTATCAATTACGATTACAAGGGTATTTACTTACTGGAACTGAATGGTCGCTACGACGGCTCATCCCGTTTCCCCAGCAATGACCGTTGGGCATTCTTCCCTTCTGCATCTATCGGTTACCGCCTATCCGAGGAAGCCTACTTCCAACCTTTAAAGAGCATTATCAACAATGCCAAATTACGCGCTTCTTTTGGAGAAATCGGTAATGAAGCCGTAGGAGACTACCGATTTGTTGAACTAATCGGACAACGCTTGAACAACTCGTCTACCGGTTATGTAAATTGGGCGGATGGAAACGGTGCCAACGCCAACCGTCTCACAATGTATAATATGCCGGACTTAGTATCCAGCACATTAAGTTGGGAACGCATCCGTACCACAAATCTCGGTATGGATTTGGCTTTCCTGAACAACGACCTAAATGTCAGCTTCGACTGGTTCCAACGCGAAACACGCGACATGTTGGCCCCTTCGGAAGTATTACCCAATACATTGGGTGCTGACGCCCCCTATGCCAATGCCGGTAATCTGCGTACGCGCGGTTGGGAATTGAATCTGAACTGGCGGCATCAATTCAATGAATGGACTGTCTATGCAAACTTCAATATAAGCGATTCCAAAACCAAAGTCACCAAGTGGACTAATGACAGTAAAATGTTGAACACTTATTATAGCGGCAAAACCTATGGAGATATTTGGGGTTTTGAAACCGAACGTTATTTTGAAGAATCCGACTTCACAGGACAAAATGAAGATGGTTCCTGGAATTACAAACAGGGTATAGCAGACCAATCCGGTCTGGAAGGCGACAACTTCCATTACGGACCGGGCGATATCAAGTTTAAAGATCTGAACGGCGATAAAAAAATAGATGGAGGCAAAGGCACAGCTGACGATCATGGAGATTTGAAAGTCATTGGCAACTCTATGCCCCGCTACGAGTATAGTTTCCATATCGGTGGCGCCTGGAAAGGCATCGACCTTGATTTATTCTTCCAAGGAGTAGGCAAACGCGATGAATGGACTATTTCATCCTTCAACTTCCCAATGATGCGTAATGCCGACTTGGCCATCTATGCCAATCAGACCAGCTACAATAAAGTACTCTACAACAATGACTGGACTCAGGTTACGGGCTATGATATCCGGCAGAGTAATGCTTATCCACGTCTCTATCCGGGAAATGAAGCCGGAGGTACAATATCCGGCATTGCCAATGGTTGCCACAACTATTATCCGCAAAGCCGTTATTTAACAGACATGTCATATCTCCGTCTGAAAAATGTAACTTTAGGTTATACATTCCCAAAAGAATGGACCCGTAAGGCTTTCATCGAGAAAGCACGTATTTACTTTAGCGGAAGCAACTTATTCTTGTTGCATAAAGGCAGCGGCGACTTACCGGTTGACCCGGAAATCAATGCGAATCCTTCCTCTAACAGCGATGGGAGCTACGGTACTTGGGGACGTGTCGCACCTATCACCCGCACTTTCTCATTCGGTATTCAAGTAACATTGTAATAATTGCTAAAACTTAAAAACAATGAAAAAACTATTTATATACGGAACCATAGTTTTAATGGCCTTGACAAGTTGCAATGATTTGCTTGACAAAGAGCCGTTAGACACTTTCTCCAATACCCCAGAGTACTGGAGCAACACTGACAATCTGGAAAACCAGTGCAATACTTTCCTCAACAACTACTCCGGCTACGGAAACGGAAGTGGCGGAGGATGGTTCTATTTCAAAACCTTAAGTGATGACCAGGTAGACAATGACTCACATACCTGGACTTACACAAACGTGGTTGCCAAATCTAGTAACTGGTCCGATCCATTTGTTGAAATCCGTCGTGCCGCTTACATCATAGAGGGTGTACGCTCGTCTTTCCTGGATAATGCCGTAAAGGCTAACTATGAAGGAATCGCCCGTTTGAATCGTGCATGGGAGTACTTTCAGCTTGTGCGCATGTACGGCGATGTACAATGGATAGACAAAGTGATAGATTCGAACGATAAGGAAACCCTTCTTGCAGAACGTACCGACCGCGACATTGTTATGGACAATGTCCTGGATGACTTAAAATATGCCTGTGAGAACATGACCGGTACCAACAAGCAACGTTTCAATAAAGACATGGCGCTTGCTATGACAGCCGACATTTGTTTATGGGAAGGCACATTCTGTAAATACCGCACCCAAAACGAAAACGGAAAAGCTGCAGACAACACCCGGGCACAGAAGTTTTTGCAAGAGTGTGTAATAGCCTGTGAAGCTCTGATGGCCAAGAACTATAAATTAAGAGAAGATTATCAATCCATCTATAACTCGGTCGACCTCTCCAAGGATACGGAAATCATTTTCTACAAACCTTACTCCAAAGATGCCTTCATGCATTCCACTATCGATTATACAGTAAACACGAGTGGCACACATGGCATGTCAAAGGATGCATTTGACAGCTACCTGTTTTTGGACGGAAAGCCGCTGGCTACAACGGAAGAGAACACAAACGATGCGGCTACACTTGTTAACGGCGAATATTCACTGGCAAACGTACTTGCAGTCCGCGACAAACGCCTGGCAGCTACTATCGATCCGGTATTGGCATTCAGAGGGCATGCTTACAGCCGTGCCGGCGTAGCTCCTTTCACAGCATCGACAGGCTATGGAGTAGCCAAATTCGACAATACGTCTCTGGATCTCTACAATCGTAACCAAATTGGTACTGCCTATACAGATGCCCCCATCTACTGGCTTTCCATTATCTATCTGAACTATGCAGAAGCAAAAGCAGAATTGGGTACATTGACACAGCTCGATCTAAATAACACAATCAATAAATTACAAGCCCGCGCCGGTCTGCCTGATATGACAACCACCCCGGCAGACGATCCTGCCAATAATATGGGAGTTAGCAATTTGATATGGGAAATCCGCCGTTGTCGCCGTTGCGAACTTATGTTTGACAACTGGTACCGTTATTGGGATCTCATCCGTTGGCATCAATTGGAATTATTGGATAGCAAGAAGCATCCTAATGTCTTTTTGGGTGCCAATCTGGAAAATGTGGCCAATCCTGAAGAAACTTTGAAAGGCAAATACCTCGATGCTTCCGACGGCCAGAACCGTATTTACGAAAGAAAACACTATCTCTATCCGATACCAACCGGACAATTGACTCTAAACAAAAATATGAAACAGAATTTAGACTGGGAAATATCGAATAAATGAATGAAATCGACAATCCTATACGGTGTCTCATCAAAGTTTAACTAAGAAAAAAGTACCTGACAAGAAAAAACGAGTCAGGTACTTTTTTTTAAATATAGCATCTCGAGTATCAGATAGAACCGCTGTTTTTTAATTGCAAATTAATAATTATAATATCAAATATTTGCAAATAAGTGTTTTTGATATTAAAATAAAGAGTATCTTTGTCCATATGAACTTTCCTTAATACTATATATATGAAGAAACTACTACTATTAACCATTCTGCTGTGTAGTTCACTGTTGTGTCAGGCACAAAAGGAACGCCCGATTCTGGGCGATGAGCAGACCGCAGAATATTTTCCAATTCTAAAAGGTAAACGGATTGCCATCTTTTCCAATCATACCGGCATGGTGGGAGACAAGCACTTACTGGATATCCTATTGGAAAATGAATTCAATGTAGTAGCCATATTCTCACCCGAACATGGTTTTCGCGGAAATGCAGATGCAGGAGAACACGTATCCAGCTCTGTCGATAAGAAAACAGGCGTGCCTATCCTTTCCCTTTATGACGGAAAAGACAAGAAACCGAGTGAGGCATCCATGAGGAAGTTCGACATACTGGTAATCGATATACAGGATGTAGGCTTACGATTTTATACCTATTATATAACAATGTGCCGGTTGATGGACGCTTGTGCCGAATATAACCGCAAGGTATTGCTGTTGGACCGGCCCAATCCGAACGGACATTACGTGGACGGGCCCATATTGGATATGAAATATAAATCCGGAGTAGGCTGGCTGCCCATCCCCATTGTGCATGGCATGACTCTGGGCGAACTGGCACTAATGGTAAACGGAGAACGTTGGCTACCGGCTTCACGCGTATGCGACCTCATCGTCATACCTTGCAAGAACTACACGCATCAGACAAAATACACATTGCCGGTTCCACCATCTCCCAACCTTCCGAACATGAAATCGGTCTATTTATATCCGGCTACTTGTTACTTCGAAGCAACTCCCGTCAGTTTGGGAAGAGGCACCTCCTTCCCCTTCCAAATATACGGCCACCCTAATATGACAGGTTACACTTACAGCTTCACGCCCAAAAGCGTTCCCGGAGCTAAGAATCCGCCCCAGCTGAACAAGCTATGCCATGGCGTAAATCTCAGCAATATGAGCGATGAGGAAATCTGGAAACGAGGAGTAGACCTGAGCTATATAATTGATGCTTATAAAAACTTGAATATGGGCGATCATTTCTTCCGCCCTTTCTTCGAACTGCTGGTAGGCACAGACTATGTCCGGAAGATGATAAAAGACGGAAAGAGCGCGGAAGAAATTAAAAGCTGTTGGAAAGGCGATGTGGAAAGGTTCAAAGAGCAAAGGAAGCCCTATTTGCTCTACAAAGAATAGCCATCCATAGAAAATAATTACTGATTAACCTGTAAATACTAATACCCAAGCTCCATAATGAATCCACTATCCGTTATCATTACTATTGCCGCCTATTTTATAATACTGTTCACAGTATCCTACATTGCCGGCAGAAAAGCAGACAATGCGGGTTTCTTTGTAGGCAACCGCAAGTCATCCTGGTATGTGGTAGCCTTTGCAATGATTGGTTCCAGCATATCGGGAGTGACATACGTGTCTGTACCCGGCATGGTTGCTTCCAGTAGTTTCGGATATCTACAAATGGTATTGGGCTTCGTAGCCGGGCAGTTAATCATTGCTTTTATTTTGACACCATTGTTCTACCGGATGAATTTGGTTTCCATTTATGAATACTTGGAGAACCGCTTCGGAATGTCTTCATACCACACCGGAGCGTGGTTCTTTTTTATCTCTAAAATGCTGGGAGCAGCAGTACGCTTATTCCTGGTTTGCCTGACCTTGCAACTACTGGTTTTTGAACCGTTTGGCCTGCCGTTTATTCTAAATGTGGCTATCACCGTAGCATTGGTATGGTTGTACACATTCCGCGGTGGAGTGAAATCACTTATCTGGACAGATTCCTTGAAAACTTTTTGCCTTGTTGTCTCTGTGGTGTTATGCATCTGTTACATAGCTTCCGACCTGAACCTGTCTTTTACAAGCATGATAAGCACGATTGCCGACAGTGACATGTCCCGCATTTTCTTTTTCGATGACATCAACAGCAAACAATATTTCTTCAAGCAGTTTTTCGCCGGAGCGTTCACCATGGTAGCCATGACTGGATTAGACCAAGATATGATGCAACGCAATCTCAGTTGTAAAAACTTCAAAGACTCGCAAAAGAATATGATCACCAGCATCATTTCACAGTGCTTCGTTATTCTGCTGTTCCTGATGCTAGGTGTGTTGCTTTACACATTTGCCGACAGCCAAGGCATACAAGTGGATAAAAGCGATAAACTCTTCCCCGTAATCGCCACCGGGAATTACTTCCCTGTCATTGTAGGTATTCTGTTTATCATCGGACTGATTTCCTCCGCCTATTCGGCAGCCGGCTCTGCATTGACTGCACTCACAACGTCTTTCACCGTAGATATTCTAGGCACGAAAGGCAAGACGGAAGAAGAGGTTGTGAAAATCCGGAAACGGGTGCACGTGGGAATGGCCGTAATAATGGGGGTCACTATCTTTGTGTTCAATCTGTTGAACAATACCAGCGTAATCGATGCCGTATATATTCTGGCAAGCTACACATACGGTCCTATCCTGGGTCTGTTTGCCTTCGGCATCTTTATGAAGCAGCAAGTGCATGATAAATATATACCGGCAGTAGCTGTCGCTTCCCCGTTTCTCTGTTTTATCCTGCAAAAGAATTCGGAGGCATGGTTCAACGGTTATCAGTTCAGCTATGAGTTACTCATATTCAACGCATTGTTCACATTCATCGGACTCTGCATATTGATAAGAAAAAACAAGAAAAACATTTAACTTAATACGTCATCATCATGAGTGTAAGACTTCACTTTTTATTCAGTATGCTTGTCGCCGTCCTTATCCCCCATACGGGCGGCGCGCAAGAACTCTCTCCAGAAATCCGCCAAGAAATAGGAAAATTTCTGGATGCTACCGCGCGAAAAGAGGTATCCATAGGACACATCACGATTGACTCCGTTGCCATAAAGGGTAACGCTCTGCAACTGTTTGCCAACATGAACTGTTCCTACATTCCTTTCCGGGAAAATAACGTGGCAGAGATTTATCAAGGAATCAGCGCCTTGTTACCGGCCGAACTTACAAAATACAGATTGCAGTTACATACCAATAAACACTGTATTGAAGAACTGATACCTCAGGCGCTTCGTTCAAAAAGAGATAAAAAAGCCCTGGTATTCAGCCAAGAAGTGAAAAAGCCTTTGGTGACCAAAGTATCCAGACCCTATACGCCCACTAACGGATTGCAGAATCGCCACATAGCCTTATGGCAAAGCCATGGTTTCTACTATGAGCCGAAACTAGACCGTTGGGAGTGGCAACGCGCCCGCTGTCTTCAGACTGTGGAGGACCTGTATACACAAAGTTTTGTTCTCCCCTACCTCGTCCCGATGCTGGAAAATGCCGGAGCCAATGTGCTGATTCCACGTGAGCGTGACTGCCAGACTGCCGAAATCATTATTGATAACGACGGTTGCCTCAATACACGCTCCATTTATACGGAAAAGGTAACCGACAAGCCTTGGATGCAAGGTGTCGGAAAAGGTTTTGCACATCTACGCCCGTTATACACCGATTTTGAGAATCCATTTAAAGAAGGAACATTCCGCACCATAGAGACTATTAAGAAAGGAAAAGAAAGCGTTGCCGAATGGATACCCGAAATTCCCCGGGACGGACAATACGCAGTCTATGTATCCTATCATACCGTCCCGAACAGCAGTGATGACGCCCTCTACACCGTCCACCATAAAGGCGGAGCATCCCGGTTCAAAGTCAACCAGCAGATGGGCGGTGGTACCTGGATTTATTTAGGCACTTTCGGTTTCGACGCAGGACAGGATAATGCATACAAAGTAACCTTGAGCAATCGTTCCGCCAAAGCCGGACAAACAGTGACAGCCGATGCGATCAAAATAGGCGGCGGCATGGGTAACATTGCCCGTCGCATTTCGGAAGAAGGTGCTACGGATAATCTGAAAAGCTCCGATAAAACCGCCAATTCATCGGATGAAACCAAACAGACTAAAACCACACATCAGTCACCCTATACAGCCATATATCAGGAAAGCGGCTATCCGCGTTTCTGCGAAGCCGCCCGTTATTGGATGCAATGGGCAGGCATCCCGGACAGTGTGTATTCGGAAAGTCAGGGTAAGAATGATTACACAGATGATTATAAAAGCCGCGCTATATGGGTGAATTATCTCGCCGGTGGTTCTGCTGCCAATCCCACAGAAAGAGGTCTGAACATTCCGGTAGATATGGCATTCGCCTTCCATTCGGATGCCGGAACCACACTCAACGACTCCATCATCGGAACACTCGGCATTTACCAAACTGACTCCTACAAGGGGGTGTTCGCCAACGGCGCGTCACGCTATCTCTCACATGATTTGACGGACCTGATTCAGTCCAATATCGTGCGCGATATCCGCACTCTTTACGAACCCCAATGGACACGCCGCGGAAAATGGGATCAATCGTATTACGAAGCGCGTGTACCCCAAGTGCCGACTATGCTGCTTGAGTTACTTTCCCACCAGAATTTCGCAGATATGCGATACGGGCTTGATCCGCGTTTTCGCTTTACGGTAAGCCGCGCCATCTACAAAGGAATGTTGCAGTTCCTCTGCTCACAATACCGCACGAACTATATCGTGCAGCCTTTACCGGTCGACCACATGGCCCTGCGTATGATAAGTGAAAATGAGATTGAACTAACCTGGCAAGCAGTAGCCGATCCATTGGAACCGACAGCCAATGCCGAAAAATACATTGTCTACACCCGTACCGGCAACGGCGACTTTGACAACGGCGTAGTAGTAGATAAAAACAGCTATCGCACCACGCTTCCGGCGGGTGTTGTATGCAGCTACAAAGTAACCGCCCTCAACAAAGGTGGTGAAAGTTTCCCCTCCGAAATACTTTCGGCAGGGCAGGCTTTCAACAGCAAAGGGACCGTATTGGTAGTGAATGGGTTTGACCGCATCAGTGCACCCGCTGATTTTGTCGCTGCCCCTCCGGCAGATACATTGCTTGCCGGCTTTCTGGATGAATTAGACCATGGAGTGCCCTACATCAAAGACATCAGTTATATAGGAAAAATGAAAGAGTACCGTCGCTCCATCCCCTGGATGGATGATGACGCGTCCGGTTTCGGTGACAGTTACAGTAATTATGAGACACAGGTCATCGCCGGAAACACGTTCGATTATCCGGCCCTGCATGGAACTGCCATACTGAAGGCAGGTTACTCCTTTGTGTCATGCAGCGACGAAGCTGTTGAAGATGGGCAAATAACCTTGAACGATTATAAATACACCGATCTTATCCTCGGCAAAGAATGTCAAACCAAGATAGGTAGAGGCGGAGTAAAACCTCTGGAGTTCAAAACATTCAGCAAACCGATGCAAGAATGTATTACGGCCTACTGCAACCAGGGCGGCAACATCTTCATATCTGGAGCATACGTAGGGACAGACCTATGGGATAACCGCCTTATTACTGCCAAAGAAGAAGATAAGAAATTTGCAATGGAAGTCCTGAAATATAAGTGGCGTGCGGGACAAGCAGCCATTATGGGCAAGGTGAAGTGCGTAACTTCCCCGTTCCCCTCCCTTACAGGAAACTATACCTATTACAATGAGCTGAACTCTGATTCTTACGTCGTAGAATCTCCCGATGCTATTGAACCTGCTACGGAAGGAGCATATACAATCATGCGTTACCCGGAAAATAACCTGAGCGCCGGCGTAGCCTATCAAGGCAGTTATAAGACTTGCGTATTAGGTTTTCCTTTCGAGTCACTGCGTACTACGGAAGAAAGAGAATATCTGATGAACGCCATTATGACGTTTTTCGACAGCAATACCAAAAAGTAAAAAGAAAAATTATAAAACCAATCATCATCTATGAACCGAAGACTATTCATCAGTGCCCTGCTTGTGTGCCTGCTGCCGTTTATGGCGCAGGCGCAACAAATAGCGTTCCGCTTCGCACAATTGACGGACATTCATCTAAGTCCAAGCAACCCCAACCCTACCGAAGACCTGTTGCGTTCTATCGCACAGATAAATGCCACAGACAGCATCGACTTTGTATTAGTAACAGGAGACATCACCGAGGAAGGCGATCGTGCCACTATGGAAAAAGTAAAATCATGCCTTGACCTGCTGAAAGTGAAATACTATGTGGCACTGGGCAACCATGAAACCAAATGGAGCGATTCCGGCTGTACCGCCTTCGGAGAAATCTTCGGTGGCGAACGGTTCGATTTCGAACACAAAGGATTCTTATTTTTAGGTTTTAACTCCGGGCCCCTGATGCGTATGGCATACGGGCATGTCGTTCCCCAGGATATCCGTTGGATGACGGAAAGAATGAATCAATACAACACCGGAGATCCTCAACAGAACAAGCCTGTAATACTTGTGACCCACTACCCAATGATAGAAGGCGATGTGGATAACTGGTATGAGGTGACAGATGCCGTACGTCCGTATAACATACGCCTATTCATCGGCGGACACTATCACCGTAACCGCGATTTGCGTTATGACGGTATTCCGGGAGTATTAATGCGCAGCAACCTGCGTGACAAGGATGGGAAACCGGGTTATGGCATCTACGAGATAACCAAGGACTCCATTCGCGTCTATACACAACGTATCGGAGAGCCGAAAAAACAATGGGCAGGTTTCTCCCTGACAGAATCGTATTACGAGCGCAATGGGAAAGCCGAAAAATATCCGGACTTCTCCGTAAACAAAGAATATCCGCAGGTGAAAGAACAATGGATAACAAAAACCGGAGTCGGCATTTATTGCTCGCCAGCTGTAGAAAAGGATAAAGTCTTCATCGGTGACGACATGGGATACCTGACCGCCTATGCTCTTAAAGACGGCAAGGCGCTATGGCGTTTCCAGTCCGGAAAAAGAATCGTCGGAACACCCGCTGTCAGCGAGGGGATTGTTGTTTTCGGTTCCGCAGACTGCAAAATATACGGTCTGAATGCTCAAAACGGAAACTCATTGTGGACAGTGGAAACCTCCGAACCCGTATTGGGGGCAGTAACCATAGACAACGGCACTGCCTATATAGGCGCCAGCGACCATACCTTTCGCGCCATCAACACCTGCAACGGAGAGATAAAGTGGACTTTTACAGGTGTAAAGGGTTACATTGAAACCAAACCTCTGGTGACGGACAGCAAAGTCATCTTCGGTGCATGGGACAACACTTTGTATGCGCTGAATAAGGCAGACGGCAGGGAGTTATGGAAATGGACAGGCGGACTGACCCGCATGCACTTTTCTCCGGCAGCCGTATGGCCGGTAGCCGCAGAGGGGAAAGTATTCATCACCGACCCGCAACGCGCCATGACTGCCATTGAGATAGAAACAGGCAATACCGTATGGCGCACCTTCCAGTCTATGGTACGCGAAACGATAGGATTGTCCGAAGATGGAGAACGCATTTACAGCAAAACGATGAACGACAGTATCGTCTGCTACTCCACCAAAGGCAGCCACCCGCATGAATTATGGGCATCCAATGTCGGATTCGGCTACGAGCACGCACCTTCCATGCAGGTCGAAAAAGATGGGATCGTATTTGGAAGCACAAAAGAAGGTCTTATCTTCGCATTGGAGGCTAAGACCGGAAAAGTATTGTGGAAACACAAAATAGGTAACTCCCTTATAAGCACCGTAGTGCCGCTAAGCGGTAACCGGATACTGTTCACCGCCACCGGAGGAGAGGCAGGGTTACTTAAATTCAAAATAAAAAAATAAGAACCAAAAATAAAAAATAACACCTTACAGATATGAAGAAGATTGATTGCTTTATTCCCTACGCAGGAAAAGAACAAGCTGAAAAGACAGTACAAGGATTACAGATTACCGGTCTCGTTGGAAATATCCACTTGGTAACAACAGACTCTACCCTTGAACCGCTGCCCGGTTGCGAACTTTTAGTTGTAGACATGCCTCATAGCAGCGCTACCATGAAAGCCATAGCACAAAAAGCGAATACGGAATATACATTGCTCTATACCAAAGAGACCACTCTTGAACTGGGAATGTTTGCACTGGAGCGCATGATGCACATCGCCGAAGATTCGGATGCGGGAATGGTATATGCCGACCATTATCAGATAGCCGGTGGCAAACAAACCAATGCCCCTGTCATAGACTACCAGTTCGGCTCGCTAAGGGATGATTTCAACTTCGGTTCAGTACTGCTCTTCAATACATCCAGACTAAAAGAGGCAGCCGGACGCATAACATCCGAGTATAACTTTGCCGGTCTCTACGACTTACGCCTGAAGTTGAGCCAAAATGCAGATCTTGTGCACATCAACGAATACCTGTACAGCGAGGTGGAAAATGATACGCGCAAAAGCGGCGAAAAGATTTTTGACTATGTCGATCCGAAGAACCGTAACCGTCAGATTGAAATGGAAGAAGCATGTACGGAACACCTGAAAGAAATAGGCGGTTATCTGGAACCGGAATTCAAGCAAATAGAATTTTCTGCCGGCAACTTCGAGTACGAGGCATCTGTCATCATCCCCGTACGCAACCGCATCCGCACCATTCGCGATGCTATCCGTTCCGTTCTAAGTCAGAAGACAGACTTCAAGTTCAACCTCATCATTATTGACAACCACTCCACAGACGGAACCACAGAAGCCATCGACGAGTTCAAAAACGATGAACGCCTCATCCATATAATCCCCGAACGCAACGATCTCGGTATCGGTGGTTGCTGGAACATGGGCGTACACCATCCCAAATGCGGAAAGTTTGCCATACAGTTGGACAGCGACGACGTATACGCCAATGAAAATACGTTGGCTATAATGGTACGCGCTTTCTACGAACAGAACTGTGCTATGGTAGTGGGTACCTACATGATGACGGACTTCAATATGAATATGATTGCACCGGGCATTATCGACCACAAGGAATGGACACCGCACAACGGGCGGAACAATGCCCTGCGCATCAACGGGCTAGGTGCACCGCGTGCATTCTATACTCCGGTGTTGCGTGAAGTTAAAGTGCCCAATACAAGCTATGGTGAAGACTATGCTTTGGGGTTGAACTTCTCCCGCCGATACCAGATAGGTCGTGTCTACGAAGTCGTTTACCTCTGCCGCCGCTGGGATGACAACTCAGACGCTTCATTGGATGTCGTTAAAATGAACGGACACAACTTGTATAAAGACCGCATCCGCACTTGGGAATTGCAGGCGCGTGTAGCAATGAACAAGAAAAACTAGAAATAATCTATGAACCAGACCATACACAATCTTCTGACCGAGCAACTTGTTTCCTGGGAAACGGCGCGTAACAACTACGCCGCCCTTTCCGGGGTACAGGTGAAAGAACTGAATGTAAACGGGATTCTCTACAAGGTTCAGTTCAATCCGGCACGTATCGTGTCTTCCGGAGCCAAAGTAGATGCCAAGTCCATAAAGGAGCGGAAATGCTTTCTCTGCCCCGCCAATTTGCCGGCAGAGCAAAAAGGTATTCCATTTGAAGGGCACTATAATATATTAGTCAATCCGTTTCCTATATTTCCCCGTCATTTGACGATACCGGAAACGGCGCATGTGAATCAACGCATATCCCCCCGTTTCGGCGATATGCTGGATCTGGCACAACAGTTGACTGATTATACAATCTTTTACAACGGCCCCAAATGCGGCGCTTCCGCTCCCGACCATGCACATTTCCAAGCTGGCAACAAAGGCTTCATGCCCATTGAGCAAAGCTGGCGAGAGCTGGTGGCAGGCAAAGTAGCGGATTACGGTCAAGCCACCCTTTGGCACCTGAACGACACCCCACGCACTACGCTTGTTATTGAGTCTGCCGACCGGAAAACTGCAATTAAATTGTTCGACATCGTCTATCACTCTTTGGACATACAACCTGGTGAGGACGAACCGATGATGAACGTTCTCGGAATGTACGAAACCGGCAAATGGATTGTTTTCATCTTTCCCCGCGCCAAACACCGTCCGGCCTGTTACACAGCCGAAGGAGACGCAAATCTGCTAAGCAGTCCTGCATCCGTTGATTTAGGCGGTGTATTCATCACTCCCGTCGAAAAAGATTTCATCAAAATAACGGCAGAGGACATCGCACAAATATTAGGTGAAGTATGCCTTTCGCCCACAGATTTCCAAAAGGTACGGCAACGTATCAAAGAACAAATATAACATCGTTATTCTTTATAAACAGACGAATATGAAAGAACCTAAAGTAGAAGTCGGTATATTATTCGAGCCGCAGATAGAGTTCATCCTACTGACCCCCTACCACACATCCGGTAAGGAAGTCTGTGGCAAACAAGTCGTCACCTATAACGAAGGAAGAATCCTTTGGAACGGCCGGCAATATGATGAATTGTTGTTTGAACCTCTGGAAGAAACTGCCGCCTTTGAATTGCTGGACGTGACTATCGGCATAAACTTCCACTGGGAGCGCAAAGAAGACCAACGCTTTTCTGGTTCTTTGAAAATTATTGTGGAAAACGGCAAATTAACAGGCATCAATGTCATCCATATCGAAGACTATCTGACGAGTGTCATTTCCAGCGAAATGAGTGCAACAGCTTCCTTAGAACTGCTGAAAGCACACGCTGTCATTTCACGCAGTTGGCTATTGGCGCAGATACGGAAGAACAAGGAAATCACAGAAGCACACACCGGTTATTCCGCTTTCACCCAAACCGACGAGGAATTAATCCGCTGGTACGACCGCGAAGACCATACCCATTTCGATGTATGTGCAGACGATCACTGCCAACGCTATCAGGGAATTACCCGCGCCTCTACCGACATAGTCAGGCAGGCGATAGCCGCTACCCGCGGACAGGTGCTTACTTCGGAAGGCAACATCTGCGACGCCCGTTTCTCCAAATGCTGCGGCGGTATCTTCGAAGAATTTCAATATTGCTGGGAAGACACCAGACGCCCTTACCTCGCCAAACAACGTGATTATTTGGCAAGAAGCGGAAAACTCGTTTCCAAGTTGCCCGACCTGACACAGGAAGCCGAAGCCGACCGCTGGATACGCACCTCTCCCGAATCATTTTGCAACACTACGGACAAGAAAATCCTGTCGCAGGTTCTCAACAATTACGACCAGGAAACCACAGATTTCTACCGCTGGAAAGTGGAATATACTCAGGACGAACTCTCCGCCCTCATCCTGAAACGTTCCGGAGTAGACTACGGGCGGATAATCGATCTTATTCCTGTGGCCCGCGGCACTTCCGGACGCCTTTGGAAGCTGAAAATCGTCGGGACCAAAAAGGCACGTACTATCGGCAAAGAGTTAGAGATCCGACGCACCCTGTCTCCTTCACACCTTTACAGTTCCGCCTTTGTCATAGACCGGGCAGAACTGTCGGCGGAAGGCATACCCGGACGTTTTATCCTCACAGGAGCCGGTTGGGGGCATGGCGTGGGCCTCTGCCAGATAGGCGCTGCCGTAATGGGAGAGCAGGGATATCAATATGACGCGATACTGCTGCACTACTATACCGGTGCCACTATTGACAAACTATATGACTAATCTAATAACCGAAAAACAACCAACAGAATGAATAATATCAAGAAAATATCCCCTTGGGCATGGGTGCCCACCCTGTACTTTGCACAAGGCATCCCTTATTTTATCGTGAATAACATCTCAGTACTGATGTTTGCCAAAATGGGTGTTCCCAACGGAGACATGGCGCTGTTTACCAGCTTGCTGTATCTACCCTGGACTATCAAACCCTTCTGGAGCCCGTTTGTGGACATCATCAAGACCAAAAGATGGTGGGTTGTTTCCATGCAGATACTGATGTCGATAGCCTTTATCTTGCTGACCCTGACCATTCCACGTCCGGACGAAGCGACCATGGCAGCCGGAACGACTCCTATCAGTATGTTCACCATTACCCTGATACTATTCATCATTACGGCATTTGCCTCCGCCACACACGACATTGCAGCGGACGGATTCTATATGCTGGCGTTAAAGTCGGGCGAACAGGCAGAATTCGTCGGTATCCGCAGTACGTTCTATCGTCTCGCGTCCATTTTCGGACAAGGAGTGCTCGTAGCCATTGCCGGCGCCATCGAATTGAAATACGACAATATCCCACTGTCATGGACCATCACGATGCTGGTTACAGCCGTCATGTTCAGTGCAGTAAGTTTCTATCACCTCTTTGCAATCCCAAAACCGGCTTCCGACAAATCGGTACTGGCACCGGGAACAGCCAGTGCAAAGGCCATCTTCAAAGAATTCGGCCGTACATTCGCCACTTATTTCACCAAACCGGGCGTGTTGCTTGCCATCGTATTCATGCTGCTCTACCGTCTGCCCGAGGCATTCCTCATCAAGATGTGCATGCCTTTCCTTGTTGCCGCCAAAGGAGCGGGAGGCTTAGGGCTATCTACGGCAGAAGTAGGCATCGTATATGGCACTATCGGAGTAATTTTTCTCACTCTGGGCGGCATCCTTGGAGGACTGTTCGCATCGCGCATAGGATTAAAGAAGTCCATTTGGTGGATGGCGGCATGTATGACGCTCCCCTGCCTGACTTTCGTTTACCTGGCTGTTTGCCAGCCCGAAAACCTGTTTGCCATATCAACGGCTATTGCTATCGAACAATTCGGCTACGGATTCGGATTCACAGCCTACATGCTCTATATGATGTACTTCTCCGAAGGTGAGTTCAAGACATCCCATTATGCCATCTGCACCGCATTCATGGCATTGAGTATGATGATTCCGGGTATGTTTGCAGGGTATATTCAGGAAGCAATCGGCTACATCAACTTCTTCTGGATGGTGATAATCTGCTGTGTCGCCACCGTAATAGTCACAATTTTTGCAGACAGAAGGATTGATCCGGAATACGGAAAAAAATGATTATGAAGAGTGACGGATACAAACAACATAACTAATTCAGAATACATGCTTATGAAAAGAACAATTATAGCCTGCTTGCTCTGCCTCCTTTGCGGCAGTATGGCACAAGCACAGAAGATAAGAATCAAAACCGGCATTGAGGTGCTGAAAGAACAGAACTTCAAGTGCCTGGAGGGGAAACGCGTAGGTTTGATTACCAATCCTACCGGAGTAGACAACAAGTTAAAGTCCACCATAGACATTCTGCATGAAGCACCGAACGTGAACCTCGTAGCCCTTTACGGTCCGGAACATGGCGTGCGCGGCGATGTACATGCAGGCGACCATGTGACCGACATAAAAGACCCCTCCACCGGGCTGCCCGTTTATTCCCTCTACGGCAAGACACGCAAAGCGACCCCGGAAATGCTGAAAGACATCGATGTACTGGTATATGACATACAGGACATCGGTTGCCGTTCGTTCACATATATCAGCACTATGGGACTTGCCATGGAAGCTGCCGCCGAAAACGGAAAAGAATTTATTGTACTGGACCGCCCCAACCCCGTAGGCGGGTTGAAGATTGAAGGCAATCTGACAGAAGATGACTGCATTTCGTTTGTCAGCCAATTCAAAATTCCGTATCTTTACGGGCTCACTTGCGGTGAGTTGGCTTTACTGCTGAATGGAGAGAAGATGCTGAAAGACGGAAAGCAATGCAAACTGCAGGTTGTAAAAATGAAAGGCTGGAAGCGCAAAATGGACTACACACAGACCGGCTTGCAATGGGTTCCTTCATCCCCGCACATCCCACATCCACATTCCGCATTTTTCTATCCTGTCAGCGGAATTTTAGGCGAGTTAGGCTACATGTCTATCGGAGTAGGTTATACGATTCCGTTCCAGATGTTTGCCGCTACATGGGTGGAAGCGGAGAAACTTGCCAAAAGCCTGAACAGCCTGGGCGTACCGGGTGTTATCTTCCGGCCTATGTATCTGAAACCGTTCTACTCCGTAGGCAAAGGCGAACTGTTGCAAGGTGTGCAGGTGCACATCATGGACTTTGGCAAAGCTCCACTCAGTGAAATACAGTTTCTCGTCATGGAGGAAGTAGCCGCCCTCTATCCCGAACGTGCCGTCTTCGACCATGCAGACAAAGGCCGGTTTGCCATGTTCGATAAAGTAAGCGGTTCCAAACAGATACGCGAACGGTTCAGCAAGCGCAACCGGTGGGAGGATATCCGGGAGTATTGGTATAAGGATGTCGAAGACTTCCGCAAACTATCGAAACCATATTATTTATACAAATAGTTTGACAAGCAAAACTGAATACAAGTTGATATGATCCTAAATGCATTTCAGTCGTATACTGAATCCTTCACTCCGCAAATGCGCTTCACAGCACATCCCGACGAGAGTATACGGAAACATGCATGACAGTAACAAATTATACGTTATGAAACAGAGTAACTACATGGCTTTCCTGCAGGAAGCGAAACAGTTCATCCCGCAAGAAAGGATCTACACCGATGAACTCCGCCGACTGGCATGGGGAACGGACGCAGGTTTTTACCGCCTCATCCCGCAAATCGTAATCCGCTCGGAGGGAGAAGAAGAGATTTCCCGATTACTGAAACTAGCCGGTCACCACCACCTGCCCGTAACTTTCCGAGCGGCAGGAACCAGCCTTTCCGGACAAGCCATCAGTGACTCCATACTCATCGTAGCCGGCAAACACTGGGAACAATACAGCCTTTCCGCCGACCATGAGGAAATTACCCTGCAACCCGGCATCATCGGTCAACGGGTCAATGAGCTGTTAGCCCCTTTCGGGAGGAAGTTCGCTCCGGACCCAGCTTCCGTCAAAAGCGCCATGGTGGGCGGTATCGTCATGAACAACGCTTCCGGCATGAACTGCGGCACACACGCCAACAGTGACAAGGTGCTTCTTTCCGCCCGTATTGTTTTGGCAGACGGAACGGTGCTTGACACCGGAGATGCCGTCAGCCGCGCCGCATTCGAAGTGACACACCGCGATTTCTTGCGCCGGATTTGTACGCTTCGCGATGAAGTACGCGCCGATGAGAAACTATCCGAGCGTATTCATTACAAATATTCCATCAAGAACGTAACAGGACTGAACCTCCTTCCTTTCATCCGCTTTGACGATCCGTTCGATATCATAGCTCACCTTATGGTTGGTTCGGAAGGAACATTGGCATTCCTTTCGCAGGTCACCATGAAAACAGAGTACGACTATCCCTGCAAGGCAAGCGCCATGCTCTACTTCAAGACTATAAAAGACGCTTGTCGTGCCGTAGTGGCCATGAAGAAGCTGACGGACAACAACGGCGGGTGGATTGTAAAAGGAGCAGAACTACTGGATTGGAAGTCCCTGGCATCGGTCAGCGACCCCATATTCCTGAAATACAGAGGAGAAATATGTTCATCTCCCCTGCCCGGCATAGAACCGGGAGACGAAACCGGACTGACTGCCGTACTGACCGAAACCAAAGCCCGCACAGACGAAGAACTGAAACGGAATATCGGTGCAATAGAACATTGTCTCTCTCACTTCCGAACCTATACGCCTATACGCTTCACAGACAAACCCGAGGAATATTCACAATACTGGGCTATCCGTTCCGGTATCTTCCCTTCCGTAGGCGGAACGCGAAAACCGGGAACAACCTGTCTCATCGAAGATGTGGCTTTCCACATCGAAGATTTGCCCGAGGCAACCGCCGAGTTACAGCAACTCATCGCCCGGCATGGTTACGAAGACGCCTGTATATATGGACATGCGTTGGAAGGTAACTATCACTTCATCCTCAACCAGTCCTTTGGCAGTGACGCCGAAGTAAAGCGTTACGAGGAGCTGATGAACGATGTCAAAACATTGGTGGTGGACAAATACGATGGTTCTCTGAAGGCGGAACATGGTACAGGACGCAACATGGCTCCCTTTGTTCGTTACGAATGGGGAGACTCCGCCTACGAAGTAATGAAAGCCGTTAAAAAGCTATTTGACCCACAGGGCTTGTTGAATCCGGGCGTTATCTTCAATGATGACCCGAAATGCCATATAAAGAACTTCAAACCGCTTCCTCTCATACCCTTAGATGCGAAAAGCCCTGCTGCCAAAGTGAACCGCTGCATTGAATGTGGCTTTTGTGAAGTGAACTGCCTTTCCTGCGGTTTCACCCTTTCCTCGCGACAACGCATCGTACTGCAAAGAGAGATTGCCCGTCTCCGGCAGAATGGCGATGCTCCTGAACGTCTGGCCTTGTTGGAAAAGCAATATCTCTACCCCGGAAACCGGACTTGTGCCGGAGACGGACTGTGCTCCATGTCTTGCCCTATGGGAATCAATACAGGTGACCTTACGCACATCATCCGCCAGGAAGAATTACCGCAAGGCAGTTTAGGCTATAAAGCCGGAAATTTTGCCGCCAACCATTTTGCAGGTATCAAAAGCGCACTGCGACCTATATTAGGACTGGCAGACCTCGGCCATTCCATTTTGGGAACAAAAGCGATGAGCAGTATCACCAAAGGCATGCACAATGCCCTCGGCATCCCCCTATGGACTCCGGCAATGCCAAAGCCCTACAAATTCAAACCTAAAGAATTAAAAGCCGGAAATAAAGTAGTCTACTTCCCCAGTTGCATCAACCAAACGATGGGGCTGCCCAAGAAATCTCCTATGGAACAGCCGCTGGTCAACAAAATGATCGCCCTGCTCCAAAAAGGCGGTTACGAAGTCATCTTCCCTAAAAACATGGAAAAGCTCTGTTGCGGCACAATCTGGGAGAGCAAAGGCATGCTCGACATAGCCAACCGCAAAACAACCGAACTGGAAGCAGCGCTTTGGGAAGCCAGCGAAGAAGGGAAATACCCTGTCCTGTGCGACCAAAGCCCATGTCTGCACCGCATGCGCAGCACCATTCAAAAAATGAAACTTTATGAACCGGCAGAGTTCATATACACATTCCTGCGCGACAAGCTGTCATTCACTCCCATTGACCGACCCATAGCAGTCCACATAACCTGCTCCATGCGTAAAATGGGACTGGCCGATACAATCATAGCCCTGGCACAGCTCTGCTCCACAAAGGTCATCGTGCCGGAAGAGGTAGGTTGCTGCGGCTTTGCCGGCGACCGAGGCTTCACGTATCCCGAACTGAATACCTACGCCCTACGTAAGCTCCGTCCACAGATAGAGGCTGCCGGCATCGGCATCGGTTACTCCAACAGCCGCACCTGTGAAATCGGACTGACAACCAACTCCGGTATCCCATATGTGTCCATTGCCTACCTCGTAGATCAATGCACACAACCTTTGACAACAACCCAAGACTAACTTAACACACCTGAAATTATGAGTAATGCAGTAAAAACAAACAAACGTATTCTTGCCCTTGACATCCTCCGGGGAGTCACCATTGCGGGAATGATCATGGTCAACAATCCGGGCACATGGGCACATATTTACGCCCCCTTGCGCCATGCGGAATGGAACGGCCTTACCCCCACCGACCTTGTGTTCCCTTTCTTTATGTTCATCATGGGGATTTCCACGTACATTTCTTTGAAGAAATATAATTTTGAATTCAGTCATGCCGCCGGCATAAAAATCTTAAAACGCACCATACTTATCTTCCTCATAGGTATGGCTATCGGCTGGTTCTCGAAGTTCTGTTATTATTGGACCTCTCCCACCGAAGGCATCAGTTTCGGCACGCAACTATGGGAATCCGTATGGACGTTCGACCGTATCCGTATTCTGGGTGTCATGCAACGTCTGGCTCTCTGCTATGGCGCTACCGCTATCATTGCCCTGACCATGAAGCACAAGAACATCCCGTATCTTATCGCCACTCTTCTGACAGGATATTTCATCCTATTGCTATGTGGCAATGGATTTGCCTATAACGATACGAACATACTTTCTATCGTAGACCGCACTATCCTGACCCCAGCACACATGTACAAGGACAACGGCATCGATCCGGAAGGCCTCTTAAGTACCATTCCCGCCATAGCCCATGTACTGCTGGGCTTCTGTGTGGGACGCATGATGCTCGAAGGGGGCAAAGCCAATGAAGATCGTGAAAGCATGCTCAACTCACATCTCATCAAATTGCTTTTAGTAGGCACTATCCTTACATTCTCCGGTTTCTTGTTGAGTTACGGATGCCCAATCAACAAAAAGATTTGGTCGCCTACCTTCGTTCTCACAACATGCGGGTTGGCTTCCAGCTTCCTGGCACTGCTCATCTGGATTATCGATGTAAAAGGCTATAAGAAATGGAGCCTGTTCTTCGAATCATTCGGCGTCAACCCCCTGTTCATGTATGTATTGGGAGGCGTGCTTAGTATTCTCTTCGGCAGCATCTGCTTCCCATGGGGAGAAAGCAGCATCAGTATACACACATTCCTATATAAGATATTGCTGATGCCGATATTCGGTGAAACCGGCGGTTCACTGGCCTATGCGCTGTTGTTCGTCGGCATAAACTGGTGCATCGGCTACCAGCTCTACAAACGGAAGATTTATATAAAAATATAACAATTGGTGATGTGTGATCAGCAATTGGCTATCAGCCACTAACCACCCATCATTAATCATCAATCACTAATAACCAAACAACTATAAAGATATGATTCTAATAGCAGACAGTGGCTCTACAAAAACCGATTGGTGTGTTGTAGAAAACGGACAACCCATCCAACAGATATCCACGAAAGGAATTAACCCTTTCTTTCAGTCGGAAGAGGAAATCAGCAATGAGATCGCAACATCATTGTTGCCTCAGTTAAAAACAAATGCATTGGATGCCGTATATTTCTATGGTGCAGGATGCGGATTTCCCGATAAAATAGCTATGGTCCACCGCGCCATTACCAAGCATCTCCAAATAAAGAGAGAGGTAGAAGTCAATACAGATATGCTTGCTGTTGCTCATGGACTCTGCCAACACGAGGCCGGCATTGCCTGTATTATGGGTACAGGCTCCAATTCTTGCTATTATGATGGAAAGCAGATTGTTTCCAATGTGTCCCCGTTGGGATTCATACTTGGAGACGAAGGCAGCGGTGCCGTACTGGGCAAGTTATTGGTAGGTGATATACTGAAAAACCAGATGACTCCCGAATTGAAGGAGAAATTTCTCAAACAGTTCGGCCTGACACCTGCCGACATTATAGACCGCGTTTATCGCAAACCATTTCCTAACCGTTTTCTTGCGAGCCTTTCGCCTTTCCTCGCACAGAACATAGATGAACCTTGCATACATGCGTTGGTACTGGGAAGTTTCAAATCATTCCTCAAACGCAATGTCATGCAATATGAGAACTTCCGTAATAGCAAAGTACACTTTATCGGTTCGGTAGCTTTCTATTATAAAACAATATTAGCAGAAGCTGCACAGGAAATGAATATCCAGTTGGGCACTATCATTAAGAGTCCAATGGAAGGACTGATTAAATATCATAGCGGAAAGTAACCTATAAGGTGATAAAATAGTAAACAACAACCCCCATAAAGTAAATAGACCTATGTTTATAAAAATTTCAGAGCAACCCTCGCTCTACAACGACCTGGAAAAAAAGTCCGTCCATGAAATACTGGTAGACATCAACAGAGAAGATCAAAAAGTGGCGCTTGCCATACAAAAAACAATACCTCAAATAGAGAAGTTAGTGACGCAGATAGTTCCCCGCATGAAACAGGGCGGACGTATTTTCTACATGGGTGCCGGTACAAGCGGACGCCTTGGCGTGCTCGACGCTTCCGAAATTCCACCGACATTCGGCATGCCGCCAACATTGGTTATCGGCCTGATAGCCGGTGGTGACACAGCCCTACGCAACCCGGTGGAGAATGCGGAAGATGACATGCAACGTGGTTGGGAGGAACTCGTAGAACGCAATATTACGGATAAAGATACGGTCATCGGCATAGCTGCATCCGGTACTACCCCCTACGTAATCGGCGCACTGCATGAAGCACGCGAACATGGGATTCTGACAGCCTGCATCACCAGTAACCCCGACTCTCCAATGGCAGCGGAATCAGACGTAGCCATTGAAATGATTGTAGGCCCGGAATATGTTACGGGAAGCTCCCGAATGAAATCGGGTACAGGGCAGAAGATGATTCTCAATATGATTACCACTTCCGTAATGATACAATTGGGGCGTGTAAAAGGTAACAAAATGGTAAACATGCAACTTAGCAACAAGAAACTGGTAGATCGCGGAACACGTATGTTGGTCGAAGAATTAGGACTTGATTATGGAAAAGCCAAAGCTCTCTTACTCATGCATGGCTCTGTGAAAAAAGCCGCAGATGCTTATCGAATTAAGGAGTGACGATCTATAATCTTTTACCTCTAATCCTGCTACCATTATGAGAACATATCTAAGTTTTCTTTTCCTTTTCTGCGGACTACAAATAACCATTGCGCAACCATTGCAACATGTAGTCCCCGAACAAGCGCACCCTACTCTGCGTATATATACAGAACATTACTACAAACGGTTCATTCAGTTCATGGACGAAGCTCCTATCAGCAACAAGGACATCGTAATGTTAGGTAACAGCCTGACAGAAAACGGTGGTAATTGGGCTGCCCGCCTCGGTAACAAGCATGTACGCAACCGCGGCATCATCGGCGATGAAGTGATGGGTGTATACGACCGTCTCCACCAAATATTGCCGGGACATCCTGCCAAATTATTCCTCCTTATCGGTGTGAACGACATCTCCCATGGCCTGACAAGTGACAGTATTGTCAGCATGATTCGCACAACGGTAGAACGCATTCGGAAGGAATCTCCCGACACCAGACTCTACCTGCAAAGCCTGCTTCCCATCAACGAGAGTTTCGGCCGCTATAAAAGGCTGACGGGAAAAACAAGTATGATACCCGAAATCAATAAACAGTTAGAAGCTCTTGCCAAAGAAAAAGGCCTGACATACATCAATCTCTTTCCTCTGTTCACAGAAAAAGGAAGCAATGTGTTACGAGCAGATCTGACAACCGACGGACTGCATCTAAAGGAAGAAGGCTATAAAATCTGGGTAAAAGCCATTAAGAAGAAGATATAACAAAAGGCATCTGATAAGTCCCTGATTATAAACAGAAAAGGTGATAAAGTTTGCTCTTTATCACCTTTCTCATTCATATCAATTCGTTTTTCCTACACAATTCCTTTCAAATATACATCAAATGTCAATGATGAATAACCGGGAATGGATGAATTACCACTCGAACCATATCCGCTTTGCCAAGGGATATACAGTAGCCAACGTTCGCCTACCTGCATATACTGCAAAGGCCATGTCCATCCGGAAATTACTTTCGAAACAAAAAATTCAGAAGGAGAATTAAAATCCGTAGGCCACTTGGATTCGGCAAGTAATTCGGATGACTCGGACGAGGGCGACGACAAAGGCAATGGTAGCTTACTGTCTGTTGCTCCAAAGCCATCAAAATTACCGTCAAATTCCTCCCCTGTGATGAAAGTACCGTAATAGTAAGTGCTTACCTCGTCTGTAAATAGCGGGTATGCTCCTCCATCTTCTTTCCATAGCTTCTTGCAATAGACATATTGGGGCTTGGAATTACCATCAACACTGACACCCCCAGTTTCGACTTTTATAGCATACAGCTTTCCAATTTCCATATTCTTTGCATCTTCCAACGAAGCTACAATGCTATTACCGGTCTCGGCTTTTATAGAATCAATAAAAGCTTCATTACGTGGCACCCAGTTATCATATTTTCCAGCCTCCTCCACTTCTTCGCAAGCTACGAATGCACCTGCCACGAAGAGCAAGAAAGGCAAAAACAAAAAGAACGGTCTCTTCATCTAATTAAAAAATTATAGAATTACTATTATTTTATATTCACTATCCGCCGTTCTTTGTAACACCCCGAATGGCGGACAGCTAAATATTTTCTTATTGCAGCGTTTTCAGCAAAGACGTGATGCTTACGCGATCTGCAATGATATTGTTCAGTTCAGAGATAGCTACACGTTCCTGTTGCATTGTATCGCGATTACGTAACGTTACGCAATTGTCTTCCAGCGTCTGGTGATCCACAGTTACACAGTACGGAGTACCGATGGCATCCTGACGGCGATAACGCTTACCGATGCTGTCTTTCTCGTCATACTGGCAATGGAAATGGAACTTCAAGTTATCAATAATCTCACGAGCTTTCTCAGGAAGGCCGTCTTTCTTCACCAGCGGCATAACAGCCAGTTTCACCGGAGCCAATGCAGCAGGTAACTTCAGGACAACACGAGTCTCGCCATTCTCCAACTGCTCCTCACAGTAAGAAGCCGACATAATGCTAAGAAACATACGGTCTACGCCAATAGAGGTCTCGATAACATACGGAGTATAACTTTCGTTGGTTTCCGGATCAAAGTATTTAATGTTCTTACCGGAGAATTTCTCATGTTGAGACAAGTCGAAGTTCGTACGACTGTGAATACCTTCCACTTCCTTGAAGCCGAAAGGCATCAGGAATTCGATATCCGTAGCAGCATTGGCATAGTGAGCCAACTTGTCATGGTCGTGATAGCGATAATGATCATCGCCGAAGCCCAATGCCTTATGCCATTTCAAACGGGTTTCTTTCCAAGTCTTGAACCAGTCGAGTTCAGTACCCGGTTTTACAAAGAACTGCATCTCCATTTGCTCAAACTCACGCATACGGAAGATGAACTGGCGTGCAACGATTTCGTTACGGAAAGCCTTACCGATCTGTGCGATACCGAAAGGAATCTTCATACGACCGGTCTTCTGTACATTCAGATAGTTCACGAAGATACCTTGAGCTGTTTCCGGACGAAGGTAAATCTTCATTGCACCTTCAGAAGTAGAACCCATTTCAGTGGTAAACATCAGATTGAACTGGCGAACTTCCGTCCAGTTCTTCGTACCGCTGATAGGGCAAACAATTTCCTCATCCAATATAATCTGGCGCAATTCATCAAGGTTATTATCATTCAATGCTTTGGCAAAACGTTCGTGCAAAGCGTCACGTTTAGCCTGATGCTCCAGCACGCGGGTATTTGTACTGCGAAACTGTGCTTCATCAAAAGCTTCACCGAAACGTTTGGCAGCTTTGGCAACTTCTTTGTTTATTTTGTCGTCATATTTGGCGAGTTGATCTTCAATCAACACATCGGCACGATAACGTTTCTTGGAATCGCGGTTATCAATCAAAGGATCATTGAACGCATCTACGTGTCCGCTTGCCTTCCAGATTGTGGGATGCATAAAGATAGCCGAGTCAATGCCTACTATATTCTCGTGCAGCAGCACCATACTTTGCCACCAGTACTGTTTGATGTTATTTTTCAGTTCCACACCCATCTGACCATAATCATATACGGCTCCCAAACCGTCATAGATGTCGCTGGAAGGGAACACAAATCCGTATTCCTTGCAGTGTGATACGAGTTTCTTAAAAACGTCTTCTTGTGCCATTTTTTGTTGTATCTTAATTAATTTGAAATCTTTGTTTAGATAAAAAGCGCCACAAAGATAGGGATTTATCTTATATGTAGGGTAACGGGGGATATTAATTTATCTTATTCTTCCTCCGTCCTTTGATTCCTCCTCCTCCCATCGCATGACAGGAGTTATTCGATATTTAGGAAAATACAAGTTGAAAGGTATCCTGAACAGTCAACTTTCTTCAAGCATACATATGCAAAAACCGTAATAAAGATACAACTTCCGAAGATTCAGATACAAACCGTTTGATAAAATCTTTCTACTTTTGCAGTAAACAAAAACATTGAAACAAACATGAAAAAAGTACTGATTCTCTCATCAAGTCCGCGTCGCGGCGGTAACTCCGATACACTCTGCGATGAATTCCTGCGCGGAGCGATCAAGGCTGGCAATAATGCAGAAAAAATTTTCCTTCGTGATAAAGCCATTCACTACTGCACAGGATGCAGCATGTGTAGTCTGTATGGCAAGCCCTGTCCTCAAAAAGACGATGCAACCGAAGTAATCGGAAAGATGCTTGCCGCAGATGTAATCGTCATGAGTACACCCGTTTACTTCTACACCATGTCGGCACAGATGAAAACCTTAATAGACCGTTGTTGCAGCCAATACACAAAGATGGCAGACAAAGAGTTTTACTTTATCGTAACCGCGGCCGAAGACGACCGGAAAAAGATGTTACGCACAATCGATACTTTCCAAGGATTCCTCGACTGTCTGGAGAATCCTACGGTTAAGGGAATAGTGTATGGACTGGGAGTATGGCACACTGGAGAAATCAAAGGAACTCCTGCCATGCAAGAGGCCTACGAAATGGGTAAAAGTATATAAACAGGACTTCTCCCCTCTTATCAAGTAGATAAGGGGGATTTATAATTTCCACAAATACCCCTGTATTCTATTCATTACAAGTCTTTTTATGTTATAGGGCACTTTTTACTTAAAAACACAAGAGGTGTATTTAAAAGTATAAGGAAAAAAGGAAAGAACTTGTTACATTTGTAACATCATAACATGTAACACATTATAATATCATGAGAAAACTTTTCCTTTTATTCTCTGCGGCAATTACTATTGCAAGTACCCTTCAGGCGCAGAACCCGGTCATCAGAGACCAATTTACCGCCGACCCTACGGCGCGAGTGTTCAACGGCAAGGTATATATTTACCCTTCGCATGACATACCCAGTCCTATTGACCGTTTGAAAGAATGGTTCTGCATGGCAGACTACCATGTATTTTCCTCGACCAACCTGACCGACTGGACAGACCATGGTGTAATCCTTACTCAGAACAAAGTACCCTGGGTACAGCCCGACTCCTACTCCATGTGGGCGCCCGACTGTGTGTACAAAGACGGAAAATATTATTTCTATTTTCCCAGTACTCCCCAAGGTGAAGGCAGACGCGGATTCAGCATCGGTGTAGCCATCGCTGACAGTCCGGAAGGACCTTTCACTCCGGAAGCCGAACCTATAAAAGGAGTAGGCGGCATTGACCCCTGCGTCCTCATCGATACAGATGGAGAAGCATATATTTACTGGTCCGGACGCGGAATTTCAGTTGCCAAATTGAAACCGAACATGAAAGAACTCGCTTCAGAACCCATGCAGATTCAAGGATTGCCTGACGGATTTAAGGAAGGGCCGTATGCCTTCAAGCACAATAATAAATATTACCTCACTTTCCCCTGGGTGCAAGACAAGACTGAAACTCTGGCGTATGCCATGGCAGACAGCCCAATGGGTCCGTTCACCTTTACGGGAATAATTATGGATGAATCACCTTCCGGCTGCTGGACAAACCACCACTCCATTACAGAGTACAATGGGCAGTGGTATCTCTTCTATCACCATAATGACTATTCTCCCAATTTCGACAAGAACCGTTCGGCGCGTATCGACTCGCTATTCTTCAATACAGACGGCACTATCAAAAAAGTCAAACCGACACTGCGCGGTGTAGGAATAACCGATGCACGAAGCAAAATACAGATTGACCGCTATTCTACCATAAGCCCCTACGGAGTGACTATTGATTATCTGGAGCCTTCCAATACATTTGAAGGCTGGCAGACCTTATTCAACAGAGCTGGTACATGGGTGACATATAATAAAGTAGATTTCGGCACCACTCCCGTAAAGCGGCTCAAAGCACGTGTGCGCTCGGAAAAAGGCGGAGCAATAACCCTGCGGACTCCCGGTGAAAAAGGAATGACAATTGCCGAATTGCCCATAAAACCAACCGGGAAATGGACCGAAATCAGTACAAATGTATCCAATGCACCTACAAGCATGCAAGACCTGATTATAACTCAGACCGGAGAAAACCCGGTAGCAGTAGACTGGATCAGCTTTGAATAATTCTTTCAAAACCGAATATAACAAACTTAAACAGACACAAATCATCAGTTATACATAAGTTAGTCATACTTAGAAACGGGTCCTACTACTTTGGGAAAAGTATGTAGGACTTATTTTTATCTAAAAATATAAACTGAATATCTAAAAGCACAAGCCTACAAATGCATTACAGGCCTATTTTTGTATTGAGGTTCATGCCTTACTCAACCTTGATTAATTAATGCTATCTAATAACATATTACGTATGAAAAAGAATTTGCTTTTTATTTTTTGTGCCATTGTCCTGCTGGCAGGATGTGTACAACGCCCACAATTACCCACTTTTCAAAACACAGGCAACCCCTTAGTTAAAGACAAATTTACAGCAGATCCGGCTCCGCTTGTATACGACGGAACTCTCTATCTTTACGTAGGGCACGACGAGTTCTATGAAGGTCAGGACACTGCTCATGGCGGCAAAGAATTCAACATTACCGAATGGTTATGTTACTCTACACAGGACATGCAAACATGGACTGATCATGGTGTTGTATTGAAGCCCACAGACTTCAAATGGGGGATTGGTGAAGCATGGGCCTCACAAGTTATAGAGCACAATGGCAAATTCTATTACTATACTACTGTACAAGCCGGTGAACCCTACAATAGCAAAGCAATCGGTGTAGCCGTCGGAGATACTCCCACCGGACCTTTTACTGACGCAATCGGCCAGCCTCTTGTAACCGATGATATGACCTCCAACGATCCACGTGGCTGGTGGAATGACATAGATCCTACTGCCTTAATCGATGACAATGGACAAGCATGGCTTTGTTGGGGAAATGGGACTTGTTTCCTTGCCAAATTAAAGCCCAATCTCACCGAAATTGACGGGGATATCCAAGTAGTAGACCTGCCCCGTTATGTAGAAGGTCCATGGTTACATAAACATGGCAATTTGTATTACCTCACATATGCATCATTCGGACAAGGGCGTGAAACCATATCTTATGCCACCGCTCCTGGCATGGAAGGTCCATGGACACCACAAGGGGAGTTGACCGGCATGGCAGAAAACAGTTTTACAATCCATCCGGGAATTGCCGAATTCCAAGGCAAGTGGTATCTGTTCTACCACAATGCAACGTTAACACTTGATGGTCATGCCGGAGCAATAGGACGACGCAGCGTATGTGTGGATGAATTAAAGTATAATCCAGACGGTACCATGCAGACTGTAATACAGACCAAGCAAGGAGTAGCGAAATAGTTTTTCAATAGCCCTAGAGGAGGTTGCGTCAAAATAAAGTGAACCCCAAAAGTTAGACAAAAAACTTTTGGGGTTTATTTATGTCAATGCATCACACATTAGAAGAAAAGCAAGAGATTCTCCGACTTCATGAAGCCGGAGTTAGCGTGGTTGAGTTGATAACTCATTTTCATGTTATCGGTCATATAAAGGAACTGTCGGTAAGATTGCCCTTATCTTAAGCTTGCCACAGATGTGTCGCAAATCTCAATCGGTCAGCAGAAAAGTTTCTTATCACCTGTAATAGATATATTTAACGGAGAAATACTAAATTATAATATAGCCGACAGAGCGGATTTGGAGCAAATAAACAAAATGTTGAATGATCTGTTTGCCATTACCGACAAATTAGCAAAAGAGAATCAAATCATATTGCATTCTGATCAAGGATGACAATATCAACATAAAAATTATCAAGAAGCCTCGAACGAACATGGTATAGTACAAAGCGTGTCACGAAAGGGAAATTGCCGGGATAACTCTGTTATGGAAAACTTCTTTGGGCTTATGAAGTCAGAACTATTATACAACAAAGAATTTAAATCCATGAAAGAGTTCAAGAAGGAACTAGAGGCATATATTGATTGGTATAATAATGATAGAATTAGAGGCTTAAGGGAATGAGCCCGGTAAAATACCGAGCTCATTATTTAGAGAATTTATAACGTTATTTTTTTAACGTCTAACTTTTTTTTTGGGGGGGGGCAGTGCAATTTTGACACAGCCCCTTCAGCGTTCTGATTAAATTATGAATATTATTTTGCCCAACCGCGTACTTGATGTATTTGGTCGTTGATTTCGATTATATTTTGTGGGAGTGGCCAGTATTCGTGCTTACCCTCAACAAATTTAAGTGTAATACCAGCCTCGGCAAATGGGTGACGTACGTCATACACAAGTTTGTGAGGCTTTCTGGCATTTGCAGGGGAAGTCCAATATTCGTCAGTTTGATAAGGGATGTTATCAAGCACCTTGTCGTAGCATTCCTTAGCAATACCCCAACGAACGATATCGAACCAACGGCAGCCTTCGAACCAAAGTTCATATTGCTTTTCGTCTTGAAGCACTTTGAGGTCAACAGTTTCAGATACAGTCTTTGAACCTGCACGATTTTGAATCTTGTTGATATATTTCTTAGCTTCACCAAGTTGATTTGATGCGATACAAGCTTCTGCATAAATCAGATAAGCTTCACCCAAACGAGCAATACAGAGGTTCGTATTGTTACAGTTGTCACCTACAGATAAGTCAGCATCGTTAGGATGCATCATCATCTTCACTTCCATCACGTCACTACGAGAGAATGAGCCATAAGTATTGGTAATACCACGTTCCGGGTCTTTTTCTTTTTGTGCGCGAGTAGTGCAAGTAGCATCGCTTTTCCAACCGCAAAGTTCTTCATCGTAAAAGAATTCATCGGAAGTCAAGAAAGTAGCTTTACGACGATAGCTGTCACCATCGTTTGCCAGCATTTTGTGAGCAAACTCATGATTGATAGAGCCACCACCCCAACCACCGGTTGAACAAATAAGCGGACTCTTACCACCACCTTGAATATCATCACCACGCCAGTTAAGTACGTTAGCTACCATCCAACGGCCACGATTATTACCGACTCTCCAAGCATCTGCACCACCTGCAGCCGCTGTATTAGTAATATAGTTGAATTCGAAAATCTTTTCTTCACAACCATCACCTTCTACGTGGAACAAGTCGCGGAAACGTTCACCCGGAACGAGGTCGTAGTTTTCAGACTCTACAAGGGGCTTCATTACGCTAATCACCTTAGCATTGTCACCTGCAAAAAGAGCAGACTTACCGGCTACGAATTGAGCGAAACCTTTAGTTACAACCCAAGCACCTTCTTTATCATTCTTACCATTACGATCGGGCAAGTCAAAAAGAGCGTCTTCACATTCTTTCACGCACCAGTCAAAGATAGCCTTTTGTGACTCAGCATTAACCGGTTTTTCATCGGTGATGAGGTGGTCAATCAAAGGAGGTTGATAATACACCTGTGCAGCCAACATGTGTGCCCATGCACGCATAACCTTAGCTTCGGCAACAGCTCGTTTCTTAATAGGAGTATCTGCTGTTTCACCAAAATAGTGAATTATCAAGTTGGCAGAATAGATTGCCTTATAAATGTGATTATAAAGATTACCGATAGGGAGAGAGCTGGCATCATAACGGAACTCATTAAGGATACGGAAATCTGCGTGGTCGTTAATGTCACCACCGGCTGCAAACACATCGTCGGCAGAGTAGTTAAGCCCCATGATATAGGCATTCCAAATACCTTCAGTACCACCGATTTCATTGATATAAGTAGCGTACATGGCTGTCAGCGCGGATTCGGCATCCGCATCAGTCTTGTAGAAGTTAGCTGTATTGCTGGTTGCTTTCTGTTCCACATCAAGCATGTCTTCACACGCGGTGAACATCATACTTGAAAGCAAAGCGATTGATAAAAATATTTTTTTCATATCTCTTTCGATTAATTAAAATTAAAATGTAACACTTACGCCAAATACCATCTTGCGCATGTTAGGATATGCACCCTTGTCCAAACCCGGACAGTTGTATTCATTTGTACAAGTTTCAGGATCGAGACCCGGATACTTGGTGAATGTGAAGAAGTCGTCCAATGATACGTAAACACGTGCGTTTTCGATGAATGCTTTATTAGTGATTCTCTTAGGCAATGTGTAACCAAGTTGAATTTGCTTGATCTTGAAGAACGAGCCATTGTAAACCATGGCAGATGAACGCCAGAATGTACCACTACCTGCTACGGAAGAGGCATTAGGAAGTTTGCCAGACTTGAAGTCTTTATAAACATCTTCTGCTATGTTGTTGTAGCCTGTATGATAGAGACCGTAGTAAATATCGTTACCGGCAGCACCAGTACCGAACAAAGTGAAGTCGAATCCCTTGTATTCAGCATTCAAGGTAATACCGTAAGTCAAAGTAGGAAGACCAGAACCTATGTTAGTCATGTCCTCAGTTTGTGGGTCGTTGGTCAATTGACCATCTTTGGTGTAGTATTGTGCAGTACCGTCAGCAGCAACGCCTGCATACTTATAACCGCGCATGTACCATACGGGTTCGCCTTCTTCGAAGTAACAACGAACAGCTTCAGGAGATGCACCTTCAACAGTTGCGCCAGCGATACGTTCGATAGATGGATCGAGGTAAGTCACTTCGTTGTGAAGTGTTGCCATGTTAGCAGATATTCCATATTTGAAGTCACCGATATGGTCTTTCCAACTAAGTTCTACTTCGAAACCGCTGTTTTCAACTTCACCAGCGTTTACAGTCATAGTAGAAACACCTGATTCAGGCATAGTGGGAGCATCTACAAGCAAGTCCTTAGTAATTTTCTTGTACCAATCGAAACCAACGGTCAATCTGTTGTTTAAGAAACGGAAGTCAGCACCCAAGTCGATTTGTTCTGAAGTTTCCCAAGTCAAGTTAGGGTTGGCAATACCGTTAGGCATTGAACCTAAAGTAACGGCACTTGTTGAACCATAGTTATAGAATTGTCCATTTGTATTAATACCAGCTATATATGCATAGTTCTTCAATACGTTCACGTTACCATTCTGTCCCCAAGATGCACGTATCTTACCATATGACATGATGCTTGGATTAACTCTATCTTTGAAGAAGCTTTCGTTTGAGAATGTCCAGCCTGCAGATGCGGAGAAGAACTTACCCCAACGGTTGTCTTTCGAAAGTTTGGAAGAGTCGAAGGCATCGGCACGGAAGTTAGCCTGAACGCTATAGCGGTTGTCATAGCTATAAGTTACACGACCGAAGTAAGAGAGTGCGCGAGAAGTACCCGGTATGCCGCCGATGTTCTTTACTGTTTTATCATTAGCATTTACGCAATCGAGGTAGATGAAGTTGGGAGAATAAGCTTTAAGGATATCCGGACCCGAAGCATTGGCGCTGACATAATTTGAATCGCTTTGGCGATATGACATACCGGCCATGGCACCTACAGCGTGTTTGCCGGCGAAGATATCGTTATAGTTGACGAAGTTTTCCCATTGATACCAAGTAGAGTTTCTACTGGCGCCTGAGATAGTGTAGTTATCACCTTTGGTTTGACCATTGAGGTAGTAGGGGTATTGCCAGTCAGATTCGTTGTTGAAGGAGATACGATAACCCAAACGGGAAGTGAAAGTCACTTGCTTGATAGGAGTAACGTTCATGTAAGCAGTACCATTAACGTTTACACCACTGTTGCGCGATTCAGAACGGTCGCGTTGTGAGAAGGGGTTACCACCAGCAAGACGTTGATTGAAGTAGGAAGTGGCATAGTAGCCATTTTCATCACCAAAGAGAGTGTAGTTAGAGTTACCTGCTTGAATTTGGTCGTAGTAGTTACGATATTCACCCAACATCTGTTCTCGTTTTGTCCAATAGAGCGGAGTTAACGGGTCAATCAAAAGAAGCATTTCGAATGAAGAACCATAACCTTGTTCAGATATGCCACGAGAACTCCATTTTTCAATGGAGGTGTTGGTACCTACTTTCAACCAATCCTTAATCATATAATCGGCATTCAGTTGAGCGGTAAGACGTTCGTACTTATCTTTGCTACCCTTAACGATACCGTCTTGGTTCACATGGTTCACACTCAGGAAGTATGAGCCGCGGTCGTTACCACCTTGGAAAGTAAGGGTGTGCTGTTGAGCCCAAGTATCTTCGAAATAAGCATCTAACCAGTCTGTATCGGTATTAGGATCCCATCCGTATTGAGTCTGAGCATCAGCCAAAGTAGCATTCACAGATTCAGCACCAAGCTGCATAGTCATCCAGTCCTTGAATTGAGTAGCGTTAAGCAAATTGGGCACGCTTCCGAGTGATTGTTTAGTCCACTTACCACTATAAGTGATAGATCCTCGTCCTTTCGCACCTGATTTAGTAGTGATAAGAACAACACCATTACCTGCTTCAGCACCATAGATGGCAGCCGAAGCAGCATCCTTCAATACTTCCATTGATTCAATCATAGAAGGGTCGAGGTATTGGATAGAGCTAACTTGCAAACCATCAACAATCAGCAAAGGACCGATGTTGTTGGAGTTTGAGGAATAACCACGAACGCGGATTGATGCGCCTTGACCTGGTTTACCAGAACCATTCAAAATCTGTACACCTGCTGCCTTACCTTGCAAAGCAGCAGCAGCATCGGTAGTTGACAAACCTTTCAGTTCATCAGCCTTTACAGAAGCTACCGAACCGGTAAGGTCACTCTTGCGTTGCACACCATAACCCACAACGACCACTTCATCCAACACTTTCGTGTCTTCAACCAGTCGCACATTTAGGTTAGTGCGCCCCTGCAGTTTGATTATCTGCTTTTTATATCCCACAAACGACACTTCCAGTTGGCTGTTTTCGTTCTTTACCTGAATATTGAAATTCCCATCCAAATCTGTAATGACTCCGTTCGAAGTTCCTACCTCTAGAATCGCAACTCCAATCATCGGCTCGGAATCGTTTTCCGAGACGACAGTCCCTTTAATTTGAATCTGAGCCCATGCTGAAGAGCAGCACAGTACCACCAATGCAAAAAATAGTAAAACTTTGTTTTTCATAAGTATAAAGTTGATAATTTTAATAAAAAATGTGTTTTCAATAGTATCGTCAAACAATCTATGTCTAAATAGATTATAGTACGTAAATCTTAGTATGTTTTTGTGTGTGTTTAATATTTTTCCATAGGCATTTTTTTTACGGTTTAACAAATTTGATAATTAACCTTAATTCCGCAGCACTTTAGTTTAACTATTTTTATAAGTTCCTGAGCAACA
>ERZ1504295.14-NODE-14-length-95426-cov-39.236361_pt1 | contig 95426 bp, 87 predicted proteins | sample MGYA00575495_ERZ1504295 | MGnify/ENA primary metagenome ERZ1504295 (study PRJEB39906, sample SAMEA3182108) | gut metagenome | biome: human; feature: gut; material: Stool; isolation source: human stools | place: Canada | collected 2013-04-25 ... | reverse complement strand
TTAGCAACCAATCTATGTACATATTCATTATTACCATTTATATTTACAGTATAGTAACCATTATCTTTTTTAGAAGCAGATAAAATTTTATCATATTTTCTACCTCTAATAGTTGTTTTAGCTAAAGAAAGAATCTTTCCATAATTACTAACTTTATAACCATCATCTATATCTTTCCATATTTCATTAGGTAAATTAGTAATAATTTCTTTTTCTTTTCTTCTAGGATAATTTATATCTTTAAATTTAATCATATTAATATCATTAAGTTCAACACTAGCTTGGGCCCGCTTCGGCACTACGTGCCTACGCTAGACTCCCCGTGGAGGAATGGAGTAGATTAGCATCAGCTTATTCCTCAATCATACTACTAGTAATTTCAACTCCACCTCTACCAGCAACATTCTCTTGTTCATACAGAAGATTTTCTTCAGCAACATTAAGAGCTTTAATCGTGTTTGGAAACTGATTAGCTAAATCATTAATTTGTTTCATATAACCAATAACAACTGGAACATCTTCTAGACTAGCACCATCAGATAACTTATCATTCAACAATTCATTTAACTTGCTAGCAGCTAGAGCAACATTATGAATACCACGCTTAATATTAAGTATAGCTTCCATACCAGCTCCAGCTTTTTGATTATAATATCTTTTAATAAGTTTCCAAACAAGAATATCAGGTTGATAATTTTTAGGTAAATCAAAATTTTCAATAGCTTTCTTAAGAGCTTCTTTTTCACTAAGACCTTCTTGTAGACACGGACCTTTAGGGTCACCAAGATAATAAATAACTCCAACTTCTTTAACATACATCTCTTTATTAGGAGATTTATCTCTAGTATAAAGAAGACTAACATCTCTATCAAGAAGTTGTTTAAGTGTAGGAGCTTTTGGCATACCAGTTTCATCTATGGTCAGCATCCAATCCAATTCCAAACCGTTCATATATTTCTTCTACTTCTTCATCAAATTCAATAATTTCAAGTTTACCCATAGCATATAGCCAAAGATTAGCATAAGCAGCACTATGTTTTTTACTTAGTTTAATCCAAATAGGAAGAAGTTTCTTTTTAAATTTAAGTTCAGTCTTAATATTTTCTTCTTCTTCATAATGTTTTTGCTTTTCTTCTTCCATAACTTTAGCAATATATTCTTTATACTCTTCTCTAGTCATAGTTTTTCTAGCTTCTTTAAAGTCTTTATAATGACTAATAAGTTTGGAACGATACCAATTCTTTTGAATAGTGCCAATATGAGGAATAGCAACACATTTATCTTTTCGTATATTAATACTAGCTTCTTTTTCAAGACTTTCAATAATAGATTTACAAAGTATTCTATCATCACCTTGAAATCCAATATCATCTAATATATTATTTATATCTTTATAGATAAGAATATAATCATCATCAAAATCTTCATGAGAACTAGTATTAGCAATATTAAAACCAGTATTAGTCTTAAAATCCATAATTGAAAGTTTAAGAACTCTTCTTAAATTACTACTATAAACAAGAACACAAGTACCTATAATTTTAAATTATACATAAGTAGTTTTAAGAAGAGTTCGATTATTTAGACGAAATGGCTAATTAGCTTTTTCAGCAGAATGATAAACAAAAGGATTAATAGCTTTATGTTTATCAGTAATAGCAGCTCTTAAATCATTAATAGCTATAACTTTAAATTCAATAAACCAAACTTTCTGTCCTTTTGTATATCCTTGATTTTGTCCAAAAGTACCAACAGTAATAGAACGAGTTAGTTCAGTATCATTAGTAATATACTTATTAACAAATTGAGGGCTAAGAACATTATGTTTAAGATAAAGATGATAGCCACGTTCAAGAGTAGAACGGTCAATAATAATCTTATCCATTTGATTCATACCAATAAGTTCAGCATCTTCTTTACTAATCTTAGCAATAATTGGCATAACCTCAACTGTATTTACTTTATTATTAATAACACCAAACAAACTTTCATTTTGGCAAAGAGCAACAACACAATAATGTTTAGCAATAACTACATTAGTAAGAACAGCGTCAAGTGCTTCACTTGTTATTTCGCTAATGTCAGTAGGTATTTGAATACCAAAATCTTTAAATTTACTTTCAACTTTAATCATAACACTAAATTATTTAGTTTTAATAATACTATCAATACCAATATTTCCAAGTTTAAGTTTACTAGGAACTTTAACTTCTTTTTTATTCCTTTCTCCACTATGAAATTCTCTAGTGTATTTAGGTTTAGTTTCACTTTTATCTTTACCCATAACTTAATTGTTTTTAGCAAATGTAAGAGTTTGAATGAATCTACCAAGAGAAAAACTATTTTTAACATTTCAATCGTAGAGGATTATATGATTATAAATATGCAAGTCATACTCCCCGTGGAGGATGGAGATGAGTTAGACTTAACCATATTAGTATTAATGATATTAATAGAGATAATGATATTGATTATAGTATTGATTAACTTGATATGATTGATACTGATTGTATCCATCCTCCACGGGGAGTCTAGCGGAGAGCGAAGCTCGAAGCGGGTCACAGCGAATCTATATAATATATCTATATAATATATCTTTATAGTAATTATAATACATTGATTATCAATAAGTTATAATACATATTATGTATCATGCTGAATACCTAATTCCCCATCAGTATGCAAATTAAGTGGCAAAAATGACTACCTTTGTGCACGAAAGTTGTTCCATCTATTCGCTAATTTCCTAGAGTAATATATTTTTATGTTAAACTTAATAATATTATTGTTATGACTTTTAAAGAAGATTTTAAACCTAGTCGAGTTTATAATAAACTTGTTATTGATGCTATTAATAAAGATATAGCTAATGATAGAAGTATTATTATACCTAATACTTTTGATATTGATGTTAAAAATAATAATAAAAAATATCTATGTGGTACTGGACGTATGGAATGTTTTGATACAGGTAAAATTATTAAAAGATATTATTCTAATGTTGGTATTAATGCTTGGAGAGAAATAGTTGAATTAAGAAGTATAATTCTTCATGAACTTTTTTATTTTATTAATTATACTATTTGTTTTAATTCTAATGTTGTTAAAATTAGTAAGGATTTATTTGATGCTGTTTGTAGGAATGGAATTAGAAGTGGATGTAATAAACGAGATTTTGCTAATGCTATTGTTACATTAGAAAAACTTAATATTATTCGTAGAACAGATAAACGTAGTATGTTTGAAGTTAATCCTAGAGTTATATTTAAAGGTGATATTAATAAATTTCATGAAATTATTACTAAAGGTAAACTTGATGATTCTAAAATAAAACTTGATAATAATGTTAATTATATAGATAGAATAGGATTAGTTAAAGATGATAATTGTATTATAATTAAAAATAAACAAGTATATAAAAGTGAACTTGATTATTTATATGATGATAATGAGAATAATGTAGATAAAGCAAATAATGAAAATAATGAAACTGAAATAATTGAAGCAGAAGAAGTTGATACTGGTAAAATTGATTGGGATTGGTAATGATGAAAGTAAAAGAATTAATAATGATGATAAAGATGAAAATGATAGTATTGAAAAAGAAGGTTATAAATATAATGAAGATAAATGTAATAATAAGGATAATGACGATGATGATAGTGATAATGATGATGATTGAAAAATTGAATGTATTGATGTGATAGTGAGGCTAATGAAAATAATAAGAATGATAATGAATGAAATGGTAATGAGAGTAATAAAGATGGTAGTGAAGATAATGATGATAAAAGTGATAATGATGATAATGATGATAAAAGTGATAGGGATAGTAATAGTGATAATTAGGTTTATTAATGTGATAATTAAGTTTATTAATGTGATAGTGATGGTTAGGTTTATTAATGTGATAGTGATAGTGGGGCTAGTGAGTATAACCCCCGGTCATGTTAAACTTGATTGACTACCCCCGCCTAAAGTTGATAGAGTTAATGATAATCCTGCTCATTATCAACATTAAATATATTGAGATTATTCATTTCATTACATTACTAACTATTAATACCAATCATTATGAAAACAAACAAACCATTGTTGTTAGTTGCAATCATACTGATGATGCCAGCTATCATACTAGCATTGAAAGTAGAGCCAACTAGTGATGAACAGATTACTGCTGTTGTATTTGGAATACTATCGGCTATTGTTAGTTATCTTAGTAGAGATTAATCTCTACTAGATGATGTTGCTCATTATCAACATTAAATACTTTGCAGTTGAAACGAAAACAACTGTCAGTAACGCTACTGATTAGCGTAATTAAATACTTAATAGTCATGCCAGACGTTAAAGATTTAGCGCAAGCTGCACAAGGTGGTGCTGCTGCTTCCGAGAATGTTAATGTAGTTGAACCAACTACTAGTGTTAACCAACCTGTTCAACCTACTGTTGATACAGATAACAAACCTGTTCAACCTACTGTTGATACAGATAACCAAAATTCTGCGCAAGTGGAAACCATTGATGATGTTGTTAGACGCATCTGTACTGATGGTCATAGTTATGTAATGACAACTGTCATTACTAATATTGATTGTCAAGAACGTACAGGTCGTAATGGCAAGTCTTATCTTAATGCGTTTGTTACTATTGCTAGTCCTGTCAAAGGTGCTCAAAGTATGCCTGATGGTACACATCGAATGGGTATGCTTGGTGCTATTCAGATGCCATTTGACCAGATACTGCTTGTAATGCGCAAAAACAAGTTCTACGGTAGATTTGTTAACTATGTTGGCGAGGCTGCTGAAGCTGGCTTTGCTAGTATGTATTTGACTGGTGTTGCTGTCAAAGTTCTTTGTCAGTTTGTACCTGCTGGTGTACAAGACCGTAATCCATTTACTCGTAAAGATAATCTTTACAATGTTGTGGATTATGATAGATATGTATATCATATTGTAGGTATCGAACAGCCTGCTGACCCTGTTCTTGTTGGTGCATATAATGTACTTATCAAGCAGATTATGGAGGACGCTCGTGCTGCCATTGCTGCCAAGCGTGAGGCTAAAGCTAAAGCGGCTAGTTTTGTTGCTACTGCAATGAATGATAACGACATGCCATTCTAATGAACACAGTGCTACTGACCTTCGGGTTGGTAGCACTGATGTTATCAACAATAGTTTTGTTGATGCTGTTGCTAGTGTTCAACATGGAAATGCTCATTATCAACATTAAATAGATTGCAGCAAACGAACTTAACAGTCTGATAAGACTTATCAACCAAGACCTAGCTGCAAGTTCTGATAAGTCTTATCCTAATATTAAACATCATGAAAGTACATCGTATTATTACTACTATTGAAGTTGAGAATGATAATTCTATTACTTCTGTTGAACTTACTAAACTTCATCCTACTAGTGATTGTATTCTTTTTGCTATTACTAATATTACTACTAATGGTAACGCTGATAATATAGCAAAAGTATATGATAGTGTTAATGATAGCAGACTTGGTATTGCTGGTAAATTAAAAAGTATCGCTCGTATTATTAATGATAATCTTGATAATTATGATTATAATGTAGTTGCTGATGATAATTCTACTAATGAAATTAATGATGATTTGCTCCTATAACATTTTGTTATACTGATATTGGTCATGGAGATTTACTCTCATAACAAAAAGTTATAGAGATGAAATTAGAGGTGACGAGAGGTATTGAATGTGGAGAAAGAGGATATGGAGATGAAAGTGGTGAATGTGGATTTCGTGGAGAATGAGATGGTGGAGTTGGATGTGGTTCAAATAGGGTTAAATTGAGGTTGAATGTGGAGATGAGAGTGATTGTGGTAGTGATGGATGTGGAGATAAGAGTGGAGATGGTCATGCTGAAGAGACTAGTCTTGCTGGTATTCCTTTCAATACCAAACTTACTACTCTTTTTACTCCTAATAATCAATCTAAACCTATTGTCCAATCTCTCTTTTCCTCATCTCCTATAACTTTTCGTTATATCTCCTATAACTTCTCGTTATACTATCATAATCTCTAGTTCCACCATTATAACCTCTAGTTATACCAGTGTTATCATCAGTTCTATCGTCATTATCATCTCATTGACGTTCGTCATGACTATTAGTCATACAATCGTTATTAAGACTAGCTCTAACAATACTATCAAGTCTAATAAGACTTTTAGTCATAATGACCAACAGCATTAGTTCTAGCTAACAATAGCACTATTAATACTATCAATATTATAATGACTATTAATACTAGTCATGCTAATATTACTGGTGGTATTACTAATGATATTCTTAATACTCTTGATATTACTGATTCTCTTTATAGTAATGATACTCTTGATACTATTGATATTTATTATACTCGTGGTAAGTTAATTCCTATTGCTATAATGATTTTAGTTATTTTAATATAGCTATTGATTATTAGTTAGAATTATAGTATAAATAAATTATAATATATTTGGAGTATTATATTTAATTATTATATTTGTCGTGTTGTTCAGTAGAGTAATGTTACTACTGATAATAATATTAATCTTAAACTTATAAGTGTTATGGTAAATTTTGATAATGTTACTAGTAATGTTCAATCTAAGCCTAGAAAGAAAACTATGGCTGAAAGTTTAGAAGAAGCTATGCAAGAAGGTAAACTTGTTGTTCCTGAAGAAGATATACAAGTTAATGCTGTTGTTAGTAGTGAAACTGTTCAACCTAAGAATAAAGCTAAAAAGAAGAAACAAAGTAAAATTAGTAAACAGGAAGAACAAACTACTGTTGTTAGTCAAGCTAATGAAGATAATGATTTTATAGATGCTAAGACTGATAAACGTGGTGTTCCTGTTGGAATTAATGTTCCTCAACATATTCTTGATGTAGTTTGTATTGTTAAATTCAATGCTGCATTTAGACGCCATACTTCTCTTAATATTCTTCACACTCTTGAAGATGATGGAAGAATATGTAATTCTAAAGGTGCTTATGTTGACTTCTTATGGAATAAGTTTAGAGTTACTGCTGATGGTGGACTTCGTAGAGAATATAGATATACAGATGATTTATTCATTGATGCTTTAGTTAAAGCTCATGCTGATGTTGCTAGTGATAGTCAACGAGTTATTGGTATTATGATTGATACTGAAACTGAACTTCATAAAAAAAATAAAGATTCTGAAGCTAGTTAAGTTTGTAGTATAGACTCCCCGTAGAGGATAGATAGTGCTGTTGAGCTTGTTAAAGCTAATTCTCATCTGCTTGCCATTTTTATCCATTTTGTTTATTGGGTTTGTTATAGTTAACACGTTGATGATAACTATCCTCTACTCGGAGTTTATTTTATATATAAAGATATGGAAAGAACTGATATTTATTTTGTTGAAGATGATACATATTTCAATAATAATGTTGAAGGTGTTGAAATTCATGCAGAATGTCTAAGTCAAGATTTTGACGATATTGCTTGGGAACCAATAGTTGACGATAGTCCTATTGTTGACCCTGAAAATGATGTTTTTGGTTATTATGATTAAATAAATAAAATTATAGAAAATATTAATATTAAAGTTATTCTTGATGAAGTTTTTGGTAAATCTTGTAATACATCTAATAATATTGCTTGTGATACCTGTAAATATTAAGAAGATTGTAATCTTCTTAATAAATTCATTAATGATATTAAAGATAAAGGTTTATCTCCAGACCAATATGTTAGAGGTTTAGCTTTATTTGTATATGTTCTTAAAGAACAAAAATATATTAATGATTTTGGTAAAACTCAAGAAGATATTATTAAACTCGCTACTGAAGATGGATTTGAACTTGATTGGCTTATTAATCGTTGGGATAGTATAATTGAAGATAAAGATATTCTTAAACCTATTATTGCTGTTTTTCTTAAATATGCTAAAGATATGATTATTAATATTGTTAACGCTAATACTGAAATTAATCATTTGATTGCTCAACATATTATTAATACTTCTAATGCAGAATATAAGGAAATGATTAAAATGGTTAATCAATCTGTTGATAATAATAAACAAGAGAATAAGTTTAAGAATGTTAGTGACGATGAAATTTATGCTGAACTTAAACGTAGAAAAGCAAATAAATCTGCTAAATAATCCCATATAAGTTTTTGATTTTATTTCTAATACTACTGTCTGTGAAGATAGTAGTATTATTTCACTTGCTGATGATGGAGGAATTGAACTCCGAAACTATGATATTGTTATTATCCGTTTTAATTTCTAATTGTAACTTTTGTAATAGTACGGTCTGTGAAGATAGTGCTATTAATATTTATCATAGTCCAAGTGTTATATGTCATATTTGATTTGGTATTAATAATGTTATTATTGATTGTGAAATTAGTAATAACAATGTCTGTGTCAAACATTTCATTTTATATGATTTCGTATCTGTAGGTTTGCCTAGCATTGTCTGTGAAGATAGTGCTAGGCTTTTTAGTATGTATATTATTAACTTTAAATATATAATTAAAATGGATAATTATGATTCTTTTATTTTTGATGGTCTATTAGATAGATACATTGAAGAACAAGCTAAGTTTAAAAAAGGACAAGTAGTTTATATGGAATATACTTATCAATATCATAATCAAACTAAGCTTGGTGTTTGTGTTGGTATTGTAACCGAAGTTGGAATTACTAAAATCGAACGTACAGTAGGTAATAATAAATATATTAATTATCCTATTGTATATACTGTAACTCATGCTAAAGGTGTTAGTCGTTGTGTTAGTGAATGTAAACTTGGTTCTGTATCTGAACATATTCTTAAAGAACGTCTTAAACGTGATGGTAAGAATAATGAACAAAATGCAGAGCCTGCTAGTAATGACTAACTATTTATGTTCATAATACATTCATAGATACGGTTCTTTTGCTCTCTGTTGAATTTTCATATATAATCTGATTAATCTATCACGATTAATATTGAGTTCAATACAGGGCAAAAGAACTAGCTAATAAATGTTAAACTAAAAATTTAATACAGTTTTATTATGAATTATATTACTTATAAACAAATTGATGGTACTATTACATCTGGGTTTAAAGTTAAACTTTATGATATAGTTACTTTAAATACTGGCTATTGGAAAAATAAACTTGCTATTGTTCTATATATTAATGAAGATAAAAAACAAATTAAAGTTCGTATTATTGAATGTGGTATGAACTTAACTCTTAAAGTTAAAGATGTTCAATTTGTTAATCATAATAATAGAACTGCTGCTCGTTCTTATATTGATTTATGTAATAAACTATCTAAAACCTTTCGTGATAAATATACTGATAAACAGTATATAAAAGATAATTGGTTTACTGATAAGTTTATTATTAACGATATAACTGCTGATACTATTGCTAAAGGTATTGGTCAATATATTACTAATACTGATAGTGATAGATATTCTGTTAGTGCTATTATGTGGCTTAGTGATATTAAAGATTATATAGATGCTTTACTTAAATATGGTGATTTTGATTTTGTTGCTAAAGCATTTAAAATCTATAATATTACTGATACTAGATTTGAACTTATTCGTAAACTTTATTATTATTTTTATAATTGAAAATGTTACTCAATATGTTCTTGGAGTTTGTATTGGATGTATTTTATATCTTATTTATGAAGTATTTAGTCTATATAAAAAGATTGAACGAATTAATATAGATATTAATAAACTTCAAATTAAAGATATAGAATTTCATCGTAATATTGAATTTATTATTAATGATAGTCAATATAATAAAGAAGTTCTTGAACATTTTATTAATAAACTTAATAAACTTAATGATAGTATTAAAGCGAAAGTTGATGACTAGCTTGCTTCCATTCCTCTACGGGGGGTCGCCACGGAGCGTAGCGTAGTGGCTCTACTAATCTAACTATTATTGAATTTATTATAGTTTTAACTATTAAATATAATTGTTTTATTAATCTTTAAAAATGTAAAGTACTTATGAAAAAGTATGATGAAGTTTCTGTTGTTCGTCAACTTAATAATGTTGATGCTGTTATTGGAATCAATCCTGCTAGTAAAGTTATTAAAGTAGCTAAGAATAGCACTATTGGTAATGGAACTAGTGGTAAGATTGATTTTCTTACTCATTATTGTGGTTATCATGTTGATATTGTTGATGTTATTCAACAACAAAAAGAACGTGATGAAGAAATTGCTGCTAAGAAAGCTGCTAAAAAGGCTGCTCGTAAAGCTAAGTTTGCAGAAGATAATACTTTTAAAGGTATTACTCGTGCTGTTGATAAACGTATGCGTACTATTAAAAGAAAGTAGTATGCTATGGTTAGCTTTAAATTCTCATTTGGAGTTGTAGGTAAATCCAAAGAGAAAGGAATAGTCAATAAATATGTTATTATAGTTGCTAAATGTGAAGGTATTATTAGATATATTGATGGTACTTATAAAGTAGAATACAATGGTAAACTATATAGCATTACAGGTGAAAGTTACAGAACTAAAGGAAAGAAAGTTGTTTATGCTCGTCGATTAGATGAATATAACCATAGAATTAAAATTATAAGAGATAGTGAAAATAGAAAAACTGTTGATACTAGATTTTATATTCCTTTTGCTGCTGGACTTATAGCTAAAGGTAAAATTGTTAAAATGCCTTTTGCTAAGGAATTGTTTCATATTACTACGTGTTATAATCGTGGTGATAGTGAATCTACTATTTTAGCTTTTCAAGAATGGAAAGAATATGAAGATAAAGTTAAAAATAATCTTATTGATGTAAACAACGAATTGTAATGATTGGTAATCTTAATATTGCTAATAGTAATAGAAAAGATACTAACATTAAGTTTACTAAAGACCAAGAAATAGCTGTGCATGAACTTATTGAGTTTCTTGCACAGCCTTGGGATGATAAGAAATATATTAATGCTCTTTGTGGTGCTGGAGGTACAGGTAAGACATTTGTTATTAAATATGTTATTAATAATTGCAAATGGTCTGGTGGTGTTATAAGTTGTGCTGCTCCTACACATAAAGCTTGTAGAGTTCTTAGTAATTCTATTGGTGGAAAAGAAGTTAATACTATTCAATCATTGTTTGGTTTTAGACTTGATGTTAATATTGAAAATTTTGACCCTGAAAATCCTGCCTTTAATCCTGTTGGAAAAGATAAACTAGATGGTCTTAAAGTTTTAATTATTGATGAAGCTTCTATGCTTAATGCTAAACTTGTTAAGTATATTAGTAATAAATGTAAGAAGCTTCAAATTAAAGTTATAATGCTTGGTGACTCTAGTCAGCTTCCACCTGTTAATGAGAAAACTAGTCAAGCTTTTCTTATTGCTAGTAATACTTATTATCTTAAAGAAGTTGTACGACAAGGAGATAATAATCCTATTAGTAAACTTCTTAAACTTCTTCGAGAAGATATAGATAGTAAGAATGGATGGAGATTTCTTGATTATATATCTAAAAATAGACAAGATTATAATGAAGAAACTAAAGGATTTTATGTTTGTGGTCAAACTGAATTTTCTGATTTAATTGATACTTGTTTTAATGATGAAGAATATACTAAAAATATTGATTTGTATCGTATTATAGCTTATACTAATAGTCGTGTTGCACAATGGAATAACCATGTAAGACATATGATTATTCAAGATGCTGATAAGAGTCTTATTACTCGTAATGATTTAATAATGAGTTATACTACTGTTGTTAATGTTTTTAATGATATTATTATAAACAATAGTGAAGAATATATTGTTAAAGATATTGTTGATACAATTGATAATGATTATGAGTTTAAAGGATTTCTTATTAAGTTTCAAGCTATTCATGGTGGTGCTATAACTCAACCTTTATTTGTTATTGACCATTATGATAACTATACATTTCAGATGTATTATAAGAAGTTGACTAGTCTTATTGATGATGCTAAAAAAGCTAGTAGTTCTGAACGTGGAAGTAAATGGAAACAGTATTTTGATTTTAAACGTAAATATCTTATCGCTTCTAATATTACGAATAGTAATGGTAAGATTTTATTTAGTAGAGATTTAGATTATGGCTTTGCAATTACTTCTCATAGAGCACAAGGTTCTACTTATAAAAATGTATTTGTAGATATTAACGATATGATTTATGATAAATATGGTCATCCTTATACTAATAGAGATGAAATGCTTCGTAGATTGTATGTTGCTTGTTCTCGCGCTAGTAATCAATTAGTATTATCTTATGGCAAGTAAAACTGTTGACGAATATTCTGATTGTGAAAGATGTCCAAATCGTATATTTAATACAGGTAAATATATACAAGGTGGTAGAGGAAGTATTCATGGAGATATTGTTTTCCTATTTCCTAGAGGTGATAGAAATTATTGTGAAGGTTATCAATTATTTACTGATATTGGTAATCTTTATGATGAATATTCTGGACGTAATAACACTGAAGATGTATATATGACTTATAGTATTAAATGTGCTTGTTCTAATAATTATAATACATATCTTACTGCTATTGATAAATGTCGTAATATTCTATGGAAAGAATTAGCTAGAATTAATTATAAGTATCTATTTATATTTGGTGATGCTTATCTTAGTATTAGTAATAATCATATTCCTAGATTTATGGCTACTGGTGATAAGTATATATTTAATAATTATTCTCCTCTTATTAAATTTAAAGATGATAATCTTTATCATATATTTAAACAGCGTTTTGCTGATGATGTTAATTGGGTTACTAAAAATAGAAATAATTATGGTATAGTATAAATGATTAATTGTATAGCTTATGATGTTGAAGTTTTAAGAAATTTCTTTTCTATTACTTTTGTTAGTATTAATAGTTATCTTAAAGTTTTTAAAGATTGTGTTAATACTGATGGAAAAGCTATTCCTTTAGTTCAAAAACTATCTGTTGAAGAAATTAAAGCTCGTCTTAAAACTGTTGAAAAACATAGTTTTTATATAACAGATAAAGATGATAGTCAATTACTTTCTATAATAGGTTATATTAATAAGACTAGATATTATAAGGATTCTAATGGAACTATTATTCGTACTGACTTGTATGGATTTAATAATTTCAATTATGATAATCTTATGATTGCTGCTTTACTTAGTTTTTATATGCGTACGAATAGCACGAAAGAACTTATTAATAAGTTATATGAAACTAGTAAAACTATTATTTCTAGTCAAGATGATAAAAATAAATTTAAAACTGATTTTTATCTTAATAGTCTTAGAAAATATAAACTACCATTTACAGGTATTGATGTAATGCGTATATTTGCTCTTAATAAAGCAAGTGTAGTTGTAGATAGTAAAACAGGTGAACGTAAACCTGTTCCTAAAGGTTTAAAGCAAACTTCAATTAATCTTCAATGGTATGAACTTCTAGAATATGAACTTCCTGATATTAATGAAAAAGAAGCTGAACTATATGATGAAATTCCTAGTCTTAAAGGAATGAGTGTTAGTCAGCTTAATAAGCTAGTAGATAAATGGGATAGATTTATTCTTGATGAATATATTGAACCTATGATGTATTATAATCTTAATGATGTTTTCATTGTAGCTGAAATAGTTCGTCTTTATCCAGAAGAAATTAAATCTCGTTATGCTATTAGTAAAGCATATGATGTTGATGTTCTTAATTCTAGTCGTAGTAAAACTGCTGATATTCTTTTTGAGAAATTTTATAGTAAATTTAGTGGTCTTGCTCCTGAACAATGGAAAGGTAAGAAAACTGAAAGAACTGCTATGAGTTTTAAGAAAGTTATTTTTCCTTTTATTAAGTTTAAAACTAAACCTATGCAAGACTTTCTTGATGAATGTATTAAAACTACTATTTATAGAGTTAATAAAGATGCGTTTAGTAAAGAAGTTAAAATTGGAAATGTAACTTATACTGTTGCAACTGGAGGTTTACATAGTCAAGATAATCCTGTTGAACTTTGGAGTAGTGGAAGAGAATTATTTCTGTCCTCCACGGGGGGTCAACACGATGTACTTGGCAATGATGACTATGTTTATATTCATGCTGATATTAATAGTATGTATCCTAGTATTATTGCTGCTCATAAAGTAGCTCCAGCTCATCTTGATACTAATGCTTTTTGTAATCTTATTGGTTGGCTTAAAAATAAGAGAGTTGAAGTGAAACACAGCGATGAAGATACTGTTGACGGAATTGATAGAGATACTTTAGCTTTAGTTTTAAAGATTGTTATTAATTCTGTTTATGGTAAACTTGGATTTGAAAATGGTAATCTTTATGATAGATTAGCTGTACTTAAAACTACTATTAATGGACAGTTAATGATGCTAATGTTGGTTGAGGAATTAGAGTTACACAATATTCATGTGTTAAGTGCTAATACAGATGGTATTGTTATTAAACTTTATAAACGAGATATTGATGTTTATAATCGTATTAAAGATGAGTGGGAACAAACTACTAAACTTAAGTTTGATACTGATTATTATCATTGTCTTGTTAGTAGAGATATAAATAATTGTCTTAGCCAATTTAGAGTTATTAAAAATGGTGTTCATAAACTTAAACTTGAATCTAAAGGTGCTCTTAATCCTATGATGTATTCTTTAGATTTAACTAAAGGCTATTCTATGCCTATTGTTGCTCAAGCTATTGAAAACTATTTTCTTAAGAATAAACCTGTTATGGATACTCTTCAAGAAGCTACTAATATTCTTGACTTTTGTCTTACTCAAAATGTTGGTAGACAATTTCATGTAGAAGAAACTAAGATTGAAAATGGACAAGTTACTCATGTTGTTTGCCAAAGATATGTTCGATTTTATGTTTCTAATAGAGGTTATATTATTGAGAAAGTTCATAACGATAATGGTTCTCGTAGTAGAATGGCAGCTGGTTCTGTTGTAACGGTTATTAATAGTCTTGATGATAAAGATATTTCTCTTAGAGATATTAATTTTAAATTTTATTATCAAGAAGCTATGAAGATTATTAATCCTATCAAACTTAAGATTTCTCCTAAAGGTAAAGGTAAAAGTAAAATTAAAAAATATAGCGGTATGTATAATACTATTTTTAATGAAGATGATTTTGGATGAGAAATATAGTTGAAGAAACTTATGATAGACTAATTAATAAATGGGGTTCTAAAGAATATAAAGGTATTGGAACTATTAATTGTGTTCCGCCTGTTGATTATTGTGAAATTATAAGTAGAATTATTAGTCTTATGAGAAATAAGAATGATAATATTAAAATACTTATTGTTACAGATAATTGGAAAAGAAGAACTGAAATTGTTGATGGTCTTAAAAATCATAATATAAATATAGATACTATTAATATTCTTACTCATACTTATGTTAATAGTAGATATAATTATAATTATGATATTTCTATTGTTGTTGGAGTTAACGAATGGAATTTATCTTGTAATACAGTTTTTAATCATGCTAGATTTAAACTTATGATTCTAACTGAAAAAACTATTGATACTTCTATGTTAACTAAGATTTATAATAATATTCCACCTATTAATAATATTCTAAATTCTAGTGGTATGCGAGCTATACTCCCCGTAGAGGAACACAGAGAGCAGATTTTATTTACTAGTCAAGAAGATATTACTAATTACGATAAATATACTGAATTTATTACTCAGACTATTCAAGTATTTGGTAATCTTGATAATATTAAATGTGCTCGAAATGGTACTCAAGACGGACGTAGTGCTATTCAATATATTACAGAAATAGCTGAATATAATGGATGGAGTGCTGATATGGATATGACTAATCCTTTTAGTAAACAAATTGATGAATGTTATAATCCTCTTGTTCTTGCTGAACGAGTTAAGACTTTTTATAATATTATTCGTGAACGTATGCTTATATGTTCTGATAATGTTTGTAAGCTAGAAAGAATAGTTGAAATTATTAAAGATAATCCTGATAAACGATTTCTTATTATTAGTAAGAGAGGTGAATATGCTGCTACTGTAACTAAATATATTAATGATAAATTAGGTGAAATTTGTGGTGATTATCATGATAAAATTGAGGATAAAGTTCTAGTTGATGATAATGGTATTCCTGTTTTGTACAAGTCTGGAAGCAAGAAAGGGACTGCTCGTATAATCAAATCTAAGGCTATTTCCACGCTGAATTTGAAGTCTTTTAATGATGGCTTATTAAGAGTATTATCTATAAAAAATAATTCAACTGACAGCCTAGAAACAAGCGTAGACGAATGGATTTTAACCTCACCTTTATGTGATACAATAGATGAACTTATTTATCGTTATAATAATGTTAATTGTAGTCAATCAAAACTTAAAGTACATAAACTTTATATAGCTGGTACTATCGAAGAAGCAAGTCTTAAAAAGGAAAAGCTATCGGCTAACCATGAAGTTATACAGAATGTTAATTCTGATATTAGTGCTCAAAATTTTGATGATATTGTTTGCTAGTATAAATATAATAGTTACATTTGTTGTGTAATTAAAATCGCTCTTTGATAGAATGGACGAAGATAAAGAAGTTAAAGTTAATGATACTACTGTTGCTGTTAGTAATAGTGGTGTTGAAAAACAACATGGTGTTCAACATTCTGTTGCTCCATATCAGCTTAATTATATGAGTGAAGCTGAAATTGCAAGTCTTGAAGTATTTATCAAACGTGTTATGCGTAGTGATAAATGTGGTATTAAGTCTGTTGAAGATGGTCTTGCTATTGCAATGAGAGCTAAAGACCTTAGACTTCCATTTTCTACTTGCATTGAACATATTCATGTAGTTCAAGGTAAAACAGGTGTTGATGTTCACATTATTAAGGCATTACTTGTCAAAGGCAGCGTGAGTTGGGAAAAAGTAGATAATTATCGCGCTCTGTACGAATATACAGATGGCTTTAATGCTTATGATGAAGATAAACTTCCATCTGACTGTATTAAGTGTCTTACTCCCAAAGAGGCACAAACTAAAAATGCAGAAGATAAAGACCATGAACATATATATGTTTATCCTGTTAAATATTATAAAGATTATAATGGTAATGTATATAAAGAATATCAACTTAATGGTAAGTTTGAAATAGCTACTAATACTGCTGAAGCTAAACAAATTGCTTCTACTGGTAAAGTTCCTGTTTATAGAATACCTGCTGTTCCTATTGATTATATTACTAGTTATCGTTTTTATCGTAAAATTGGAGAACGTAATATGGTTGCTACTGGTGAGTTTACTTATAAAGATGCTATTGTTGCTGGATGTTTTGAAAAAGATACTTATAAGAAATATCCTAAAATAATGATAAGTCATAGAGCATTTGTTTATGGTGCTCGTGAAATTGCTAATGATTTAATTATGGGCTGTTTAAGCACAGAAGAATTAAAGACTATGCAAGGTATTGATTTGAGTAATGAAGATATCATTGATATTACTGAAATTCAATAACATAAACAAACTAGAGAAATTATTATTAAACAAAACAGTCGTATGACTGATATTATTCACTTTTAAATTACAAAAATTATGAAAGACTTTAAGAAAGGTTTGAGTTTTGGTATGGGTATTGTTAATGCTGGTCAAAGAGCAGTTAGTGAAGAACCTGAATTGGTAGTTGTTTCTACTCCCGGTAGTTTCCGTATGACTGCCCAAGTTTCTAAAGCTCTCGGCATTGCTCATGGTGAATATGTAATGTTCATTAATAACTGTGCAAATATTGATAATGCTATTATCAATAAAGTACCCGAAGTTGTTGCTTTCTGTGAAGAACAAGGTTTAGATATTGAATCTCCCGAAGCTGCTATGGCTGTTCATGCTGAATTTGATATTTGGGCTTTGGCTAAAGGTATTGCTGAATTAGACAAGAATGGTAATCCTTGCACTACTCGTGTTCGTATGACTAAGAATGATAAGATTAAGTATGTTAATACTTATTTCCAAGAAACTCTTGAAGGTGCTTTATCTTCTTCTAATGAAGAACTTAAAGCTGCTCTTGGTCGTGAAGGTATTACCGAAGATGAACAGAAAGAACTTTTGGTTAGCTGTATTCAAGGTGATGAAGTTGCTAAGATTAAAGGTTCTAAGTGTGCTAATACTGCTGCTTTGTCTGGTATTGGTGTAACTCTTAACTTTACTGATTCTAATGTTTGGAAACAGTTAAAATCTAATATGACTGATGAAGAAGCTACTTCTAAGAATCGTGTTTATACAGTAGATATTGACAACTTGCAAGAAGCTGTTGTTAATAACGGTCATAAAGATATTGTTGTTAAGATTGCAATGCTTACCGAATATAAAGATGAAGAACCTATTCATATCGGTAAGAAAGCTGAAAAAGAAGAAACTGCTGAATAATCAAATCTTCGTCCTAGAAATATAGTATCTTGAACATAGAGCTGCATTGTTAGTATTGCTAATAGTGCAGCTCTTATTTTATCTAATAATTCTTTTAATTACTTTAATTATGTCGACAGAAAAAGAAATTAAGAATGAAGCTACTGTTGTAGCAAGTGCTGAACAAACTGCTAATGCAGAAGTACAAACTCCTAAAAAACGTAGAGGTAGAGGTATTAATAATGATTTACGTGATGTAACTCGTAAAAAGTTTGATGAACGTACTGATTGTAATAAAGCTAATGGCTTGTTTATTGGTCATCTTGAAGATGTTAAAGTTGATTGGGCTACACTGAAAGATGATGTTCAAGGTATACCTTCATTTGCTGGTATGAGTATTCCTTATCTTACATTTACTTTTGCTAGTAATCATGAAAATATCAATGAACGTCGTTATGTAACTCAACGTCTTCTTCCTGCTGAAAGTAATGTTGAAACTATTCCCGGTGGTAAAGGTGCTTGGAAAGTTGATAACATTTTCCGCTTTATGAAACATATATATAATGTATTTGTTCTTAAAGGTCGTGATTTAACAGAAGAAGAAATTGATGCTCTTACTTTGCCTTTTGAAGATTTTGATGAAAATATGCAGTATGTACCTGTTGAGGCTGAAGAAGTTATAGCTGGTTATAAAACTGTGTTTGAAAATTATGTTAAGTTACTTAACAATAATGGTAAACCTGTTTATAATGATGCTAAAGGTAAACCTATTACCATTTGGATGAAGCTTCTTCGTTTTGTTAAGAATGATGGTAAATGGCGTGCTGTTGTTGGAAGTAAATCTTCATTTGGTGATTTAGGATTTCCTACATTTATCAATGATGGAGTTATTGAACTTTATAAAGAACAATCTGCTCCTAGTTTGCATATTGACCCTTATAAAGAAAGTATTGTTTATCAAAAATCTGCCGAACAAGCTAAACAGCCAAATGTTGCTATGCCTGGTGTTGGTGTAATGCCCGGTGTTCAAACTGCTGCTCCTATAAATCCTGTTAGTGGATTTAATGGCGGTGGAGATTTTAGTCCATTTGGTGGTGGTAATGATGCTGCTGGTGCTTTTGTTAATCCAACAGAAGATTTGCCATTTTAAAAAATTAAAGTTAGTTAAATAGTTGTATGTAAGAGGATTGGGTACTATTTTAGTACCTAGTCCTCTTTTTTTATATGTTCACGATAAAGGTCAAATTAGAAATATTATGAAAAGAAATATTAGTAATACTATTTTAACTAAAGATTATATTTTCTCTAAAGTTAGTCAAATTACTATTTTTAGCACTTATACTGGAATTAGTGTTGAAGATATACAACATTGTATAGATACAAGAGAATTTATATCTAGTCCTTTTCGTGAAGATACTCATCCTAGTTTTGGTTTTAGATATGATAATAGGAATAAACTTAAAGGAAGAGATTTTGCTGGATATTGGTGGGGAGATTGTATAGATGCTGCTGCAACTGTACTCTCTGAAATTGTTCATAAGCAAATTGATATTTCTATTAAAAGTCAATTTCTATTTGTTCTTAAACATATTGCTTATACTTTTAGAAATATTATTTATGGACAAGATAAAGATGAAAACAACGATTATAATATTGTTAGGGCTATTAGTAATGTACGTAATCATAAACCTATTATTGAACTTGTTACTCGTCCGTGGAATAATTTAGATGCTAAGTATTGGGGACAATTTGGTATTAATCTTAATTTTCTTAATACTCATTTTGTTTATCCTGTTGACCAATTTTATATTAATCGTTCAACTAATCCTATTCCTAAATATTTTTATGATAAAAATAAAACAGATTTATGTTATGGTTACGTTCTTGGGCAAGATAAAAGAGGAATAGTTAATGTTAAATTGTATTTTCCAAATAGAAATAAGAAAACTGAAGTTAAGTTTATAACTAATAGTAATACTATTGAAGGGGTTATTAATCTTGAATTAGATAATTATGACGTTATTATTATAACTAAATCTACTAAAGATAGATTAAGTCTTGAATGTTATCTAAAGAGTATTAATCATTCCATCCTCTACGGGGGGTCTACCCTTGAATCTAAGACTATTGGTGTTGTTAATATTCCACATGAAACTTATAAACTTCGTCAAATTGAATATGATTGGCTTCGTAGTAAACTTAATCGGAATGGTTTTCTTATTAGTCTTATGGATAATGATAGAACTGGTCTTATGGAAGCTGTGATTCTTAAGAATGATTATAATATTATACCTATTATTATTCCTAAAGAACTTGGCGTTAAAGATTTTGCCGAATTGAGAAGTAGTTATTCTACAAATATTATTAATGAACTAACTCAACAAGTTATTAAATATATAGAAGATAATTATGGAGAAGAAACTGAATTTACTTGGGATACGGAAGAAAGTAATACTTTGCCATACTAAAAGTCTAGCTGGTGTTACATATACTGTTATGCGTCCAATTACTGAAGAGGATGAACAAAATCTTGATAAATTTGAATATCTTTATATAGATAATAAACGTATTGATAAAAAAGATATTTATTGTTATGGAGAAATTAATCTATCTTCTAATGATGACGTTGAATATATCAAAAAGTTTAGCTTACTTGATACTGATAATGGTGAAACTATTCATAGTAATTTTAATTATCAAGAAGGTTATGCTCTTATTGAAAGAATAGCTAAAACTTATCCTACATTTGATATTATTGAATGGTTTAAATATAATCATTGTCTTATAGGTAAGCCAGCTCGTATTATTATTTATAAATGTAAGAAAGAAAATCTATGATAATAAAAGGATATGAAGAAAAGCTAGATGATAGAGATATTAGATATATTAATTATGTTATTGATAAATCTACAATGGCTGATGCAATTGAATCTTATATTAAAGATTTAGATTGTACTACTATTTATCCTGATGGTTCTCGTCCTAGACAAACTATTAATTATGGTTATCGTATTACTCTTTCTAGTATTGAATATATTCTTGATAAACTTTATCTTGTTCTAGAACATCATCCAGAAAAAGCTCAAAGTTATATTGATTATCGTAATAGTATTATTAAAAGAATTATTGATATACATGAAAAAAATCTTGATTTCGAGAGAATAAACCCAGTACGATATTATAGTAAAGAACCAAGGAAACGCACTAGAAGTGCTAGCAGAGTTAATCAATCAAAAGATGTCTTTACAGGTAAACCCATTGATGTTAGCACCGGTATTGCAAAGGCTATTAAGCCTAAAAAGGAAACGATTGCTCAGCGTAAAGCTAAACTTCTAGGTGGTAAAGCTGTTAGTTTTGCATTTAATGGTTTAAAAATAAGTGAACATAATGAATAAACTTTATCGTAGAAATAACAATGGTGTGCCTACTGTTTGGTGGGCTGAACTTGACAGTGGTACTAATAGTATCACTGTTTTTTATGGTCTTGTTCAAGGTAATATTCGTAAAGAAGTTTATGCTGTTACTCAAAAAGATGGTCAAAAAGAACTTGAGAGTAGATATAACGATAAGATTAAAAAAGGATATACATATCTTAATGAACTTTGTGATATGCAGGGTTTACCCCCCGTGGAGGATGGAGATAATGATACTCTATTTAATTTTCTAAATACTTATCTGTCTAAAGACCTTAGTAATGGAAATACTAATCTTCTACTTCCAATGCTTGCTAAAACGTATAGTGGTAATGTTTGGAAAAAAGTCAGTTGTATGTATGGTCAGTATAAGATTAATGGTCTGCGTTGTATTGTTACTGCTTATACTCAAAATGATATGTTTAAACCTGTTAGGCTTCGTTTCCAAAGTCGTGAAGGTCTTATTTGGCATACTCTTAGCTATCTTGAAGATTATCTGCTTGCTACTATTAATACAAATATTATCGACGATATGATTAATGGATTTGCAGCACTTGATGGTGAAGTTTATCTTCCGGGTTATACTGTTAATCAAATTAATCATTTTGTTAAAGATGCTAATTGTGTTGAAAATAAACTTCTTCAGTTTTGGTGTTATGATATTATGATGGAAGGTAATCAAACTCATAGAAATATGTATCGTTGTCATATTAAAAACCCTACTTCTTTTAATAATATTAATGAACATTATAATAATAAAGAGCGATTGATTATTCTTCCTAGTATATATATTAATAATGATGATATAGCTATTAAAGCCAGAAATCATTTTATTAATTTAGGATTTGAAGGTCTTATACTTCGTAATACAGAAACTGATTATCAATATGGTAGACGTAGAGCTAATTATATGGAGAAGTTTAAAGATGCTACTGAAGGAGATTTTATAATTCTTGATATTTATAAAGAAAAGAAACGTGATTTACCTATTCTTCTTTGTAAAAATGATATTAATGATGAAAAGTTTGAAACTCGTTTAAGCACTAGTCATATTGTTCAACAAGAAGTTTTATTCGATTCTCAATCTTATATTGGTAGAACTGTTCATATAGATTATGGTGAACGAAGTGGCGTTGCTAGAGTTCCATCTCATATTAAAAATGTTGTTATAAATGGAGATACTAGATTATAATGTAATTAGAAATAATAATTTTGATAGAACTAAATCTTATTTTAGTTGTTATTATAAATCTATTATTCTATTTACTGACTATGATGCTAAAAGTTATAATTTTGCTATTAGATATAATGATATAACTAAAAGTAATGAACTTTATGTGATTTTGTATAATGATGATAAAGTTGATATTAGTATTCCTATTGTTCGAGATGCTAATACTGGATTTAAATTATATATTCCTAATAAAGTTATTAGACTTCTTGATACAAGACTACGTAATGCTTTTGTTGTGTCTAAAGATGATTTTAATATTAATGTTAAATTTGTAGAAGAACGTAATGGTTTTTGTATTATTTATCATATAGATATTGATTAAGGTGAAGCCTAGTACATAATATAGTGTGCTAGGCTTTTCTGTTTGTTAGAAGTCTAAAACTATACAGAACACGCTCGTAGACATGATTCTTTTTGCCTGTATTCAATTTTATATATCAGAATGATTAATCTATCACGATAAGATTTGCGTGTCATAATGAGCCTTAAAATGCGTCATTCTCACTATGATATTTAACATTAAATTCAGCATCATTATTACTAGTAAATTCCTATTATATTTTTATATTTGTCTTGATAAACAAAAACAAATTATTATGAGTATTAATAAAGTTACTATTGTTGGTATTAAAGGATTTAAAGGAAGCGGTAAAGATACAGTTGCTTCTATGATTAGTTATATCCTTCATGATGGTATTATGAAAGCTAGTTATGATACTTGGCTTCTTTATCATAAAAATGATTTTATCGAAAATGATGAAATAATTATTCATTTTGCTGATAAACTTAAAGATGATATATCTGAATTTTGTGGTATTGACCGTAAACTTCTAGATAGACAAGAAATTAAAGAAAATTATTATTATAATTTTAAGACTGGTATTGTTTCTACTAATATTAAAGATGCTACTTATGTTGTGGATAAATGTAATGATGCTATATTAAAATATAATGACTTATCCTCATATCTTGTTTTATATAATAATAATGTTAGTATTAAAATTAGAGTTCTTCTTCAATATTATGGTACTAATGTTATTAGAAATCATTTTTGGCATGAAGCTTTTATTCGTTACACTATGAATAAAGCATTTGATATAAGAAATAGTAAAGGACAATGTATTATAGCTGATGCTAGATTTGAAGATGAATGTATGGCTATTAAATATTATGGTGGAAAAATAATTAGAGTAGATAGAAGAGTTAATAATGATAATCATGAAAGTGAACAAATTAAAATTTCTCAAGATGATTATGTTATTGATAATACCGGTACTCTTGTTGGTCTTTTCTATAAAGTTCTTAAATTTGTAACTGATTATATGGTATGAAATTACATCCTATTTTTGGTATAAATGCTCTTGCTAGAGTTTGTATATGTTGTGGTAAAGTTATTGGTTATACTCCACTTGGAAATTCTGTTGAAGAAGATGCTAGTAAGAGTAAACAAATAGCTGAGGCTATTGTATGTAAAGAATGTATAGATAAGCTTGATAGTGAAACTTGCTTTATAGCTTGTGACATGGATAAAGATAATTATATAACTGCTACTTATGATACTTTATGGATTAGAAATAAAGGTCTTAAAGAGTTTTTTAAAGAGCTTGATTCTATACAGCCTATTAATATTATACCTAAAGAACATTTTTATAGTATATTTGGAAATGTAATTAAAGATTTTTATAATAATCAAGAAGATGAAAATAATTGAACCTAAAGTTGAACTTTGGCAACAAGGAAATAATGCTAAAGCTCATATTGCTAGATGCGCAAGAGTTTGTTATGGTAGAGAAACAGGTAATGATGAAGCTACTATTAAACGACTTATTAATGATGAACATTGGAGTATGTTTCGTCATGGAACTTATTATATGATTGCTAATGATAGTGATAAAACTTTAGAAACTATTATTATTAATTATGCTAATACTATTGGTTTTAGTTATCATTATGAAAAACATGTTTATTATATAACTGTTAATGGTAATTGGGTTTTAGACCATAAAACACAATTTGGTTATCTATCTAAATATATTGTTCCTATTGAAGATTTTTGTAATACTGAAATAGGATTTCATATGATGAGATATACTTTTTGTGTTGATACACAAATTAGTACTTCTCGTGAATTAAATCGTGTTAGTCCTAATAATATTGCTGAAAAATCAACTCGATATGTATATGAAGATGGGAATATTTGTCGTCCTCATTGGATGACTGATGAAGAAGTAGATTATTTAAATAATGAACCTATTTTTGAAGAATGGTGCAATTCTCATAAAAAAGCATCTATTTATAGAAATAGTTGTAATGATTCTTTTAATAAATATAAACTTCTTGTAGATATTGGTATGCATCGTCAAGATGCTCGTGGTGTTCTTCCTCTTGATACTGCTACTAGATGTGTTTATACATATTCTATTAATGAATGGCGCCATATTATTGATTTACGTTATTATGGTATTACAGGTAAACCTCATCCAAATTGTGTTATTATAGCTGGTATGATTAAAGATAATTTAATGGAACTTGGATATGACTTCAGAGATTGATAAACTTAAACATTTTCATATTGAGGCTTGTCCTAATTGTGTATTTAATAACTATTTTTGTCATGGTCTTTTATGTAATATTGTTGTTCTTAAAGTAGTTAAAGATGAAGAAATGAGAAATAATAAATAAATTATTAACTATTTAAATATTAAAGTTATGGGAAGAAGATTTTATGGTTTTAATAACCGTTTTAGAACTACTAAAAATACAGAAGCTATTGTATTTGAAAATGGTGGATTTGTTGGTAATCTTGGTTTAGTAAAAAAACTATGGAAGAAATATACTGAAGCTATTTATAAATATAGAACTAATACAGGTAAAATGACTGCTAGTGATTATACTCATTTATTTGGTTATTTAAATCCTTATTATCGTTCTGCTTATAATATACCTAAACGTAGAAAATAATGGCAAATATTTATAATATTACTGCTGAACTCGAGGATATATTTCTTGAGTTAGAAGAAAATGGAGGTGAATTAACTCCTGAACTTGAAGAACGCCTTGCTATTACACAAGATAATCTTAAATCTAAACTTGATGGTTATCGTAAAGCATATACTGTACTTAATCTTGAAGCTGAATCTTGTAAAAAGGAAGAGCAACGATTAGCTGTTCTTCGTAAAATTAAAGAAAACAATGCTGAAAGACTTAAAGGAGTTATGCTTGATGCTGTTATTGCTTATGGAGATTTAGGTAAGTCTGGTAATAAAGTTATTAATTTAGTTGATAGTAAACTCTATACTAAGAACAGTAAATGTGTTGAGATTGATGAAAATCTTAATCAAATATTTATTGATTTAGTTCTTGAACATTTACAATCTCTTTGGGATAATGATATGATTGATAGTAATTTTTCATTTAGTAGAAATGTTCTTCTTGAACAAATTAATGATAAATTTACTGAAAGATATCCTGAACAATCTGCTAGACTTAGAGAAGAAACTGGAGGTTATTTTACGCTTGATGATTTAGATTGTATTAAAATTAAATTTGAAATTGAAAAACCTGTTGGTGATTTAGCTAATAAAATTAATTTTGATTTACTTAATACTTTCTTTAATCATCAACATGAAATGATTAGAAGCAGCAGTGTTAATAAAACTACTATGAAGAATATTCTTAATGATGGTAGAGATATTAGTATAGCTAAACTTGTTGAAAATACTAGTCTTATTATTAAATAATTTGGTTATACTCCCCGTAGAGGACAGAATTAAGTTCATCCTCCACGGGGAGTCAACACTACTAATCTTGCTAATTATGGAACTAGAAGAAAAAGTAAAAGAATTAATAAAATGGTATATGGATACTTATGGTGTTAATAAAGACCAGGCTGTTAGAGATATTGAAAGTGTTATGTTACGTATAAGTCATAAATAATATGTATAAAGTAAAAGGTAAACCTTGGGCTTATTCTGGTGCTATTGATGTATCAGATTGTGCTACTGCTAAAGAAGTTATGCTTAAAGCTGGACTTAATTTTAATGTAGCTAAATGTGAACTAGTTGGTAAAATGCCTATTAAACTTACTGGAACTGATGAAGAACTTGACCGAATTATTAAAGAACAAAAAGAAGGCGCTCATGTTTTTGGTACTGACATTTATCGTAAGTGTGATAACGCCTTTGCTACCTATCGTACTGATTACAATATTCCTTTAGGTGTTGTTAAAAGTAAATATACTATTGTACAAAACAATGATGCTTTTAATTTCTTTGATGACGCTATTGGTAAAAATTCTGCTATTTGGCAAACTGCTGGATTTTGGGGAAATGGTGAGAGAATATTTGTAAGTGCTAAACTTCCTAATAATATTCTTGTTAAAGGTGACCCTGTTGAAAATTATCTAGTATTTACTAATACTCATGATGGTAGTGGCGGAGTTAAGATTTTATTTACTCCTATTAGAGTTATTTGTCAAAATACTCTTAATGCTGCTATTCATACTAGTAGTAATTATGTTAGTTTTCGACATACAACTAGTGTTCATAATAAGATTTCTGTTGCGCAAGAAATACTTGGAATTAGTAAAATTAAATCTGAAGAATTTGGTCAATATTGTAATTTACTTGCTAATATTAAAGTTACTGACGAAGATGTAATTCAATTTATTGGAGAAAATCTTCTTACCGATGATGAAATTCAACGTCTAAAAGATACAGGACATACTATTAAAGATATTGCTTATCGTAGTGGTTTAGCTTTAACTGATAGTAAAATAAGTAGTAGAAAAATGAATGTTATTTCTGATACTTATAGTTATTATTTTGATGGTCCAGGTCAAAGAGATATTCTTGGTACAGCTTGGGGTGCAGTTAATGCTATTAGTGGATATTATTCTAATATAGATAATATTGAAGGTACTAAGCGATTTGATAGTATTTGTTATGGTGATAAATCTAGAAAAATAGAAAATGCTTTTGCTCTTGCAGAAGCTCTTTAATTTAATAATTTAATTATATATGGAAGTAAAAGTATTTAAACTGAAAGAGATTAAACTTCTTAGTGGAGATGTTGTAAATGTAGAACAGTATTGTAATGTTCAACCTATTCTACCTGCTTATGGTAAAGAAGGTGATGCTTGTATGGATGTTTATCCTATTCATTGTGAATATGATAAAGATAAAGATAGATTTATCTATCATACAGGTTTAGCATTTAATATTGGAGATGATGCTAATGGTGAACCTAATGAAATGTCTTTACGTCCTAGAAGTAATCTTACTAAATCTGACTTTTATATGCCTGGTGCTCCTGGTACTCTTGATTGGGGTTATCGTGGAGAACTTCTTATTATTTTTAAGAATCGTACTTCTAGAGATTTAGTTCATGCTGTATCTACTCTTGTTGAAGTAGTTGATAAGTTGAGAGAACATATGCATTTACCTGATAGTATGGTTGGTAATGCTAGACTTAAACTTAATAATGTTAGAACTACAATGACTAACATACTTACTAAAGTTTCTACTCCACCATATAATTGTGATGGTAAAGATAGATGTTGTCAATTAATTATTAATAGTGCTGAAAGAATTAGTTGGAAAGAAGTTAAATCTATTGAAGAATTAGGAGAAAGTGAACGTGGAAACAAAGGATTTGGAGAAGGAACAGGAGGAGCAGCTAAAGCTTAAAGTTGGTGCTCGTTATATTCATAATAAAACGTCTAATGAATATATAATTATTAGTATTACTAAAATGAAACATCCAGATACAGGTGAATGGATTCCTGCTGTTATTTATAAACTTAATGGGCTTGAACCTTTATGGTGTAGAAGTGTTGAAAGTTTTAAAAGTCATTTTAGTGATGCTAAAGTTGAAGGTAATGAAGTTTATCTATGAAAAAGTTAATCTTGTTTTATTTACCTGATTGTAATGTTAGTAAACTTTTTGAAGAAAGGCTTCACAAAGCTCTTGCTCTACCTGAGTTTGCCGGTAGGTTTAATCTTATTAGGTATAATCTATATACTGATACTGGTAGACAAGAAGCGCGTAGTGCTGGTATTAGTGATGCTCCTACTGCTTATTGTGATGGTGATATTCTACGTGGTGTGCAAAGCGATTACACTATTAGAAAGTATCTTCGCAAGCTGCTAGGAAAGTCATAGATATGATTCTTTTGCCCTACATTGAATTTTAATTGTTATTGTGATTAATCTATCACGATATGAATATCATTCAATGTGGGGCTTTAAAATAGCTAATTTTATAAATTCTCATTATATTATACGAATACTATGGTTAAAATTGAATTTTATTATAAAAGTGCTGATAAAGATAAAACAGAAGCTATGAGAGAAGCTATTGATATAGCTTTATTTGGTACTAATATTCAATGTAATTTTAAAAATCTTCCTGACCATCTTATTCTTGAAGATATGATACTTGAAAAGGCTGTTGCTGGTAAGAATATTACTGAATATCCTACTTGTATTATATATCGAGATGATACAGAATATAAACGATATAGTAATTCTGTTACTTGGGAAGAACTTCGTAATGATATTAATTATCTTACTGGAGATGAACCTACAAGACAAACAAATAATATATTTGTTGAAGCGTTTATTGATGAACATGATTGTATAACTCGTGCTAAATGTGCCGATGCTATTGCTTGGATGTGGAAATATCAAAATACTAAAGTAGAATATATTCAAACTAATATTGATAATCCTAACAAATTTGCTGTTGTAATTAAAGATAGTTGGAGAACTTATGCTACTTATGTATATTCTGATAGTCTTACTACTGAAATGATTAAGAATACTCTTCTTAGAGTTCCTAATACTATTAAAGAAGCTGTTAAAAATAATGCTATTGTGTTATGATACATATTAATTGTTTTACTAGAGATGGTTGTGACGCTTGTAAAATAGCAATTAAAAATATAACTGATGCTATTAATGAAGCTAATTGTGATATTACTCTTAATATTCGTAATACAAATCTAGATGATATTCTAAGAAAAGAAATTACTAAATTTCCTACTACTGTTATTACTAAAGTCGATAATGATTATAAAAGAAAAGAATTAGCTCGACTTGAAGGTAGTTTTCCTAGTGATTACATTAAAGATATTATTAATAAACTTGAAAAAGAATAAGCTATGACAGTTAAAGAACTTATAGAAATGCTTAAGACTTGTGATGAAAAGTCTGAAGTAAAAGTTGAACATTAGAATAGTACAGTATCTTCTATTGAAGAAGTTATTGATTATAGTAAAGAACTTAGCGAAGTTATTATAACTATTGAATAATTAAATTTTAAAATTATGAGTAAATTTATTGGAGTTAAAATGATTGAAGCTGTTCCTATGACAGCTCGTGAAGCAAATGACAAAGGTCATAGAATTGGTAATCATTCTTTTGAAGAAGATGGTTATGAAGTAACTTATCCAGATGGATATAAATCTTGGAGTCCTGCTAAAGAATTTGAAAAAGCTTATTATAAACTTGAAAACCCTGCTGGAGATGTTCTTAAAGAAAATGATATTAAGAGATTTATTAAAGGTATTGAAAATGTAAAAGTTGGTACTAAAACAACTAATACTACTCTTACTTGTCTTACTGGATTTGAAGTTCATGGTCAAGCAGCTTGTGTAAAACCTGAAAACTTTGATTTAAATGTTGGTTCTAATTATGCTCGAATTAAAGCTGAAGATAAAATTTGGGAAGGTCTTGGATTTGTTCTTCAATGGGCTAAATATGGACTAAAGAAGTAAATAGTATTAATGCTAATGGTTTATATGTTATACGTAAAGCTAGCTCTAATAGAGCTGGCTTTATTAAATTTAATGATTAGCTTGGAACCGCTACGAGTGCTACGCACTCTTCGCTATACTCCCCGTAGAGGATGGAATGGTAGTTATGCTAGTAATATTAGTATAGTTATTAATAATAATGATTATATTGATTGAATGAATACTAGTCTATTCCATCCTCCACGGGGAGTTGAGCGTAGCGAAGCGGAGCGTTCTACTAATCCTTAAACTTATAGTCGTTGGCATGACTGAAACCTCGGTAGATGAGCTAGTCTTACTACTGAGGTTTATTTTTATCTTATTGTTAAACTTAAATATATTATAATTATGGTTGCATTTATTGTTCTTCTTGGAATTATATTTGGTGGTGTTAAATTATTAGCTGTTGCTAATAATATTAGTGATAGTGAAGCTATGGATAAGTATAGTGGAAAACTATTTGTTGTTGGTATTATAGTTTTTATTATTCTTATGTGTGTTATTGGTAATAATGATGATGGTTTTAATTAAGATAATATTATGGAATTTAATACTAAACTTAGTAAACTTATAGCTCGTAGAAAAGTTATAGAAACTAGAAAAAGACTTAATAAAATTGTTCAATCTCCTTTTGAAATAAATAATACTTTAAAAACTGTTTATCAAAATAATGTCGTAGATAATAATAAAACTGAAACTTATTTTATTGTTAATAGTATATTTTATAATGATTGTGAAGATAAAACTAAAGTTCCAATATCTTCTATAAAATCTGTTTTATATAGTCTTAAAAAGAAAGGATTTATTAGTAATTATAAAGATAAACATAATAATATTATTAAAAGTTGTTATATTATTAAATAAAATAGGGCTTGTCTAGGTAGTAATACCATAGGCAAGCCCTTATTTTTTACTAGATTCAAGTCCAGCTTATTCAAATATATCTTTACTTATATCTTTATAAGGTATAATACTAAGTATATTTTCATCAACTTTATAATAACTATTATTATTAGGTAAATCAAGAACTCGATTAATACTACGAACAACAGGTATATTACGAACAGCCATAACTTCAAACTTATTCATACCTTTATATCTACCAGTAGTATATTCCTCAGTAAAATCTTCTTCAATAAGGAATCTAGCAGCCATAGCAGTAGTACCAAGTAAGTCATTAATAGTTTGTCCAATAGCAACAGGACTAGACCATAGCTTTTTACCTTCAGAATAAGCTCCAAATGGAGTAAATGAAGCAGCTTCAGAAGCAAGACGGTCAGCATGATAAAGCATAAGATTATACATAATACTTTCATCATCATCACCGCCCATACCAGTTATAGCAATTGCTCCAATAATAGCAGCACCTACATAAAGTAAATCACCTAAATTACGTCTAATATTTGCTTTTTCATGTTCAGGAAGAAGTTCATAATTAAGTTTGAAATTAACAGCAAATGAAAGTAAATTCTTACCATAAACTTGGAATGCTTTAAGAACATCACTTACATTATTAATTTCTCCTATGTTAGTTTCTTTAAATGGAATAGTTAAATAATCATATAAACTAGTATAACTACCTTTTTCAATAGTACCTAGAGTTTCATTATAATAACCATTCCAACGATAACGTTTCTTAAAACCCGGATAAAGATGTTTATGATATTGCATAGCCATACCACCCAACCAATGTTGTTCAATATTAGCAGAACCAAGTTTATCATAAACACCATGAACTTTCTTATTTACTTCACGAACTTTATCAATAAATTTAGCATATTCTTTAAGAGTAAGTTTACTATCAGATTTTATTTGAGCAATTCCATCTTTAAGTTCAAACTGATTATAAATATCTGGAAGTTTAGCAAACTTTTTATCAATATTCTTAATAAGTTCTTTACGTTTAGCTATATATTCTCTTTGTTGTTCTTCATTAAGATAAGTCTTAACAAAATCGAATATAGGATTAGCTTTAAATAGATTATATTTAGCTCGTTTTTTATTATCAGCTTTAGCATCATCCATGAACTTATTGAATTGTTCAAGAAGAGTTTGGCCCTCTCCTCCACGGGGAGTATTTATTACAGACATAAGAGCATCTTGTTCAGCTTTACGATGATACATTTCTTTACTCATTATATCATAACCACCTCTACCATTATCAACAAGTCTATGAGATTTAAGCATAGCAAATAGCATAACATTTTGCATATAATGTTCACCAACAGATTGAGGACTAAATAGTAATCCACGAACTCTACGAATATTTTCTTTAAGACCTTCAGCAGTACTAACTTCAGTTACTCTATCAAAATCAACTACATGACTAAGTTTAATAATAGCATCTTGAAGTGTACTACTATTTTCACTATACATATTAGCCATATAACTAACAGTTCCTTTAATCCATTCAGATTTACCAGCTTCCCAATCTTTAAGATTAATATATTCACCAGCAGCTCGTTCCATAAATATATTACTAGAACCAGTAAGAACGTTAGCAATACCACCAGTAATATTCATCATCATATATTTACTACCAGCAATGTTTTGAGCAAGAGAACCTAGTTTAACTAGATTAGGAGTTTTATTATCTTTATATTGTTCAAATACAAGACGACGTATAAAACTTCTAAGATGTTCACTAGTTCTAGTTTGTTGTTCTTGTTTATATTCAATTTCACCACCAGCACTAGCTTCTCTATTTTCACTTATACTACCTTTATAATTTATATCATAAGCAGTATTACTAGTAATAATTTGGTCAGCAGTATAAAGAAGATTTTTAACTGTTTTAACAGCATTATATCTATTACTTTCAATTAAAAAACTATTAAATACTTCTTCCCAATTACGATTAAGAATATCATTATGAATTTTATTATTCTTTTCAATAATCTCATCTCTAGCTTTAATAGCAGCAGCTTTACGTTTACTAAATTCTTCATCACTTTCATTAGGTTCTTTAAATTTAGGTATAGTAGGCAACTGTTGAGTATCTTTATTAACTAATTGAATTAATCTAGGATTAGGAATATCATAATCTTTATCAAAAGTTAAATCTTCATTATTTCTCCAACTAGTATTATTAGGAACATTGGCTGTCCAACCAAGAAAACTAAGAGCTTGTTCAAAGTAATCTTTAACAGTCATATCTTTAGATTTAGGTAAAGCTGGAAGATAACCCATATCAACATATCGCTTATTACTATTAGTAAAACAATACTTTTTCATAAGTTCATTTACTTTATTCATAAGTTCAAGTTGATACTCATTAAGACTAGTATAATTAGGATTATCATATCCTGTTCCTACTTTGTACTTATTAACAAAACTACTATATTCTGGATTAACAAGTTCTTCTTTAGGAGTAATATACATTTGATTAATACGTGGTTCATAATTACCAACAACAGCTGAACCATCATCTTTAATCATTTGCATAGTAGTCCAAATACGAATAGGTTTAATAGTACGAGTATATGGGTCAAAATAATGATTATCTCTATACCATTGTTTATATTCAATACTATCAATACCATATTTGTCAAGAACTTCTCTTTCTTTCATATAGTAATATTGAGTAGTAGTTTCTCTAGTTCTCTTTTGAAGAATATTAATTGCAGCAGTTCTATCAATATCAGTCCATTTATCTAAATCTTTAGGTTTAATAATACCATAAATAGTTCGATTAGGTCTTTCTGCAATAGTTCCATTTTCTTCAACTTGTTCACTAAATACTTCTAGCCATTTATCATAATACTTTTTACCTTTAGCAAAAGCTCTATTTTTATCAAGTTCATATTGTTTCCAATTATAAGTAACATCACATTCACTTTCAATAAATTCAGCAACACGTTTTGCTTTAGCTTTATCAGTACTCTTTTCACCTCTAGTAATTTCATTAAATACTTCAAAACCAGTCTTGAGTTGTTCTAAATCTTCTTGACTAATATCAGCAGTATTAAGAGTTCTAGTAGCATTATCAAAATATTTTTCAAGTATTTTATTAATAGCTTCTCCTACATTAATTTCTTCTTCGCTCTTAGATTTATTACCTGTAAGATAATTATAGAAATCAGCACGATAAATTCTTAGTTCATCTTCAGCAGAACGAATAATACCAACATAAGGCATACCATTACCTTTAGTATATTTATATTTTCTAACTGTTTCAGCTTTAATAAGAGCTGCACGTTCTTCAGGTATCTTACGTCCATCAACTACATTAAATTCATCTTTAGCTTGAAATTCTTTAATAGCAAGATTAAGAACACTATTACCTTTATTAGCATCTTTAAGTTCTTCAAACGCCCAATTTAAATCTTCTATATCTTTAATATCAAGAATATATCTAGTATTCTTACGAATCCATTCTTTAGCTTCACGATATTCAGGAACTTTCATAAGTTCTTCCATACTAATAAGAAGATTACCATTAGCATCACGTTGACTTTCATATTTACTAATAATAGAAAGTTGTTCTTTAAGTTTAGAATCAAATCCTTCTTTAGCTTGCTTATCATAAAACATTTCTTTTACTTTACGAATATTAGTTTGATAAGCACGAAGTCTTTCAGCTACATTTAAATCATGACCAATCTTTTTATTACCATCTTCATCATAAAGACTAGTAAGACTATCCATTTGAGCATATATACGTCCAAGTTCTTCATCTTGACTTTGCGTAGTAACATTATCAGTAGCTTGACTTAGAATATCTCGTATTCTACCATTAAGTCTTTTATATTCAGCAAATTCTTTAGGAATACCATCATCTCCTTTTTTAAGACCAAGAAGACTTCTTTCAAGATTTATAATATAAGTAGAATATTCAATAGTAACATCATTACCATCTTCATCTTGAACTGTAATTGGTTTAAGCTGATGAATAGTAGTCATATCAATAAACTTAGCTTTATTAGATAAAGCAATAAGATGTTCAACACTATTAATACCAAATTTTTGTTCAGCTTCAATAGCAGCATCTCTATATTTCTTCATCTTTTCTTCCCAAACAGGATTATTAGGTTGAATTAATCTACCATCATCATCAATTATATTATCAAGACTAACAGATTTACCATCTTTAGTAGCTCTGGATTTAAGTTCTTTAAGATAGTTTTTAAAGTCATTAGACTCTTTAATACCATTAAGACGACCTTCTTCAACAGTACCCATTACATCTTTAAGTATATTCTGCAATACAAAGTTACGATTAGCACGAATATCTTGTATCCAATAGTCCATAAATCCAGTATCGCCATAAGCATCAAATTCTTTCATAAGGCCACTTATATAATTAGGATTAGTAGTACGTAATTGAATCCATCTTTCAAACCAATCTTTTCTAGCAGAATGTACAGTAGTATTAGAATCAACTTGATTAACTAATTTTTGAATCTTTCTAATATTCTCTTTAGTTTTATCATCAAGATTTGTACTATCAATATCAATTTCGCTAATAAGTTTGTATTTATTCTTAAACGTATTAGCACTAAGAATAACATCTAAGAAACGATTTTGAAGTTGTTCATCTTTAAGAACTTTACTAATAACATCTTTATCATTAATAGGTTTATCAATACCATCAATTTTAATAAAACGATTAATATCGTTAAGAATATTATTAGCTTCAACATCTATATAATTAGCTATAACTGATAATGAAAATTCAGAATTATCAGAAAGACTACTACTATCAAGATAGTTAATTTCAGCATTATTTAAAGCATTAAGAACATTTTGGGCAGCAGATTGACCATGACGAACAGCACGAGAAATAACTAAACTAGCATTTTTAGCAAATCTACCAATAGGAGTTTGGTCATCAACACTACTATATCTATCAGTATTACTAGTAACTCTATTTATTTCATTTTCATTAATTTCAATAAATAATCCAAGTTTATTATCTTCAATATTAGGATATTTAGCTTTATATTGTTTTAAATCATCACTTAAATTAATAGCAGTAGTTCCATTAATATTAAGATAAAATCTATCATTAATAGTATATATAGTATTATTCTCAAAAGGAGTATTCATAAAAGGCTGGAAATACTCATCAGATATATATTTACTATATAGTTCAGGAACTTCTTTATAACCTTTATTTATAGCTTCATTAATATTATCTTTAATACCATCAATAAACTTATCTCTTTTTTCTTGTTGAGTAAGACCTTCATAAAGAAGAACAGCTAATGGTTTATGAATATTATTATTAGCTATAATACTTGGTTCAATACTATTATAAGTTTCAAACGATTCAAGTCTATCAATAGGATAATAAGCTAAAGTTCCATCATAAGTTCCTTTAATATATAAATTTCTATTAATTCTAATAACATTAATAGCATCTCCATTTCTTATTATTCCTACATTATCAAGATTTTCTTGACCATTAAAAGTAATAATACCACTTCTTTTTAGACTATAATTAATTTTATTATTAGTAAGTCTTTTAAATGTATAACTAGGACAATTAAAACTATTATAATTCTTACGAATAAAACCAATTATATCTTCAACATTATCTTTATCAACAAAACCATAATTATTAATACCTTTCATAGCTATATCTCCAATAGCTATTCCATTATCGCTCAATCCTCTAAGGGGAGTATTACTTATAAGTCTACTAATATTTCTAGTTCTAAATTTATGACCTTCAACAATAAAAGCATATTTAACTAAATCAAGAGCTGCAAGTTTAATAAGAGGATTAGGATGATTCCAAGCTCTATCAAATAATCTATGAGCTTCATCATTAGTAATATCACCTTGTATGTAATTAATATATTGAATATTTACATTACGACGATTATTTCTTTCGTCATTAGCAACTATTTCAATATGTTCAAATATACTACCATCTTGACTAAAGTTACGTTTAATCCAATCAACTTTCTGAGCAGGAGTAAGTCTAGCAAATACATCAATTTCAGTTTGTGTAGGCTCAAATATATTTTTAACTACAACATCATCTGTTTTAATATTAACTAATGTACCACTTACTCGTCCAACTTCTAAAGCTCTAGATTGTCCAGTACCATATTCTTTAATATATTTAGGATGAACAAAATCACCATTAACAATAGTAACAGGTAAATTAAGATAAGAACTACCATTATTACCTACTTCTAGTTTATTAATAAGATAATCTTTATAGTCATTATATAACTTTTCAGTCATTATTCCACCTTTAGTCCATTCTGCTATTCTATATACATAATCAATAAATACAGGATTAGCAGTTTCAAATACTTGTTGAGTAGCTTTAACACTAAGAGCAGTACTCATTTGTAAAAATGCAGCTAAACTAGGATAACTACTTCTAGATATATCAGATTTAATAAATGCATTTATACCACCACTAATATCAGGAAATACACTCTCTAACAGCAAGGTTTGACCCCCCGTAGAGGATGGAGCATAAATATTACTATTCTCAATAACAGTTCTAGCATCTCTAAATACTTTATCACTAGCATAAAAACTTTGTTTAGCACCATATTTATCAGCACTAAGAATATTAAAATTATTACTTATATCCTGTCCGATTGAGTTTAACCGATTGAATTGTGCTAGAACATAAAGGTCAAATAAAGCTTGCTGAACGCCATTCATTTCCCCTCTAAGACGAGATTTATATGCGTCTGATGAAAATATAAGGTCAGGTGATGAAAATGCGTCAGAAACGCTTAAATTGAATAATTTCTTGAAAGTTTCACCATAACTTTTATCAATAGTTTCAATTAGCTTTTTACGTCCAGCAAAATTAACTTTTTCACCAAAACCAAGATTATGAGCAACTTCTCTAATAGCTTCAGTAAGCGGATTTTTAGTACCTTCCGCAAGAACACTATTGGTTTCTTTCCATTTACGAACTAGTATATCAATAGCAGGTTGCCACATAAATCCAATAGCAGTATCATAATTACTTCCAAAGTCAACAATAGTTTTGAAAGCATTAAACGTATAAGTAGTTTCATTATGTATAGCTCCCTCTTTCATAACATCGAGAATATGGGCAGTAGTCTGAGAACTATAAGGATTAATCAAATAACCATTAACATTCTTATCATCTCCAGACCAACCAAAATTCTTATGAGTAATACGAATATGTTTATTACCAATAGTTTCAACATTTTCTTTACCATATCTATTAACAGCTTCTTGCTCACTAATCACATCAGTAGTATACATAACTTTAATACCTTCACTATGATTAGCTTTAGTAACATTTCCAATACTCATAAAAGTATCTCGATTAACACTGATACCTTTAAGTTTAATACCAGAAGTAGCAGCATCAAACCAATCAAGTTGAGTAAAGAAATCACTAGGAGCAACAGTTGTTTTATTACCGCCAACTATTTCTGCATAAGTTTCATTAGCTTCTTTGACATTTTCAAAGTTAGAAGTAGTAGTATTTTCTTCAAATGCAGCAGGATTATTAAGTATATCAATAAATGATTGAATAATAGCATTAGTTCTAGCAGCTTGACTACTTGTATCCTCCACGGGGAGTTTCAAGTATGATTCGTAAGACTTAAGTCCACCATCATTAGCAATTTTTTCAACAACTTTAAGATTACCATTATAACCTTCAAGAGTAGCATTAATAGCATCTTCGCTATTTTTTAAAGAAGCTCTAATATTACCTTGTTTATTATAAGTCTTACCAAGAATTTTACGACTAGCTTTATCTACATTATCTTTAACATAATTAATATACCCTACTTCATCTTTAGTATATCTAGCATGAGTAATTTCAGTTGGAACACCTTTAACAAGATTAAATGTTTTAGACATACCATAAACACTATCAACGTCAAAGTCAGAACCAGTTTGAGTAACCCATTCATCAGGAACAACAACAGTACTACCATAAGCATCTGGAAGAAACTCTTTAACATACATAATACATATAGATTGTTTACCTTCAGTAGGCATACGATAACCAATCATAGTACGTAAGCTATCAGGAACTTGTTCAATATTTAATTCTTTAAGTTTACTACTCCATCTAGGAAGTTTAATTTCAGTATAATAAACAGGAGTGCCATCAACTTCTCCAGTCTTTTTATATTGAAGTTTACTATCCGTTTGAGTTTGTTTATCAACTTTAAATCCAAAATCAGATAGCTGAGCAGCGTGCCAACCACTAATAAGTTGTCTAGTAATATTAGTATTAAAATAACTATTAGCAATACTTTCAAGTTTACTATTAATATTAGATAAAAATAAAGGAAGATTATTAAATCCAGCACTATCTAAATCGAAAAACTCAAGAAGAGCTTTTTCAACTCCTTGTTGTTGAGCATTTTCTTTAAATCTATCAAAGAATACAAAACGATTAAGATTTTTAATAGTACCATTAGAATTTAAATCAATATGACCATTATCATCTAATCCAATACCAAGTTCAGCACAAGTTTTTTCAAAACTATTTCTAATATTAGCTACATAATTATTAAATACTTTATCTTTAAGTTCATTAAGTTCAGTTCGATTAGGAAGATTATCAAGTATTTTCTTCATAATCTGAATAGCAGCTTTATTACTAGCATCAACCATATGTTGAGGAACTTCTTGCTGACGATAAAGATAATTATAACTAAATAATTCAGAATTATCAAATACATTATTATCAAATTCTTTAAGAGCTTCATCAGTTAAAACACCATCATTATTCCAAAGTGTCATTCGATTATGTTGTGCAACTTTAACAGTTTCAACAGTATTAATTTGATGAACACCTCTATTAGTCATTATATTATAAACTTTTTCAAGTTCTGTTCCTTTAATAAGTTTAGGAATAAGAACAAACTCAGCGTTCTTTACTTGTCTAGGAACTTCAATACCAACAGTAGTATCATAATATAAATCATAATAGAAATTCTTTTGAATTTGAACTTTATTAGCAAATTTAGTCCAATCAATTTTATCTATTGAAGTATCATCTGTAAGACTTTGAATAAGTCCAGCATATTTATCTAATTCACCAGCAGCAGTAATACGACGAATCCATTCTTCAAGAGTAATATAAGATTGAGCATCATTAGCATTAACACCGCCTTTAAATGGTTCTAATATTCGTTCTCTATCTTTTTTATCAAGTCCAGCTTTTTTAAGTTGGTCATCAAGTCTATCAATAACAACTTTATCAGAAGCTTTAAAAGTATTATAAATGGTAACACCCCTAAATTTATCTTGAAGAACTACTTTTTTACGTTTAGTAACTCCATTAACAGTATAAGGAACAGTAACAGCATTACCTTTAATAGTTATATCATATAAATCAGTAGCTATATCTAAATCATTTTTAGTAAAATCAGTATTACCAAAAGGATTACCACTAGCTTGTACTTCTTTAATACGTTTTAGAATAGCTTGACCATTCTTATAAAAACTTTGGTCACCACCATACATATCGTACATACTATCTCTAACAAGATAATCATTAACTAGAAATTCAGCTAAAGATTCATTATTAATCCTATCATCAATAAATGTACCATATTTATTTTTAAGTTCTTTATAACCATTAGTTATATATTCATTTAACCAATTAGCAACAGCATCTTCAAGAGCAACACGTTGTTCTCCATTAAGAACTACTTGATTATTAACATAGCTAAGTCCACGTGTAGACCCCCCGTAGAGGATGTCAATAGTCTTACCATATCCAATTAGTTCATTAAATGCTCCATTACTATTAGGAGTAATTTTACTAACTAAACGTTTAAAACTAAATACTTTACCAGCTAAAACTTTATGTCCATCTTTAGTAATAAATACATTACCTTTTCCATCTTTATGATATTGATTATAAAAATGTTCAGGTTTATTATTATAAATATCACTAAATTCAAAATCTCCATTAGTTAAAATAGGATTACCATTAGCATTAGTCTTAAACATTACATTAACAGCTTGAGCCATATTAGTAAGTTCTTGAATAGCTATATTATAATATTGTTTAAATAATGGATGTTCTCTATTTATAATTTTAGTTCCATCTTCTAATTGACTTCGTAATCCATTAAGACTATATCTAGGAGCAGTAATAGTAAAGTTTTTAGGAGCATCACTAGGTATGGGAAGTAAATAATTAGCAGTAGGAGTTTCAGAATTATTAATATCAGTCATAAATAATCCCATAGCAGTAATTAAATAATCACCGTCACTCATACTACGATATAAGTCATTATTATTATTATCTAATTCACTAATACCATTAAGAAGAGAAGTTTTAAACATACTACGAGCATATTCGGTAAGTTTAGAAGTTCCATTTCCAATTCTTCTAAACAATCCATAATTAATTATATTACCATTACTATCTCTATGTTCAAGAAGTAAATTACTATAATCATATTGATGACTAGCAAACTTTTGTTTAGCATAAGCTTCAATCATAGCATTTTGCTCTTCAACAGTAGATTTATCATCATTGATTATTTTAGCAATATTAGTAATAAAACTTCTATTAATAACATCAGAACTTAAATTACCTTCGGGATTACGAGAATTAAGTTCAATAGGAATATAAATAATATCTTTAAAAACATCAGCCATTTGATATATAATAGAAGTATCACCTCTATTAATAAAACTATCAGGCATTTTAGTTTCTTTATCCTTTTTAAGCGCTTCTACATATTTATTATAATTTTCAACTGTACGATTAATAACATTGGCAAAATTAATAAGATTATTAGCCATAGCTACACGACCAATCTTAGCAATAGCTAAATTAAAACTAGCTTGATTAATATCTGGAAATATTTCTTTAAAAGCATCATATAAATAAAGATTAGCATGAGGAGTATTTTTATATCTATCATATATACGAAACTTTTCACGAGCAGTAGGAACACGATTAGTAATAATATTATTCTTAACATTATTATAAAAAGTATTCTGTAAAATAGTACGAGAATCAGTATTAGGATTAGTTACACGAGCACGAACATAACTATTACCATTAGAATCAGTTTGAATATAAGTTTCAATTTTAGATATAATAGGTTTATTAAACACCATCATATACTTATTAGCAAATACTTTATTTTTGCTAAGTAAATCATGTAATTGAATTAAACATTCACAATTTGGAATAGTTTCAGATATACGTTTAAGACTAGCTATAAAATTATCTACATTACTAGTATCAGCACTAGCATATAATATTTTAGATAAGTAATTAGCATCAGAAAAAGTAACAACTCCTAATTCATTATTAATATCAAAAGGATAACTTCCATTATCAAGTTGAGAAGCAGCAGTAAGTTTAGGTAAACTTGCAAGATGATATTTAATAATTTCTTCTACGTGTTTATTAAAATCTTTAACTTCACCAATACTTAAATTCCAAAGTTGAGTCATTAAATCAATACCATCATCTATACTATTCTCATCACCTTCAGTAGAAGTTTCATCAAGATAACCGCCTAATTCTTCATAATCAGTAGTTTGATATAATTCATCTCGTTTAATAAGTTTAGCTACATTTTTATTATTAAAAAGAGCTTCATTAAATTCAGTATTAGTTAATGAACGTAGTAATGCACCATAATTAAAATCTTGAGCATTACCATATTTACGAAGAAATGCTCCAAGACCATTAATTTTAATAGCAGGACTTGGATTATTAATAAAGTTATTAAGTTCATTATTTTTAGCTTCATCACTTCCGGCTAATTTTTTAGCGCGTTTAAGTCCAGCATTAATAACAGTTTCATTAGTACGTTTTTTAATTTCATTAAAATTTAATGGAGCACCATTATATAGAAAATTAAAACTAAGTTTATTCATAATATCAGCCATATAAGTAATAGCTGTATCTCTAGCTTTAATTGTACTAAACAAACCACGTTCTTCTTTTTCAGCAATAGAAGCTACATCGTCCATATTACGAAGTTTAATAGCTCTAGCTTCAAGAAGAGCATTATAAGCTTGTCTTCCAGAAGTTTTAACATTAATACCTCTATCAGCTACAATCTTCTTAAAGATTGGGTCTTCAACCATAGCTATAAGACTATAATAATCAGCATTATTAGAACCATGTTCTTTAATAATAATATTATTAAGATTATTATATCCTACAAGTTTAATATTTCCACAGCTCATAAGTTTATATTTAAGTTTAAATTCATTAATAGTAATACCTCTATGACTAATGTAAAGTAAAATTTTATTACATCGTCATAGAGGCTGTTTTCTTTCGTTTTAAGCGACTTTTATATTTGCTCGATTAATTCTACATACAGCTAAAACTGATGCGCCCTGTGTCAAGCAAAGTGGCAAATTCGGACTGTTGGTCTATTGGTAAACGGCTAGTTAATTCAGCCATATTTGACACTATATCATCATCAACACTACTAAACATATCAAGTCCATCATTAAGATTATCATTATTATAATTATAATCTTGACTGTTATCTTCATTAGGATTTTCAGTTTGTTCTGTACTAGCAGTTTCTTCTTCAAACTGAAAAGTTCCTTGAATATCCTCTTGATTACTTTCTTTAGGCATTTTTTTAATAGCTTTATAAGCATCTCTAGCAGCAGCTAATAAACTATCTTCATTAATCTTAATACCTAACATATCAGCAATAACTTCAAGAAGTCTACTAAATAAAGTCTTACGTTTATTAACTTTTCTATTATCATATTTAATTTCATTAAGTGCAGTCATAAGAGCATTACTAGTAATACTTTCAACTAGAAATTCTTCAAGAGCTTCACTTGTATTAAAATTCTCAAATAGATAAGGTTTAAGTCTTTCTTTAGTAGCATCATCTTGAGTATCAAGCCAAGCTTTAAATTTATCATATATAGGCTTAACTAAAGCAAGAGCTTGTTCAGTATTATATTTAGTATAAAGTTGTCTATGTAAACTTTCATGAAGTATAATATTAACAACTCGATAAACTCTTTGACCAGCAATAGCAGAACGGTTAAGTTCAATAGTATCTGTATCACGATGATAAACAGCATTAACTTGATTACCATTATTATCAGTAATACTATCTACAACTTGAATATTCTTAGGTAAAATACCAATCTTTTGAAGAGCATTAATATAATCAATAGCAGTTTGGTCATTAGCAAAATACTTTTTAAGTCCACGAGTTAAATTCTTAGCAGTTATAGCAGATTCAAAAGCATTAAAATTAATAGCATTAAGAGTATCATCTAACATGAATTCTGATAGCTGTTCAGGTATTGCTCCATCCTCCACGGGGGGTCTACCCTCAAGTTCATAAGTAATATCGAGTTTAGAATGAATATCTATTTGCCAATTACCAGCAGTTTCATTAGTATTAGTATTAGCTAATTTAGTTCTAACTAAACCATTACTAATAATAAAATCTTGATAACTATTATAACTATAAGTTTTACCATCAATATTTATAATAGTTTTACCATTTTCACGATAAATATATTTATTAGTTTTATCATTAGTTTTTGTACTATCATTAATAAAATCTTTACTAATAGCAAATTGAGCATAGTTAAACATTTCATCAATAACAGGACGAAGAGCATTATCTAATTCATCAATAGTACTAGCATTAATACCATAACTTTTACCTATTTTAAAAGCACTATTAACAACATAAGGAGAATTAATAATAATATTACGTTTATAATTACCAGCATCAGAATTAATAGTAAAAGCATAATCCTTACCATTAAAATGTGCACCTTTAACATAAAAGCCTATATTAGTAGGATTAATACTAATTTGAAGTCCAGTATTTCTATCTCCGTTAATAAGTTTATTATTTCCAAATATATCTCCAAGACTTTGTTTAAGTTCACCAAAACTTATTTTACCACTAATATAATCTCTACAAAGATTATTAACTTCATTCTTAATAGAATTAATAATACGTCGAGCATCACCTTTAAGTAGATTACTATTTAATGGAACTTGTTTACAAAAAGCATATAGAGAAGTACCATCACTACTTGGAATACTAATAACAGGCATACCATTAGTAGTAAGATTTTCAATAATAGTAGGTTTACTTTCTCCATTAAGATATACTTGACCTTGTACAACTACACCAAGTTTATTAACATCTTCATTATAATTAACTACTGTTTCTTGTACATCATTCCATTCACCATTAGTATCATCAATAGTATTAAGAACTCCATATTTAACATTAACAGCTTTAATCTTACCTTTAAAATCACCTTTAACTATTGTAATAGCTTGGTCATAACTATTAAGAAGATTATTAAACCAACGATTAATACTAGCTTCATGACTATTTTCATAAGGCTGATTAAATATATATTTAGTAAGATTAACAAGATGCCCAGCTAAATCAAAACTTGCAACAGGAGTAGTAAAATCTCTAACTATATCAGGATATTTAGTTTCAAATTCTTTAAATAGATTAACAAGTTCTTCTTGTGTAACTTCTTCTTTAACAGCAAGTTCATATAAATGACCAATAAATTCTTCGTCAAATCTATCACCATCAAGAATACTAATTAAAGCGTCTTTAAGTGGAGAAACAACTTGACCATTTTCAGCATGAATATTATATTTCCAACCTTGATTAACCATATCATAATTACCAAACTTATCAATATTTGGAACTCCTATATAACCAATAATTGTACCATTAGCAAGTATATTAATACGTCTAAGCTTACTATCATATTCAGTTTCTAGATAATCACCTTGTTTAATAGAAGTAAATGCTTTAACATTTTCATTCTCTACTATATACTTAAGATTAACATTATTAGTATGTTCAACTTGAAGTCTTTCAAGACGTTCTTTAGCAATACCATCTACATATTGAACAAATTGTCTAGCATTAAGTTTTTTAATAGTTGATTCATCAGTAGCACGATATTTACCTTGATTATTAGTGCTGGCGTAAAGATAGTTTTTTATTTGATTAAACAAGTAATTTTTAATAATTTTATTACCCGTAACACTATCTATATATTCAACTAATTGACCAATACTAAGATAGACTTTACCATTAACAATTTTACCTCTAGTATTACCTTCACTATCAACACTATTAGCAAAATCATCCATAATAGCTTCTATATTGCGTTCATTACCTGTAACAGTAGCATAAGTAGCATTAAGTAATAAACGTCTAGTACTATCATCTTGAACAGAACTATATAAACTACCTCCTGTAAGACCATCAATAATATTATTAACTATATCAGCAGCTTCTGTTTGTTCAAATCCAGCTTGACTAAGTTTATCAATAAAAGATTGTCTTGCATTAAGTAAATCGCTACTAGTTGATTCATGTCCAAGAGAATCTTCTAAATCAGCAATACTTTCATAAACTAAATCAGTACCTATTTGACCACGTTCAAATTCATCATCTGGAAGATTATTATTAACTTCAGGTTTAGGAGTACTAATAGGTTCTTGAGAAATTGGTTGTTCAGTTTGAGATTGAGGTTGTTCAGTATTAGTAGGCTCACTAGGAACCGCTTCGCTTCGCTCCGCTATACTCCCCGTGGAGGATGGAGATGAGTTAGTATCATCTACATCAGTTTCATTAACTTCATTAACATCAGGATTAACAGGAGCAACTTCCTCTTTAGGAGTATTATTAACATCATTTTCAATTTCTGCAATTTCAGCTAATTGTTCTAATGTAGTTTTAAGATGTTCATTACCTTTAGAACTTAAATCAAGTGCAGCATAAGCATCTCTAATAACTTTATCTATATTAGGTTTATTACCATTATTAGCATCTTTAATAACAGAATTAACATAATCTTTTCCATATTGTTTATAAGCATTACGTAAATCGTCCATAGCTTTATTAACAATCTTTTTACGACTATTATCAAAGAAGTTATTAAGATAAGTTATACGAGATTTAATATTATCATCAGATAAATTAAGTTGATTTTTATTAACCTCAACATTAATCTCAGCATTAACAACTTCTGCTAAATCTTTAAATACTTCATTATATTGTTTTTGAAGTTGAATAGCTGATTGAACATCATTTTTATTTTCAATATCAATAGGAGTATAAAGTTTATTAATAGCATCTAATCGCTCATTTAATTGAGCAATACGTTCTTGTTTAACAGAATTATTAATTGCAGCGTTATCTTGAATAGTTTTAATATCTCTTTGAATACTATCAATAATATGTTGATAAATACCATTCTTAGCAGAATTAATATCAACATCTTCAATATGATTATTTGTAATATCTTGATTTAAAACATCATTAGCCCAATTAAGAAGATTATTATAATTTTCTTGACGATTACGAGCATGAACCATTTGGGTAGCTATAATACGACCAACTTCAAATCCGCCACCAAGTCTATTAACTTTATTTAAAGTAGTATTATATTCATTTTTAAGATTATTAATTTCAGTTTTAAATCTATTAATAAGTTCATTACTATCTTGTTGTTGTAATCCAAGTTTATTAGTAATACTATCATTAAATTCTTTACTATTAATAGAACTTTCAAGAAGTCCTAAATTACCAACGTTCATAGAATTAATAATAATATTATCCATATATTCTTTTTCAGCTATATTACGAAGTTCTTCTTCAGTACCAGTAATAATATTTGGATTAACCTGTTGACCATTTTCATCAGTAATAGTTATAAATGGATTTTTACCATTAGCAATACTATTAAGTCTTTCTTGATATGCTTGAAAAGTAGCAGTACGACCAAGAATTTCGTTTTCTCTTTGTTTTTCAGCAGAAGTCCAATCTTTATCAAGACGTTTATTAATAAACTCTCCAGCTTTATTCATAACACTACTAAAAGTAACACCACCAAGAGCACCCCAAAATGCTTGTTCCCATAACATTGGGTCTTGAAGATAATCTTTAATAGTTTGTTGAGGAATATCTTTATTAAATACTTTTTTACCATTATATAAACCATCTTGACTAGCTATATAATTAATAGCTTCTTCAACCCCTTCAGTCCATTCTGCTCTTATACCATGAAGAATATCATTACCCACATCTTTTAATGTACTAGTAATAGCTTGTTTAGTAGTTTTATTACTTAAAGCATTAGTAATTGCAGCAGCATCATCAATATTACTATTAAATGCAATATTTAAATTTCTAAGTCTAGAACTAGTTGTATTACCACTTAAAGCATTTTTCCATAAGTTCTTTAAACTATAAACTTGCCATACGTCAAAAAGAACATTAGCCCAATCTTCAGCAAAAGTAATATCAGCACTATTTTTAGCAATATCTTTAGCTACTTCTTCATCAGACATATCTTTATATTTAGGATTATTATTATAAAACTCTTCTCTTTGTTTATCATTCATATTAGCAAGTTGAGTTTTAGAATAATCTTCAATATCATTATAAGTTTGTCTAGCTTCTTGATAATTTTCAAGATAACGAGAAGGAACTCCAATAGCAGTAGCTTCTGCTATTCTACCAGTAATGGCTCTACTCTTTTGAGTCATATTAATAGCATTAGCCATTTTATTAGCTAATTTATTAAACTTTATACCTTTACCTAATAAAGAAACACCTTTAGCAAGACCAGTACTAGGAACCATAAGAGTTAAAGAACTAGCTATACTAGGAGCGTTACTAGCCCACCAAGCAAAATCTCCAATATCAAAAGCAGCATTAGGATTTTCTCTATATATAGCTAAACGCTCATTAATAGATTCTTTTAAAGATTCAAGTTCAGAACTTATTTCAGATTGATAATCATTAGGACTATTACTAACCATATTATAGAAAGCATCAGCTAAATCTGCAAAACCAATAGCTGTACCAACAGTAATCTCATTACCAATCTGTCCAATCATTCTTAATCCTTGTTCCCAATTACTTTGATTAGCAGCACGTTCTTTATCAAGTTTTTCTGGGTCATCAACAGGATTAACATAAACATCATAATGAGCATATTTATCTATATCATATTGATTAAGATTATATGATTGCCCAGCAATACGACTAAATAAATGACCACGACCCCGGTCACTAATAGAAGTGCCGGGGTTGTAATCAACTAAAGTAGGAGGCTGTATAGCCCCCTTTTTAGTTTTAGGATTATATTCAGGATTAGGTGTTTTATTACCACCTTGTAGAAACTTTAATACATCCATATTAATATAGATTATTAGTTAATTCATCATAGTAATATTGAATAACATAAGGGTCTGAACTACCACTAAGTTGAGCAAGTTTAGTAGCAACATTTTGTTGAATAGCTTTAACAGCATTTTCATCTACTGTCATTCCAGCTTTAACAGCAGTTACAGTTTGTTCCCATTGAGATAAATTATCTACAATATCAACAGCATTTTCTTTACTTACTAAACCAATAGTTTGATTATTAGTAGAATTAATTAAATTAAAACCTCCACCATTGGGTACTAATTTAAATTTATCAATTCCAGTAAATGCAGCATTATTAGTAAGAGAAATAGGTCTATTAGCATTATAGTAATTTTCTACTTTACCAGCAGCTCTCCAACTAGTATCTTGATTCCAAGATTGAATAATAGAACTATCAATAGCACCACTACCTACAAGTAAAGTAATAGGTTCTCTTTTAAGTTTACCTTCTGTATCATAGTAACCTGCAATATTAATTTGAACTCCAACATCACCAGTTTTTGGGTCACGAACAATAGTAGGAGTAATTTCATTTTCTTTAGCACTTCTAAGATAAGCTGTATAAGCTTTTCTATCCTCAGAAGTCATAGGTTCAAATATTCCATTTTCACTAGTAATATAAGCTTCTCCTTGAGTTAAATCAATACCACTACGAATAGCCATCATAGCTTGTTCTTCTTTATTCTTTTTATAAGCTGAAAGTTTACTAGCTTCTTCAGGATTAGCGTTCATCATAAAATTAATTTCAGCTAATTCTGGAGTTAAAGCACTAATACCAATAGTAGAAGAAGTTATTTGCCCACCGTCAAGAACAGCATCATTTTTAGATTTAAGAGAATCAACATAATCAATTAAACCAATATAAGGTTCTTTATTACCTGTTGGTAATCCAGCATGATGTTCTTCACCATTAGAATCAACTCTAACAAATTTATCACCATAACCAAAAAATCTAGTCTTAGCAGAATTAAGAAAAGCATTTAAAGGATTTCTAGTATCTTCAGCTTCTTTAACAGCTTTACCAAAACTATAAATAGATTTATGATAATCTTTAGGTAATTCAGCATATCTATAACCATTACCATCAGAACCAAATTTTACTCCAAGACTAGCAGCTTTTTTCTCTCCACCAATAGCATTAATAAATGAATTATATACATCATCGTTATTAAAGTATTGTCTAATAGCAGAACTATCTCCAAATATTTGATTAACATATTTACTATATGTATCAGAATATTTATTATTAGGCAAATCACTTAAACTAATAATAGAATTATATGTATCAAACCCGTCGATACTATCTTGAGATTTACCAACTTTAAGACTATTAATATATTCTTGATTATCAATAATATCATTGAGATAACTAAGAGCATAGGCTCTATCAGATGTATTAGTAATATTAGTCATGATACTAGTTCTAATATCATCTGGATTAGCAGTGCTTAAATTAATATTAATATCAGGATTATATTTACTAAGTAATCCAGCTATTGATTGTCTATTGCTAGTAATTTCAGCTTGAGCTTGAGCAGGCATAAAATTATCAATACGAACAGGAGTACCTTTATAAGTTAAATTATCAATAGCTTGTTTTCTTTGAGCACTACTTCCAGAACCAGCTTGTTTAGCTAAAGCTAATTGAGCTTTCCATGCTTCACCATAAGTAGTATTACTACTTTGATTATAAAAAGTTGCAGCATTATAGAAAGGGTCAATACGTTTAGCAAGATACTGTTCAGGAGTAAGCAGAATACCATTTTTATCTGTTATATCAGGATTACTACCATTTTGGTCATATTTCCATTTAGCAATCTTATAATCTTGTTCAAGACTAGCTTTAGCGCCAGGAGTATTTTCAATAACAGCTTTAACAGCTTCAGCAAGTTTAGCTTTACTTAACCTTTGCCAATCACCTTTAGTATGAGAATAAATTTCTCCTGTAACAGATTTAGTAATATCATCAGTAACTTTACCGTTAGCATCAAGCCATCTTGTTTGACTACCTCCGCCTTGTTCTTTAGCAGCCCATTGAAGTGCTTGATTAAGTATTTGATTCATAGGAATTTCAGAAACTTCTTTATCAATAGGAGTCCATTTACTTCCACCAATAACATTACCATTCTTATCAGTTATATCTTGATAATTATATTTATTAACTGTACGATAATAATTCTTATAATCTTCAGATAAATCAGTACGTTTATCAAGATTATTCATATAAGCTTTATAATCTTGTTGAGCACGTAAACGACCAATCATTCCCGGACTTGAAGTTATATCTCCATAAGTTCCAACTATATCATCAAGACTAGAATACGCATTACCATATTGCATATTTTCAGTAAGAGCATTACGAACTTTATTGAGTTGTTCTTGACGCCAAGCATCTTCAGCTTCATTTAAATCTAATTGAGCAAGTTGAGCATCAATCTGAGATTTAGTTTGAATAGCTTGTTGATGCCCTTGTTCAAGAGTATTATAAGTTCTAGCTAAGACATTTAAGTCAATAGGATTAACTTGTTGTCTAAAAGTAGGAGTATAAAAGTTTATCGGCATGATTGTTTTCCTCCAAGTTTTCTACGTTTACGAATAATAAATTCATCATAATCAACTCCAGCATCTCTCATAATTCTATCATCTACATTAGGGGCAGATGCTCTCATTGCGCCAATAGTATTATTTAAAGCTTTACGATTTTCATATCTACTAATCATATCTTGAATACCAGCATTAATACCACTAAATAAATTATTAATATTAGTTACTTTAGCTTCTCTAATACCATTATCAAATGCTGTTTTTCTATCTATATATTGATTGTATTGTTGAGCATTAAATTGACGAACACTTTGTTGATTACGTCTATCTTGATTAATAAGATTAGTTTCTATATTTTCTTTATTACCATAAAGTTCATTAGCAGCTTGACCAGCAGTATTACGAACTCGTTGTTTACGAGCTAAACTAACACGACTACTAGCAGTATTAGAATCAATATCACGATAAGCTTCGAATTTATCTTCTCTAATTCTATCAAGTTGAGGATTAATATTATATTTAGTTTTAAGTTTATTAGCACTAATAAGAGTAGGTTGACCTGGACCTCTCATTTTATTAATAGCTCTTCTACTAGCAAAATAGCTAGCTAAACTACCAGCTACATTACTACCTAATCCAATCCAATCAGCAGTAGTAAGATTTTTAAATTTACCTTGACCTTTACCATCGGAAGATGTAGTTCCTTTAGCAGGTGTACTAGTAGAAACAGGTAAAGTAGTTGGAATATTAGCTTCTACTTTTGGTAGATTACGATTATAAACAGCAATAGGAGGTGTTTTAGTAGGAACAGATTGAGTTGATTGATTTGACTTACTTCGTCCTCCACGGGGGGTCTTCCCGCTAGATTTAGTTGCAGATAAACTTGGAATATTAGTATTATTCATACTAACACCTTTGTTATTTCCATGACTCCAACCAGCTCTAACTAAACCGCTAGTAATTCCAGCACCATCTTCAAATAAAGGAAGTCTACGTTCTGCATAATATTGAGGACGACGATTTTCATTATCAATATTAGGTTTATTAGTATTAGTATTTACATTATTATTTTTAGACCATCTTCCATTTCTAAAAGTATAATCACTGCCAACAATAGTTTCACCTCTAGCAGATTTATTAATAGGATAAGTAGAAGTTCTATTAATAGTTCTATTAGTTATAGGAACATAAGCTCCAATTTGTTCATCATATTCCAAAGTTCTTCCATGACGATTAATACGATTTCCACCAACAGCAAATTTATCACGTAGACCCCCCGTAGAGGATGGAGAATGAATTAATCCATTCTTAACATTACCATTAATACTAACAACTAATCCAACATTACCTTTCTTTCTAAGTTCTGGATATTTATTATAAACTTTAGCTTTAACATCATTTCTACCATGTAATCCAGCTAATCTTAAAGCGTCAACAGCATCTGCTTTAGTAGGAATAGGATAACTTCTATGTCCTCCAGCAAAATCTTTTTTAGCTACACTAGGATAAGGTTTCTTTTTAGAACCATAATCTTTATCTCTACTTAAACCACCCATAGCTTTTATAGTACCGTCATCATTAATTTTATTTCTATCTTTAAAATCTTCTTGAGCTTTAAATACTTTATTAGGATTAGCTCCACCCATAACTAATTTAGCAGGACTAATTCCATTAATAATTGGTTGAGCAGAATAAACTTTAAGTTCATTACCATTAGTTTCAACAACTTCACCGTCTTCTACTTCAATACCTGTTTTATCATTAGGCCCAATATCAATACCACCTTGACTATGTTTTCTTCCATTCATATAAAAGAAATTATTACCAAGAGGATGAGCAATACCACCATCAACTACATTAGGAACTTTTCCACCAGTAGCATATTGTTTTTGAGGAAGCTTTTTTCCATTACTTTTGGGAGTTTGAATAATATTAAATGGAAAAGTTGGTCCAAGTTCATCATCACTAGGAAAAGATTCTTTATTAAAATCTTTAACATAATTAATAAGTCTACCAGCAGTATTATTCATTAATTTTTCTCTATTATCTTTAGATACTAAATTATTCACACCATTATAGAGAAATTCATTACCGAGTCTTATTAAACCAGTAGATTTAGCAACTTTATCATAAGCTCCACCGAGTGGAGGAATACTATTTTGAATAAATCTTCCATTACGAGTAACATTACCTCTAAATGTACTAGGTAAATTACTTATATGAATAACTTTATCTTTTCTAGGCATTTTATATAATATAATGAGAAATTGTAATTTAATTGATTTTAAGGCTCTCTGCTGAACGATAGCCTATCAGTCGATTAATAGTTCATACCTATATATAATAATTCAACAGAGAGCAAAAGACTAGCGTCTATGACCGCCACAGCGATATACATTTAGCCTATCTCGATATACTGATTGAGGCATAACAGGTTGTTGAACAGTACCATTAGTAATCCATTCAGGACGTTCAAGACCAGTTTTAGGAGCACTATAACTAGCTTGGTCAGCTTGTTTAACTTGAATTGGTTGTTGTCCTTTACTTCCAAACATACCACCAATTAAACTTCCAGCAGCACCAATAGCAGCACCAATCCATGCTTTTCTACGTCCGCCACATTTATATTTATTAATAAAACTAGAACGTTGATACATAGTCATTGGATTAGTCATTTTATCAGAAGTAATATTAAGTTGCTGTTGACCAGCTTGAAGTTGTTTACGCTGTTCAGCTTCTTGAGCAATACGTTTATTTTCATTAATTTGTTGATTAGCAGAAATACCTTGACCTATTGCAGTACCTAATTCACCAAGTCCTTGAACTCCTGTAATAGAACTAGCAAGATTACCTAGTCCAGGAAGAGCTTGAGCAAACTCAGTACCGAAACCAGCTTTACGTCGAACTCTACCACCACATTTAAGAGTAAGCTTATCATTATATTGACCAACATAATCTTGATTAGCATAAGCACTAGTTAAAGCTTGAGCATTTTGTAAAGCATCTTTATGGTCTTGTGCAGCTTGAGCTTCAGCTTGGGCTTTTTCTTGAGCTTTCTTTTGCTTATTACCTTTAATTATACCACCAGCAATACTAGCAGCTGCACCAATAATAGCACCAATAAAAGCTTTTTGTCTTTGTCTATCTCTATACTGTATCATAATTTTCTAAATTGAGTTTGAGCACATTCAAGACTTTCAAATTCAATGCGCTTATTATCTGAATTATTAAATATAAAACGAACTACAAAATAATTACCATATACTCTACGAAGTTTATCACTTACTGTATTAGGATGTTCTTTAATTGCATTACGGAAATAATTAAAGTTATATTGAGTAAGTTCATACCAAGGTTTTTTATACTTATTAAATTCATTAAGTTTATCAATATTAATATCTATATCATCAGTATCATTATCTTCATTAAATATACGAAGTATATCTCCAGCATAAGGATGTTCTCTTAAATCAACAGGATTATTAATATTATCACTATAAATAGGAATATATATCTTACGTACTTTATATTTAATAAATTCAAGAAATTTAATAAGTTCATAAGATTCATTAACCATAATATCAATATAACTATTATGAACTAATATAGGCTCATCACCAACTTCTTGTTTAGATACTAAATATAGACTTCTACTATCATCACCCATGTGAGTATTAAATCTACCATAATTATATTCATAAGTAAATACATGAAGAGGGCAGTTAAGTCTATCATCATTATGTTCAGTTTGAAAATAACATTTAGTTTTAGTAGACCAAGCATTATTAAAATAATAATCATGTAAACTAATAAAACTACCTACTTTATAATTAAAACTAATAACTTCATTATGTGATTCTATAATAGATTCTTTAGTATTAGGATTAATATTATCATAAGTATAATCAAATTTAATTAGAATACGATTATTAAATTTATCATGAGCAAATCTAACTTTATTAGGATGATATTTATCTAGCCATAATTTAATATCTTCATCCATTATTTTAAGTTGACCATCATCAAATTGATAAAGTTTATGAAAATCATCATTATAAAAAATATAACCAAATTCTCCAACTATATATGCTAAATCATCTTGCAGTCCACCATAACCTTTATCACTAGTAAAGACTTCTTTATAATCAACTTCAAAAGCATCAGGTTGATATAATTGAACATTTTCATCTCTAGTTTTAAGTGCAGCACTTATATCAAACATAAACATACTATGTTGAGTATGAACTAAAAGATAATATCCAATTCCAACTAAATTAGTTATACTTCCTTTATTTTCAGTAATATTTTTATAACCCTCAATAGGAAATATTCTCCAAGCATTAACTTCACTTTCATCTTGAATAACATTACTACGTCTTATAGTTTTATCAAAACGAGTAATATTAATAATATCATTACGATATTGAGTTAACAATTTAGGAACATATTGGTCAACATTTCCAATTGGGTCTTTAAATAAATCAACACTATTTTTAGGTTCTACAAATGTACCAAAAGCAACACTTTTCTTGTCAGTTTCTTCTTTAATACTAAAAGCTATCTTACTAGGTTCATTATTAAAACGTTTACTTTCAAAGAACTTATCACTATATAAAGGAAACTGAATATAAACATTGAATGGAATATCAAACCAACATGGTTCATCACCACTATAATAATATTGATTATTAGTAGGAGTATATAATTTATAATTACCTTCGTTCATTATAACTCCATTATCATTATAAATAAGAACACCATCATAAGTCATTCTACCATTATATCCATGTTCAATAGAATAAGTTCCACCATTATAACAAACATCATTAAGTCTTACAAGTTCTTTTTCTTTACTAGTATAAATATTTTTAGTACAATTAAGAACTGTTGCAAGAAACATAGTTTCAGCATCAAGTAGTAATTCCTTATAATCATCCATTTCAAGAGCAGTTCCTTTTCCAGCTCTACTATCAGTAACACTATCAGCAATTACTAATTTATAATTATTAATAGGTTTATATTCATTTCTACTAATTACACCTATAACTGGCATATTATAACTATAAGGATAGGTAGTATTAACTACCATATCAACTACATCATGTTTCTCTTTATAAGGTTCAAATTTACATTTACCATCAATACGAATAATATTAAAATCATATTTAATACTATCATCAATATCAAATCGACCACTATATAGATAACATTTATCACTAGTAAAATTATTCGCTACAAAACCGGGTTTTGTACCCCAACTACCATCTTGCCAAGTAACATTACTAGCTATATTACAATAATCTTTTCTAGTTAGTAATCCAGTATATCTAGTAATAGGTTCAACTTTTTCATAACTAATAAACCATCCAACATAACCTAATTCTTTAATTTGATTCCATAAAGTAGTATCAATATTAGCACGAATATAAAACTTATTAAAAGTATTATTCATATTATATATAAAACCTCTAGTATGTTCACCACCAATAGCTTCAGCATCAAATATTAAATCAGGTATTCTAAATAGTTCATCACCATTAATATTTTCGTAATAACCAAATTTAGCTTCATTATCAACACCAATAGTACCTATTACTTGATTACTACAAGGAGTATAACTACCACTATTTATAACTTGATAAACATATAAATCATTATATTTATCTTTATCTTGATAACCAATAAAGTAATTAGATATAAGAGTATATAGTTCATCTTTATTAGTAACTTCAAGTTCACCAGAACTATTAAGTAATATATTAGTAGTAGGATTATTTATTGGTTCAGCAGTATAAACTACAATTTTATGATTAGCAATATATCTTTTAATATTAGAACTAATAGTAGATATTGGAATATCTCCACTAATAACTGCCCAATATGGAATATTACCATTACCTTGATTGTTCCAATTAAAAGTAATTATAGTACAATGAGAACCATCATTAACAACATTATTTATATACTTATCTTTATTTGACAATTTATATCCTCTACTAGCATCACCATATTTATCAACAAAATGAATAAAAAAGTTATATACTTCTCCAGGAATAAGAGTATCATTCTTTTTACGTTCATTAAAATCATAACTAGGTTCAATAGTAGAATGAGTAATTCTCATTTTACAATTATCAATATCAAATATAGTATCTCCAAATAATACTTGTCCACTAGTAAATACAGCATCTTCTGTAAATCCAGTTCCATTATAAACATAACAAGCTATTTTAACTGTACTAGGTAAAGTATAAACAGATTGATTATTTTCATATTTATAACTTGTAGGAATAATAAAACAATGACAAGCAAGATATTCTTTAAGATTATGACTACCTCTACTACCAACTTTTATTTTAGCATTATAATTAATCTTTAAGTATTCATGTGCTGCAATACCTTGTATAACTGTATTATTAAATAAAGTTCTAAAAGTACGAAAAGGATATTGATTATTATTGAATACTTTATTAATATCTTTAATTTGCCAATCAGCAGTACCAGTAATTTGAAGGCTAGCCATTTTAAAATATGGACCTTTTTCACTAACTGCATTAACAGTAGTATAATCATTATAATAAGCATTAACAGCTTTATTACGAAGTTTTATAGTAATATCTTTAACAGCCTCTTCTAATGTTTTACCATTACTTAAAGTTCTGTCATCGTTATCAGTTTTTTCATTATAATTAGCAATATATATTCTATTCTTATAATTAATGATATTACCAACATTATAATAATTATAATAGTCAGTAGTTAAATCAGCAACATTATATTCAACAAGAATATCTCTACTAAATTTAAAAATATTATTATTTAAATCATCTGTTCTAAACGCTTGAGTACTATCTTTTTTACATACAATAAAACCAAGTTGATAAAGACCAGAACGACCTCCACTAATATTTATTTCAAAAGTTTGATTACATATATCTTTAGAATCACTAAATGAATCGGTATTACCATAACAATAACCGTTTGATTCATCTTTCGGTTCATAAACATTAGTTTTTCTAAAACAAACTTTATTAATAACTTGTGGAATTATAACATCATTAAAAATAGGAAATCCAATACTATACCATTTAGTATAATTAGTTTTATCTATCTTATATCTAATAAATATAAAATAAAATCCTTTATAAGCTCCACCACTAACATAATTTAAACCACTAATAGTAGGTAATGTTATTTGTGGAATAACAGACATTTCAGAATCAGGACGGTCAGAATCTAAATCAATATTAATAGTTTTAAGAGGAACATCAATAGAAGTATTACTTTCAGCAATAGCTATAATAAGATGATTTTTAACATTATAAGTATATGTTCCTTTAATCTTTCCACCATTATATTTCCAATTACTATTTACTCTATAACAATTATCAGCTTGTTCATTATATCTATAAATATAAGATTCATTAGAATCAGTATTAACAATAAATAAAATAAGTTCAGTACTAGTTGGAATAACACCAACTATTTTAAAATTATTAATACTATCTTCATGAATAGCATTAGCAATTACTTTACAATCTTCAAGTCCTTCTTCATTAACAATCATCCTATCATCATTACTTACTTTAACGTTCTTAGCAGCAACTAATGAATAAGGTACACAATCACCTGGATGTTTATTAAGACTAAGTTTCTTTTGTATATTCATAATTATTTAGGAAAAGTAAAGTTATAAAAGAACTCATTCCAACCACTATCATCATCACTTTGTTCATCTAATAGAATACTAGTCTTAATATCTTTCTTCATACTCTCCCATAGATAGAAAGGATTAGTTCCATATTGACTAGCAGAAAGATTAAACACAGGATGCTTATATCCTCTCATAAGCATACGAGCCATACAATAATAAGTAAGACCTTGAATTAATTTACCATTAGCAGGTATAACAGGAATCTCACAATGATAATTATCACTATATTGAGTTTCAACATCTTTATAAACAACTGTTATACAAGTATCATTAAAATTAAGTTCAATAGTATTACCTCCAATAAGAATATAATTATGATTTGACTTATCATATCCTCCACGGGGGGTCTGACAATGAGAATGAACTTCATGCTGACATCTTGGACATTCAGTATTATTATGAACTGTATAAACAACAGGATTACATCCTACTTTACCAGTATCAATAACTTCTCTAGTTCTAGAACCATTAGGACAACAATCATCGGGCATACCAAGATAGTCTTTATTAGTAGCACGCTCCGGACTTTCGTCCTCCGCTTGACCCCCCGTAGAGGATGGAGCAGATTCAGTATCACCACATCTATATTTACTAGTATCAGCTCTAGGTACTTCACAACCATTACTATCATATACTTTAAGACCGTCATCAATAAGACAACATTTACTTTTAGCTATCTTATTAATGACGGTTAGTTTCATTTTCTTATCAACTTTACGAAGAACTTTAAGTTCATTCATAGCATCAACACACCAAGCAGGAACTCTAGGAATCCAATCACTTCCATCAGGATTGAAATCATTATCAAGTTTACCAATTATATGTTCTATCGTAATCGTTTTATTATTTGCCATAATATTAGTTTTTATATCTAGTTTTATTACCATTATTATGTGCTCCACGTTCATACTTTTGTTGATTAACATTTCTAATATATTTAAATGGAGCATTAGGTTCTCGTTCAAGATAAACAAGAAGTTTACTTCTTAATCCTAATTTAAGATTAAAAATATCATCAACAGTTTTACATTCAGAATTAAGTTGTTTAGCATCTTTACCTCTAAGTTCTCTATTAATATAATTAGCATACTTAAATTTAATAGCACTATAACTATGAGTTCCATTATTAATAAGTTGTATTTCATAAAACTCTTTATTAGTTTTATAAACTACATAAGGAATACCATCATACTTAAGTCCACGAATTTTATATATTTCTGCTTCTTCTTTATCATAAGGTTTAAGACCAGCATCAATAATTTCTTGTTTTTTAAGTCTAGTAGCGTTCCAATCAACATAAGTATCTCTAGGTTTATCTCTATATCTCCAGAAATTAATAACTAAATCACCAATTTCATATTTAAAATGATAAGCGTAGCCTTCAAGAACACATTTATGAACACCATAACTATAATACCTATGAATGTACTTTTTATAATCAGAAAGACTTAATTCAGAACGTCTTGTAGCAAGTTTAAGAGCAATAATATAATCGTTTGCTTTTTTAGCTAAGTTACAATAACGCAAAAGTTGGAGAAGAACAATACGTCTTTCTCCAACTGTATAACTAAGTTGATTATTAATTAATTGCTCTAACTTATTAATTAATTCAACATTATCATTAAGAAATTGAAACCCATATTCATTAAGATTAATTTTTAAATCATCTTTAATAACTTGATTTTTACTTTTAATATAAGCACGGCAATCAGCTTTCATCTTATTTATAACTTCAAGTTCTTTATTATATTTTGCCATATCGTCATTAGAAGTTTCAATAAACTTTTTATAATAATGACTAATATCTATATCTTTAATCATAATTTATCTAGTTACAAAATTATCAATAGGAGTTTCATTTGTTTGACGAGGAACTTCAATAAGATTACGTTTAAATACAATCTCTTTAAGAGCTCCAATCATATCTTCAGGAATAAGAAATTCATCATCATCGTATTTAGCTTCATCATCAATAGGGTCATAATTTACATCTTTAGCTTTTTCAACAGTTTCGGTAGGAACAAGATAAGGAATTTCAAAAGGAGATTCAATAATAATAGAACCTATATTTTGAAACCAATCTTTATTATTACTAAAGAAATAAATATAACCATTAATATAATCATAAACAGGAAGATTACACATACCTGCAAGATAATGATAAAACTTAGCACTAGCTTCTTTTGCAAATGGTATTTCTATCCCAGTATGTCCGGTAGTTCTAATTGATTGGAAAGGTAAGTTATTAATAAATCTAACTGGCTTTGGAACTTCTTGTTTAGTACGTTTAATTGCAGGAAGCCCAAGAGTTTGACTATTATATAGGTCACCATCAGGAACATTAATAATAGAAACACGAATACGTTGTTGCAAACCTTTATCAACATATTTATGATTTTCATAACTTTTACGAATTAGTTCATTACGACCATGAAGAATAGCATATCGAAGATTACGTCTAAGAGGAATACTATTAGGATTGCCAACAGCATGAGCAAATTCACTAACTAATTGATTAAGACTAGCCATATTAAGATTGACTTGCATTTTCTAATTGATGAACTCTTTCTTCAAGCTCATTAATCTTATCAAAATATGTTTCAACTTTAGCTTTAAGTTCATTAACTGTATCAACTAATTCATTATGCTTTTGTTCTATAACTTTAACTTTTTGTTCAAGTTCAGTATTATTAGTATAATCTACAATAGAATTAAACAATTTAATTAGAAGTTCTCTATCTTTATTAGATATATCACTATTTAAAAAACATATAGTTCTAATAATATAATCTTTAAGTTTATCTTTAGTCATAATATATTATGTTTGAGGTTTGACATTTTCTTTTCTATTTTTAACATAAATACGCCAATCATATTTAGTAATTTTAAAATTAATAGGAAAATGATTAAGTCTATGTATAGAATAAAATAGAGTTTTATCTCTACTATCAGCATAATAAGCTTTACCATTTCTAATAAAATTAATTCTAAAATACTTAGCATAATTAATAACTTGAATTATTCTAACGTATTTACCATAATATTTAGCAATATTAGTTCTTTTACCATTCCAATTAGAATATCTAACACCTGTAAGACTTTGAATTTTATAAAGAAGATTTTTAGCATTAGCGTGTTTAAGCCATCCATAATAAGCACACATTCTAACTTTAAATTCTTTTTTATCAATTTCTCTATTTAAATAACTATTTACTAGTCTTATAATTTTATATTTAATAGATTTTCTAATAAGAGTATGAGTATGATAAAATACATAACCAACAAAATTTATTCCTCTACTATCAACAGGATATATTTGATAATTATCTTTAACCTTTAATCCAATAGTATTAACATATAACTTAATATAAATAAGAACTTTATGAAGAAAATCTTTATCATTACTTAATATAACTATATCATCTGCATAACGATAATAAAACTTACATTTAAGTTCTTCTTTACATAAATGGTCAAGTTCACTAAGATAAAGATTAGCAAAATATTGAGATAGATAATTACCAATAGGAACTCCAATACCATTTTTTCCAGTTAATTTAGAAGAAGTATTACGAACACTATCAGTAGAATCAATAATTTCATCAAGAATAATTAGAAAATCTTTATCTTTAATTTTCTTTCTAATACATTCTTTAAGACCATCAATTCATTAGTTTTAGGAATTATATAAAAGAAGCCGACATTAGCATTAGAATCTGACTGAACTCAATTAGAATTAAAGTTACTAGAGCTAGCTTTAGAACTATTATTAGCGTTACTGCTAAGCAGAAGCACTGTATCTAAATGTCAATCATTCTAAGAAATATAACCTTAAACATTATTATAATAAACTGTTGCAGGAGTAGTATCGAGAAATGCAAAAACAGAAAGCAAATTAATTAACCAACTACTCCTAACAACAGTTTCACGTGGACTTATTTAATCAAGTTTAACTGTAGTAAAGAAGCCGACATTAGCACCAGAATCCGACCGAGTCCAAATAGAATAAAAGTCACCAGAGCCAGCCGCAGAACCACCATGAGCGCGACCGCCAAGCAGAAGCATACGAGCAGCTTTATCTGTATCTTGCCCATCATTACCTCTTTTCCAATTATAATCAGCTTTTTTATCAGTTCCAGCTTTATTAGGAATAAAATAAGGACCAAATCTAAAATCAAATTCAGTAATAAAATTATTATTATTAGCTTGGTCACCTATAAAATAACATTTATCTTGAATATTATCTATTGTAATATCAGCATGATTAACTCCTTTTTTAAGAAGATAAACACTATTATAATTTGCATTGCGATTTACAATAATTGCATCTCTAATAAGTGTCCATATATCACCAAAAAAATTTAGAATACCACGATAAACAGCAGGATAAGTATTTAAATTACCTCCATCTGCATTATAATTTTCTAATTCATAATGGTCACCATTAGTACTACCATTACCAATATTATGTTCAGCAGTCCAATAAGTTTGTACAATAGGATTATTACCATTAAAAGCTGTCCATCTTTCCCAATTTAAATTTGTAACACCATTACCAAGTCCTCCTTGTTTAAATCCATCACTAGTTAAATTAGTATTAAGCGCAGCTTGATTATCAAAATTAGCATATTCAATATAACAAAGAGCTTGTATAGCACAATATTCAAGATAATCAATCATTGTAATCCAATCACCACGATTAGCACAAAATTCATTTGCTTTATCATAATTAATACCAGTTCTAGGTCTACCTTGTAATTTAGTAGCAACAACAGAAGAATTTTTATTTCCTCCTAAATATCTAGCATCATCGGGTTTAATACAAGCACTAAATACTTCTTCTTTACCATCTTCTCTAGTTCTAGTCATAGTTTTGGTATGACTTATAATAAAAGGATGAACTCTAGTAAATGTTCCATCAATATTAAAATCACTTATCCAAAGTTGATATTTAGTACCAGTATCTTTAACGCACATATAAAACTCTGGAACTCTTACCCCAACATCGCCATCACTTCCATCAAGCGGAGGAATAAGACCATTTTCAAGAGGTTTAGCCCAACCCGTAGGATTAAGGAAATAACTGATTTTCTTTTCATTATAGACACAACCTTTAAGTCTATTTTGAATAGGAAGTTCTCTATGAAATTTAGCATTACCAATTCTGATTATATCATTATCATCTTTAGTCCATTCAATACCATACGCAGCATTTTCAAAAGTAGGAATAAATGTAGCAGAACCCCAAGCTGGATTACCTTGTTCATTAATAATTAAACTATCTCCTTTAGATACTCCATCTAAATTAGGTAAATGTTTAAGTCCTTCTGCAAGTTCATTTAGTATATGCTTGTTAAATCTTAACAAGCCATTATACATCTCTACTAAATTAAAATTCATGTTAATCTTGTTCTAGAGCATCAACTCGACTATCAAGAGAATTAATATTATTAGTATTTTGATTAACTTTAGTTACAAGTCCTTGAAGAGCAGTAATTATAGCATCGTTTTTAGTATCATTACTAGCTTTCATATCATTAACGGCAGCAATTAAAGCATTAAACTTACCTTGTAATGCACTACTCATATTCTTTATATTTGTATCAATAGTAGTAAGTTTATCACTAATAGTAGCTAAATCAGAATGAACTAAATCAAATTTTTCAGTAATAAGAGTTTGAGTTTCATCTGATTCACTTTTATGTTGATTTTCAAATTCATCAAATTCAGCTTTAACCATTTCATGTAATTCAGTAATCTTTTGACTAATTTCATCAAGATTAACTATAACATTATTTTCTCCAAGTTCATCATGTTCTTTATTACCAGAAATACTAAGTTTAAGATTATTAATAAGTTTATTAATAGCGTCTAACTTATAATTAACTCTTTTATCATCTTCCATATCTTTAGAATTTAGTTTGTTACAAATATAAATTATATTATTAATAACAAGTAGTTTAACAATATTATTAACATTTTTTAATTAAGCCGTTTTAGAACTATTAATACCTAGATATTTAGTCCAAGTATAATGTTTACGTTTACTAATATAATTAAGATTATCATCATTAATATGAGCTTCTTCTTCAAAACTTACATCTTTATAAGCATCATGTTGTTTAATATGAAATAGTCTTATAATAAGATATTCAACACCATACCATATATAGAAAAAGATATATAACATCTCTTTCATTTGTTCTGTATGAATAGCTTCATGATTAAGTTCTTTGTTACTTAATTCTCCTTTAGTAAATATAACACCAAAAAGATTAATAGCTTTATAACCATTAAAAGGAAAATGTTTAGTCTTAATAACTCTCATAACTTTACTATTTTGAAATTTAATATTGTAAATATTTATGTACATCAATAGAGCCACTTTTTAGGCTCATAGCAAGACTTTCATTAAATCATGTACAGTTAATCAGCTAGGCTTAAAACTAGCCAAATTCGGCAAGCTATACTCCCCGTAGAGGATGGAGCAGGCTTGAATTAGTCAATCAAACCTAGCTAATCAATCTCATACAATCTTAACCAATAATATTATCAATATCTTTATAACCAATTCCAAGTTTCTTTAGAATAGGACTAACAACCCAACTCCAAAACACAGGAGCAAGAATAGCACTATTAACAAGCATAATAGTATTATCATAACCAGCTGTAGTATAAATACCAATCATAGCAGCAATACTTATAACTAATACACATCTTTTTTGCCAAGTAGGAACTTTATTATCACCATTAAAGTAATCAATAACTTTAATAATAATATAAGTTAGAACATTAACAATAAACATAAATCCAAAATCAAAATTACTAAGGATTCCATCTACAATTACATCAATAAATTTGTCCATACTAAAATTTAGATAAATAAAAAAGGGAACTATCCGAAGATAATTCCCTTTTATAGTTTTACAATAATGATTAGTTATTCATGTGAAAATATTCCCATACTTTATCACCATCAAAATCTACATCTTTAAACCAAATAGCGTCCCAAATTCCTTGAGTTGGAACTTGCTGATTTTAAGTTGTACCATTATTTGCATTAGGAATAGCATTACGACGATAAGCTTCATTAATTGCTTGTTTTTGACTTTGAAGAAAAGCAATTTGTTCATCAATGCTATTAGTCATTTTTTCACTAGGGTATAGTAAAGGGTCACTATTACCTAGTATGAATTGAGTAACAGGTATCATATCTCTTTCAATTTTATGTTCTTAATCAAACTTAGTAATATTACTGAGCAGGAGTTCCGCTAGCAGGTTAAGTAAAACCACATGGTAAACATCCACAAGCATTACGTCCAACTAGACCAGTAACAGTAGGTTCATTTGGAAGAGTAACTACACCATAGATAACATTACAAGTCTTTCTATCAGTATAGTTGATACCAGCCGTAAACATCTTTTCCATTTCGCATTGGATAAGTTTATCTTGATAAGGACGAATAGCTTTAGTAACAGCCAATTCAGCTTTCAAATCAGATAACTCTTTACGGATATCATCATCAGCATCACGAGTATATTTGTAAAGATTAAAATGGTCAGTGTTATTTTTCTCAATAAGAGCATCAGTACGATTACGCCCGTCAATATAAACACCAAACAATTCACTATTAAGACGTTCTCTATCTTCAAAACGTTGATTCTGTTGGGTCAAAGCCCATTGATAAAGACCACCTTGAAGAGCTAAAGTATCTTCACAAGATTTTTCCCATGCTTGAAAAGCAGTAGGAGCACCACTTCCACTACCAGCAGTAGCACCAAGTACGTTAATATTAGTAGAGCCATCACCTAACATTCCACCACCAGCGCCACCTAAAATACTAGCACCAGCAGAACGACGATTACCAAACAAAGCCCAAGCACCAAGTGCAGTACCGATAATACCAAGAGTTAAACCTGCATTAGCCTTACCGTTTACATCACGACGATTACCACCGTCATAATTCATTCCAGTACCATTATAGCCCTCTGGAACAACTTTCACTTTTTCAATTACTTGCATAATAAATTAAGGTTTAAGTTAAAAAAATAGATTAATACTTGTAGTTTGAACTACATAATCTATAGCACTTAAACCGTTATTTTTGTTTGGTAATTAACATTAATTTAACTTTCAATAGGACTATATATTGTCAATTCACCAATTTTATTAAGTTTAGTATATTTTATTTCACCTATTGAAGTCCTACCATCATCAGCTTTGCCCTCTTCTGTACCAACATAACATTGAATAGTTTGTTGTCCTCTAAATTCAGAATTACCTGCAACAAAACCAAATATAAATTTATAGTTATCAGTATAATTATCATTATAAACAGTGTTATCTTCATTTAACAAAACTGTATGATATTCATAACTATAATTATCATCACTAGTTATATTAAGAGTTGGTTTATCAAGAGTTAAAGGAGTACCAGTTGTATTAACTTGATTATTCCAAACTTTATATTTATCATTAGGTTGATTTTCATACCAACAATAACCATCACGATGAATATAACCACCACCATGACGAATTATTTTAATATTATCTAAACCAATAGTTTTATCATTAACAGGATTAATTCTAAAATATTTTACTTCATTATTAGATTTAGCAACTCTTTTAATAACTTCACCATACCAACATTCTTTATAACCACCATGTCCATCAGGCATATTAATAGTTCCATCAGCCAAAGGAAAAATAAACATTCCTCTATTATCAACATCAATTTCATGATTCTCTAATTGCCAAGCATGAACAATAACTCCACCTTTATAAGCAGTACATTCAACAGTAACATGACCTCTACGTAAACTTCCATACCAATTAGCACAAAGATTCATTTTCATTATATCAGGCATTTTATCTTCAAGGTCAATCATAGATTCAATATTAAACATAACACATTCAGCACCTGAGTTAGTATTATCACCACCCCAATATAGATAAGGAATTTGACTTGAATCCCAAGACCAACCAACAGCTACATAATTTAAACTATTAATAGGAGAATTAACATAATATGATTTAGTATCCAAATCTCGACCATCAGCACTACCCCAAATATATCTAAGTTGGACACTAGTAAAATCACTAAAATGAATAACAGAAGTAGGCCAAATATGATTAGCACCATCATAAACATGAGCAATATTAGTTTGACCTACTGTTCGTTTCTTAAGAGGTTTAGCAATTCCTCCTTGACGTCCAAGAGTTAAACTCATTATTCATCAATAATATTATAAGTCATTCCAGCAACTGGGGTAATAGTTGCATATTGGGTAGCAGTTCCTGTCCAAATTGGAAGACTAAGTTTATTACTATTTGCACTAGGCATAGTCATATTAACTCCACATCCGTCATTAATAGCTTTTTGAATCTTATCAAGATTAACACTATTAGTAATAGTTTGATTTATTTCTTCTTTAAAGTTATTAAATGTATCATTAGTAACATATCTATTAAGTAAATTATTAACTTCTTCTTTATTATAAGTTTCAGACTTAGTATAATAATTTTTAAGTAAGTTATTAATTTCTTGTTTAGTATAACTATCAAATGAAGAAGTATCTCCCATTACTCTCCATTCAGTACCATTCCAATAACAAATCTTTCCATTACGATATTCAATCTGACCTTTAGCCCAATTACTACAAGTTACATTAGGAAGATATTCAGACTCTTCACCAACCATACCTGTAAGTTTACATTTATTTAAATTAATAGTACCATTCTCAATAATACCACCTTCAAATACAAGTTCACAACCAACAGGCATTGTAATAGTTTTACCACTTAAATCAAAAGCATAACGAATAATATAACGAGTATTTTCTTCGTTAACCATATCTTGAGTAAGAACAGCTTTATAATTAAGATAAATATTATTCTTAACTTGAACTAGATTTTCTTCATTAAAATAATATTTAATATTATCTACTAAATTAACATATATAATACCAAGTCTTGGACGTTCATCAGAAAGACAAGTATTATAAATATTATAATCTTCACTATTTCCATAAACAGGAGTGTTGACCCCCCGTAGAGGATGAACTCTATCAGTAGGTTCTACAATTTTCCATCTAGTATAATAATTATAAAATCCAACTCCATCATGAACAGTCTTAACTCTAAGAACAAATAATTTATGATATGTATCATAATAAATACCAGCAGTATTACCTAAATCTGTTTTAATAACTTCATATTTATCAGTATTAAGAATTATTTGTCCATATTGTTCACAATAAGTATCATCAAGAAAACCATCAAATAAAAGCTGTTCTGCATTACTAGCATCATCCTCCACGGGGAGTAAGACCTTGCGAACTATTTTATATCCTTTACCACTTTTATATTCAGGTTCATAAAGTCTATCTTTAAGACTAAGACGATTAACATTACAACAACCCGGGCTTAATCTTATAGTAATATCTTCTTCATCGGGATAATTAATAATATTAACTTTACCATCTCCAGCAATCATTTGTTTAAGAGCTTCATTAAGCATATCCCAATCAATAGTTCCATCAGCAATTGGAATTTTAGCTCCACTTTCTTCAAGATACTTCTCACTAAGAATTTTTGTCCAATTATCATCAGAAACCCAACTAGTTTCAACACCAGCTTGAAGATTACTGCCTATATAACTTTCAGTTACAGAAAGATTATGTTCAGCATCATAATAACTAATAGTAAGACTATTACGTCTAAAAATAGCAGGAACAGCTTTACGAGTATTAACTCTAGTTCCTTGATATGGAATCCATAAATGATTAAACCTAGAAAGAACAACAGTTAAATCATTGTTTGTATCTTTGTCAAGAATATTTTGAAGATAAGTAATAGGAAACACTTTATCATAACTATTCTGACCTAGTTTTTCATATAGTTGTTTATTGTTCATAATTATGTGATTAATTTAAATAACTTAATGAGTAAATAAACAATATAAGCATTAATAATATTGTTATATTAAATAGTATTCTTATCATATTAATTACCAGTACCTTTAGCTATAAATACTCTAAATTTTAGTTCAGCATATTCAAATGTAACTTTACATAGATTAATAGGCAATGTTTGAATGTAACTTGTTACAAATGTTCTTATAACAGTTTTATTTTCTTCAAGACCGACACTAGTTTTAGTATGTGTATTTATATTAGTAAAACCAGTTAATTTACAAGCATCATTAGGATTATTATTTCTTATTAATTTTACAGTTATACTTCTACTAGTCATCATATTTGATGTACTAAATAGATATAAATATTGTTCACCACTACCAGCACAACCTTCAGTTATAGTATTATTATTATATAATTTTGTTCTAGTAACATTATTAACATTAACAGTAAAAGGTTGGTCTTTTTGTTCAAGAATTTCATTACACCATATTTGCCAATATAATCTAGGACGTCTAACATATAAAGTAATAATTATATTATTATTAGTTATATATTCTGCTGAATATTCTTCTTCATCAGCAGTATTTTTAGATATTATACTAAAACTACCGTAATAAGAATTATCAGTATCTTTATGTAATAAAGTACTAGCATTGAATGAAATATCTTTATGACGGTCAATACTACCATAAGATTCAGAAGAAATAACATTACCTACATTATTCCATTTATAACTTTCAGTAATAATAACTTTAAATCGAATATTATACTTAACTGCTCCATTATAATTTCCATTATTATCTCTAGCATTATTAATATACACAGAATTATTAATTGCTTCAACATAATCACTTGCCCCGTCATACAAAAACAATACTTTTGTAGAAGAAGTTATATTTGTTTTAACACCAGCAGATTGTGTAATATTAATTGATTTACTAACTCCACTATAAGTAGCAGTAACAGTTGTACTTCTACTTGTTGTAGTAGTTCTATTACCATAAGTAAGTTTACTACCGCTAGTAGTACCGCTTAATGTGCCATCTCCAGATTTACTTAATGTAGGACTGCCATTTTCAGTTTCAGGAAAATTTTGTCCAACTCCATTCCAAGTATATTGTCTACTACGAACAGCACTACAAGTAATAGTAGAACTACCTCCAGCAGCAGCAATATTAGTAGGACTAGCAGAAATACTTACTGACCATGCTCCCCAACTATCATAAACTTTACTACCTGCTCTTTGTTCAATATCGCAAAAATTAATAGCACCATTATAATTTGCAGTAACTCTAGTTCTTCTAACACTTGTACTAGTATTATTACTATAACTTAAAGTACTACCACTTAAAGTCCCACCACCACTTCCTGCACTAAGACTTGGAGTAGCATTTTCTGTTTCAGTTCCACCTGAACCTGCAACACCATTCCAAGTCCAAGTACAAGAACGAGAAGCACCATAATAAATAGTAACAGAACCGCCTGATGCCGCAACAGTATAACTACTAGCATTACAATATACAGACCAACTAGACCAACTTCCATACGATTTACTACCAGCAGATTGACTAATAGTAATATCTTTAGTTGCACTATCAATAGTTGCTCTAAATACAGAACTACGGGAACTAGTAGAAGTATTATTACCATAACTAACAGTAGAACCACTTAAAGAAGCAGCACCATCAACTTTACTTAATGTAGGAGCGCCACTAGCATTTTCAGTATAAGTTGTTCCTGTACCATTCCATTGCCAAGTACGACTTCTAGTAGCAGAAGTAGATAATGTAGCATTTCCACCAGCAGCAGCAATAGTTGTTACATTAGCACTTAAACTAATAGACCATGCTCCCCAACTACTATAAGTTTTAGAACCAGCATTTTGAGTTACAGTAGTATCTTTAGTTACAGAATCCATTGTAGCTCTAATAACTGTACTTCTAGCACTTGTAGAAGTATTATTATCATAAGTTACTTTATTACTAGCAAAAGAACCAGCTCCACTAACTTTACTAAGAGTAGGTGTTCCAGTTCCTGTTTCAGTTCCACCACTTCCACTAACTCCGTTCCATGTCCAAGTTCTTGTCCTACTTGCAGAAGTAGTTATATTTGAGCTACCACCACTAGCAGCAACATTTCCACTATTAGAAATATTAACTGTCCATGTAGACCAAGCACTATATTGTTTAGCCCCAGCAGATTGATTAATAGTTATATCTTTAGTAGTTGAATCAATAGTAGCACGAATAACAGTTGATTTACCACTTGTACTAGTATTATTTTCATAAGTAACTTTAGGACTAGTCCAATTACCTGTACCACTAACTTTACTTAATGTAGGACTTCCATTTCCAGTTTCTGTACCACCAGAACCGGCAACACCATTCCATGTATAACTTCTAGTTCTACTAGCACTAGTTGATATAGTAGCTGTTCCACCTGTTGCTCCAATACTAGTTTTATCGGCACTAATATTAATTGTCCAAGCAGACCAATTACCATATACTTTAGCACCAGCAGATTGTGTTATAGTAATAGATTTAGAAACACTATTGCTAGTAGCAGTAATAGTTATACTACGACTATTTGTTGTAGTATTGTTACTAGCAGTAACAGTTTTACCACTTAAAGTAAATCCACCAGCACTACCACTAAGTGTAGGTGTAGCAGTTTCTGTATCAGTATGTGTAGTACCAACTCCATTCCAAGTCCAAGTACGAGAACGACTAGCATTAGTAGTTATCGTAGATGAACCACCACTTGCAGCTATCGTTTGCGTGCTTGCCGAAATAGAAACAGCCCAAGCAGACCACGCTGAATACACTTTTGCGCCTGCCTGCTGCGTTATCGTAACCGTTTTGGACAATCCTACATAACTAGCTGTAAGTGTCGCTGAACGGGCTGAAACGCTCTCATTTGATGTAAATTTTATTTGATTTCCACTAAGACTAGCACTACCACTAATACTAAGAGTAGGAGTAGCAGTTTCACTATAAACAGTACCAGTATTATTCCATTTATAAGTTCTACGAGCAATATTAGCTGTAACTGTTCTAGTACCACCTTTAGCTTCAACACTAGTTCCATCAGTTTGTAAATCTAGTGCCCAATTAGTATAAACTTTAGCTCCAGCAGCTTGATTTAAAGCAGCACTAACTTCTTTAGTTTGATTATTTTCTAAAGCAAATACAACAGTTAAAGTACCATTTTTAGTATTAGTAGATTCATTATTAGGTATAGTTAATACATTATTACTTATACTACCTAAAGTAGTAGAACTAGTAAAACTAGCAGTAAGATTAACAACAGTTTCAATCCAAGTTCCAGCATAAGTAGAACCTTTGGTTATACTCCCCGTGGAGGATGCATAATCAGTTCTCTTATATCCACTTTTAACAGAACTAGTAGAAAGTTTTAAATCATAACTTCCACCAGTATTAGCTATACTACTATCAACTACTGTTAATGTACTAGTATCATATATACTAGCTTTACTACCTTTAAACGTAACAGTATAACTATCTTTAGCTTCTGTATCATCAATTAATACAACTAATTTACCATTAGTTATAACTCCTTTTTCTATTCCATCAAATAAAACTTTAACTCCATCAGTAGGAAAAGTAACAGTATAAGATATAAATCTTTGTTCCCATTCTAATTCTACATTATGAGTTATAGGTAAATAACCACTGTTACCACTAATAGTTTGAGATTTATAATGTTCAGCAGTAATATTAGCAGTATAATCAGTCTTAATAGGAATAGTAAATACAAATTTAGTATTATTTTCACTTATAACAGGAGTATAACCATTAATAGTAACAGTTCCGGAAACATTTAATTTAAACGTAATAGTAATTTCAGTATTCTCTGGATAAACAAGTTTAGAACCTTGATATATTTCAAATACATCTATACTACCAAGTTTAATATCATGTATTCCAATATCTCCTTGATATATAGCCATAAATTAAGCTTCTGATTTAACTATATAAGTAGTATTGTTATCTTTTTGAGCAATAGCTGCATATTGAACAGCAGTACCAATCCATATTTTAGGATTAACTATTGGCTCAACAGTAAGAGCAGATAATCTATAAAGAGTTTGGTCAACTATTTGAATAGTATTATAAGTATAAGCTCCTGTGTTATCAATAGTAATATGCCCTATATATGTATCTGCAACCCATACTATTACAACTACATTTCTACTATATCTAAGACTAAAATTTCCAGCGTCATTATAAAATACAGAATTAGGATTACAAATAGCAGTAACAAAATTACCAAAATTAGTAAATATATTATTTATAGCAGCTAATACTTCTGAATCATCAGCAGTATTAAGTACTTTACTAATTATTGTATCAATATTATATCTATTAATAATTGAATCACTATTTATAGCTATAAAAGTATTAATACTTTTAGTTTCTCCACCTCCAACTCTAGCTATACCTTTATCCCAACTTAAATCAATTTTATTAATTCCACCGCCATTAGGAGAAAAATAAGTAATCGTAGCACTAATGCTATTATTACCTATATCAATTCTATCAAAATTAATTCTACTATTGTTATTATCAACAGCAATAATACTTCCGCCTTTTAATAATATTTCTTTTACTTCATCAAAAGTTTTATCACAAATAAAATCTTTTTGCCCATTAATATATATTCCAGTAGGAACAGTAACAACTACACCATAAACAGGAATAAATCCTTTAGGTGTGCTTTTATTTTCATATAATTGTTGATTAATATCTTGCATAACTTTATAAACTTTAAATGGTGGCACTTATTCAGTACCACCATGATTAACATTAAGTTGTTTTCTTTTTAATAACAAGTTCATAACCATCAGGAATTAAAGCTTTAATAGCATCAGCAATAGCTTTATCAACTTCGGCTTTAGTATAAGTATTTTCTACTGTTGGTACATTGTCAAACTTATTATTAATTTCTTCTTTAGTATAAACATTATTACTAAGTTCAGTAATTTGATTAGGTAAAGTTTCATCAAGTTTAACTTTATCAGCAGCAGACATAACTCCAGATTCAGTTTTACTAACAATAGGAAATATTATACCATCATTAAAAGGTTTACTTTCATAAACATTTGTTGTATTATTAAATTCATAATGATGTGAACCAATTACGATATTTCCATTAGATGACCTAACTAATTTAATTTGTGTACTAGGAATATATTTAGGTAAACTATTAACAATATCAGTAGTTTTCTTACCTTTACCGCCATCATAAGCAGTACCTGTAACTTCACCTAAAGCTAAAGTTTCAGATATAACTGAATATTTAGTTCCAGACCAACGATAAGTCTTACCACTATAATCAGTACTTTCACTTATATCAACATAAATCTTACCTTTTTCAGGAGTATAATATACAGGAGCATCTTCTATATACTTTTCAGCAAAATGAGTTTCGTCAACATAATATCCTTCAAGAACATCATCGACATAACTAGGTAATTGACTTGCTGGAACTTTACCATCTCCATCAAGACTAGCAATACCATTTGCCACACCACGTTTAGCTTCAATAGCTTCATTACAGAATTGAATAATCTTCTCTTTAATAATAGGATAATTATCTATATTACTAAGGATATATTCAACTGTAGATTCAACTTTATTCTCAATAACAACTTTAAGGTTAGGATGATTATCAATATTATCAAAGATATTTTCTATATTACCTTTAATAACATTAAGTAGTTCAGTAAAATTATTAATATGCTCAAATATATAAGTAACTCTAGCTTCTACTTTAGTTTCAATAAGATTCTTAAGAATAGGAAATCTATCAATATTATTGAAAATATAATCAACTCTACTATTTACAGCATTATTAATACAAGTAACAAGAGCAGGATAATTATTAATATTAGCAAATATATTCTTAACACAATTACAAACTAAATCAGAAAGAATACCAATGAGTTCAGGATAATTATTAATATTATTAAATATATAATCAACTCGTTCATTAATATTATTCTGAATAGCTTCCTGTAATTCCGGATATTGACCAATATTTTTAAATATATCAACTACTTTATTAACAGTATTAGTAACAATAAGATTTTTAATAGCAGGATAATTATCAATATTATTAAATATATTACCAATAGTAGTTTCTACATGAGCATTAATAGCATTAGTTATAAACTGATTAAGAGCAGGATAAGAAGAAATATTATTAAAGATAGATTCAGTCCATTGTTTAATATATTGATTAAATATCTCTTTAAGCTCAGGATATTCATTAATATTATTAAATATATCTCTAATAATAATAGGCAAACTTTCAACTGTACTATTCTTAATAATTTCAACTAGTTTAGGATAATTATTAATATTATTAAACACATTAATAACAAAATTATTAATAAAACCAGTAATAATATCAAAAAAGTCTTTATAATCACCTATATTAGTAAATATCTTTTCAAGTGCTTCTGCTAAATCTTTAATAACAGTATCAAAAGACCACCCTTCCCAATTAGCAGGATTAGTCCAAGCAACATCACTAATATCATCACTATTATATCGTTGTGTCCAATTAATATTAGTTGCATCACGATAAGTAATAATATATCCTTTACGACGATAAATTTTATCAAGTTTATTAACAGTATCAGCAAAAGTACCTTCCCAAGTTAAATAAACACTATTACAAGCAGCAAGTATTCTATCAAGTCTAGTACCAGTTAAACCATCAAATACAGCTTGTATAACAGTTAAAGGATATATATTATATCTAGTATCATTTTCTTCACAATACTTATCTAGTATATGAATTGGCATATTGCCCTCTTTATCACATTGAACTTTACTAGGGTCAAAAGATTGACAATTAGTACCAACAAAAACATTTTCTTCTTCAGCCATAATTACCACGGATTAGAAACACGTTTAATATAATGTAAAGCAATAGTAGGCATAAGTTTATTAATAGCAAGATAATCACCTGTCCATTTATTACCACTTATTTGACTCCAAGTCATTTCACCATTATTACTAATATTAGGTCCAGTCATATACCAATTAGTAGAACCATTAATACCAAGATTATCAAATCTACTTCGGTCAGCACCATAAGGCCAAGTATTACGAACATCGTGACCTAAGTCGCCTGATACAAAACGCCAGTTACCCGGTGATACAACATGATGATTACCATCACCACATTTTCCTTTACCAACAGCAACAGCATGTTGATGAAGAGGTAAATCTGTACCACCAATATAAAATGCATATGCATTTATATTACGACCCGGAGCATCAGGGTCATATGTATCTTTAATATTTTCAAGAACAGTTTTCCAATTAAGATTTCCTTGTTTAGGATTATTATAAATACTAATACCATTAGGTATATAACCCATAACAAAACGTCCTTGTGCAGCAGTATAAACTTCCCAACCATTAGGGGGAGTTGAAGTATCCCAAAGCATAATAGAACCAATAGGAACAACGGCAGCAATCCAAGCTTGAATTTGACTAGCAGCAACTCCACCACCTTGTCCACCTCCACCACCTTGCCCAAATCCTTCTCCAACTAATTTATTTTTAATATCAGTATAGAGAGAATTAAAATTTACATCAAGTCTACTAGGTTTAGTTTCACTATCTGTAAATTTATTCATAACAAGATACTTACCTGTTCTAGCTTCACCAAGTTGAGTAACAGACATAACATTATGAGTGCCATCTCCACCAGAGCCACCACCCCCTTCAATACCAGCAATAATATCATTAATTTCTTGCTTAGTATAATAATTATTAAGTATAGAATTAATAATATTACGTACTTCTTCTTCGGTTAATCCACCTCCGCCAGAACCTCCACCAGCAGCATTAATAGTAATAGTACCATCATTGTTTTCAACAAAAGTAATATTAGTACCCGGTCTAATCTTATTTTTAAACATTGATACATAATTACTTTCAAAATATTGTTTATACTCATTACTGATATTACTACCATTTTGGTTTATTTTATTAAGAATTTCTTCAATCTTATTATTAATATATTGCTCAAGATTATTAATACTACCTTCTATATTACTATTTAAATCTCCAATCTTATTATAAATATCTTCAAATTTAGCATTATATTCAGTAATAAGATTATTAATTCTAGTATTAATATCAACAATATTTTGTTGTAATTGAGATATTTGATTATCATGAATTTCAAGATGGTCATTAATCTTTTTAAGTTCTGCAAGAAGCCAAGCATAAAACTTTTCCATCTCTTCTCTTAACTTCTCTAAGAAAGCTTCAAATTCAGCACGAGTAAGATATACAGATAAATTAAAACCCATACTTACCCATTTTTCACCATCCCAAAACCAATAAAAATCATTAGTATAAGCTCCACCCCAACCAACAATTTCAACTTGTTTATTATCTTCACCTAAATCAAGAGGATGATAAAGTATTTGACCAGTAGCCCAATTTCCATCAAGAGATATAGATTCTTTATCAAACATATCTTCTTGACGATAATTACTAAGAAGTCTACATTGATTTAATTTAACTGCACCATCATACATTCTACCACCTCTCCAAAGAATAATACTATTATCTGGAAGTTCAATAGTTTGTCCAGCTAAACAATAATCATATTGAAGTATATAAATAGTATTAGGCTCGTTAATCATATCTTGAGTAAGAGTATTAACACCACTAATCATATTCTTACGAAGATATTTACGAGCCTTTCCACTATAATCATTAACATTATAGTCTTTATCTGCAAATTTAAGAAGATTATCAACAACTGTTAAATCTTCTTCATCAGCTGCATTAGTAATCTGTGAAGCAGTAAACATTTGTTTAACAGATTCACTAAGCATTTCAGGAGTAATCTGACCTTCAAATATTTGAACAGCATTATCTTCAAAATACTGTTTAAGTACTTGTGCCATATAATTAACTACAACATTACGACGAAGATAATTATCTTGAATATTAATACCAAATTCATCAGCAACTGCACGTTCAGCAATAGCTCTTGGAAACATACCACTAAACGATTCTACAAATTTAGAACCAATTTCAGAATCAGCTTCAAGATGCCATTTCTTTGCATTAGTAACAGGAGTTATTTCATCAAGAATATAACTCTTTTTAGTTTCAATAACATAAACTTCACAACCTACTCCAATCTGTTCCCAAGTAAGAGCATCTCTATCTTCCATTGTAGATACTACAATTCTAGCAGCTTTAAGACCTCTTTGAACAACAGCAATAAGTTCTAGTATTTCTTTCTTGAAAGTTTCATAATCAATAACTAAATCTTCTCGAAGTTTAGCAATAGGCTGCCAATACTCTTCATTAGATAAAGGAATACCAGCAGGAACAGCTTTACGAGATATATAGCTAGCATAGAAACCGTCATGAACTATACATAGTCTTTCATAAGGTCTATCATTCCATTGACCATTACAAGTAAGACTAACTTTACCAAGTTCTTCTTCTATTGTTTTCATACATTCTCTAGGTTTACTAAATTCATAGTGTAGACCCCCCGTAGAGGATGGAACACATTCACATTATTTATTATCATAATCAACATCACTAAGACTATAAGTTTCATTATATTCTTTACCTTCTTCTTTCTTCTCCCAAAGTTTACCAGTTTCAGGGTCAACATAAAATTTAGGAGCATCTCCACAACTAACTATTGCATGAATTTTACCTTCTTCATCAACAGGAAGCGTAATAGAACCACTATACTGAACTTGTTCACTACCTTCATAAATAATATTAAGTTGACCTTTAATATATTTAAGAAGAGTTTCAGCAAGTTTATCTTGACCAAGTTGATATGCTGCCATAGCAGATTGAAACATATTCCAACAAGTAACAATATTTTTATTATTACCTTTACAAGTAGCAGAACAATCATTAAGCATATCAAGTCCATATTGTGCCATAAGAACTAATAGTTTATGATAAACACAAACATATTTGCTAGGAACAGTCATATAAACATATTGAGGATCAATCTCAACTTGTTCAGTTCCATCAGCTTTTACATAGACACCATTAACATAATTATCATCTATTTGTTCACTCATTCTATCATCAAGTTATTGTATGAATTAATAATTGATTTTTGTTGCTCATCAGAAAGCAATTCTAAGGCTTCTAGTGCTTGAATTAAAATTTGCCCTTGTGTTAGTTTGCACCAATTTTTTTCGTTCAATGGGAAGCCTAATTCTGCTATTCTCACCTGTTTTTCAGCCATGCTTGCAATACGTAATTGCATCTCTTTAGATAGCTGTTTTGGATTATTAATATAACCTTTTATCATAATATTATCTTATTTAAATGCCTTATTAATAATATAAGCAGTATAATCATTAACTCTAATATCAATACGTTTATTAAACGCAAGAATACGTTGATTAGAATCAAGATTTTTATTATAGACAATATTTATAATATCACCATAAATATCTTCTTTCCATTCTTCTTTCATATAATGACTAAGATAATCTTCATCACCACGATACATATTAAGTTTAGAATAAGCATCATAATAAACACTATTAACTAAATGTCTAGCGTTATATTCTATTTGGTCACGATTATTATCAATATTATTAGTAATAATAGTTGAAGCAACAAACTTTGCACATTCCGAAGCTGCATTAACCATAGTAATAGAAATAACAGCTTTAGATTTTTCTCTATCTTTTTCAATAATATCTCTAGTAACTATGTTAAGAAGTTTGGCAATATCATCTAAAGGATTTCTTTTGTTATTATCAATTATCTTATTAATTATAAGATAAATAGCAATAACAATACCGGGAATAAGACCTTGTTCAAAGGCATTTTGAATTAATTCCATTTTTATAGATACAAGAATAGGGACTATCAGTATCAACACTAATGCTAATACCAATAGCCCCTATTCGATTAATATTACCTAATATTTACCTAATCGAGTCGGGTAATAGGTTATGCTTTTTCTTCAGTAGCAATAGCTTTAAGGATAGTTTCAACAGTTGCAATAGCAGCAGCTCCAGTAGGGAATGCTATTTGTACAATCTGATGAACAACTTCATCTCTAGTTTTCATTTCACGTGGAACAGCAAAACGAAGCGTAAAGATAGTATATCCAGCATCTGCACTATCAGGTTGCTTCAAAGGATTAAGCGGATATGTAGGATACAGTTCAGTATAAGTATCACGGTAAGTATATTCAATACCTGCATCAGCAGCAGCCTTATTAGCTAAATCAGTAATATAAGCAGCGTCACCATAAGCAGGGAAACCGTGAGCTGTAACTGTAACTGCAATACCAACTAATTCATCAGCTCCAAGAATTTCATAATCAATACCTTTAGACTCAGCAGTTAGAGTGATTTTAGCCTCAGCAACAGATGCTTTAATACCATGTCCAACAGTATTATTATTAATTTGGTTAGCTAATTTCTTTGCTACATCATTAGCAGTAGGATTAAGACCAGTATGAATGGTAGCAGTCCAACGATTACGTTCATTGAACTTTAATCCTTTTTTCACAATCATAATAGAATAATCAGAATAAGCATTTACATCTCCGATAGTAAGATTAGCAGAGAAAGTAGTAGCAGCTTGATAATCACCTTTAACAAAAGTAAGATGTTTCTTATAAGCTGGAAGAACTACTGGACCATTTGCTTCACGACCAAGATTAATGTAAAACTTATCGGTAATCTTAGTACCGTCAGCGTCAATCATTTCCTTGCCATTAGCAAGATAAGTAAAAGCAACCGCTCCAGCAGCAAGAGGTAAGTCTGCTCCATAAGCGACTTTGCCCGCCAACAAAAACTGTCTCATTTTTAATTTAATTTAGAGTTTAACTTTGTTTATCAGCTCCATTAGAAGTAGCACCAATACTAGCAAGATAAATCTGTACTGCACGCATAACTATTTCCATGTGTAAATAAGGAGGTAAATCACAATTAACCCAATCTTCTTCTCTATCTTCATCAAATTTAACTTTAGCAGGTTCTTTGATATAAAGATATTTAACTAATTGAGGTTTAACTGTATTATTACGTCCAGTATATATATCAACATTAATACCAGATTCATCTCCAAATATAGTAACTATCGGAGCATCTTTCGCAGCACGATTACAGAAATCTCTTAGCGTTTGACCTAAATCTTCAGCTTCAATAATTCTACAATCATAAATTGTCTTGCCATTATAACTAACTTGAAAGCCTGTATATAGCATTATTCCGTCGCTATCAATGTTAATTTTATAAGGGTCAACTTCTGTTCCACCACCTGTAATATCTTCGCCGTTAACAGTACCCGCTGTGTATAAAGTTCTAAGAGCATTAACAGGACTAATAGAAGCATTTTGTCGAGCAACCTTATCATTATAAGGAACAGGTCCGACGTTTTCTACTATTACATTTCTAGCTTTTTCAATTATAGCAGCATTAAGACAAATATCTATATCTTCCATGAGAATAGCACGAACGGTCTGCATACCCATCTGTTGTGCCAGTTCTCTGAACGTCACGTGCATCTCCCCAATGTTCATAATCAAATGTTTTTAAGTTTATTTTTATAAGCACTAACAAGAGCACTATTAGTAGGATTTTTAAACCATGTAACAGCTTCTTTAACATTAGCACCAATGAACTCACCATCAGGAGTAGTAATATTCTGATTATGAATTGCTCTGATAAATTCTCCACGAGAAATAAGAACCTCAATTAAAGATTTAATAGTAATATCTTTATCATTGCAAAGTTTATTAAACTTAGCAGGTTCGTTTGTACTAAATTTATCAAGATGAGTTTGTTTATCAACAACATCCATAGCCATACCGTTAGGAATATTAATATTATTAGCAACACAGTATTGAATAAATACAGCATCAAACAAATCACTATTCGTGAGAAGTTTAACATAATTGCCTTTAGCAGAATTAATTTCCTGACGATGTTTAGCAAGACGCTCAGCTTCTCTTTGGTCATCTTTAAAATAAAATCTAATAGATGGGTCAGAATTAATAAGAGCAATATCTTTAGCTACATCTTTATATAATAAACAATGACGATAAATTAGATAATCATCAAGAACAATAGGATAACCATATTTATACTTTTCACTTTCAAGAAGATTTAACTTAGTAATTTTAGCTTCAAGAGCTTCTCTAAGTTCTTTAACTCCTTTACGGTCACTATTCATATAAGCAGTTTCAATAGCTTCTTCTTCAGCTCTAAAACGAAGATAATCTCGTTTACGATTCCAAAAGAAAGAAATATCAAAAGTCTTACCTAGTTCATCAACTGACACACTAATATTATTAAGATAAGCCTTAACCCGTGAAATAAAGTTTTCATTATTAGGAGCAAGACCAATTAAAGCAGGAAAATAAGATTCAATCTCACCTTTATTAGAAGAAAGAGTACGAGAACTACGAACACAACTACCAATCTTATCCATTCGTTTAGGTAATGTTTTATCATTAACTCTACGATATAATGAATAATTAGTAACTAAATTAATAGTAATAGTTCGTTTTTCAGTATAAGGTTCATCAAGACTTTCATCTCTAAATCCTACTGTATTAGCAGGCTGTTTATCTACTCCATCCTCTACGGGGGGTATAACCTGTTTATCTGTATTTATATTAGAAGCAGCAGAAGTATTTTCTCCTGCTTTATTAGCTTCATTTACTTTGTTAAAATCCATATCTTAAATAGCTTCTTTTAAATGATTATAATACACATTTCAATAAGAACATCTTAGTAGTGTTATCTACCTGCAAACCAATAGAGCCTTTAACTTCATAACGAGCCATATCAATTTCAGTAGCTGCATGATTAGTATTAGGCAATCCCCAGCAAGAAGGAATATCAGTCATACCTTCGATAACTTTAGCTTTATAAGCCTGTCCTTTTTGACGTACTATACGAACATTCTGATTACCTTTATAATTACTCATATCAATCAAAGCAGCTTGATGAGAAGTAATAGGCAAACCAGTAGTAGGATGAATCATACCATTTTGTTTAGCAGCTTCAGCATCAGTACCCTTATCGAAATAAGCATTATGAATAACAGTAATGATATATCCATCTGGAGTTTTATACTTATTAAAGTAACGTCCATAAGAAAGACCATCACCATTATCTTGAATCATCTTTTCACCAAGAGGAGTAATAAATCCGTTTTCTTTAGCATCAGTTCTGATAGCCATTTCAAAGTCACGAATAAATCCTTTACCGCCCATAAGAGCTACATTCTTATCGCCATCTTGAGTATCACGGTCAAGAACATCACCAATTGTACGTTCAAGTTTGTTAAGAGTCAGAAGTTCACCATAAGTATCATAGTTAGATTCACGACAAATTTCTAACATACCAGCAGTATGAGGAATAGGTTTACCATTATCATGGTCTTTCAAAGGAATAGTACCATCAGGTAAACGGTTATATTCAGACTTCCACAAACGTTCTTCGTTCATTACTCTCATGTGCAAGTTGAACTGTCGCATCTCTTCGTTAATCCAAAGATTAGAAGTACCACCATTATCATTTTGGAATTGATATTGAGTAACAACATTAGCAAGATTACCAGCTATTTCTTTAGAATAACGATAAAACTCAAGTTGAGAAGTCATTCCAGCAGGACCCATAGTATTGCTTCTGTTACCTTTAGAATAAGATTCAGAAACAGTAGGAGCACTCATTGCCCAATACATACCTTTAGCCAACCATTGAGGGTCAACATAAGCATCAGGATTAGGAGAAGTAAGTTTCAAAAGATAAGCATAACCATAAGCAGATTCACCTAAGTCTTTCTGAATACGAACTTGAGTAACACCATCGGGAGCAGTAAGACCATGTTGTTCAATAAACCAATGAGTAGAGAAATGAACTTCAAATTCACTACCATTTTGACCAGGTTTAGTAACAGCAGTATTAAAGTAAGTTACAAAGTCTGTAAACTTCATACGACCCATAGTTTTCCAAGTCCATTGTACAGTAGCAACATTTTTAATACCACGACTACCTTGACCTTCAGTAATAAAACTTAAAGGAAAACGGTCATCATCCATACCATAATTATAAGTCAGAAAACTATTAATTTCTTCTGGCTTTTGAAGCTGAAGATAAGCAATGGATTCTTCATTAGAATAACCTCTATCTTCATAACGAGTTTGTCCAATAACACGTAATGTTTTCATCTACAAATTTACTATTATGTTAATAACCAAAATGCTCATCTATTAGAGCATTTTTTTTACTATCAGGTTTAGTTATTTTAATAGCTCCTTTTGTAGATTTACGTTGACTAGCAGTAAGTTTCAACTTTTTAGCTTCTTTATCAGAAACAGCCATTTCTATCAAACTATCATAACCTTTACCTGTATATTTAAGCCAAGCTTTAAGCAGTTCTTCATCGCGTCTTTCAGCAGGAGATAACTTCATTAAATCATTTTCATAACGAGAAAGTCCTTTATCATCAACTTGATAAACATAATTGAAGAAATCTTCTGGAGTAGTAGAAATTTGTTTTCCATTACGTTCAATAATAACAGTTTCAGGAATACGATAACCAGCAATCTGTCGCTTATCAATACAATCTTTAACTCCATTCCAAAATTCCACAAGTTGTTTCTCTTCTTCTGCTTTAACTCGCATAGCTTCTTTAGCATTAGCTTCACGCATTTCGTTATCAGCTTTCTGAAGAGCTTCAAGTTCTTCTTTAGCAACATTGAAAAGTTCATTACTATCTTTAAGATATTGAATATACTTATCAACATTACCACGACGATTAAATTCCTTAAACGCCTCACGAACAATAGCTTCTTGTTGACTTACATTATTTTCATCTACTTCAATACCGCTTCTATCTCGAAGTTCACCAAAACCTTCAAATGAATTACCATTTGCAACATAATAATTAAGAAAATCACCAACGATAGGATAATCTTCAAATAATTTATTAACACCAGCTTGAGCAAATTCATCACGTTTTAAATCAATAACGGATTGAATATAACTTGCAACTCCTTGAGGAGTATTTTCAAAAGTAACAGCTTTACCATCTTCTGAAGTAACAGAAACACCTACAAGTTCTTGAATTGATTTAACATCAATAGTATTTTCTTCTTTAGTATCTTCTACTTCAAATTCTTTAAGATAAGCAGCAACTTCATTTTTAGCTTTAAAGATATTACCTTTATCGTCAATAAGATTACCGTCTTTATCAACAGTATATTTATTATCTCCATCTTCGATAATAGTACCTTCTTCTAAACCATGTTCAACATCAGCGTCATTCGCTTTGTCATTAGGCTTACCCCCCGTGGAGGATTGAGATTGGTTATCTTTATTAGCATTAGAATCACTATTCCCATCTCCATTACCATTATTAGTAATATCATCAATAGGATTACCATCAGCATCTAACTGCCCTGTTTTACCTGTATCGAGGTCTGTAATGTCGTCAGTAGGTTTTCCATCACCATTAGATGTTTCACCATTAAAACCAAAACTATCAAAATTAGGCATAACTCTTTGTTTTTAATTAATTACTATATCACAAATATAAACTATAATAATAATACGAGTTTTACTTGTATCGTTAAAATATGTTCACCTTTAAGCCGATTTGCCGACTAACATACTATTGCTAACTAGGATATTTATTACTGATAACCTAGCCTATCGCTTTCAGAGAAGCCGTGTATGAATCAAATTTTATCATAATGATTAATCTATCACGAAATGAATAAAGTGCTTAAAATGAGCTTAAAATGGCTCACGTGGTGTAAAGAAAAATGAAAATGGGCTGAACCTACTTTCACAAGCAAGTCCAGCCCTATTATGAACAAAAATTATAAGTCCAGCCGATTATTTACTTTTACTATCATAACGATTTTTATTCGTTTTTGCAATCTTGACTTTATCATCACTTTCTTTAAGTTTAACAGCTAATTCTTTTTCTTTAAGTTGTGCTTCAACAGAAGTCTTTTGAGCATCTAAACTAAGTTTACTACGTTCAAGATTAAGTCTAGCATTTTCCATACGTTCTTCAGCTTGACTCTTTTCAGCATCACTAAGACCATTATCAAAACTCATAATATTAGCATTTGCTTTCATAGCTTCAATTTGACCATCAAGATATTTTTCAACTCTAATAGTTTCTCTATCTTGTTCTGCTTTTCTATCAATCTTAGCAAGTTCAAATTCTTGACGAAGTTGTTCTGTTTGTTGAGAAACACGTTCAACATCAAGTTCATGTTCACGTTGAATGTTTTGATACTTATCAATAAGCTTACTAATTTGAGCAACATTATCTCCACGTATAGCAGCATTAGCCATATCCATATTACCATTCTGAGCAGCACTAAATGCAAGTTGTTTATATTGTTCAAGTTTCTCACGTTCTTTAACAGAAGTTTTACAAGTAACAATATAATTAGCAAATATATGACTATTAACATCAAGACTTAAATATCTAATATCACCATCTTTAGTTTTATAAGAAGTATTAAGACCATCAATCCAAGCAAGTTTAGTATAATCCATTTCAGCTTGATAATCTCGTTCTCTCATTTTATCAAATATAAATTCAATAATAACAGAACCCATACTTCCACGAATAACTGCTTCATCAGTAACTCCTTTACCAGCACTATTAGCAATCTCACCATAACGTTGCGGAGTCATATCACATTCCATTTTAGCAGTCTGTTCAATCTCTTGAATAAGTTGCCCAAGTTCAGTAATATAATTATTCATACGACTTTCAAGATAACGAACATTTTGTGCTTTAACAAGATTAGCATCATCTTCATCATCAATATAAAGCACTCCATCAGCAGCCATACGATATATAGTTTCAGCAGGTTTTTTACCAAGAAGAGATTTAGCAATCATAAGAACATTCATCTTATTTTTAGCAATAGCCATTTCTCTATGATAAGAAACTATATTACGAAATACTTGATAAGGGATAACGGTATCTACAATACTAAATCTTCCAAAACCGGGAAGAAGTTCTGAAATACCATTATAAGGAAGTTTACCATTCCTATTATAAGCAATAGGACGAGCCTTATAAGGATATATGCTTGTAGCACGAGAACCAATTCTAACGCTCTCATAAACTTGTGGACGCCACACCCATTCAATACTAATATCACCACCAGCAGGGTTAAGCTGATAAGTTTCATCAACAATTCTTGTTGTAACAAATGCTCCATTACTATATGTAAGAATACCTTCTTTTATTTCACCTCTCCAAACAGTATGCCAAACTTCAAATAAACCATTATTAGCATCACGAGCCATTATATTAGTGTTCTTAATATGTTGTAAATCATCTTTATTAAATTTACTACATATATCACCAAAATAATACATATACTTATCCCAATTTAAAAGCGCTCTATCACTAGAAGTAGTAGCACTATATTGATAATATGTATCAAGAGCTTCACGTTCTTTTTCAGAAAGATATTCATAAAATTCATCTATAATTTGTTGTTTAGTCAACATACGACGTTCAGCAAACATATCATAATCTTCTGCAAACATATTATCGTTAGGAACAGGAAAAGCATCTCTAACACTAACAACACGTTTAATTAATTGATTACCTACAACATCTCTATATGTATAACAAGCTCCAAAAGCAACAAATTCAAAATAAGCTCTAGCGTATATAGTAAAAGCATCAGTTAAATCATCAATAACATTAATTAAATCTTGACCTTGAGCACTAATATCATCAATAAAATTTTCATTAAATTCTTTAATAAAAGCTTCAATATCAACAGCTTGTTCAGGATTAAATTGTTCAGGATTATTACCTTCATTAACAAACTGCATATAACTTTCTTGTATCTTTTTAGCAACAGCTTGTTCAGCAAGCATCATAATTTGTTTACCAAGTTCAGCATCTCTAGCAAATACAACTTCTGGATTATTAGCTCCAACAATAAAATCATGTGGATTCTTAATATATTCACCAATATATCTTCTAATAATACCTTTCATCATATCATAATTACGCATAGTAGCTGGAAAACGAGTTAGATTTTCATCTTTCTCATTATAAGGATTAAGAGTTTTTCTATAATATTCTCTAGGAATATTGCCAAGAAGAATATTAAACTTTTCTTCTACATTAAAATCAGCTTTACAAGCAATACCAGCTTCTATAACATAATCACAACACTTAGCATACCAATCAACTTCTTGTTTTTCAGCATAACTAACGTGCTGATTAGGAAAATCAAGTCTACCAAAATTATACATATCTTTATCTATTTAATCTTAAAACCATTGTCTATTAAAAATATCTGTTTTATCATTATCTTCTGTAACTTTCTTACGACTAGCAAGTTCTCGTTTACCTTTAATATCAATAGACTTCCAATATATACCTAAAAGTATAAGACTAGATATACGGTCAAAGTTACCTTCAGCATTAAACTTTTTAAGTTCAAGAATTGTTTGATAATCAAGAAATCTTTCAAAAACATAAATATCTTCTCCAAATTCATTCTTACCAATAACTTCATATAAGAACTCTTTAAGAAGTCGAAGACCATCTAGTTTCTTAGGACCACTACCAATATTATAACCATAACTAGTACTAACTTTTTCTTTAACAGCAGAATCCCAAACATATAAAGGTTCATAACCTAGATATTTAGTAGCTTTCCATTTACGAAAATTAGAAACAGTTTCACCACGATTTATTTCTACAAGTCCAGTACCAATACAATTATACCATTTACATAGTCGATAAAACTTTTCATCAGCTTCTTCTAGTCGTTCAGTACGTCCATAATATGCAGCACATAACTTAGGTTTAAATCCATTACGTTCTCTAGGCATTTCAATAACAAATATACTATTATGAGAATGTCTATCAGTAATTTCTTTTTTATCTTTATCAATACCAACAGGGTCATAAACTGCAACATAAGTACCGGGAAGAATACTTCTTATAAGCCTATCGCCAATATATGTTTCTTCATATTCTGGAGCAAACCAAACTCTTATACAACCATGAGGGTCTTCGTTACCACGTCTAGGAACTCCTTGAATATAATCATAAGTTTTCATATCAGGATTTTCAATTCTTATACGAGCATTAGATTTAAAATAAATCTTTTTAGTTCCATCTTCAAATAGTTCACCATCAGTATAAAACTTATAACTATTATCAACTCTAAGTTTATCTTCAAACTTATTAAGAGCTTCACTACTAAATATATTTTCACTAGCACTACTAAAAGATTCAGCAGGAAATAAAGCACGCTGACCAAGATAATTAAGATATTCTGCAAAAGTCTTAGCAGTCTTTTTCTTTTCAATTCTTTCTCGTGCAGCAAGCTTAAGTCCTATTCGTAGATTACTATTTCCATCTTCATCAAATCCTTTAACTCCATCTATCTCTCCCTCAAGACCCCAAGCATAAGATTTAAAGAATCCACAAACTTCATTACGAGCATCATTATCAAAAACATTTTCAAAAGCCATAAATCCAAATGCTCTAGGATTATAAAAGTTTTGTTCAAATATTTGCATATTAGCAGCGGTAGCAGTTCCCCAAGCCATAAGAGTACCAGTAGTACGAGTACCAACAGTCATTGTAGGTTCAGTCACATTCATGAACTCATCAAAATTTTGCATTGTAGATAGCTCTTCAACTTTAATTGTAACAGCATCTTTACCAATAGCACAGTCAGGATTATTATTAGCACTAACGCTTAAAAGAGAACTAGACCAACTATCATCAGCTTCAACTCCATTTTTCATACGATAACCAAGTTTAAAACTATCAGTAGTAGGACTATATATACCTCTTTTAAATGGAGTCTTTTCTTCAAAGAACTTTAAATTATTAACAGCAAAGTCACTTAAACCACCTTGTTTAATTAAATATTTATTATCAGCTGCAACATGAATAACAACTTTATGTTTAGATAAGTTAACTTCATTAGAACTATCAGCAGCCATAATATAAGAAAAACCTCCACGTCGAGTTTTATCAATAATAAGATGTAAACCATTACGTCTACAAAATTCTATAATTTGCCAAGTCCAAAATTGAGCATCAATAAAACTAGGAAAACTATAAATCTTTTTAGCAGTAGCTCCATGTTCAGTAACAATAACAGATGATTCATCTGTACGTTCCATACGAGTATAATTAAGAAAATTATAATGACCACCTGTTATCCAAACATCTTCTATACTTCCATCTGGATTTTGCCAACAAGGAGCAGAAAAACCATTACGTCGTCTATCACATTCTCTACGTCTAAATTGTCTATGAGGAATACTATCTACTTTAAATTGAGTATATCTACCTGTGGCTTGATATGTTCTAGCAGCTTCATTAAAAAGTTCAGTATTAACAAATTTGCCAGGTCTAATATTTAAAAGAAAGCCACCACTATCTCCAATTAAAAAGTTATTATGAGGGTCATACCATCCACAATCACTAGCTTTCTTATACTTTTTCTCTTTATCAGGTTCTTCAATGTATTCTAGAAAAGGATATTTACCATCAGCCATAATATTTTATTTAACTAGTAAACAAACAACAAAAGCGATAGCGCAAACAGCACCACCGCTTACCAAATATCTATTCTTACGTTTAATACGTTCAATAGACTTATTTAAATTATCATTTACTTTATTACTATTATCAAGATTATTTTGTAAAGTTTCAACTTCTTTATAAAGAGCATTATATTTAATCTTATGGAGATTAATTATACTATCTTGTTCGTTAATAATATCTTTATAAAGTTTAGCTTTAATAATTTTAGTATTAGCAATCTTAATCATATTAATAGGGACAAGAACAGTTGTATCAGTAGTGTTGACTCCCCGTGGAGGATGCACTACATTATCAATCTCACTCTGACACCAACTTCTTGAATAACTCCCAAGTAGCACTGTCATTAAGACTAATAACTTTATCTTCAATATATTTTTCATGTTCTTTAAGTTTATAAACTACACTTTCTCTTTCAGTTATAACTAACTGTATAGAATCAATCCGAACATGATTAATAGCAGTGTCACTTTTATTATATGAATTGACTTCTACACTAAAACGACTTATTGATAAATACAGAGTAACACATAAATTAATAATCGCTATTATAAATATTGCTATCAGCATCTTCTTCATAATTCTATACAGTATTAAGTTAATCTTTTATTTCTATAAGTTTATTAAGCAAATCAAGATTCCATCTACCAGTTTCTTTAAGTCCAAGAACTCTTTGAGCCATCTTGATAGCTGCAACTTGACCACAATTTACATTAGTATCAAATAATTGTTCAGCAACTCTCTGACTATTAAAATCATCAAGTTCAAATACATCCCAATAACCTATTTTATACTTTTCCCAAACAAGTTTTTGAAGTTGAACATCATTATCAAGTTTAGACTTAAACTTTTTACTACCAACAATATAATATTTCTTATAAGAATCAATCATAGTCCAACCTTGCCAAGTAGGATTATATTTACGACTGATACCTCTATAAGTTTCTCCACCAGCATCATCTTTATCGTTTACATAACCACCTTCTTTAATAGATAGTTTTTTAAAAGCATCTCCAAAGTAAGCCATAATTTAATTTATATAAGGATTAGTACAATATCTAAAACAATCAACAGCGTCATAATATTCATCTTCATCAAATTCTTTAATTGTAACCCAAAACCAAAGAACTTTAATTTGAACTTTATAAATCACAAATTCAAAGTCATCACCAATATGATGTTCGTCGCCAATTAATCTTATATTTTTTCTACGATTAATAATATACATAACTTATTCATCAAGAGTTCTACGAATCCAACCTCTAAGAAATTTGATATTGTTTCCTTTTCCGGCAATATCATTATAATATCTAATACGCTCAAGTTTATATTTAGCTACAAAATAATCAGCACTAATTGTAGTATCAGATTTATAAGCGTTAAGAGAATCTTGAGTTCTACGAAGTAATTCTTTAGTTAAAACTAATTCATTAACAGCAGTAGAATCAGTAACAGGAACATAACGAATTTCAGGAACTGGAGTAATACGTTTAGCATATCCACTAGATAAACAAATAGCAAATATAACTAAAACAATAAAACCAATAATTACTCCAATTAAATTGTCTTTATTTAATTTCATATAGCAAGTTTAAATTGAGTTTGAACACCACTAGCTTTAATTTGTAATTCTCTATCTTTAAGAACTTTATTAATATCATCCCGCAGATAATTCATAGTAAAAAATTTAGTAGTTTCAATAGGATTTTCTTTAATATGATAAAGACCATCAGAAAATCTTTTTGGCATACCATATTCATTAAGTTCAAAATCACTATCAATATGACATAACCAAATACCTTTAATAGTTAAACCAAGTATATATTCAACAGCAAAAGCATACATACTAAGTTGAAGATTATATATAGCACCATTACAATTAGGAAGATGATTAAGAGGAGCTAAAAGTCGTTCATCTTTATCAACCCAAACATTAGTTTGTTGTGCAGGTTTAACTGTTTTATCTTTCTTATAATAACCACTACTAAATCTTAATCCACCACGATTAGTTTTCCAATCGCCTACAACAGCACAATTAGTATCTTCATTAACTAGAAGAATATCAATAGTTCCACTAATTAACCAATCTATAAGAAACATACCAATCTCACTATAAATCTTATATCCTCTTTCAGTGTACATTTTAAACGCATCATAAATAAGAGGATAACGATTATTAGTAAGTTCAATAAAATCTTTAATATTAAGAAGTTTATAATTAGCACCAAAATTTGGAATATCAGCAATAGTAACCATTACACCATCTTCACGTTTATCAAGATAATTAATAGCTTGTTGAAACATAGATGCCCCTTTAACGCCATCTTCAAGACCATTATGAGTATTAGTTCCACGTTCACAAGCTTCTTTAGTAATAGTTGACCATTGTTCTTCTAGTTTCTTCTCACTTATTCCTAGTTCTTTAGACTTCTTTCTCAACCAATAGTTCTTATCGAACTTAGGTTGATATTGGTGGAGTATTTGAGTTGTACTAATATAGTTATTATTTAAAGTATCTATATAGCTATGTTGGGCTTCATTAAATATTAATCTAATATTATCATATCTTTTATCTTTTAATCCATTCATATCCTCCACAAGTTTTAGATTTTCCAT